>JAESGM010000350.1_pt1 | contig 53781 bp, 45 predicted proteins | sample 9269721 | NCBI WGS metagenome assembly JAESGM01 (sample SAMN15720920, study PRJNA650825) | algae metagenome | isolation source: Komarekiella atlantica HA4396-MV6 and co-occurring heterotrophs from... | place: USA: Theobald House, Kauai, HI | collected 2009-07-29
GCTCGCCGATGACCAACCTCGCCGCGGTCAAGACCGCCGTCGTCTTCGCCGACGGCAAGAACAAGAAGCGCGGCAAGGAGTTCATGGCCTTCATGATGAAGGACGAGAACCTGCGTCCCTTCGTCGAGGGCTCGGTCGGTCGCTGGTTCCCGACCACGGTCGAGGCCGCCAAGGCCGAGTTCTGGACCGGCGCGGATCCGCACCGCAAGATCGTCTACAAGCAGTACACGGATGGCACCGCGCCATTCCAGTTCGTCTACAACTACAAGTTCACCACGGTGAACGCCGAGAACGTCTGGGCCAAGGCTGTCAACCGCGTGCTGGTCGACAAGGTCTCGCCGGAGCAGGCTGTCGACGAGATGATCGCCCGCATCAAGCAGATCGCCGGCTGACGCCGGCATAGAGCAAGCCGACAAGCACGGCATCCCGCAGCGCGACCTCGCTGCGGGATGCCGACCCGTCTTCGGCGACGGGCGCGTATCGAGGGAGAAGAAAAAATGACCACGGCAGCGATGGCTCCCCCAGCAACCGCTTCAGGCGATGCAACCTCCGGACAGGCGCGCGACCGCGTGTTCTGGGGCGTGCTCATGCTCGCCCCCTATCTCCTCGTCTTCGCCGTGATGGTGGTCTATCCGGTGGCCTACGGCCTCTGGCTCGGCCTCAACTGGCAGTCCTACAAGGCGCTCTTCGCCGATCCGATCTTCATCCGCACGCTGGTCAACACCGTCGTCTTCCTGTTCATCGCGGTGAACTTGAAGTTCCTGATGGCGCTGTTCCTCTCGGGCTTCTTCGTCCAGCAGCGCGCCTGGGTGCGCTTCATGCTGGTGCTGTTCATCCTGCCCTGGGCCGTGCCGTCGATCCCGACCATCCTGTCCTTCCGGGTCATGCTCAATCCCGAGAACGGCATGATCAACCAGCAGCTCTTCCACTGGTTCGGCATCGTCGAGGGCCCGGGCTGGCTGACCGATCCGACGCTCGCCTTCGCCTCCTCGATCCTCGTCCATATCTGGAAGTCGCTGCCGTTCTGGACGCTGATCCTCGTCACCGGCCGCCTCGCCATCGCGCAGGACCTCTACGAGGCCGCCAGCGTCGACGGCGCCAATAAATGGCAGCAGTTCCGCTTCATCACCTGGCCGTCGCTGGCTACGCTCTACGTCACCTCGACCCTGCTCTCGATGATCTGGACACTCGGCGACTTCAACAGCGTCTACCTGCTCACCGGCGGCGGTCCGGGCGACCTCAACCACGTGCTGGCGACGCTCGGCATCCGCTATATGCGCAACAACAATCTCGACCTCGGCATCGCCTCGATCATCTGCGCGATGCCGCTGATCCTTCCCATGGTCTGGTTCATGGTGAAGCGTCTCTCGAAGGGAGCCGAATGATGAAGAAGGTTCTCGACGAGGGTAAGCTGATCCTGATCGCGATCCCGGTCCTGATCTGGACGCTGCTTCCGATCTACCATCTCTTCGTGCTGTCGATCTCGACGCAGGAATCGATGCTCGCCGGCAAGCTCTGGCCGGAGAGGCCGACGCTGCAGAATTTCCAGATCGTCTTCAACCAGCAGCACTACTATCTGACGAATTTCTGGCTGCAGCTGTTCAACAGCTTCCTGATCGCGATCGCGACCGGGCTGATCACGCTGTTCATCGCGACCTGCGCCGCCTTCGCGATCTCGCGGCTGAAGGCGCCGGGCGGCCACTCGATCATGAATTTCGCGCTTGCGACCTATCTGATCCCGGCCGCCTTCCTCGCCATCCCCATGTACAAGGCGATGGGCACCTTCGGGCTGCTCAACACCCGCATCGCGCTGATCCTCGCCATGGTGGCGCTAGCTTCGCCCTATGCGATCTGGGTGCTGAAGCAGGCCTCCGACAAGCTGCCCAAGGAGCTCGACGAAGCCGCGATCATGGATGGCGCCAATTCGCTGCAGCTCTTCCGGCTGGTCTATTTGCCGCTGATGAAGCCTTCGATGGTGGTGATCGGCATCTACGCGCTGCTGCTTGCCTGGAACGAGTATCTCTATGCGTTCCTGCTGCTCTCCAGCGAGAAGGCGGTGCCGCTCGCCGTCGGCCTCGGCCTCTTCCTTTCGGCCGACGACGCACCCTGGAACCTCTTGATGACGGCCGGCCTGATCTACGCCATCCCGCCGGCGGTGATCTATTACGGCTTCCGCAAGAACATGGTTACGGGCCTGACCGCCGGGGCAGTGAAGAGCTGACGAAAGCATCGGTGAAGCGACCCGGCGGCGCTAATGCAGGGCCGGGTTGCTTCGCTTTCGCTCGCCATGAAGGGCGGCTGGCCGCATACTGGCGCAGGACGCCAAAACAACCCTTACGGATGACGTGATGACCGCCTCAAAGCTCGACCAGCTCCGCGCCATGACCACCGTCGTCGCCGATACCGGCGACATCGAGGCCGTGCGTCGGCTGAAGCCGGTCGACTGCACCACCAATCCGACGCTGCTGCTCAAGGCGGTGGAGACGCCGGCCTATGCCGGCCTCGTCGAGGAAGCGATCGCCTGGGGCAAGCGCCAGGGCGGTTCGGGCGCGGTAGAGGCGGTCTGCGACCGGCTTGCCGTCACCTTCGGCACCGAACTGACGAAGATCGTCCCCGGCCGCGTCTCGACCGAGGTCGACGCCGACTTGTCCTTCGACACCGAAGCGACGATCGCCAAGGCGCGCGCCATCATCGCCGCCTATAAGGAGCGTGGCGTCGGGCGCGAGCGCATACTGATCAAGATCGCCTCGACCTGGGAAGGCATCCAGGCCGCCCGCGTCCTGCAGGCCGAGGGCATCGATTGCAACCTGACCCTGCTCTTCGCTCTGCCGCAGGCGGTTGCGGCAGCCGATGCCAAGGCCTTCCTGATCTCGCCCTTCGTCGGCCGGATCCTCGACTGGCACGTCAAGGCCGGCGGTGGCCCCTATACGGCCGAGACTGATCCCGGTGTCGTTTCGGTGAAGAGCATCTACGCCTACTACAAGGCGTTCGGGATCAAGACGGTGGTCATGGGCGCCTCCTTCCGCAACACCGGCGAGATCGAGGAGCTGGCCGGCTGCGATCGCCTTACGATCGGGCCCAGCCTGCTCGACGAACTGGCGGCGGCGACCGGCGATCTGCCGCGCAAATTGTCGCCGGCTGCCTCGCCGCAGGTCGCGTCCCCTAGCGGCGCAAAGAAGATCACGCTTGACGAAAAGGCCTTCCGCTTTGCCATGAACGAGGACGCGATGGCGACGGAAAAGCTCGCCGAGGGCATTCGCGGCTTCGTCAAGGACCTGCGCAGCCTGCGCAAGCTCGTTGCGGCCAAGCTCGACGAGGCCAAGGCGGCGTGAGTCCGGCTTCGTCGGCAAAGATCGCCGTCGTCACTGGCGGCGCCAAGGGCATCGGCCGCGCCGTCTGCGAGCGGCTGGCAGAGGATGGCTTCCTTCCAGTCGTTTGGGACCTGGCTGCAGGCGAGGGCGGTCACGCCTTCGTCGCCTGCGATGTCACCGATGAGGCGCAGGTCGCCTTGGCGCTGGAGCGCACCGAGCGCGAGCACGGGCTGGTCGCGGTGCTCGTCAACAATGCCGGCTTGACCGGCCCTTCGACCACGGTAGCCGATACGCCACTGGCGCAATGGCAGAAGGTCCAGGCGGTCAATCTGACCGGCACTTTCCTCTGCTCGCGCGTGGTCGCAGCCGCCATGCTGCCGCGTCGCCATGGCCGCATCGTCAATATCGCGTCGCTCGCGGGCAAGGAGGGCACGCCGACGCTCTCGGCCTATAGTGCCGCCAAGGCCGGCGTGATCGCGCTGACCAAGGCTCATGGCAAGGAGCTCGCCGGCACCGGCGTTTTGGTCAATGCGGTGGCGCCGGCAGCGATCGAGACTGAGCTGTTGCAGCAGATGAGCGCCGAGACTGTCGCGACCATGATCGGCAAAAGCCCGCTGAAGCGGCTCGGCACGGTCGATGAATTGGCGGAGCTGGTCGCGTGGCTCGCTAGCGACAAGTGCAGCTTCTCGACCGGTGCGGTCTTCGATCTCTCCGGCGGTCGCGCGACCTACTGAGCCTGCGCGGTGGCGTTAGGGTCGATCTTCGCGTCCATCGCCGGAACGATAGGTGCGGTGGCGGACGGCGTGAAATAGGCCCGTCCGCGCGCAGCCGCGGCTTCCAGCGTCTGTTGCTGGGCCTTCGGCAATCGCTTGGTGTCTTCGAGCGCAGTGAAATCGCTGGTGTCATGGCCGGACGAGCGCTGCCCGTCGAAGACGACGATGCCGCTGCGGGTGACGACGATGTCGCCTTTCCTCAGCGTGGGATCGCGCAGATACCAGTACGCGTCACTGGCCGGATCGAGTTTGGCGATCGGCTCGGCCGGCTTCGTGCTGGCTGAGCGAGGTTTGCTGGGCCTCGGCTTGATCGCCGGCCCGTCCGGAATGCCGATCATGGCCGGTGGCGTCGGGTTGCCGAAGATCGCCCGGCTGAGATCGTCGAGAAAGCCTGCGGCCTGCGCCTGTGGCGCCATGGCGAGGCTGCCGGCCATCCCGATCGCCAGGATCATCCGTCTTGTCATGGCCGAACCTCCTGTTCGTGCGTTGCCGGCTGCGTCGCGCTTGTTCGTGTCAGCGCCGCAATCGACCAGATCAGGCGCCCGCTCCTCACAAACGAGGAACTGGCGGGAAAGTTCGATCGATTGGTTGCAGCATCATTGCGCCGGGCGGCGATCCCGCGGCCACGGCCGATCCGTACACGATTGCGCGCGTGCTCTGGCGGGCGCTACCGGGCGGGTTTAGACCTCGGTTCGCATCCAAGCAGGCCGGGCTGGCTGTCATGGCGATCCGTTCTCTCCTCGCGCTCTTCCTGTCCGCTGCGGTCGCGACGGCGGTGTCCGCGCAATCATCCGGCTCGCTTCGGCAAGGGACGAGCGAGGTCTCCTTCACCGCCAAGCGCTTCGGCGTGCCGACAGCCTCGGGCACCTTTGATCATGTCGACGGCGCTGTTGCCCTCGATTTCGAGCGTCCCGAACGCAGCCGCATCAGGGTGACGATCGAGACCGCTTCGCTGCACACCGGCACGGCCTTGGTCGACGGCTTCATCAAGGGCGAGAGCATGCTCGATGTCGGCCATCACCCGACGGCGAGCTTCGTCTCCGAGCAGGTCAGCCGCGTCGATGGCCGCAGTCTTGCGATCCGCGGCCGCTTGACGATCCGCGGCACCACGCAGCAGGTGAATGTCAGCGCGATTGCCGAGCGCGATCCGGCGACGATGCGGTCCGGCGAGCGACTGCCTTTCCGCGCGACCGCAGCCTTTTCGCGCAACGCCTTCGACATCGGGCGTGACGTCAACGTCGTCGACGATCAGGTCGACCTGGCTATCCGGGGTGAGATCCTGCGCTGAAGAGCGCTTTCGGTGCAGGCAGGGGGCGGGACGTTGGCGATGCGCCCGAGACGCTGGCATCCCATGATCGTCGCGCTGCACTGGCTGACGCTGGCGCTGATCCTCGTGCAGTTCGGCCTCGCACAGGTGATGCGCGACGAAACGCGCGATCTCATCAGCCGCTTCCAGCTCTACCAATGGCACAAATCCATCGGGCTCAGCGTCGCGGCGCTCGTTGTCTTGCGCCTCGTGCTACGGCTGGCCCTGCCGTCACCGCGGCCGCTCGCCATGCCAGTCTGGCAACGGCTCGCCGCGGCCACCGTCCAGTCCGGGCTCTATCTCTGTCTGATTGCATTACCGCTGACCGGCTTGCTGATGGTCTCAGCCGCGCCGATCCAGATCCCGACGCTGCTCTATGGCTGGGTCGCCGTGCCGCACCCGATCGGCCCGGACAAAGCGATTTACGCGGCGATGATACGCCTGCACGAGGCGCTCTTCACTACGCTGGCCACGCTCGCCGCGATCCATAGCGGCGCGGCCGGCCTTCACCAGTTCGTGCTGAAGGACGGGTTGATGCGCCGGATCTGGTTCGGTCGTGATCAGCCCTTGCCCTGAGCCTCCAGCGCTTCGGCGCGGATGGTCGAGAGCGACTTCGCGGGTGTGATCGCCTCGGGATCGAGCAGGCAATGAATAATCGCCGGCTTGCCGCTGCTCAGCGCCCGCTCGAAGGCTGGCGCGAACTCATCGGTGGTCTCGACCCGCTCGCCATGGCCGCCGAAGGCCTTGGCGTAGGCGGCGAAGTCGGGATTCTTCAGCGTCGTCGCCGAGACGCGGCCAGGATAGTGCTTCTCCTGGTGCATGCGGATGGTGCCGTACATGCCGTTGTCGACGACGATGACGATCACCGGCAGGTCGTATTGAACCGCCGTCGCGAAATCCTGGCCGTTCATCAGGAAGCAGCCATCGCCGGCGAAGGCGATCACTGTCCGGTCCGGAAAGAGCCGCTTGGCGCCGATCGCGGCCGGCACGCCATAGCCCATCGAGCCTGAGGTTGGCGCCAACTGGGTCGCGAACTTGGTGAAGCGGTGGAAGCGGTGCACCCAGGTCGCGTAATTGCCGGCGCCGTTGCACATGATCGCATCGGCGGGAAGGTTGCGGCGCAGCCAGGTCACCATCTCACCGGGGTGGAACTTGCCGGGCACCGGCGCCGGCTGCTCGCTCCAGGCGAGATAGGATTCGTGCGCCTCGGCTGCAGCGCCGGCCCACGGAATGGTCTGTGGCGGATGCACCGTTTCGAGCGCGGCGCAGAAGGCGGTTGGCGAGGCGTTGATCGCCAGCTCCGGCCGGTAGACGCGGCCGAGCTCCTCCGGATCGGGATGGACATGCACCAGCGGCCGGCCCGGGTTCGGGATGCCGAACAGGGTGTAGGACTGGCTCGGCATCTCCGAGAGTCGCCCGCCGACAAGCAGCACGAGGTCGCTGTCCTGGATGCGCTTCAGCAGCTTCGGATTGGGGCCGATGCCGAGATCCCCGGCGAAGTTCGGATGATCGGCCGGGAAGACCATCTGGCGGCGGAAGGAGACCGCAACCGGCAGGTCGAAGCGCTCGGCGAAGCGCTGGAAGCGCGCGATCGCCTGCGGGTCCCAGCGCGAGCCGCCGAGGATGGCGATCGGCGCCTTCGCCGCCCAGAGCCGCTTCTGCAGGTCGATCGTCTGCAAAAGCGAGGGATGCGTCTCCGTGACCTGATAGGGTGCTGCGTCCGGCACATCGGCGAGATCGGTCAGCACGTCCTCGGGCAGTGCGATCACCACAGGGCCGGGGCGACCGGCGGTCGCGACATGGAAGGCGCGGCTGATGATCTCGGGGATGCGCGCGGCATCGTCGATCTCGGTCGCCCATTTCGTCATCGTGCCGAAGACGGCGCGGTAGTCGAGCTCCTGGAAGGCCTCGCGCTCGCGCATGCCGCGCTCGATCTGGCCGACGAACAGGATCATCGGCGTCGAGTCCTGGTCGGCGATATGGATGCCGGGCGAGGCGTTGGTGGCGCCGGGGCCGCGCGTCACGAAGCAGATGCCGGGCTTGCCGGTCAGCTTGCCGGCGGCTTCCGCCATCATCGCCGCGCCACCCTCGGCCCGGCAGATAGTGACCTTCATCTCGGCGTCGTGCAGCGCGTCGAGCACGGCGAGATAGCTTTCCCCCGGCACGCAGAAGGCGTCGGTGGCGCCGTGGATCAGCAATTGGTCGACGAGGATCTGCCCGCCAGTGCGCTCAGCCATTGTGCGGCCCTCCCCAGGCCGGGTCGTTCAATATCTCGTCGGCATGCTCGCCGAGCCTCGGGCTCGGCCGGTTCGCGACCTGCCTGATGCCGTCGAGCACGATCGGCGAGGCGACGGTCGGGGTCGAGCCGGCCCTGGCCGCCGGGTTCGGCAGGTCGACGCGCACGCCGCGGGCCTGAACCTGCGGGTCGGCGAAGACCTCCTCGATCGTGTTGATCGGGCCGGCCGGGACGCCGACCGCCTCCAGTTTCGCCAGCATGTCGAGCTTGGCAAAGCGGCTGGTCAGCGCGTTGAGGCGCGCGGTCAGAGCGATGCGGTTGGCGACGCGCGAGCGGTTGTCGATATAGTCGGGCTCGCTGGCGAAGCTGGCATCGCCGACGGCCTCGCAGAGCTTGCGCCACTGCCCATCATTGCCGGTCGCGATGATGATGTGCCCGTCCGCCACCGGGAAGACATCGTAGGGCACGATGTTGGGATGGGCGTTGCCGAGGCGCTGCGGCGCCTTGCCGGAGGTGAGATAGTTCATTGCCTGGTTGCCGAGCACAGCGACCTGCGCATCGAGCAGGGCCATATCGAGGACAGCGCCTTCGCCGGTCGCATCGCGCCGGCGCAGCGCCGCGAGGATGCCGGTGGTGGCATAGAGGCCGGTATAGATGTCGGCGACGGCATAGCCCGCCTTCATCGGCGCACCCTGCGGCTCGCCGGTGACCGACATCGGCCCGCCCATGCCCTGGACCAGGAAGTCGTAGCCGGCGCGCGGCGCGTAGGGGCCGTCCTGGCCGAAACCGGTGACCGAGCAGTAGATCAGCCGCGGATAGGCCTCGCGCATCGAGGCCGCGTCGAGCCCGTATTTGATGAGCCCGCCGACCTTGAAGTTCTCGATCACCACATCAGCATGGGCGGCGAGCCGGTGCACCAGCGCCTGACCTTCTTCCGTACGGAAATCGGCCGTGATCGAGCGCTTGCCGCGATTGGCCGAGTGGAAATAAGCGGCCGAGAGATGCTCGTCGCCCGTGCCCTCGACGAAGGGCGGCCCCCATTTACGGGTGTCGTCGCCCTCGGGCGCCTCGACCTTGACGACATCGGCGCCGAGATCGGCAAGGAGCTGGCCGATCCAGGGCCCAGCAAGGATGCGCGCCAGTTCGAGGACGCGCAGGCCGGCGAGGGGAGGGGCTGAAGTCATAGTGGAATCCACGCCGTCGTCCCGGCCGCAGCGAAGCGGAGAGCCGGGACCCATGCCGGAACGGTTCAGGCATGGGTCCCGGGTCGAGCTGCGCTCGCCCGGGACGACCCGAGAGGGAGGATCAGAAGAACGCCTGCAGCCCGGTGACCGCGCGGCCGAGGATCAGCGCGTGGACGTCGTGCGTGCCCTCATAGGTGTTGACCGTCTCGAGGTTCGCCGCATGGCGCATGACGTGGTACTCGATCGAGATGCCGTTTCCGCCGTGCATGTCGCGGGCCTGGCGAGCGATGTCGAGCGCCTTGCCGCAATTGTTGCGCTTCACGAGGCTGATCATCTCCGGCGCCATCTGACCAGCGTCGAGCAGGCGGCCGACGCGCAAGCTACCCTGCAGGCCGAGCGTGATCTCGGTGACCATGTCGGCGAGCTTCTTCTGGAAGAGCTGCGTCTGGGCGAGCGGCTTGTTGAACTGCTTGCGGTCGAGCCCGTATTGGCGGGCGCGGTGGAAGCAATCCTCGGCGGCGCCCATCGCGCCCCAGGAGATGCCGTAGCGGGCGCGGTTGAGGCAGCCGAACGGACCCTTGAGACCGGAGACGTTCGGCAGCAGGTTCTCTTCCGGCACGATCACGCCGTCCATGACGACTTCGCCGGTGATCGAGGCGCGAAGCGATAGCTTGCCGCCGACCTTCGGGGCGGAAAGACCCTTCATGCCCTTTTCGAGGATGAAGCCGCGGATCTGGTTGTCATGCGCGGCCGACTTCGCCCAGATGACGAAGACGTCGGCGATCGGCGAGTTCGAGATCCACATCTTGGAGCCGGTCAGCTTGTAGCCGTCGGTGACCTTCTCGGCCCGGGTCTTCATCCCGGCCGGGTCGGAGCCGGCATCCGGCTCGGTCAGGCCGAAGCAGCCGACCCATTCGCCCGAGCCGAGCTTTGGCAGGTACTTCTTGCGCTGGTTCTCGTCGCCATAGGCGTAGATCGGATACATCACCAGCGAGGACTGCACCGACATCATCGAGCGGTAGCCGGAGTCGACACGCTCGACCTCGCGGGCGACGAGGCCATAGGAGACATAGTTGGCGCCGGCGCAGCCATATTCTTCCGGGACCGTCACGCCGAGCAGGCCGAGCTCGCCCATCTCGTTGAAGATGCCGCGCTCGGTCTTCTCCTCGAGATAGGCCTCGGCGACGCGCGGCTGCAGTTTCTCCTGCGCGTATTGGCGGGCCGTGTCGCGGATCAGCCGCTCGTCCTCGGAGAGCTGCTCGTCGATCAGGAAGGGGTCTTCCCAGTTGAACTCAGCCAGCTTGTGGCTATGGGCGGTCTTGCGCGCGGCTTCGGCCATGGTGCTCTCCCCTTGATCTTGATCAGGCGTCGACGTCGAAGCTGACGCCCTGCGCCAGCGGCAGCGTGGTGCCGTAGTTCAGCGTATTGGTGGCGCGGCGCATGTAGGCCTTCCAGGCGTCCGAGCCGGCCTCGCGGCCGCCGCCCGTCTCCTTCTCGCCACCGAAGGCGCCGCCGATCTCGGCGCCGGACGGGCCGATATTGACGTTGGCGATGCCGCAATCCGAGCCCTCGTCGGAGACGAACAGCTCGGCCTCGCGCATGTTGAGGGTGAAGATCGAGGAGGACAGGCCCGCGCCGACCGCGTTCTGAATCGCGATCGCTTCTTCGATCGACTTGTACTTCATCACATAGAGGATCGGCGCGAACGTCTCGCGCTCGACCGGGCCGCACTGGCTGGGCATCTCGACAAGGGCGGGGCGGACATAGAAGCCGCCGGCACCGACATCGACCTTTTCGCCGCCATGGACCTTGCCGCCTTCGGCCTTGGCCTCGGACAGCGCCTTCTGCATGCCCTGATAGGCGGCTTCATCCACCAGTGGGCCGACCAGAATGCCGGCCTCGCGCGGATCGCCGATCTTCACGGAGCCGTAGACCTTGGCGAGCTTCGGCACGAGCTGGTCGTAGACGCTCTCATGCACGATCAGGCGGCGCAGCGTGGTGCAGCGCTGGCCGGCCGTGCCCATTGCCGCGAAGGCGATGCCACGCAAAGCGATGTCGAGATCGGCGGAGGGCGCCACGATCGCGGCGTTGTTGCCGCCGAGCTCGAGGATGGCGCGGGCGAAGCGGGCGGCGAGCTTCTGGCCGACCTCCTTGCCCATCCGGGTCGAACCGGTGGCGGAGACGACGGGGACGCGATGGTCCTGGACCAGGATGTCGCCGAGTTCGCGGCCGCCGATCAGGATTTCCGACAGGCCGACGGGGGCCTCGGGGCCGAAGCGCTTCATCGCCTTCAGGGTAATCGCCTGCACGGCGAGCGCGGTCAGCGGGGTCTTCTCCGACGGCTTCCAGACGACGCTGTCGCCGCAGACGAAGGCGAGCGCCGCATTCCACGACCAGACCGCGACCGGGAAGTTGAAGGCTGAGATCACGCCGACCACGCCGATCGGGTGCCAGGTCTCCATCATGCGATGGTTCGGACGCTCGGTCGCAATGGTCAGGCCATAGAGCTGGCGCGACAGGCCGACGGCGAAGTCGCAGATGTCGATCATCTCCTGGACCTCGCCGAGGCCCTCGGAGGTGACCTTGCCGGCTTCGAGCGTCACCAGCAGGCCGAGATCGGCCTTGTGCGTGCGCAGTTCCTCGCCGAGCAGGCGGACGAACTCGCCGCGCCGCGGCGCCGGCACCTTGCGCCAGGCGAGATAGGCGGACTGGGCCCGGCCGATCGCGGCTTCCGCTTCCGCCGGCGAAGTCTCGCGCAGCGTCGTGACCGTCTCGCCGGTGATCGGCGAGCGGGCGCTGAGGCCGGCGCCGGCATAAGCGCTGTCCGGCACGCCGAGGCGCTTCAGCAGGGCGAGGGCGTCTTTCGGAAGGGAGGTGGTCATTGTTCGCCTATGCTCCTGCCGCCATCGGGACATCGCGCAGCATCAGCAACGCAAATGAACCCGGATGCCGGTCCATCCAGGGATGGCGGCTTGCCGGAAGCCTGCCAGTTCGGCTGCACAATGCCCTCTTCCAGCAGCTCTCCGCAATCGATATGTTCTCACGACTTGATGAGTTGAGGTCATGATGTCGGAGATCGTTCCCGGCCGCCTTTCGGTGCCTTCGCTCTCGGCGCTCGCCGCCTTCGAGGCCGCGGCGCGCCATGGCAGCTTCACGCGTGCCGCCGAGGAGCTCAACCTGACTCAAGGCGCAGTCAGCCGCCAGATCGCGCTGCTCGAGCAGAATCTCGGCCTGAAGCTGTTCGAGCGGGTGAAGAAGCGCGTCAGCCTGACGCCTGCCGGCGGCGCCTATGCCGCCGAGGTGCGGGACGGTCTCTCGCGACTGGCAGCTGCGACCCTCTCCGCCATGGCCTTTCGCGGCGGCGCTGGCGTGCTTCATCTCGCGATCCTGCCGACCTTCGGCACGCGCTGGCTGATTCCGCGCTTGCCGCGCTTCACCGAAGCGCATCCCGGCGTCACCATCAATTTCTCGACCAAACTCGTGCCCTTCGACTTCGCTCATGACCCGGCTGACGCCGCCATCCATTTCGGCCATCCGGTCTGGCCGGGCGCGCGACTGCATCGGCTGATGGGCGAGGAGGTGGTCCCGGTCGCGGCGCCGGCGCTGGTGATGCGCGCAGGGATCGAAGAGGCGGCCGACCTGCTGCGCCAGCCCTTGCTGCAGCAATCAACCCGCCCGCGCGCCTGGGCCAACTGGCTGGAGCAGCAGGGCCTGCCGCCGGAGCGGGCGCTGATGGGGCCGCGCTTCGAGCAGTTCGCCATGGTGGCGCAGGCGGCGGTGGCCGGGCTCGGCGTCGCCATCGTGCCGCGCTTCCTGATCGAGGAGGAACTGCGCTCCGGCGCGCTGGTCATCCCGGTCGATCGGCCGGTGCGCGGTCCCGAGGGCTATTATCTTGTCTACCCCGAGGCCAAGGCGAGCCTGCCGGCGGTGGTCGCCTTCCGCGACTGGCTCGTCGGGGAATGTCAGGGCATGAACTAGCTCTCGACAAGCGTCGGTTGAGTCGTCATTCATGCGCTAAGATCACGAACCACCGCTTGCGCAGGTCACTCATGTCTTCCGCTCCAGCCTCGGCCGACATCGTCATCGTCGGAGGCGCCGCGATCGGCTCCTCCGTCGCCTATCACCTCGCCAGCGACCCCGGCTTCAAGGGCAAGGTCATCGTCGTCGAGAAGGACCCGACCTACCGGCTCTCTGCCTCGGCGCTCTCGGCCGCCTCGATCCGCCAGCAATTTTCCAGCGCGGTAAATATCCGCGTCTCGCTCTTCGGCATCGAGTTTTTGCGCAATATTGGCCAGCATCTCTCGGTTGATGGCGAGGCGCCGTCGATCGACCTGCACGAGGGCGGCTATCTCTATGTCGCCGGCGACGAGGGGCGGAGCGTTCTCCAGCAAAATCAAGCGCTTCAGCAGCAGGAGGGCGCCGATGTCGCGCTTTATGCTGCAGAAATGCTGCGCAGCAAATTCAGCTGGCTAAATACTTCCGACCTGCTCTGCGGCACCTATGGCGTCAGCGGTGAGGGCTGGTTCGACGGTTGGGCTTTGCTGCAGGCTTTCCGCAAGAAGGCGCGCGCGCTCGGCGTCGAATATCGCCAGGGCGAGGTCGTCGGTTACGTCGTCGAAGGCGGCCGCGTCACCGGCGTCGAGCTGGCCGATGGCAGCCGCATCGCCTGCGCCGCTGCGGTCAATGCTTCCGGCACCCATGGCGCCAAGCTCGCCGCGACCGCCGGCGTCGCCATCCCCGTCAAGTCGATGAAGCGCTATGTCTACAGCTTCACCTGCAAGGGCGAGGTCGACAATTGCCCGCTGCTGATCGACACCTCCGGCGCTTATGTCCGTCCTGAGGGCAAGCGCGGCAATGACGGCCAGATGTTCATCTGCGGCTCCTCGCCGCCGGCCGAGCTCGATCGCGAATGGATCGAGACCGACGCCGATGTCGAGGATGTCGACTGGTCCTTCTTCGAGGAATATGTCTGGGCGCCGCTTGCCCATCGCGTGCCCGCCTTCGAGGCGATCAAGCCCGGCCGCGCCTGGGCCGGTCCTTATGACATGAACGGCGTCGACGGCAACGCCATCCTCGGCCCCGCGGTTGGCGTGCCCAATCTCTATCTCGCCAACGGCTTCTCCGGCCATGGCCTGCAGCAGTCGCCGGCCGTCGGGCGCGGCCTTGCCGAGCACATCGTCAACGGCCGCTACCTCACGCTCGATCTCGCCGATCTCGGCCATGAGCGCATCGTCGCCGGTCGGCCGCTGAAGGAAGCGAACATCATCTGAAGGGAGTGCGCGTCATGATCGACACGGCCTATGTCACGACCATGGCGCGCTATAATCGCTGGCAGAACCGCAGTCTCTACGAGGCGGCTGATACGCTGGCCGATGAGGCGCGCCGGCTCGACCGTGGCGCCTTTTTCCGCTCGATCCACGGCACCTTCTGCCATTTGCTCTGGGCCGACCAGACCTGGCTGTCCCGCTTCGCCGGTACGCCGAAGCCGAGCGTGCCCAATCGCGAGTCCGCTTCGATGATCGCGGACTGGCGGGAACTGAAGGTTGCGCGCCGGGATTTCGACAAGACGATCCTGGGCTGGGCGGAAGATCTCTCGCCGGAGTGGCTCTCTGGGAATGTGACCTGGTTCTCGGGGCTAACGGGGAGCGAGATGACGATGCCGGCGCCAATCCTCGTCATGCACTTCTTCAATCACCAGACCCATCATCGTGGCCAGGTACACGCGATGCTCACCGAGGCGGGCGCGAGGCCTGATGATACCGACCTGATGCTGGTGGAGTTGCGAGGCTAAGTCATTGGCTTCCGGGCTAGGCTTCTGCCGCTGCTGCGCGCCGTGGTCGCCGGCGTGGCTTCGCTGTCGCGATCTTGTTCGGCTCTTCTTCCTCGCCATCCTCTGCATCGTCCGGGATCGCCGCGGTCACCCGATGGCTCAGCCTCTGGAACAGGCCGAGCCCGACGAGGGCAGCTACCGCGACCAGCATCAGCAGTGACGGAAACAGGATATCAGCCGGCTTGTCGCGCGCGGACTTGGTGATCAGCACCAAAGATTCCAGGCTGAGCGCGACGATGATGATCGTCATGAACTTGGTCAGCGAACCCCGCGCCTCCGCCGGTCGCCGCAGTTCGCGGTCGGCGATGACCTCCTCCTCGAACAGGAACTTGCCGACATCGGCGACGGCGACCGCGATGATCACCAGCCCGATCCCGTCGAGCATCGTGTCGAGCGCGCCTTCTCCCGTCCAGAAGCCGGTGAAGGTGCGCGAGATCGCCACCACCATCAGCAGAATGGAGGCCAGCAGCAGGGCGCCGGCGATGGCCGAATAAAGCAGGCGGCTGAACAGGGTCATTGAGCGTCTCCCCCCGAGATCGTGCGCCATGAAACCCAATAGGCGCCGACTCGTTCCCGCCATCTCCTGTCAGAAACTCCGGCTGGGGATAGCGGCGATGCGGCTGCTGCATGGAGCGCGACTTGCGGCTTTCGCCGGCAATGTCATGGTTCGCCAGCTTCAGGCTGGGGAATCCCATGATCGAAACGACGAATCTCATCGCCTTCGTCCTGCTCGCCCTCGGCATGGTGCTGACGCCCGGGCCGAACATGATCTACCTGATCTCGCGCTCGATCTCGCAGGGGCCGGCCTCCGGCCTGATCTCGCTCGGCGGCATCGCGCTCGGCTTCGTCTTCTATGTCTTCTGCGCCGCCTTCGGTATCACCGCGCTGCTCTTCGCCGTGCCATACGCTTATGACGCGCTGCGGCTGGCCGGCGCCGCCTATCTGCTCTGGCTCGCCTGGCAGGCGGTCCGGCCCGGCGGCAGCTCGCCCTTCCATGTCCGCGAGCTCAAGCATGACGGGCCGCGCAAGCTTTTCGCGATGGGCTTCCTCACCAGCCTGCTCAACCCGAAGATCGCGATGTTCTATCTCGCGCTGCTGCCGCAGTTCATCGACCCGGCGGCCGGCAGCGTGCTGGCGCAGTCGATCGCCCTCGGCTTCATCCAGATCATCGTCTCGGTCAGCGTCAACACGCTGATCACCTTCGCCGCAGGCGGCATCGCCATCTTCCTGCGCACGCGCCCGTTCTGGTCGCTGGTGCAGCGCTGGCTGATGGCCACGATGCTCGCCGGCTTTGCCGTGCGCATGGCCGCCGAAGCGCGCCGCTGAACCGCGGCCGGCAACGATTTCTGCACGGTTAGCAGGGCTTTTGCATCGCGCTGTTCGATCGCGGACAGCCGGTCATGCCGGGCGCAGTGCACAAGGCAGGAGTTCTTCATGAGTGTTGCCAACGGCCGGGCCCTCCTGGCGATGCCGGGTCCGACTAATGTTCCCGACCGCGTGCTTCAGGCGATGATGCGGCCGGCCGAGGAGCTGGCGTCGAAGACGATCGTCGAGTTGACCGAAACGCTGCTGGCCGATCTCAAGGCGGTCTTCCGCACGACAGGAGAGACCTTCCTCTACGCTGCCAATGGCCATGGCGGCTGGGAGGCGGCGCTCACCAATGTCCTCTCGCGCGGCGACAAGGTTCTGGTGCTCGCCAGTGGCCGCTTCGCCATCGGCTGGGGCGAGATGGCAAGGTTCATGGGCGCCGATGTCGAGGTGCTCGCCGGTTCCTGGCGCGCGGCGGTCGATCCGGCCGCGGTGGAAGAGCGTCTTCGCCGCGACACCGACCATGAGATCAAAGCGGTCCTGTCCGTCCAGATCGATACCGCCTCCGGCGTGGTCAACGACATCCCGGCGATCCGCCGCGCCATCGATGCGGCCGGCCATCCCGCGCTCTACATGGTCGACGGTGTCGCCGCGCTGGGCTGCATGCCGTTCGAGATGGACGCCTTCGGCGTCGATGTCGCGATGTCGGCTTCGCAGAAGGGGCTGATGACCCCGCCCGGGCTCGCCTTCGTCGCCGCCAACGCCAAGGCGCTTCAGGCGCACCGGGAGGCGACCATGCGCACGCCTTATTGGGACTGGACGGCGCGCATGGATCCGCTGCTCTATATGAAGCATTGCGGCACACCGCCCGAGCACCTGATGTTCGGCCTGCGCGCCGCCCTCGACATGATCTTTACGGAAGGCCTGGAAGCCGTCTGGCGGCGCCACGCCTTGCTGGCGGCTGCGACGCAGGCCGCCATGTCGAAATGGGCTGAGGGCCAGACGCTTAGCTTCAACGTCGTCGAGCCAACGCAGCGTGCGCCGTCAGTCACCACCATCCTCGTCGACGGTGATCCGACCGCCATCACCGATTATGCGCAGCAGGTCTGCGGCGTGACGCTCGGCCTCGCGATCGGCGATCTCACCGGCAAAGCCTTCCGCATCGCCCATATGGGCCATGTCAACGCGCCGATGGTGCTGGGCAGCCTGAGCGCAGTCGAAATGGCGCTGCAGGCGAAAGACATCCCGCATGGCAGCGGCGGTGTCGCGGCTGCGATCGCCCATCTCGGCGCCAACGCGCGCGAGATAGCAGCCTAGCGCCGATCGGTCGAGCGGAACGCCCTTCAAGCGGCCGAGACGCGCTGCAGGAACTGGTGCACGGCCGTGCCAAGTTCCTCGGCCTTGCTCTCCAGCGCGGTGGTCGAGACGAGCACGGCGCTCGCCACCTCATGAGTCTGGTGAGCCGAGCCGCGGATGTTATTGGTGGTCTGCGCCAGATATTCGGTACCGGTCGCCACTTCGGCGATGCTGCGGCTGATGACATGGGTCATCTGGCCCTGTTCCTCCAGCGCGGCGGCGATCGAGATCGTCCGCTCGTCCATGTCGGCCATGCCTGCGGTCAGCTTGGCGATGGTCTCGACCACGCCGGCCGTCGCCTGCTTGATCTCGGCGATCTGCCCGGCGATGTCCTGCGTCGCGAGCGCGGTCTGGTGCGACAGGCTCTTCACCTCGCCGGCGACGACGGCGAAGCCCTTGCCGGCATCCCCGGCGCGAGCGGCCTCGATCGTGGCGTTGAGCGCCAGGAGGTTGGTCTGACCGGCGATGCCGCGGATTAGGGCGACGATGCCGTCGATGCGCTGCACCGCCTGGTCGAGCAGGTCGACCGAGCCGGCGGTGGTGCGGGCGCTGCCGTTCATGTCGGCGACCAGTGCCTGAGTGGTGGCGAGCTGACGATCGATCGAGGTGATCGCGGTCGAGAGCTGTCCCGTCGCCGCAGCGACGTCGGAGACGTTGCGCGAGGATTCCTCAGAGGTTGAGGCCACGGCAGTGACCTCGTCATTGGCGATGTCGGCGATCTCGTTCAGGGCGGTGGCGCGCCCCTTGAGGTTGCGGATGTCCTGCAGCACGGTGTCGAGCGTGGCGAGGAACTGCGTATTGAAGCCGGCGACGATGTCCTTGGTGGCCTGGCGGCGGGCCGCCTCGCGCTCTATATCGCGCAGCTGCGCCTGATGCAGTTCCTCGGCTTGCGCCGTGGCATCGTTTCGCGCCTGCGCAGCCATGTCGCCCGCCGCCGCGAGCGTCCGGCTCTGTTGCTTGATGATCCAGAGCAGCAGGCCGAGCTGAATGACGACGCCGGCGAGGAAGAGCGCGTCGCCCTGCAAGGGGATGCCTGCGCGGGAGAGCATTGCCCCGATGAGACTGGCATGGCCCAGCGCCATGATCGCCGTGGCGACCAGCGGCTGCCAGGCGCACCAGCCGGCCGATAGCGTCAGCATGATGAGCAGCACGGAATCGCTCGCTTCGTGCCAGCTCGCGCCCTTGAGCGCATAGGTGAAGGCGAGCGCACTTCCGGTCGCGGCCAGCGAGAGGATGATCTGCGTCGTCATGTCGATCGGGTCGCGCCGGCAGGCGAGGGTCGCGAAAGCCGCCAAGCCGATCGTGATGAGCTGCGGGGTGAGCGTCCCCGCGCCGCCACTCACGAACCGGGCCAGCATCGTCGCCGGCACGAAGAGCCAGAGCAGCAAGGTCAGGGCGCCGCCGACGCGCAGCCGCAGCTGCGTCAGATAGGTCGCGGCGGAATCGGTCTGCATGCGGGCGTTGGCCTGTGAGCGCTGTTCGGAGATGGCCGATAGCGGTCGAAAGGCCAATCCCCCTTGTCCAGCCTGTCTCATTACGCTGAATTTTCGCTTAACCACAGGCGCGCGGCGGCTGGGATTGTTGCGTCGTCCTGCCGCGCCAGCGGTCTGGCTGGCCTGCACGCTTCTTCTATCGTCGCCGGAGCGGCTTGGTTAAGCTCGCCGCCGCATCACCAGCCGGAAGCCGATCATGACCGACACGACACAGGAAGAAGCCCGCATCCTCGCCTGGCTTGGCGAGCGCAAACAGGGGATGATCGATCTGCTGCGTGAGATGGTCGACACTGACTCAGGCTCCTACGACAAGGCCGGCGTCGACCGGGCCGGACAGGTGCTGGCCCGCTTCCACGAGGCGAACGGGCTGTCCGTCGAGATCGTACCCGACGCGCGCTTTGGCGATGCCGTCAAGGCGCGCCTGCCTAATCCGACGGCGAACGACCAGCGGCCGGTGCTGCTGCTCGGCCATCGCGACACCGTCTTCCCGGAGGGCGAGCCGACGCGCCGGCCCTTCACGATCCGTGACGGCCGTGCCTATGGCCCGGGCGTTGCGGACATGAAGGCGGGGCTGGTGATCGAGGCCTTCGTCGCTGCCGCCTTCGCCGCCAATGGCGGCTTGAAGGCGCCGCTGATGATGCTGACCACCAGCGATGAGGAGATCGCCTCGCCGTCCTCGCGGCCGGTGATCGAGGCGGCGGCGCGCGAATCGCGATGCGTCTTCAATGCCGAGCCGAGCCGCCTGCCGATGGGGACCGACTACGGTCGCGATCACAAACAGTCGATCACATCGGGCCGCAAGGGCGGCGTCTTCATGCGCGCCGAGTTCGTCGGCAAGGCGGCTCATTCCGGCGCGAATTACGAGAAGGGCGTCTCGGCCATCGTCGATCTCGGCCACAAGATCCCGCGCCTGCAGGGACTGACCGACCTTGAAGCCGGCGTCACCGTCAATGTTGGACTGATCGGCGGCGGCCAGACCGTCAACACGGTCGCGCCCTCGGCCTGGTGCGAGATCGACCTGCGCTACAAGACGCCGGCGCAGCGCGAGGAACTGGTCGAGGCGATCCGCGATATCGTCGAGACGCCTGTGGTCGAGGGCACCTCGGCCAAGCTGATCATCAAGGGCGAGTTCCATCCGCTGGAGCAGACGCCGGATTCGCTGCTGCTCTACGACACCTATCGCGAGGCGGCCGCTGGCCTCGGCATCGCGGTGACCGCAGAATACACCGGTGGTTGCGCCGATTCCGGCTTCACCGCGGCGCAGGGCTGCCCGACGCTCTGCAGCGTCGGTCCGGTCGGCGGCATGGCCCATACGCCGGAAGAGTTCCTGGAGGTCGAGAGCATCGTTCCGGCCGCGCAGACACTGGCACTGGCGGTGATGCGGACTGCCGCAAGGATGGAGTGAGGCCTACCACCTCACACCGTCGTCCCGGACAAGCGGCGTAGCCGCGCAGATCCGGGACCCATGCCTGAGCCTCTCATCATAAAGCTCCGGCATGGGTCCCGGGTCTCCCTGCGGTCGCCCGGGACGACTGGGAAAATGAGGAAGGGCGCCACTCGCGCGGCGCCCTTCCTTTTGTGTCCGAGAGAAGGCTCAGTTCAGTGCCACCCCGGCCGGCCTGCTTTCGCTCGCAGCGTTGAACTCACCGAGCATCAGCCCGGTCGGCGAGACCGTGACCGGCACGGTCTCGCCGTCGCGGATCGCGCCCGAGAGCAGCAGCTCCGCTAGCGGGTCCTGCACCGACTTCTGGATCACGCGCTTCAGCGGGCGGGCGCCATAGGCGGGGTCGTAGCCCTTCTCCGCCAGCCAGTCGCGCCCCTCTTCTGAGAGATCGAGCGCGATCTTGCGGTCGACCAGCAGCTTGCCGAGCCGGGCCATCTGGATGTCGACGATCGCGCCCATATCGGCCCGCCGCAGGCGGTGGAACAGGATGATGTCGTCGATCCGGTTCAGGAACTCCGGTCGGAAGGCGTGGCGGACCACGCCCATCACCTCGTCGCGCACGGCGTCGCTGTCCTGGCCCTCGGGCTGGTTCACCAGATACTCCGAACCGAGATTCGAGGTCATGATGATCAGCACGTTGCGGAAGTCGACCGTGCGGCCCTGGCCGTCGGTCAGGCGCCCATCGTCGAGCACCTGCAGCAGGACGTTGAACACATCCGGATGCGCCTTTTCGACCTCGTCGAACAGCACGACCTGATAGGGCCGGCGCCGGACCGCTTCCGTCAGCGCGCCGCCTTCCTCATAGCCGACATAGCCGGGAGGCGCGCCGATCAGTCGGCTGACCGAGTGCTTCTCCATGTATTCGGACATGTCGAGCCGGACCATCGCGGTCTCGTCGTCGAACAGGAACGACGCCAGCGCCTTCGTCAGCTCGGTCTTGCCGACGCCGGTGGGGCCGAGGAACATGAACGAGCCGATCGGCCGGTTCGGATCCTGGAGGCCGGCCCGGGCTCTCCGGACCGCCTTGGAGACGGCCTCGACCGCCTCTGCCTGGCCGACGACACGGGTGCCGAGGCTCTGCTCCATATGCAGGAGCTTTTCCTTCTCGCCTTCCAGCATCCTGTCGACCGGCACGCCGGTCCAGCGGCTGACGACCTGGGCGACATGGTCCGGCGTCACGGCCTCTTCGACCATGCCGGAGGTATCGCCCTTGGCCTCGATCTCGGCGAGCGTCTTCTCGAGCTGCGGGATCTCGCCATAGGCGAGCTCGCCGGCGCGCTGGTACTCGCCCTTGCGCTGCGCCTGGGCGAGCTCGTTGCGGGCGTTGTCGAGCTTGGTCTTGATCTCCGCCGCCTGGCCGAGCTTGTCCTTCTCGGCCTTCCAGGTCGCGGTGATCGCGGCCGAGCGCGCCTCGAGCTCGGTGAGCTCGGATTCGAGCCGCTTCAGCCGCTCCTTCGAGCCGGCATCGCTCTCCTTCTTCAGCGCCTCCTGCTCGATCTTCAGCCGGACGATCTCGCGGTCGATCGAATCGAGCTCCTCGGGCTTGGAGTCGACCTGCATGCGCAGGCGCGCCGAGGCCTCGTCGACGAGGTCGATCGCCTTGTCGGGCAGGAAGCGGTCAGTGATGTAGCGGTTCGACAAAGTTGCGGCCGAGACCAGAGCGGAGTCGGTGATGCGCACGCGGTGATGCTGCTCGTACTTCTCTTTCAGGCCGCGCAGGATCGAGATCGTGTCCTCGACCGTCGGCTCGTCGACGAAGACGGGCTGGAAGCGCCGTGCCAGCGCCGCATCCTTCTCGACATATTTGCGGTACTCGTCGAGCGTGGTCGCGCCGACGCAATGCAGCTCGCCGCGTGACAATGCGGGCTTCAGCAGGTTGGACGCATCCATCGCGCCGTCGGTCTTGCCGGCGCCGACCAGTGTGTGCATCTCGTCGATGAACAGGATGACGCCGCCCGCCGCGGCCGAGACCTCGGAGAGCACGGCCTTCAGCCGCTCCTCGAACTCGCCGCGATATTTCGCGCCGGCGATCAGCGCGCCCATGTCGAGGGCGAGCAGCTCCTTGTCCTTCAGGCTTTCGGGCACGTCTTCGTTGACGATGCGCAGGGCGAGGCCCTCGGCGATCGCGGTCTTGCCGACACCGGGCTCACCGATCAGCACCGGATTGTTCTTGGTGCGCCGGCTCAGCACCTGGATGGTGCGGCGGATCTCCTCGTCGCGGCCGATCACCGGGTCGAGCTTGCCTTCGCGCGCCGCTGCGGTGAGGTCGCGCGCATATTTCTTCAGTGCGTCATAGCCCTGCTCGGCAGAGGCCGAGTCGGCGGTGCGGCCCTTGCGGATCGCCTCGATTGCGGCATTGAGCCCCTGCGGCGTGACGCCGGCCTTGGCCAGGATCTTGCCGGCCTCGCTGTCCTTCTCGATCGCCAGCGCGAGCAAAAGCCGCTCGACCGTGACGAACGAGTCGCCAGCCTTCTCCGCCGCTTTCTCGGCTGTGTCGAAGACGCGCGCCAGCGGCGGCGTCAGATGCACGCCGCCCGCGCCGGCGCCGCTCACCTTGGGAAGCTTGGCGAGGGCCGCGTCGACAAGCTGCTTGGCCTGTCGCGACTGCCCACCGGACCGGTCGATCAGCCCGGCTGCCATGCCTTCGCTGTCGTCGAGCAGCGCCTTCAGCACATGCTCGGGCGTGAACTGCTGATGGCCTTCGCGCATCGCGATCGTCTGCGCGGCCTGAAGGAAGCCCTTCGCCCGGTCCGTATATTTCTCGATGTTCATTCAGTCACCTCCGCCCGCCGGTCGCGCCCCGAAGCGGCGGAGCCGGCTGCCTTTCAATGGGATAGGGCCCCCGATGGGCAGCCCTTCGCTCCAAGAGATAGTGTTGCTTTCCCGCAACGGAAGGGGGTGGGCGCAGCTTTGGCGTTGACCTTTGTCAAAGCCTGCGCCCAGCCTACGATCATGGTCGGCACCAGGCGGCAACAGGCGATTCGCAAAGCGCTACGAGCAATCGCGCCCGGTATTCCGCTGCTCGATGCCGAGACGGTTCTGGCGCTGGCCGGCCGGGCACAGATGAAGGCGCTGCCGCCCTCGACCGCGCTCTGGCTCGCGCTCGGCTCCCATGTCCGCCACAGCCATACCGACTACGATCGCCTGCTCGCCGAGGGATATGAGCGCGATGCCGCGCGCTTCTTCGTCGTCGAGGTGATCGACGACGTGCTCTCCGGCTGGGGCTGCCAGCGCTCGATCCTGGACGAAGAGGAGGAGGCGGAGCAGCCGCATTGATCGGATCGATGTAATCCTTTCATCGGCCGTGAGAGCCCTTGCTGTGGCGTCTTGGCTCTTGGCATGGCAGTTTCCGCCGCCTCGTAATCGGAAGGGCAGGGCCTATGCGCGTCGCTTCGCTGTATCGCTATCCGGTCAAGGGCCTCTCGCCCGAGCGGCTGAGCCGGGCGGAGCTGCCGGCCGGCGGCTATTTCCCCGGCGACCGGCTCTTCGCCATCGAGAACGGCCCGTCCGGCTTCGATCCGGCCGAGCCGGTGCATCAGCCGAAGATCAAATACCTGATGCTGATGCGCAACGAGTCGCTGGCGCGCCTGCGCACACGCTATGACGATGGCAGCGGCGATCTCGTCATCGGCCATGATGGCGCGGAGACGCGGGTCGCCACCGGAACGGAGGCGGGCCGGGAGAGCCTGACTGCGTTCTTCAAGGGCTACATGCCAGACGAACTGCGTGGTGAGCCGCGCCTGCTGACGGCGCTGGAAGGCTATCGCTTCACCGATTCACGCTCGGGCTTCGTCTCGATCATCAATCTCGCCAGCGTCGCCGATCTCGAAATGCGCCTCGGTGTTCCCGTCGACCCATTGCGCTTCCGTGGCAATGTCATGGTCGAGGACCTGTCGGCCTGGGCCGAGCTCGACCTGGTGGACCGCGAGCTCACCGCGCCGTCGGGCTTGCGGCTCCAAGTGATCAAGCGGATCGAGCGCTGCGCCGCCACCAATGTCGATCCGGCGACCGGCCTTCGCGACCTGCAGATCCCGAAGGCGCTGATGAAGGGCTACGGCCATGTCGATTGCGGCATCTATTGCCGGATCATTACCGGCGGAACGCTCAGCGAAGGCGAGCGGCTGACCGTGGTCGAGGCAAGCGAGCCAGTGGCGCTCGGCGTCGCCTGAAACAGCAAGAGGGCCCTCGCGGGCCCTCTTCATGTTCATAATCTAACCCGGCAGAATCACTCCGCCGGCGTCTCGCCGCCATCGTTGCCGAGGGCGTCCATGACCTCGCGCGGCGAACGCCGCCGCGGCGCCCGGCGCTTGGGCTTCTCGCCGGCCTCGGGCGCGCCCTCTGCGATGTCCGCCGAAGCGGCTGCAGCGGCGACCGGAGCCGCGGGCTCTTCCGAGATCGCGATCGGCACGCGGGTCGGCGTGGTCAGGAAAGCCGGCAGCCCAGCCGGGGCTTCCTGCTCCTCGTTGTCGGCGCGGGCCTCGTTGCGGTCACGGCGCGAAGGACGCTCGCCGCGCGGCGACCGCTCCTGGCGCTCGGGCCGTTCCTGTCGTTCGGGCCGCTCCTGGCGTTCCGGCCGCTCGAAACGGTGCTCGCTTTGGCCCTGGACCGGCGCGATGTCCGGCTGCTCGGCGCCGGGCTGAGCCTCGGGGCGTGGGGCATAGGAACCATTCTGGCCGTCGTTCCGCTCGAAACGGCGCTCGCCCCGGTCCTGCCGATCACCACGATCCTGACGGTCGCCTCGATCCTGGCGATCGTTGCGATCGAAACGGCGCTGGCCGTTGCGGTCGAAATTGCGGTCCTGCCGGTCCTGGCGGTGCGGCCGATCGAAACGCTGACCGTTGTTCTGGCCGCCTTCGCCTTCCTCACCATCCTGGCGCTGGCCATTATGGCCGTTCATGCCGTTATGCTGGCGCTCGCCTTGCGGCTGGCTGCCCTGGAAGCTGGCGTCTTCCTCGCCCTCTTCCTCATGCTCGTCGGCATCTTCGACGAAGGCGCGGTTTGGCTGGAACGTATGCCCGAACTGCTGGGTCATCTGCTCCTGCGCCGCGAGCAGGATACGATAGTAGTGCTCGGCGTGCTGGAAATAGTTCTCGGCCGCAACCGGATCACCCGAAGACTGGGCGTCGCGGGCGAGCTGCAGGTATTTCTCGGCGACGTTTTGCGCCGTGCCCCGGACCTTCACGTCCGGACCGTTCGACTCGTAGCTCCGCTGAAGCGGGTTAGGAGATTTCCGGTTGCCGTTGTTGCTATTGTTATTGTTGTTATTGTTACGGCCGCGCATGCGCCGGTTCTGACCTGGTCTCATTCGCGTCTGTCTCGCGTTCTGTTCATTCAAAGCAACCTTGAGGTCGTCATGCGCGTCGTGACGCGCGGCGGGTTGCGACGCCGTGCGTAAGAAATCCGACCTGACAGGGCTCTGCGCCGATATGGGTCTTCACGCGCTCTTTCCAATGGAGCCTCACCGGCTCCCCCTCCGAAGGGCTGTCTCGCACAGTCGGAGCCTCGGTCTCGCTATGTCAGTAACGTCGATTCTGGCAGTGATCCGAGGGGTCGGCCCGCTCTGCGGAACCTAGCCAAAGGTTATGTGCTGTCGACACTGTCTTCAAGACCATGCGTGCATAGCTGGTTTTGCGGCTTCTTCCAAGCAAATTCGCGCAACTTGCTGTGTACCGCTCAGGCACCATGTCCGAAGACGAGGGCGCGAACATGGCCGCCGAGGTCGCGGCGCGAGTCGAGATGACGCAGACCCGCCTGCGTCATCAACGCGACGACCGCTTCTTCCTGTCCGGCCCCGATCTCCAGGATGGCGAGGCCATCAGGATTCAGGTGGCCGGGCAGGGCGGCGGCGAGGGCGCGATAGGCGGTAAGCCCGTCCGGGCCGCCATCGAGTGCGAGAAGCGGGTCATGCTCGCGCACGGCCCGGTCGAGAGCTGGAATCTCGCCGCTGCCGATATAGGGCGGGTTCGACAGGATGAGGTCGAAGCCTTCGTCGATCCCGGCCGTCCAGTCGCCTTGCCGGAAGGCGGCGCGCTCGGCGACGCCGTTGCGCACCGCATTGCCAGTCGCGGTCGCGACCGCGTCTGGCGACAGGTCGATGCCGATGCCGCTCGCCTGCGGGAACTCCCGAAGCGTTGCGATAAGCAGGCAGCCTGTACCGGTGCCGAGGTCGAGCAGGCGCAGGGGCTCATGCCGGCGGGAGGCGAGATGACGGAGCGCCGTCTCGATGAGGGTCTCGCTGTCCGGCCGCGGCTCCAGGGTGCCGGGCGAGAGCGCAAAGCTCAGGCCCCAGAATTCACGTGCGCCGAGAATGCGCCAGAGCGGCTCGCCGGCGAGGCGCCGCGCCAGCGCCTCGTTCAGCCTGATGGCAGCGGCCTCGTCGATCGGATCGCCGGGGCCGGCGAGGTCCTCGATCAGGATGCGGGCCTCGAAGGTGACATCGGCGATGCCGGCGCGCTTCAGCGCCAGCGCGATACCCTTGCGGGCCGCTGACGCGGTGACGCCCGCTGCCGGCAAGGCAACGGGCGCGATCTCGTCTGTCTGTCTGTCTGTGCCGGTCAAGCGCGTCCTTGGCCGAGCACGCGGCCAGTCAGTTGCCCTGCATCCCTTCGCGGACGCATTCCTTCATCTTGATCCGCAGCGCGGACTTGCTTTCTTTAGCGCCGCGATACTGTTGCTGGCAATCGCGGCGCGCCTGCGACTCGGTCTTGGCGTTGTGCAATGTCGCCGGCTGGCCGGCGAGAATCTTCTTTGCGGTCCGCTCCTGCGCGCCCACGGAAGCCGGCACGAGGGTGACGGCCGCGGCAAGGGCGATGGCGCTGAACAGGGCTTTCATCTCTCGATCCTCCCCAAGAAAACGGTTGGTGCGTGCAGAACGCGCGAGAGAGGGGAAGGTTTCACACGCTGCCTTGCTCGGCCAGCAGCTCGGCCTGGCGCTGGGCCGTCAGTGCGTCGATGATCTCGTCGAGCACGAGCCCCTGCATCATCTCGTCGAGCTTGTAGAGCGTCAGGTTGATGCGGTGGTCGGTGACGCGCCCTTGCGGGAAGTTGTAGGTGCGGATGCGTTCTGAGCGGTCGCCGGAGCCGACCTGCGAGCGCCGATCGGCCGAGCGCTCGGCATCGGCGCGGCTACGCTCCATGTCGTAGAGCTTGGCCCGCATCAGCTCGTAGGCGCGCGCCTTGTTCTTGTGCTGGGAGCGCTCGTCCTGGACGAGGACGACGATGCCGGTCGGGATATGGGTCAGGCGGACCGCCGACTCCGTCTTGTTGACGTGCTGGCCGCCGGCGCCCTGTGCCCGCATCGTGTCGATGCGCAGATCCTTCTCCTCGAGCGTGACGTCGACCTCGCCGGCAAGCGGCAGCATGGCGACGGTCGCCGCCGAGGTATGGATGCGCCCGCTCGTCTCGGTGTCGGGTACGCGCTGCACCCGGTGCACGCCGGATTCGTATTTCAGCCTTGCATAGACACCCTTGCCGGCGATTTCGGCGATGACCTCCTTGAAGCCGCCGACCGTGCCCTCGCTCTCGGTCAGGACATCGACGCTCCAGCCCTTGCCCGCGGCGTAGCGCTGGTACATGCGCAGGAGGTCGCCAGCGAACAGCGAGGCTTCGTCGCCGCCAGTGCCGGCGCGGATTTCGAGGATGACGCCGCGTTCGTCGGCGGCGTCCTTGGGCAGGAGGGCGATCAGGATCTCGCGGGCGCGCGTCTCGATCTCGACCCTGGCCGCATCGCGCTCCTCATAGGCGAGATCGCGCATCTCGGTGTCGGTCTGGGGATCGTCGATCAGCGCCAGCGCCTCTTCCAGCCCGATCTGTGCTTTCCGCCAGGCCGCGATCGCCGCGACCACCGGATCGAGCTCGGCCAGCTCCTTCGATAATTCGACGACACGGGCCGCAGCGGTCGCGTGGTTGATCGCGTCGCTCGCGGCGGCATGGCGGGCGACGATCGAGTCGAGGCGGTCTTGCGGGAGCTGGAGCGACATGATGCGGGAACGATCTGAACGAAAAAGGGGAGGCGTGCGTGGGCTGCGAGAGAAGCGTCGCTAGACCGGCACCTTCATCTCGGCGGCGAGCGCGGCGAGCAGCGGGCGCAGGCTGGCAGCGCCGTCGGAGGAGCCGAGCCAGGCGTCGAGCCGCTGGCGCGCCTTGCCGGCATCGAGCGCGCGCAGCATCGCCTTCACCGGCCCGATCGAAGCTGACGACATCGAGAAGGAGCGGTAGCCGAGCGCGATCAGCGCCAGCGTCTCGATCGGCTTGCCGCCCATCTCGCCGCAGACGGTGACCGGGCAATCCGCCTTCCCGGCCTCGTCGACGATGCTGCGTAGCGCCCGCAGGCCTGCCGCGCTCAAAGGGTCGAAGCGTTCGGAGACGCGCTTGTTCTCGCGATCGGCGGCGAACAGGAACTGCATCAGGTCGTTGGTGCCGATCGACAGGAAATCTGCCTCGCGCGCGATCTCCGGCAGCTCGAACAGCAGCGAGGGCACCTCGACCATGACGCCGAGCTTCAGGCTCGCCGGCCCCTGGCGGCCGTCACGCTCCAGCATGGCGAGCTCGCGTCGTACCAGGAGGCGCGAGCGCAGGAACTCGTTCACCGTCGCGACCATCGGCAGCATGATCTTCATGTCGCAGCCGGCGCCGGCGCGCAGCAGCGCCCTGACCTGGCCGCGTAGCAGCCGCGGCCGGTCGAGCCCGATGCGGATGGCGCGCCAGCCGAGCGCGGGGTTCTCTTCCTCCAGCCGCTCCATATAGGGCAGCACCTTGTCGCCGCCGATGTCGAGCGTCCGGAAGGTCACCGGCCGGCCATCGGCCACCTTGAGCACGGCGCCGTAGAGCGCCTGTTGCTCGGCCGTGGTCGGCATATGCTGCGCCACCATGAACTGCAGCTCGGTGCGGAAGAGGCCGACGCCCGAGGCGTTGGTCTCCTCCAGATTTGCCATGTCGACGAGCAGGCCGGCATTGATCTGGAGCTGGATCTCGACGCCGTCCTTGGTCACGGCCGGCTGTGTCTTGAGCTTGCGGTATTGCTCCTGCTTGCGGGCGCGCAGGCGCGCTTTGTCCTTATAGGCGTTCTCGACGTCGGGCTGCGGCCGGATCTGCACCTCGCCGGCCTGGCCGTCGACGATGACGGCATCGCCCGCCTGGATCAGCGCGGTGGCGTTGGCGATCTCGCCGACCGCGGGGATGCCGAGCGCCCGCGCCACGATGGCGATATGGCTGGTCGGGCCGCCCTCTTCGAGAATGACTCCGCGCAGATGGCCGCGGTCATAGTCGAGCAGCGCCGCCGGCCCCATCGAGCGGGCGATCAGGATCGCATTCTCCGGCAGTTCCTCGCGGATAACGCCGTTCGACTTACCGACCAGCGTGCGCAGCAGCCGGTTGGCGAGGTCGTCGAGATCGTGCAGGCGCTCGCGCAGATACGGGTCGGTCTGGCGCAGCATCTTGGCGCGGGTGTCCGATTGCACGCGCTCGACCGCGGCTTCGGCGGTGAGGCCGGTCATCACCACCTCGCGCATGCGCCGGAGCCAGCCCTGGTCATGCGCGAACATGCGGAAGGTCTCGAGCACGTCGCGGTGCTCGCCGGTATGGGCGACGTCGCCACGCTCGATCAGCTCGTCTATGGCGAGCCGCATCGTCGCGATCGCGGCTTCCAGACGCTGCACCTCGCGGCCGGGATCCTCGGCGATCAGATTGGTGATCGCGACGCGCGGCTCATGCAGCACGGCGTGGCCGAGGCCGACGCCGTCGGCCAGCGTGGTGCCGATGCTGTGGATCGGCCGGTCGAGGCCGATGGTCGCGCCGGGCTTCGACAGCGCCTTCAGGCCACCGGCCGCGATCATCTCGGCCATGATCATGGCCGTGGTCTGCAGCGACTCGACCTCGTCCTCGCTGTAGAGCCGCGAGGCGCGGTTCTGCACGACGAGCACGCCCATCACCGCGCCGCCGCGCAGGATCGGGACGCCGAGGAAGGAACGGTAGATCTCTTCGCCGGTCTCGGGCCGGTAAGAGAAGGACGGGTGCGACTGCGCGTCGGAGAGCGCGAGCGGTTCCGCCTCGCTGGCGATCAGGCCGACCAGGCCCTCGCCGGCCCGCATGGTGGTGAGGTGGACCGCTTCGCGGTTGAGGCCTTCAGTGGCGTAGAGTTCGAGCGAGGCGTCTTCGCGCAGGACATAGACCGAGCAGACCTCGGCCACGAGGTTGCCGGCGATCACGACGACGAGCCTGTCGAGCCGCTCCTGCGGACTGACCGGCGCCGCCATCACCTCGCGGAGTCGGCGCAGCAGCACGCCCGATCCCCCGAGTGCGCCTCGCATCAAGAAAGCCCTCCGCCCGCCTCCACGGCCCTGTCAGCCGAATACCCTCAGCAGACCTGACACCGCAACGGCTGAGTCGCAAGCGAAAGCCGGGTTCTGCCCCCTTGGCGAGGAGCTTCTAGCCAGCCGAGGGAGCGTTCGGCAAGGCCTTCGCCAGCGCCGGATCGAACTTGCCGCGTGCCTGCCGACGGACCTGCGGGTGCATATCTTCGCGTGCAGGCTTTGTATCAGCGCCCGATTTACGTGTGCTACGTGGGGTCTTGGGCCGCCCTGGCGGCACGATGTCGCCGCTGGGGATATCGAGGCCGGAGAGCGCGGCGAGGTAGCGCGACGTCCACCAGTCGATATCGGTGGAGGAGATCGTGGCATAGAGGCGCTCGAAGCGGCGCTGCCGCTCGGATCGCGGCATGGCGAGCGCGGTCCTGATCGCTTCGGCCACCTCATGGGTGTCGAACGGGTTGACAATCAGCGCCTCGCCGAGCTGCTGCGCCGCACCGGCGAAGCGCGACAGCACCAGCACGCCGGGATCGTCGGGATTCTGCGCCGCGACATATTCCTTGGCGACGAGGTTCATGCCGTCGCGCATCGGCGTCACCAGTCCGACCTGGGCGCGCCGGTAGAGGCCGGCGAGGGCGCTGCGCGAATAGGCCTTTTTCACCATCCGGATCGGCGTCCAGTCGAACTCGCCGAGCGCGGCGTTGAGCCGGCCGGTGACCTCGTCCGACATCCGGTCGAGTTCGGCGTATTCAGGCACGTCGCTGCGCGAGGGCGGTGCGATCTGCAGCAGGCCGACCTTGCTGCGGTGTTCCGGATGGTTGCGCAGGAAGGTGCCGAAGGCCTCCAACCGCTGGACGATGCCCTTGGAATAATCGAGCCGGTCGACCCCGATCACCAGCTTGCGGTCGCCGAGCGGTGCGGTCGTGGCGCGGACCGGCTGGGTCGCCGCCCGGACGGAAGCGACTGCGAGCTTGCGGAAGCCCTCGACATCGATGCCGATCGGGAAGGCCTGCACGACGGCCTCGCGCTGGCCTGCCTTGACCCGGTTGCCCTCACGACGCGCGCCGCAGAGCGCGACCAGCCCGCCGATCAGGTTCGCCACGTCGTTCGGCGTCTGCATGCCGATGAGGTCATAGGCCGTCATCGTGCTGATCAGCGTGGCCGAGAAGGGCAGGGCACCGAAGACATCGGCCGACGGCCATGGGATGTGGTGGAAATAGCCGATCCGGTTGGTGACGCCGCGCCTGCGCAGTTCGGCCGCGAGCGGGATCAGATGGTAATCGTGGATCCAGATGATGTCGTCGGACTTGAGCAGCGGGATCAGCAGTCTGGCGAAGCGGCGGTTGACGCCGAGATAGCCGGCATAGTCGGTGCGGGTGAACTCGGTCAGGCCGAGGCGGTAATGCATCAGCGGCCAGAGCGCCCGGTTGGCGAAGCCGAGATAGTAGCTCTGGCGCTCGGCCTCGGTCAGGTCGGTGACGGCGTAGCTGACCTTGCCGTGCCGCACTGCCTCGACGCTGGTCGCCGGCTCCGCCCTGGTCGCGCCGCTCCAGCCGAACCAGAGGCCGCCATGCTGTTCGAGAGCCGAGCGTAAGGCGACCGCCAATCCACCTGCCGCCACCTTTTCGCCCCGCTCGGGCATGGTGACGCGGTTGGACACGACGACAAGACGCATGATGCCTCACTTTTCGCTGGCGCTGCCATGAAAGGCGCGGGAACAGAACGCGCAGGCAGGCGTATTGTTTCGTGTGCAGGCCGGCTCCTCGGCCGGATCGCGTCGCCGCCGTGACCGGATCATGGCGACCTCGCGCCAAACTGAACCGTGAATGTGGCGATGAGGGGACAATGCCCGATTGTCGTCCTTTTGCCCGCTTCGCCTTCTAACCAGATCGCCATGTCAGAGATGTTGAGTCCCGCAATCGCCGAGCTTCCCACAAGCGCCGCTGCCCTGACCGGGCAGATCGCGCTGTTCCTCGATTTCGACGGAACCCTGGTCGAGATCGCACCCTCGCCGGAGGATGTGAGGATCGACCGGCGTCTGCCCGGCGCCCTTGAAGCGTTACGTCAGCGGCTTGGCGGCGCGCTGGCCTTGGTCTCGGGCCGGCCGGTCGCCTTTCTCGACGAGATGATGACGCCTTATCGCTTCGACGCCGCCGGCCTGCACGGCGCCCAATTTCGCCTCGGCGGCCAGGATGCGCCGCTTGCTGCCCCCTCTGAAGCTCTGCATGCCGCTGTCCGCAAGATGGTCCGCTTCGCCAACGCCAATGTCGGCGTCATCGTCGAGGACAAGCGCCAGTCGGTGGCGCTGCACTGGCGGCTGGCGCCCTCGTTCGCCGACGAAGCGCTTGCGCTGATGGAGGATGTCGCCGCGGAGATCGGCCCGTCGATGCGCCTGCAGCGGGGCAAGGCGGTCGCCGAACTGGTGCCGGCGACCGCCAGCAAGGGCGGTGCGATCAATTGGCTGCTGCAGCAGGGCGGCTATCTTGGCCGCACGCCGGTCTTCATCGGCGATGACATCACCGACGAGGACGGTTTCGCTGCGGTCAACGCCGCAGACGGCCTGTCGATCCGGATCGGCGGAGGGGACACCTGTGCCCGTCATCGCCTGGCCTCGCCGACGGCCTTGCATCATGTTCTGCTCGCCGCCGCCGAAGGCGGCGACCTCACGCTCGAAACCTTTCTCCGGAACTGACTTCAGGAACAGGCATGACTGTGACGACCACCGCCTCGCCGCGCGTCGCTTCGCTCGATCTCGGCGTCATCGGCAATTGCACGATCGCCGCGTTGATCGACCGGCAGGCGCGCATCGTCTGGAGCTGCTTTCCGCGCTTCGACCGCGACCCGGTCTTCTGCTCGCTGATCGACAACCAGATCGACGATGGCGACGCCATGCCGAGGAAGGGCGTCTTCGCCATCGAGATGGTCGGGATGACGCGCTGCGAGCAAAGCTATCTCGACAACACCGCGATCCTCTCCTCGGTACTGTCCGACGACCAGGGCAATGCGCTGGAGATCCTCGATTTTGCCCCGCGCTTCGTCCGCTACGAGCGCTTCTTCCGGCCGCCGCAGCTGGTGCGCCGCGTTCGCCGCATCTCCGGCCGCCCGCGCATCCGCGTCGTGGTCAAGCCCTGCCTCGGCCTTGGCGAGGAGCCGGACGAGATCACCCGCGGTTCCAACCATGTCCGCTTCGTTGGCGCCGACCAGACCATCCGGCTGACCACCGATGCGCCGGTCTCCTATGTACTGGAGAGCATTCCCTTCGCGGTCGAGAAGCCGTTCTCGTTCTTCATCGGCTCGGACGAGGCCCTGCGCGCCGAGATCGAGACGACCTCGCGCGAATTCCTCGACAAGACCACCGACTACTGGCGCGACTGGGTCCGCTCGCTCTCGATCCCCTTCGAATGGCAGCGCGAGGTCATCCGTGCCGCGATCACGCTGAAGCTCTGCTCCTTCGAGGAAAGCGGCGCCATCGTCGCGGCGCTGACAACCTCGATCCCCGAGGCGCCAGGCACGCAGCGCAACTGGGATTACCGCTTCTGCTGGCTGCGCGACGCCTATTTCGTCGTCCACGCCCTCAACCGCCTGGGCACGACGCGGACGATGGAGGACTATCTCGGCTTCATCACCAATATCGTCGATACCTATTCGGAGAGCGGCGCCGAGCATCTGCCGCCGCTCTATCCGATCACGCGCGGCGGTGAGTTGCGCGAATTCGAGGTGCCTAACCTCGCCGGCTATCGCGGGCATCAGCCGGTGCGCGTCGGCAACGGCGCGGCGACGCAGATCCAGAACGACGGCTACGGCGCCGTCGTCCTCGCCGCGACCCAGTCCTTCTTCGACCGCCGCTTGATCCAGCCCGGCAAGGAGGCGCTGTTCGCCCAGCTCGAACGCATGGGCGAGCGTGCCATCGCGGTCTTCGACAAGCCCGATGCCGGCCCCTGGGAGTTGCGCGAGAAGGAGGTCGTCCATTCCTTCTCCAGCGTGATGTGCTGGGCTGCTTGCGACCGGCTCGCCCGCATCGCCGGCACGCTCGGCCGGGCCGATCGCAAGGAATACTGGCGTGGTGAGGCCAAGCGCCTGAAGGGCATCATCTCGGACCGGATCTGGAACCAGGAGAAGGGCCATTTCGTCTCGACCTTCGACGGGGCCGATCTCGACGCCACCCTGCTGCTGATCGCCGAGCTCGGCTTCGTCAAACCGGATGATCCCCGCTACATCGCGACCGTCGAGGCGATCGGCCGCGATCTCGGCCGCGGCGACCTGATCCTGCGCTATGGCACCGAAGACGATTTCGGCTTCATGCACACCGGCTTCCTGATCTGCGCCTTCTGGTATGTCGACGCGCTGCATGCCATCGGCCGCAAGGACGAGGCCAAGGAGCTGTTCGGCCGCATCCTGCAGCGCCGCAACAGCTTCGGCCTGCTCTCGGAGGACGCCGACCTCGAGACCGGCGAGCTCTGGGGCAACTTCCCGCAGACCTATTCGATGGTCGGGCTGATCAATTCGGCGATGCGGCTCAGCCGCAATTGGGAAGAGGCTTTCTAGCCTCTTACCCCCGCTTCAGCAGGAACACCGCCTGCGCGCCGAACAGGTTCCAGAACCACCAGGGCGCGCTGACGCCGACCCTGCCACCTGCGACGTCGAGCGCGACCGCGCGCTCCTTTTCCGCGCCGATCGTGTCGCAGAGCACGACGAAGTCGCGGATCGTGCAGAAGTGGATGTTGGGCGTATCCCACCAGGCATAGGGCAGGGAGTCCGTCACCGGCATGCGGCCGAGGAAGAAGACCTGGGTACGCATCCGCCAATGCCCGAAATTCGGGAAGGAGACGATGGCGCGCCGGCCGATGCGCAGCATCTGCTCCAGCACATGGCGCGGATTGCGCGTCGCCTGGATCGTCTGCGAGAGGATGACGTAGTCGAAGCTGTCGTCTGGATAGTCGGCGAGGTCAGTGTCGGCATCGCCCTGGATCACCGAGAGCCCGCGCGCGACGCAGCCGGCGACGCCTTCGCGGGACAACTCGATGCCGCGCCCGTCGACACCGCGGGTCTCGGCGAGCAGCGACAGCAATTCGCCGTCGCCGCAGCCGACATCGAGCACGCGCGAGCCCGGCGTCACCATCTCCGCTACGAGGCGCAGGTCGATACGGTTGGTCTGAACGTCCGCCAGCGCCATGCTCAGATTCCCCTGGCCCGCGCCGCGGCGCCGATGAAGCCGCGCGTCGTCGCGAACAAATTGGGCTCCTCCAGCAGGAAGGCGTCGTGGCCCTTGTCGCTCTCGAGTTCGACGAAGGAGACAGAAGCACCGGCGGCGTTAAGCGCATGCACGATCGCGCGCGAGTCACTGGTCGGGAAGAGCCAGTCCGACGTGAAGGACGCCACGCAGAAGCGTGTCCGCGTCCCGGCGAAGGCCTTCGCCAGCACGCCGTCATGGTCGGCGGCGAGGTCGAAATAGTCCATCGCGCGCGTCACATAGAGATAGGAATTGGCGTCGAAGCGCTCGACGAAGCTGATGCCCTGGTAGCGGAGATAGCTCTCGACCTGGAAATCCGCGTCGAAGGTGAAGGTCGGTGCACTGCGCTCCTGCAGCTTGCGGCCGAACTTGCGATGCAGCGCCGGCTCCGAAAGATAGGTGATGTGCGCGCCCATGCGCGCCACCGAGAGCCCCTTGGACGGGCGCGTGCCCTCGTCGAGATAGCGGCCTTGGCGCCAGTCCGGATCGGCCATCACCGCTTGGCGGCCGACTTCGTGGAAGGCGATGTTCTGGGCCGAATGCTTGGCGGCGGTGGCGAGCGGCAGCGCCGAGAACACCCGCGTCGGATAGCTCGCCGCCCATTGCAGCACCTGCATCCCGCCCATCGAGCCGCCGGCGACGCAGAACAGGCTGTCGATCCCGAGTGAGTCGATCAGATGCGCCTGCGCCCGCACCATGTCGCGGATCGTCACCATCGGGAAGGACAGGCCCCAGGGCCTGCCCGTCTCCGGATTTGTCGAAGCCGGGCCGGTCGTGCCCATGCAGCCGCCGAGCACATTGGCGCAGATCACGAAGAAGCGGTCGGTGTCGACAGGCTTGCCCGGCCCGATCATCGCCGTCCACCAGCCGCCCTTGCCGGTGACGGGGTTGCGGCTCGCGACATATTGGTCGCCGGTCAAGGCATGGCAGACGAGGACGGCGTTCGAGCGCGCCGCATTGAGTTCGCCATAGGTCTGGTAGGCGATCTGCCAGTGTTCCAGCGTCGCGCCTGAATCGAGCTGCAGCGCCTTGTCCGGTCCGAACCGGGCGAGCAGGCTCGACGGCTGGTTGGCTTCGGCCAGCGGGTCGGCGAGAGTGTCGATAGCTTGCGTCCGGTTCGGCATTCGGATTTGTCTTGTCGCCCGGTCCGTTCGTAATAGCGGACTTTACCGATGGCGCGGCTCTTCCCGCCTGTCAACGCGGCGATGCGTTGCGAGCGCTTTGCCAAGCCCTTCGGCGACAGCTAAGAGACCGGCACGATTAAAGAAGTCTGGCCATCATGACGCAAGCCGCCCCGACCACGCTCGCCGACCTGCGCAGCGAGATCGACCGCATCGATGCGGCGATGCACGGCCTGCTGATGGAGCGCTCGCAGATCATCGAGACGCTGATCGCGATCAAGAAGACGCAGGTTTCGGGCTCGGCCTTCCGCCCCGGCCGCGAGGCCGACATGATGAAGCGCCTGGCGCTGCGCCATCAGGGCCTCTTGCCGCTCGATACAGTCGAGAGCATCTGGCGCATCATCATTGCGACCTTCACCTTCGTGCAGGCGAACTACTCGGTCCATGCCGACATCTCCGGCGGCGATGCGGCGATGCGCGACAGCGCCCGCTTCCATTTCGGCTTCACCGTGCCTTTCGTCACGCATGAGGATGCCCGCGCCGTGATCGCAGCGGTGGCGGACTCAGCTGGCGATCTCGGCATCTTCCGCATGGATCTCGGCGCCAGCGCCGGCGTCTGGTGGCGCGATCTGATCGGCGTCGACCAGCCCAAGATCATCGCGCGCCTGCCCTTCATCGAGCGGCCCGACCATCCGGCCGGCACGCCGGTCTATTGCATCGCCAAGCCCCTGACCGATGCCGCCGTGCGCGAAATCGTGCTCTATGCTGCCCGCGTCGAGCGCTGGTCGGAGCAATTGCGTGCCGGCCTCGCCCAACATCTCGCCGAGGTCTCGGCCAGCGCCGCCGACGGCTCGCATCTGGCGCTGCTGGTGGCCGCGTCCGGCGAGACTCCGGTCGAGGCCATCCGCAGCGCACTCGAACCCGCCGGCCTCAAGGAGCTGACCGAGATCGGCAGCCACGCCGCCCGCTTCGCCTTCAAATCCGTTCGCTGAACGATCGTCCTTTCTCTGCAAGGTCCACCCCCATGGCTCTGCCCGCCTCCCGCCCCGTCCCGCGTCCCGGCGTCCTCGACATCGAGGCCTATGTCCCCGGCAAGTCCTCGGCCCCGGCCGGCGTCAAGCTGCACAAGCTCTCCTCCAATGAAACCCCGCTCGGTCCGAGCCCGAAGGCGATCGCCGCCTATGGCAACCTCGCCGGCAAGCTCGAGCTCTATCCGGATGGGTCCGCAACGAAGCTGCGCGAGGCGATCGCCGGCCGCTACGGGCTCGACGCCAACCGCATCGTCTGCGGTACCGGCTCGGACGAATTGCTGCAGCTGATCACCAAGGTCTATCTCGGCGATGGCGACGAGGGCGTGTTCACCGAGCACGGCTTCCTCGTTTACAAGATCGCCATCCTTGCCGCCGGCGGCAAGCCGGTGATCGTGCCCGAGACAAACCTCACCGCCGATATCGACGCGATCCTCGCCGCGGTGACGTCGCGCACCAAGATCGTTTTCCTCGCCAATCCGAACAACCCGACTGGCACCTATCTGCCCTTCGACGAGGTCAAGCGCCTGCAGGCCGGCCTGCCGCCGCATGTGCTGCTCGTGCTCGACGCGGCCTATGCCGAATATGTCCGGCGCAACGACTATGCCTCGGGCCTCGAACTGGTCGCGACCAGCGAGAACGTCGTGATGACCCGCACCTTCTCGAAGATCTATGGCCTGGCGAATCTGCGCCTCGGCTGGGTCTATGGTCCGGCTCACATCATCGATGCGTTGAACCGCACCCGCGGCCCGTTCAACGTCAACGGCGCGGCGATCGAGGCCGGCGTCGCCGCTATCGCCGACGAGGCGCACATCGCCTCGGCGATCGAGCACAACGACAAGTGGCTGGCCTGGACCACCGCCGAACTGGAGAAGCTCGGCCTCACCGTCACACCCTCGGTCGGCAACTTCATTCTGATCCATTTTCCGGCCGCCGCCGGCAAGAGCGCGAAGGAGGCCGACGCCTTCCTGACCCAGCGCGGCCTGATCCTGCGCTCGGTCGCCTCCTACGGCCTGCCGGATGCGCTGCGCATGACCATCGGCAGCGAGGAGGCCAACCGCCTCGTCGTCGCAGCCCTGGCCGAGTTCCTGGGCAAGGCTGCGTGAGCGCCCCGGAAACATTCGCGCCGCGCCGCGACGAGCCGCTCTTCGGGCGGCTCGCCATCATCGGCATCGGCCTGATCGGCTCCTCGATCGCGCATGCGGCCCGGGAGCTCAACCTCGCCCGCCATATCGTGCTGAGCGATCGCGACGCCGATGTCCGCCGCCGCGCCCGCGAACTCGATCTCGGCCACGAGATCGCCGAGACCGCGATCGAGGCCGCCCGCGACGCCGACCACATCGTGCTCTGCGTGCCGGTCGGCGCCTGCGGCGTGGTTGCGGAGGAGATCGCGGCGGTGCTCAAGCCCGGCGCGATCCTCTCCGATGTCGGCTCGGTCAAGCATGCCGTCGTCGAGGCGGTCACTCCGCATCTGCCCGAGGGCGTGCATTTCGTCCCGGCGCATCCGGTCGCCGGCACCGAGAATTCTGGCCCCGATGCCGGTTTTCCCAGCCTTTTCCTCAATCGCTGGTGCATTCTGACGCCGCCGTCCGGCACGGATGAAGCTGCGATCGCCCGTACCCGTCAGTTCTGGGAGGGCATGGCCGCGATCGTCGAGGTGATGGGCTCGCAGCATCATGATCTCGTCCTCGCCATCACCAGCCATCTGCCGCATCTGATTGCCTACAACATCGTCGGCACGGCCGAGGATCTGGCGGCGGTGACGCAGTCGGAGGTGATCAAGTTCTCGGCCGGTGGCTTCCGCGACTTCACCCGCATCGCCGCGAGCGACCCGACGATGTGGCGCGATGTCTTCCTCGCCAACAAGGAGGCTGTGCTGGAGATGCTCGGCCGCTTCAACGAGGATCTGGCCCTGCTCACCCGCGCGATCCGCTATGGCGACGGCGAGACCCTGCACAAGCACTTCACCCGCACCAGAGCCATCCGCCGCGGCATCGTCGCGCTCGGCCAGGAGAAGGCCGAGACGGAGAAGCTCAAGAAGGGCTGAGCGGCAGGCGGGTTCGTATCTCTGCGGGATTCCCACAGCCGGGCGTGAATTCCGGCCTTTCGTGGTGCTTGTTCGCCTTGTCAAAATGGGGTGGTGCTGATACAGCCCCACCCGTCGCCGCAATAGCTCAGCTGGTAGAGCACCTCATTCGTAATGAGGGGGTCGGGGGTTCGAATCCCTCTTGCGGCACCACTTTCCTGCTCGCTTACGTTCCTGGACGCTTGCAAACCGGCAAAGATGGCCGGTTTTTTCGTATCTGGCGTTCATTGGCATTCGCGGGCGACCGGTGCAGCCGCGAAAATTGTTGGCCTTCCTGTAGGCTCCTGAGCAGGGCCAACACAGTCGAGGCCAACGAATGGTTCTAACAGGCACGGCAATTCGAAATGCTCAGCCTTCCGGCAAGACCGTGAACCTGTTGGGCGGGGAAGGCTTGCAGTTCTGGATCATGCCGAACGGATCGAAGTTCCGGTGTCTGGCGCATCGGCTTGACGGCAAGCAGTGGAAGCCCTCGATCGGCACATAACCCGCCACAGGCCTGAAGGGTGCTGGCAGGCCCAAACGTCTTTCACAGCATGCTCATTGCAGGGCTGCGGTTGCGGTAAAGGTATAGCCGACGCCGTAGACGACCTTGATCGGCGCCACCAGGCTCGTGCGTTCCTCGATCTTGCGGCGCAGGCGGCTGACGATGGCGTCGAGATGGCGGTTGCCGAAGTTCGACCGCGGACGGGCGAGTATCTCCATCAGCTCCTCACGCTGGCAGATGTCGCCGCCGCGGTTGCACAACGCGCTCATGAAGGCGAATTCCGTCGCGGTCAGCTTGAGCGAACGAAGATTGGGCGCGACCAGCGTCCAGTTCGTACCGTCCAGCAGCCATTGATCGCCATTGCCGTTGGCTGCGCTGGGCAGGTTTCCGCTTCGCCGCAGCAGGCTGCGAATGGCTGCTTCGATCTCGCGCAGCGTGCTGTGCTTGACGAGATAGATGTCGGCGCCGCTCTCGAAACCACGGATGCGGTCGTCGCTCTCGCCGAGCGCTGTCAGCATGATGATGCCGCAGTGATGGGTTTCGCGAATCTGGCTCGCGAGCTCGAAGCCATTTCCATCGGGCAGACCGACATCGAGAATGATGACGTTTGCCGCACTGCCGGCCGCGAGCGCTTGGCGCAATTCCTGCGCTGTCGCGACCCCGCTGGCCGAGAAGCCGCACAGTCCCAGGAAATCGACCAGATCCTTGCGCAACCGCGTTTCGTCCTCGACGACCAGAATCTGCGTCACGCGGCAGTCTCCTCTGGCAAACCGGCACTTGCCGCCTCTTGCAACGAAGGCAGGCGCACGATGGCTGTCGTGCCCTCGCCGTTGCCCGAAACGAGCTGCAACGTCCCGCGGTGATAGGCTAGGAGCTTGCGCGCCGCGTAGAGTCCGAGGCCGGTGCCCGTGCTCGCCTTGGCATTGGAGGCGCGAAAGAAGCGGCGCCCGATCTTGTTCGCTTCGGCGCGAGGAATCCCAATGCCTCGATCATGAACCTGGATCACGACGGAACTCGCTTCCTCCCAGGCTTCGATGCGGATGGAAGGGTCGTCCGGCGCGTATTTCAAGGCGTTGTCGATCAGGTTGATGATCACCGTTCCGAGCATCTCCGGGTCGGCGTGAACGGAGGCGGTTTCGTCGGCCACCGCAAAATGCAGCCTGTCGCCGCGTGCTGTCATCTCGAAATGCAGGCGCACGTCTCCGATCAGGGAGCCGAGCTGCATCGCTTCAGGCTGGAAGCCGTTCTCGCGGTCATCCGCCATGAACCTGTCTATGAGCGAGAAGAGGCGATTGAGCGCCTCGCCGATGCCGGAGAGGCGCTCACGCGTGGCTTCGGGTGACCTGTCGCCGACGAGGCCGATCATGTCGACCGCGTTGCGGATGATGGCGAGCGGAGTACGAAACTCATGGCTGACGACGCGCATGAAGTCGGCCTGTTCGTCCCGCGCTGCGCGCTCGGCCTCGAGGCTGGCATTCAGCCGGCTTTCGAGCTTTCGTCGCTCTTCCACCTCCCGCAGCAGGGCATCATGGTTTCTGCGCAGGTCGGCGGAGAGCCGTGCGCTGACCATGAACAGCAGACAGGTGAAGAACGCGATCAGGAAGAGGGTGCCTTGCAAGAGATACCAGGCGTTGCGGTTGGCCAGGATTGGCTCGCTGTCGAAATCGGCTGGCAGGCGATATTCGATGACGCTCTGCAGGATGCTGGCTGCCATGTACTCGGCGAGAAGGCCGATGGTGATCCAGCGCAGGAGTGCCGGCTGCGTCCTGTCACGCAAGAGACCCAGGCACATCACCGACATCATGATCACCGTGAAGACGGTCGAACTGTGAATGCGGATCGCGATGTCGTCGGGATCGATCGTCACCGCGGCGCTCCAGACCACGACTTGGAAGACGAGCAGCGAGACGCCGATCCAGGTGTAGCGCGGCTGCCCGAGGAAGCGGGCAAGCCCTTCGACTAGCAGGACGAGGCCCAGCTTGATGACGGTGTTGTGCAGCACGATGGCCAGGGCGCCCGGCTCCGGACCGCGGAGGATCATCAGGAGGAGCCCGAGTGCGATGGCGCCGAAGCCTGCGGCAAGGAACTTGAGCTCGTAGAGATGGCGCCATGCCCGCCAAACGAAGACCCAGGCCGCCGCCTGCAGGCTCGCGGTTGCCAGCGCCACGACCAGAACCGTCTTGAGGTCAAGCATCTCGCTGCATTCTCGTTTCTTCCGCCCGGAAAGTGATTCTATATAAAGTTCTATTCTTTTATTTATTGCCCATTCGACGTTCAAGCGACGGTAGAAAGTCAGATTTAGTCAGAATTCTGGTGAATTCATAAGTGGAAGAATGAATTATCTCTAGTTTATACGGCAAGACTTGCTTCTGGCGCTCGCTCCCCAAGCGAAGGCCGTAGATCCCGGTGGGAAAGCGGCCCGACCGCCGCGTGAAAAGACACTCTGTCAAAGCCGACCCCGTAAGGAGGAGATTGCGGATGCGTGCTCGCACCCTGTTCGCGGCCATAGAAGAGCTCAAGGCCAGGTTGCTTCATGCATGGGTGGCTGGCTGGTCGGTGCCCTCCGACGAGGTCTTCATCTCGGTTCGCCTGCCGTCGCGCCATGTCGATGCGGGCGGCGGCGTCGCCGAACCTTGGCTGCGGATGGCGGCGCAGTCCGCTGCCGTGAAATGGCGCGGCGAGGTGTGCGGGGTTCATCAGGGTCAGGTTCGGAGCGTGGTCATCGCTGGAGCCGGGCTGCCGCAATTGGCGCCGATCAGGCGGGGCGGAGCCGTGCATGTGACGGCTCGCTACTGTGGCCGAATTCCGGATGGAGGCTTCTGCTTTCGGCATGGCCTCTGCGATACGAACGGCTCCGAGATCCTGCATTTCGTCTCTCAGATTTATTTCAGCCCGCCGCCGGATCTTCCCGCGTACCCGGCTCTGAAATTCGATTTTGACGATGATTCTAGGGCTATCTATCAAGTTGCGGCGCGTTCAACCACGGCCATGTCGGATTTATCCGACGGCGTTTCCTCCCAAAATTCGATTGTCATCTTGGGGGATACGAAGCGCTGTGCCGAAACGTCAGACGCTTTGTAAGAATCTGTCAGAATTCAACTGAATTCAGCGGTAGTCTTACCGCAGGCGGAATTCTAACCTGAGGTCGGCTTGTTTCATGCTTCGCCAGGCGGTTGCTGGAACCGTCGATGCGGCGCCGGGCGCGACGCCACGGACAATGTCGCGAGATGAATGGCGAACGGGTTCTCGACCCGGCCGCTCGGCGGGGGAAGAGGATGACGGTTGGCAGCCGCGATTTGCTGATGCGCTCGCTTGCATCGACGCCGATGACCTCCCTGCCGGGATCGATTGCCGCCTCCAGCTTCCTTGCGCAGCGTCGCAAGAGCTTGCGCACGACGACGTCCCGGGCCTGCCTGGTTCTCGCCCTGTCGTTCGCGGCAGGACTGTCGCTCTGTCCTCAAGTTGCTTCTGCGCAGCAGATCACCCGGGGCGGCGGTAACGGCACGGAAGGTTCTTTCGGAAACGGCGGCATTGCGGGCGGCGGCGGAGGTGGCGGAGGTTCTGGTCCGAGTGCCTCGGGCGGCGGCGGTGGTTCAGGGGCACAGACACCCGGCGGATCGGCTACGGCGGGAACGCGTGGCGACGACAATAGCGCCGGGCTGGGCGGAGCAGGCGGGGCGCCGGGCGCTCCCAATAGCCTTGCTGCCGGCGGCGGCGGTGGTGGTGGTGTCGGCAGCTTTGATCCCGGGTTCCCTGGCAATGGCGGAGCGGGCGGCAGCGGCGGCGGCGGCAGCCTTCTCGCGACCACATCCCCGCTATCCCTCGGCTCGGCCTATGCCGGCGGCGCAGGAGTGGACGGTAGTTGGTCAGGAACATCCTTTGCCGGTGATGGCGGCGGCGGCGGCGGCGGCGGCGGCCTCGTTCTGACCGGCGCCGGAGTTGCCATGGATACGAACGGCTTTGCTATCTCAGGTGGTGCCGGCGGTACCGGAGCGGGTAACGGGGGCGGCGGAGCCGCGCTGGTGCTGCTCAATGGCGGCACGATCACGGTCGCGACTGGAGCGGGCGGCACCAGCGCCATCATCGGCGGCCGGGGCGGCGACGGTTATGCAGGCGGGACCGGCGGTGCCGGACTGTTCCTGTACAATGGCGGCGGCTTGTCCCATCAAGCCGGCTCGATCACCGGCGGTGCGGGCGGTGCAGGCGCTTTTACCGGCTCCGGCGGTGCCGGCGTGCTGAGCAATCTGGGCACCATCGACAATCGGGCCGCGATCACCGGCGGCAAGGGGGGCGATTCAAATGCGGGCTGGGTCGGTTACGGTCGGGGCGGTGCCGGCGTCGAGGCCTGGGGCGGTTCGATCGCCAACATGGTGGGCGGCACCATCACAGGCGGAGCCGGCGGAAACCAGTCCAACGGCAACCCTGTCTATGTCGCAGGGGTAGGCGGCGCCGGCATCGTCTTTCGGAACGGCCAGACCGCAAGCCTGGACAATGCCGGAACTGTTTCCGGCGGCAATGGTGGAATTGCCAATAGCAGCAGCCATGGCGTCGGCGGCGTCGGCATCGTCGGCGCGGCGAGCGGCGGCATCTCGATCGTCAATTCCGGGACGATCTCGGGCGGCCTGTCCGGCGACGGCGTGACGCGCGCCAATGCGGTCGAACTCTTCGGCAGCAACAACCGCTTCGAGATCCGGGCCGGCTCGACAACCGACGGCAATGTCGTGGTTCAGGCCGGCGGCACCAACAATGTGCTGGTGCTGGGCGGGGCCACGAATGGCAGCGTCAATATCGGCAATATAGTGAGCACGCATACCGGCTTCACGGCTTACGAGAAGACGGGTTCGTCGACCTGGACACTGTCGGGCAGCGGCAGCCAGAACTGGTCGATCCGGGAGGGAACACTCACCGGCAACACCGCCAGCATGGCCGGAAACCTGACCTTCGCCACTGGCGCCGGCACGCGCGGTGTCATCTTCAATCAGGGTGGCGGCGGCGCCTATTCCGGGACCATATCGGGGGATGGCAGCTTCACCTTGGCGGGAGGCGGCTCCCTGACCCTGGTCAATGCGCAGAGCTATACCGGAACGACCACCATCAACGCTGGCACTTTGCGGATGGGGACGGTCGATGCGCTGCTTTCCTCTGTCGGCATCGTGCTCAACACGGGCAGCTGGGATCTCGACGGCTTCAACCAGGCCGTCAGGAGCCTGCAAGGCAACAGCGGCACCACCGTCCAGCTGGGCTCGGCGACGCTGACCGTCAACAACACCGCCAACGTCGCTTATCGCGGCGAGATTTCCGGTTCCGGAGGCCTGACCAAGTCAGGAGCGGGCAGCTTCACCCTGGCCGGAACGAACAACTACACCGGTGCGACGGCCATCGATGGCGGCACACTGATCGTGAACGGCTCCATCGCAGCGTCCTCCCGCGTGACGGTCGCGGCGGGCGCGACGCTGGGCGGTTCGGGCACGATCCCGACGACGGTGCTCAATGGCGGTACGCTCTCGCCCGGAAACTCGCCGGGCACGCTGACGGTGAACGGCAACCTGACCTTCAACCCCGGCTCGACCTATCTCGCCGAGATCCAGGGCGCCAATGCAGACCGAGTCAACGTGACCGGCACGGCAGCACTGGCGGGTACCTTGCGTTTGGTGCCGCTTGGTGGCGCCTACAGCTTCAACAGCGCTTACACGCTGCTCTCGGCGGCAGGTGGACGGACAGGCGCGTTCAGCCCGGTGGATACGACCGGGACCTTCGGCGACGGCATCACCACGACGGTGAGCTATACCGCGAACGACGTGTTGCTGATGTTGGCGCCGAAGCCGCTGACGCCGATTCTTCCGTCGGCACCTCCCAACCTCGGTGTGACTGCGCCACGAAACGCCTATGCCATCGCGACCTCGATCGACATAGCGGTGGCCAACGGCGCAGACCCGTCCTCGTTGTTCGGCATATATAACCTGCCTGCGGCGGCGATACCGGCCGCGGTGAACAGCCTCTCGGGCGAGATCCATACGGCGGCGCCGGCCATGGCGAGTCTCGTCTCCGACCAGTTCCTGCGTACCATGCTCGACCCGTCCGCGTCCGAGCGGCTGACGGGTGCCGGAGCCGGCCCGGGAGTGGCGGGCTTCTCTGGCCTCATGCGCAAGGGCGGAGGTGAACCCGCCACCGCTTCGCGGCTCGACCTGCCATTCTATTCGGTCTGGGGCTCGGCCTATGGCTCCTATGGCCGTACCGACGGCAATGCTCACACCGGCTCGGCCAGGCGCAGCATCGACGATGCGCATCTGGCGACGGGTATCGATATCCGGCTCCTGCCGGGAACGATGGCGGGTATCGCGGTCTCGGGCGGCAAGGGGCGAGCCTCGCTACCGGGCGTGCTCGGCAAGATCGATGCGGATGTGTTCCAGGCAGGTCTTTATGGAGTGGCGCAACTCGGGCCCGTGAAACTCGGTGCGGCGCTGAGCTATGCCAGGCTTGAGAATGATGTCAGCCGCAGCATTCCGGTGCTGGCATCGAACCTGTCCTCATCCTATACGACGACGGCCTGGAGCGGACGGTTGCAGGCAAGTGCCGCGCTGCTCGCCTGGAACGGCTTCACATTCTCGCCGCTGGCAGCGGTGCAGGCAACGCGGGCGCATAGCCCGACGGTGGTCGAAGCGAACTGGGTTGGCGCCAATGCCGGGGCGCTGGTACTACGTCGGCGCGATGACGTCACCGCGCGCAGCGAGTTCGGCCTGCAGCTCGATGCGGACACCCTGCTCGGCGGCGTACCGGTCACCGGCTACGTCCGAGCGGCCTGGGCGCATTACTTCCGACGCGATGCCGATCTGTCCGCAAGCCTCATCGGGCTGCCCGGAGCAGCCTTCACCGTGACGGGCGCCGAGGCCGATCGCAACAGCGCGCTCGTCAGTGCCGGCCTCCGCGCCAGGCTCTCCGAGCGCGTCACTCTTGGCCTCAACCTCGACGGCGAATTCTCTGCCAGCAGCAACCGCATCGGTGGATCGGCACAGATCAGGGTTAGCTTCTGAGAGGGGAATGGCCCTCAGGTCAGGCGCAAGGACAACCGCCCCTCGGAGAGGTCGCAGCCGACGCAAGCCTCGGCAAGATGCGAGTTTTCGGGACGATCGAAGCTGATGCCGCGGTGACCTCCCTTGTCATGGTGAAGGCCTATCGCGACGCAGCGCGACCGAAGATCTGCCGCATGGAGACGAATATCGATGCTCTCAGCCTGCCGCTGCGAAAGCGTTCCTGGCAGCATAGAGTTCCGAAATGAAGCTGGACACGAGACGTGAATTAGCGCCATCCGGCGGCCGTAGCAGCAATGCGCGGAAATGGATGGCGGGCTCGAATGGCCTGACTGCGACCTCGCCGATCATGCGATCCGCGATGGTGAAAGGATTGACGATGCCGATGCCGAGGCCCTGGGCTGCAAGGATCGCGATCGTCAATCCGTAGGGAGTTTCCACCACGATGCGCGGATGGACGCCGTTCTCGGCGAAGAGGCGGTCCATGGCTAGGCGCACTGTATCCTCCGGGGCGAGCGCCAGGAACGCCTCGCCTTCGATATCCGGCGCCGTGATCACCGCACGCTTCGCTAGCCTATGATCATTCGGCATGACGCAGACGGCGCGAGGCGTGGTGAAAACACTGTGCAGCACGCCGTTCGTGTCGACTTCGTCGGCGGCGAGGCCGATGTCGAAACTGCCCGATGCAACCAGATCGCGCACGACATTGGAGGTGCGGACCTGATAGCTGATCCGCACCTGCGGATGCTTGCGTGAGAAGGCGGCAATGGCGCGGGGGACCAGCCCGTGGCCGAGCGCCGAAAGGCTGGCGACGCGGACGCTTCCGGCGCCGACCTCTTTGATCTGCGCCGCTCTCAGCTTGAGGCGGTCAAGGCCGACCAGATTGGCCTTTACCTCGGCGTGGAAGAGCTGGCCTTCACGCGTCGGCACCAGCCGGCCACGAATCCGGTCGAACAGGCTGAAACCGAGCTCGGCTTCGAGTTTTGCCAGGGAGCGGCTGATCGCCGGCTGCGAGGTGTCGAGCAGGGTTGCCGCCGCTCCGGCCCCACCGCTGAGCATGATCGCGTTGAAGACGTCGATATCGCGCAGGTTCATCAGCATCTCATATCAAAATCGGATGGACTCTACCGTGATGGTCATAGATGGCAATGGGTTGGTTGGTTACGAGAGGGGTATGAACCGAGCCGACGATACCTCCCATCTTCACCCGCCGCTGCGCTCGCAGGAGCCCTTCCAGGCGGTAGCGATGCCCGTCGAACGCGCCTCGACCATCGTGTTCCGCGACCTCGAAGCCTTCGAGCGGCGGGCCGAGCGCGTTTATGACGGCTTCAGCTATGGGCTCTACGGCACGCCGACCAGCCGCCAGCTCGAGGATCACATCGCGCAGCTGGAAGGCGGCGTGCGTGCCCTCGTCGTGCCTTCGGGCATGGCGGCGCTGACCCTGGCCACGATGGCGGTGTGCCAGGGCGGAGACCGGGTCCTGGTGCCGGAGACCCTCTATGGTCCGGCGCGGGACATGATCCTGCGCTTTCTCGGGCCGCTTGGGATCGAGGCGGCATCCTATGATCCTCGATTCGATGCCGAAATCGCGGCGCTGCTCGATGCGAGGACGCGACTGGTCTGGGTGGAGTCGCCGGGTTCGGCGACCTTCGAGGTCCAGGACGTGCCGGCGATCGTCGCGGCGGCGCACAAGGTCGGCGCGCTGGTCGCCGCCGACAACACCTGGGCGTCGCATCTGCTGTTCAAGCCGCTGGCGCATGGCGTCGACATCAGCATGCAGGCGCTCTCGAAACATGCTGGCGGCCATGGCGACCTGCTGCTGGGCTCACTCGCGGTTCGCGACGAAGCCCTGTTCCGGCGGCTGAAGGATACCGCGCGCTTTCTCGGTTATGGCGTCTCGCCCGAGGATTGCGTGCTCTGCGAGCGCGGCCTGATGACCATGCCGGTGCGCATGCGTCATGCGGCCGTGACGGCGCAGGCGGTGATGTCCTGGCTATCCGGGCGGGACGAGGTTTCGCGCATCCTGCATCCGAGCCAGCCGGACCATCCGGGTCACCTGGTCTGGAAGCGCGACTTTGCCGGCTCGGCCGCCGTGTTCTCGCTCGTGCTTCGGCCAGATCTGGCGCCGCTGCAAGCGCATGCGCTGCGCCGCATGCGCCTCTTCCGGCTGGGGGCGAGCTGGGGCGGGGTGCATTCGCTGATCGCGGTCAGCGATCCGCGCAAAGGTCGGACGAGCCTGGACTGGATGCCGTCCGGTCCTGTCTGGCGGCTCTCGATCGGCCTCGAAGCCCTCGAGGATCTCCTTGCCGATCTGGAGGGGGCCTTCGCGTTCTTCGCGGAGGCGACGCGGTCACAGGCCGGCCACGCCAGTGGCCGGGCCGCGGAATGACGACAATCAACCCAACAACAAGGGAACGGAGGGAACCATGACACGGTTGATGGCACTTGCCGGGGCGGCCTTTGCCGCCGTCGGCCTGACGGCAGGGATCGGCGACGCCGCCGCGCAAAGCGTCGTGAACAAGATCAAGCAGCGCGGCTATCTCAGCTGCGGTGCCAGCCAGGGCGTGCCCGGGCTCTCGCGGCCGGACGAGAAGGGCTATTATCGCGGCTTCGATTCCGACATCTGCCGGACCTTTGCCGCTGCCATCCTCGGCGACAAGGACAAGATCCGCTTCGTCCCGCTCAATGCCGGCCAGCGTTTCCCGGCTTTGCAGACCGGCGAGATCGACGTCCTCTCCCGGACCTCGACCATCACCTATTCGCGCGATGCGGTGGTTCGTTTCGTCTGGATCACGCTCTACGACACCGACGGCGTGCTCGTGCGCAAGGCGGACAAGATCACGACTCCCAAGCAGCTCGACGGCAAGACCGTCTGCCTGCAGAGCGGCGGCAGCCTGACCGAGAAGGCGATCGAGGAGACGGAGGAAGAGCACAATATCTCGATGAAGAAGGTCTACTTCGATTCGACAATCCAGGCCCGCGATGCCTTCTTCGGCGGCCGCTGCGATTCCTATGTCACCGATGGAACCGCGGCGGCGGGGCAGCGGGCCTCCGTCGCCAAGAACCCGGATGACTACGACATCATCAAGGTCGGCCATGGGGCCGAGCCGAACGGCGTCGCTGTCGCGCGGGGCGACGACCAGCTGTTCGACGTCGTCCGCTGGACCGTCAATGCGCTGCTATGGGCCGAGCTCCACGGCATCACCGCGAAGAATGTCGACGAGAAGCTGAAGGCGGGCAACTCCGAGATCAAGCGCGTCCTCGGCCAGGAGCCCGGCTTCGGCAAGCCGTTCGGGCTCGACGACAAGTGGGTCTACAACATCATCAAGCAGATGGGGAACTATGCCGAGATCTGGGATGGCAATCTTGGCAAGGCCAGTCCTCTCAAGGTCGAGCGCGGCATGAATGCGCTCTGGAAGGATGGCGGTCTCAACTACCCGTTCCCCTGGGACTAGCAGACGCGCCGCTCGGCCTGTCACGCAGGCCGAGCGGGCCACGCGCATTCTATCAATCGTCCAGAGGCGGCTACACCGATCAGGTTTGCGACGACCTGGCCGGATCCGGCGCGATCCGGGGCCGCGACGCGCGCGCCGCTGCAATGACCGTCGTGGAACCGGGAGGATGGCATGCTCAGCGACGCCAGAACCAGATCGATCTTCATTCAAAGCGCGCTGGTGGCGGCGGTTGTCGGGTTTGCGACGCTTCTCATCACCACGACCTTCGCAAACCTGCAGGCCCGCGGCATTCCGATCGGGTTCGATTTCCTGACGATGCCGTCGAGGATCGTCATCTCCGAGGCGATCCTCTCCTACAAGTCGCGTGACCCCTATTATTGGGCGATCGTCGTCGGCCTCGCGAACACGATCTTCATCTCAGCGCTCGTCATCCTCTTCTCTTCGGTTCTCGGCCTGATCGTCGGCGTCACCCGGCTCAGCAGCAATCCGCTCGCTGCCGGCACCTGCCGCGTCTGGGTCGAGATTGCCCGCAACTCGCCGCCGATCGTCCTCCTGATCTTCCTCTACTCGCTGTGGTGGAAGGTTCTTCCGCCGGTCGGCGAGGCGCTTAATCCTCTGCCCGGCGTCTTTGCCTCGATGCGCGGCTTCGTTGTCCCGGCTGCCAGTCTCGAAATGGATACCGCGGGGCTCGTCCTGATCTGCGTCGCGCTGCTGCTGGGGCTCGCTGCCTGGCTTGCGGGTCCGCTGCGACGGTTCCGTTCCGGAATGGCGTGGGGCGCCGCCGCAGCGCTGCTGCTCGGGCTCTGGCTTGCCGAACTCGCGTTCTCGGTCGACTGGCCGGTCTTCACCGGCTCCAACTTCCGCGGCGGGCTGGAGCTGACGCCCGAGCTCAGCACGATCCTGATCGGCCTGACGATCTACACGACCGGCTTCATCGCCGAGATCGTGCGGGGCGGCGTCCTGTCGGTCGGCAGCGGGCAGTGGGATGCCGGCCGCTCGCTCGGCCTGTCGCGGGCCAAGATTCTGCGCCTGATCGTGGTGCCGCAAATGCTGCGCGTGGTCGTGCCCCCGCTCAACAGCCAGTACATCAACGTCGTCAAGAATTCGACGCTTGCGATCGCCGTCGGCTATCCGGATTTCTTTGCGGTGATGAACACCATCATCAGCAAGTCCAGCCATTCGATCGAGGGCGTCTTCATCATCCTGGGGGTCTATCTCGCCCTCAACCTGACCCTGTCGAGCGCGGCCAATTGGTACAATCGCCGCATCGCGATCGTGGAACGCTAAGCCCGTGAAGACGATTTCGCTCCCTCTGCCCGAGGCTCCCGCCCCGACGAGGGCCTGGTTCGTGCCGGCCCTCGCCACCTTGCGCCGGAGCGCCGGGCTGCTCTTCGGCTCGCCGCTGAATGCCGTGCTGACGCTGGTCTTCGGCGCCCTGCTCGTCATCACCGTGCCGCCCATGCTGCGCTGGCTCGTGCTCGATGCCGTCTTGCTCGATCAGGATCCCAATGCCTGCCGCGCCGCCGCAGGCGCCTGCTGGAGTTTCATCTACGTCAAATCTGGCCAACTGCTCTTCGGCATCTATCCGGTCGACGAGCGTTGGCGGCCCGCTCTGGTCTGCCTGCTGATCCTGACACTGCTCGGCTGGTCGGTCAGGCCGGCGAGCTGGACGCCGCGGCTGCTCGGATTCTGGGTCGTGGCGCTGACGCTGATCTTCTGGCTGATGGGTGGCGGCTTCGGGTTGGCGCAAGTCCCGACCGCGTCCTGGGGCGGCCTGCCGGTTACGCTGATCCTGACCGTGGTCGCGATCGGCATCGCTTTCCCGGTCGGGATCCTGCTGGCGCTGGCGCGCCGCTCGGCCATGCCGGCAGTCCGGATCGGGGCGGTAGTCACCATCGAGGCCGTGCGCGGGCTGCCGCTGCTGTCGATTCTCTTCGTCGCCTCGATCATGCTGCCGCTGTTCCTGCCGGAGGCGCTGCTGCCCGACAAGTTCGTGCGGGCTCTGGTCGCCCTGACGATCTTCGCGGCGGCCTATCTCGCGGAGGTCATCCGCGGCGGGTTGCAGGCAATCCCGAAAGGCCAGTACGAGGCGGCCGCGGCGCTCGGCCTGCCATTCTGGCGCACCCAGTATCTGGTCATTCTGCCGCAGGCGATCAGGGTGGTGATCCCGGCCTTGGCGAACACCATTATCGTGATGATCAAGAACACCAGCCTCGTGCTCGTGGTCGGGCTCTTCGATCTGATCAGCTCGGGCAAGGCCGCCCTGGCCGACCCGGCCTGGCCATCGCCGGCAGCCGAGACCTTCCTCTTCATCGGCGCGATCTTCTTCGCCCTGTCCTTTTCATTCGCCCGCTTCGCCGATTTCCTCGAGCGGCGCGGTCCCGCCTCTCGCTAGGAGACCACACCATGGTATTGGCTCTGGCCCCCGCGGCCCTGAAACCGACCGCTCTGAACACCGCCACCGCCGTCGAGATGATCGGCGTCAACAAGTGGTATGGCGAGTTCCACGTGCTGCGCGATATCAACCTGAAGGTCTCGCGCGGCGAGAAGCTGGTCATCTGCGGCCCATCGGGTTCCGGCAAGTCGACGATGATCCGCTGCATCAACCGGCTTGAGGAGCATCAGAAGGGCCAGATCATCGTCGACGGCACCGAGCTCACCAACGACCTCAAGAAGATCGACGAGATCCGCCGCGACGTCGGCATGGTCTTCCAGCACTTCAACCTGTTCCCGCACCTGACCATTCTCGAGAACCTGACGCTGGCGCCGATCTGGGTGAAGAAGATGCCCAAGAAGGACGCCGA
>JAESGM010000352.1_pt1 | contig 53087 bp, 44 predicted proteins | sample 9269721 | NCBI WGS metagenome assembly JAESGM01 (sample SAMN15720920, study PRJNA650825) | algae metagenome | isolation source: Komarekiella atlantica HA4396-MV6 and co-occurring heterotrophs from... | place: USA: Theobald House, Kauai, HI | collected 2009-07-29
CGCCCTTCGAGGCTCAGCCACACAGTTGCGTGGCTGAGCACTTCAGGGTGACGGATTGAGGATTAACCTGTAGCCGGCCAGAAATGACACCTCTCCTCACCCTCACCCAAATCTCCAAACGTTTCGGCGCGATCGTCATCGCGAATGACATCGACCTGTCCGTGGGCAAGGGCGAGGCGCTCGGCATCATCGGACCGAACGGCGCCGGCAAGACAACCTTGTTCGGCGTCATCACCGGCACGGTGCCGCCGGATTCCGGCAAGGTCTCCTTCGATGGCCGCGACATCACGCGGCTGCCGCCCGACCGGCGCTGCCGCATGGGCATCGCGCGCTCGTTCCAGATTCCGCAGCCCTTCGGCGGCATGACCGTGTTCGAGAATCTCGTGGTCGCCGCCGCCTTCGGCCAGGGCCGCAGCGAGCGCGACGTCTATGCGGAAAGCCACGAGATTCTCACACGCTGCGGACTGGCGGCGAAAGCCAACCGCCATGCCGGCGCCCTCACCCTGCTCGACCGCAAGCGGCTGGAGCTCGCCCGCGCGCTGGCGACGAAACCGCAATTGCTGCTGCTCGACGAAGTCGCGGGGGGCCTCACCGAACACGAATGCGAGGCGCTGGTCGCGCTGATCAAGGACATCCGCGAGACCGGCGTCACCATCATCTGGATCGAGCACATCGTGCATGCCCTGCTCGCGGTGATCGACCGCCTTGTTGTGCTGCATGGCGGCGCCTTCATCGCGCAGGGCGACCCGCAGGAGGTGATCCGCTCGCCGCAAGTCAACGAGATCTACATGGGAATCCCCGCCGATGCCTGAGCCCCTGCTCGACATCCGCGCGCTCGACGCATTCTACGGCGACTTCCAGGCGCTGTTCGGCATTTCCATATCGATCCCGACGGCCACGGTCGTCTCCGTCGTCGGTGCGAACGGCGCAGGCAAGAGCACGCTCCTGAAAAGCATCGCCGGCCTGATGCCGGGCAAGCGCAACGCCATCATCTTGGACGGCGAAGAAATCGGCGACATGCCGGCCTATGACATCGCCAAGCGCGGCATCGCGCTGGTGCCGGAAGGCCGCCGCCTGTTCCCCTCGCTGTCGGTCGAGGAGAACCTGATGATCGGCGGCCAGCTTGGCCGCGAAGGTCCGTGGTCGCTGGCGCGGGTCTACGAGCTGTTCCCGGTCCTGTTCGAGCGGCGTCACGTGCCCGCCACCTCCCTCTCCGGCGGACAGCAACAGATGTGCGCCATCGGCCGCGCGCTGATGTCAAACCCGAAACTGATGATGTGCGACGAGATCAGCCTCGGCCTCGCGCCGATCATCGTGCGCGACATCTATGCGCGGCTGCCGCAGATCGCGGCCGCCGGCATCACCCTTATCATTGTCGAACAGGACGTGGCGCAGGCGCTGAAGGCCGCCGACCATGTCTATTGCCTGCAGGAAGGCCGCGTGGTGCTGCAGGGCAAGTCGGGCGACGTCACGCGCGAGGCGGTGTCGGCCGCCTATTTCGGGGTGTGAGCGTGAAGATGGTGTCACCGAATTCTCCTTACCTCCCGCTGCAAGGGGGAGGTCGCCCGCCAAAGCTCGCGCAGCGAGCGAAGGCGCGGCGGGTGGGGGTCTCTTCTACGCACATGACCCCCACCCCAACCCTCCCCCCTTCAGGGGGAGGGAGCGAGAGGCCGTCATAATGGAATGGGTCAACACCATCGTGCAGGGCATTCTCACCGGCGGGCTCTATGCCATGTTCGCCGCCGGCCTGTCGCTCATCTTCGGCGTCATGCGCCTCGTCAACATCGCGCACGGCGACCTGATCGTCCTCGCCGCCTATGTCGCGCTGGTGGTCGTGGAAACGCTTGGCGTCAATCCGCTGATTGCACTGATCGTCGTCGTCCCGATCATGGCCGTGTTCGGCTATGTGCTTCAGCGCACGATCCTCAACCGCACGCTCGGCGACGACCTCCTGCCGCCGCTGCTCGTCACATTCGGTCTCTCGATCATCATCCAGAATGCGCTGCTGGAAATCTTCACCGCCGACAGCCGCAAGCTGAACGCCGGCCCGATCGAGACCGCCAGCATCGAGGTGCTGCCCGGCGTCTCGCTCGGCATTCTTCCACTCGCGCAGTTCATCATCGCCGTCGTCGTGATCGCGCTGATGCAGATGGTGTTCTACCGCACGGCGATGGGCCGCGCCTTCCGCGCAACCTCGGACGACCAGCCGGTGTCGCAGCTCATGGGCCTCGACAACCGCCACATCTTCGGCCTCGCCATGGCGCTCTCGCTCGCCATCGTCGCCATCGCCGGCGTCCTTCTCGCCGTGCGTGCCAACTTCGATCCGTCCATCGGGCCGGCGCGGCTGATCTTCGGCTTTGAAGCCGTCATCATCGGCGGGCTTGGCTCGATGTGGGGCACGCTTGCGGGCGGCATCATCCTCGGCGTGTCGCAGGCCATCGGCGCCAAGATCGATCCCGGCTGGCAATTGCTCGCCGGCCACCTCGTCTTTCTCTTCATCCTTGCGATCCGCCCGCAAGGCCTGTTTCCGAAGGTGCAGTGATGAGCGCCACGGACATCAGGGTCGCGCATTCCACCCGCTCGAGCCAGATCGGCGTCGCGGGCTTCACGCTGCTGTTCATCGCGCTGGCGGCCGCTCCCTACTGGGCCGAGCGCTCGGACCTGCGGCTCTTGGCCGAGATCTTCACCTATGTCGCGCTGGCCAGCTTGTGGAACCTGCTTGCGGGCTATGCCGGCCTCGTCTCGGTCGGCCAGCAGGCCTATGTCGGGCTCGGCGCCTATATCCTCTTCGGGCTTGCGATCTTCGCCGGCATCAATCCTGTGTGGACCATCCCGATCGCCGGCCTGATCTCGGCGATCATCGCCATTCCCGTCGCCTTTCTGATCTTCCGCCTGCGCGGGCATTATTTCGCCATCGGCACATGGGTGGTCGCGGAAGTGTTTCGCCTTGTCGCCGCGCAGATCGGACCGCTCGGCGGCGGTTCCGGCATCTCGCTGCCCGTCGCGACCGTCACCGCCATCGCGGACACGCGGCAGATGCGCGAATTCCTGATCTACTGGATCGCGCTTGCCTTGCTCGTCGTCATCCTCGGCCTGATCGTCATGCTACTGCGTTCGCGCTACGGCCTGGCGCTCACTGCGATCCGCGACAACGAGACCGCCGCGCTCTCGAACGGCGTCAACGTCACGCGCACCAAGCTCGTTGTCTATGTCATCACCGCCGCCGGCACCGCGATGGTTGGCGCGCTGATCTTCCTGCAGAAGCTGCGCATCTCGCCCGATGTCGCCTTCAGCGTTAACGAATGGACCGCCTTTGTCATCTTCATTGTGGTGATTGGCGGCGTCGGCCGTCTGGAAGGCCCGATCATCGGCACCATCGTATTCTTTCTGCTGCGCGAGACCCTGGCCGATCTCGGCGCGATCTATCTGCTCATGCTGGGTGTCGTCGCCATCGCGGTGATGCTGAAGGCGCCGAAGGGCATCTGGGGCTACGTCGCTGACCGCTTCGGCTGGGAGCTGTTTCCGCTGGCCAGGCGGGTCGAGCAACGCAAGGATTGACCTGTGAGCCATCGCCCCAAGGCCATCGATGTGCATGCCCATGTCGTCGTGCCCGAGATTTACGAGCAGACCTCGCGCTGGAGCGTGTTCGCGCAATCGACAAACGATCCGAATCTGAGCGAGGAGGCCCGCAGCAAAGCGAAAGAGCGCAGCGACAGTGTGATCGCGCGCATGGCCGACGCGGATGAGCGCATCAAGGCGATGGATGCTATGGGTGTCGATGTACAGGTGCTGTCCGCCAGCCTGGTGCATCAATGCACCTATGAGGCGGAACCGCGGGCGGCGCTGGCGCTGGACCAGACGTCGAATGACCGCATCGCCGCGATGATCGCAAAACATCCGTCGCGCCTGAAGGGGCTCGGCAGTGTGCCGCTGCAAAACCCCACCCTCGCCGCTCAGGAACTGACCCGCTGCATGACCGAGCTGGGCCTTGGCGGCGTGACCATCTCGACGCGCGTGCGCGAGACCGAGATCGGCGACAAAAGCCTGCGGCCGTTCTGGGAGAAGGCCGAAGAACTCGGTGCCATCGTCTTCATTCATCCCGCCGGAAATCCCGACGCGCGATTCAGGAAGCATTTTCTCTGGAACAGCATCGGGCAGAATTTTGAGGAGGCGATGGCGATCGCTTCCCTCATGTACGAAGGCATCCTTGACGCCTGTCCGAAACTCAAAATTTGCATCTCGCATGGCGGCGGATACATGCCGTTCTACATGGGCCGCATCGCGCGCAACTACGTCGAGAAACCGACCACGCGCGTCAATATGAGCAAGGCGCCGGACGAATATCTGCGCATGCTCTGGTACGACACCTGTGTTTACGATCCCGTGACGCTGCAGGCGCTGGTCGCGGCCGTCGGCGCGGATCGGGTGCTGCTCGGCTCGGACTATCCAGTCGGCGAGACGAAGCCGGTCGAATTCGTGAACAACACGCCCGGCCTTGGCGTCGCCGACAAGCAAAAGATCATCGGCGGCAACGCCGCGACATTGTTCGGCCTCACCTGAGGCCGGCCACGGGAGACGGAAGAATGAGCAACGGCCCGCTGATCGACATTTTCTGCCACATCTATCCCGACCGCTTCTATCAGGAGATGACCAGAGGCTCGCCGCAGATGTCGAACATGGGCAAGCGCCTGCGCTCGATCACAAAGCTGTTCGATCTCGACGCGCGGTTCCGCGAGATGGATACCTTCGGCGACTACCGGCAGATCATCTCGCTGCCCAACCCGGCCATCGAGGACATCGCGATGCCCGATGTCGGCCTGCAGCTTGCCCGCGTCGCCAACGACGCGATGGCCGAGCTTTGCCGCAAGCACCCGGAACGCTTTCCCGCTTTCGCGGCCGCCGTGTGTCTCACCGACGTGGAAGGCTCGCTCATCGAGATCAAGCGTGCTCTCGACACGCTCGGCGCCCGAGGAATCCAGGTTTTCACGAGCATTGCCGGCAAGCCGCTGGACGATCCGGCCTTCCTGCCGGTCTTCGACCTGCTCGCGCAATATGACCTGCCGATCTGGCTGCATCCGGTCCGCACCTCGGCGCTAACCGATTATCCGGCCGAGCAAAAATCGCGTTTCGAGATGTGGTGGTGCTTCGGCTGGCCCTATGACACCTCGGTCGCGATGTCGCGGCTGGTCTTTTCCGGCCTGTTCGACCGCCATCCGAAACTGAAGATCATCACCCATCATTGCGGCGGCATGATCCCGTATTTCGACGGCCGCATCGGCGCCGGCATGGCGGTGCTGGGGCAACGCACCACCGACGAGGATTATTCCAAAATCATCCCCTCGCTGAAGCGGCCGCACCTCGACTATTTCCGCGACTTCTACGCCGACACCGCCATGTTCGGCGGGCAATACGGCGTTCGTTGCGGCTTTGAATTCTTCGGCGAGGACAGAATTGCGTTTGCAACCGACACTCCGCTCGGGCCGATCAAGCCGACCATCGAGGTGGTGGAGCGGCTCGGCGTCAGCGAGGCCGCCATGCGCAAGATTAGGTCCGGCAATGCCGGCAGGCTCTTGAACATGTCGTTCAACTAGCGTTTTGTGGTGCGAGGAGCATCAGATGACTCGCATTTTAGCAATTGTCGCTCTCGGCTGCCTTGCGACTGTGGTCATGTCCACGCCGGCAAAGGCGCAACGCAATATGCCCTATTGCGCACAATTTACCGATGGCGGCATGGATTGCAGCTACCCGTCGCTGCAAAGCTGCCTCGCCACGGTCAGCGGCGTCGGCGGTGCCTGCACCGTCAATCCGCGCTCGCCCAACCAGCCGCCACCCCCTCCAGGGTTCTTTCAGCGGCTGATGCAGGGCAACGGACCGGCCTTCGCGCCGGTCGATGTCGGACCACCGCCCGATTCTGGCCAGGCGTCCACACGACGTCAGCCGCGGCGCGAATGGCCCTATTGCGCCTGGTACTCGAACGGATCGACAAATTGCGGCTTTCCGACACTGCAAAGCTGCCGCGCCGCTGTGAGCGGTGTCGGCGGGGTCTGCCGCGCAAATCCCAGAGCCGCACCTACGGGCGGACGGTCCTGATCCGAAGGCAGCATGACACGGCCGCCCTTTCTCAACGTCACCGCGCCGCCATTCAACGCGACAGGTGACGGCAGAAGCGATGACCGTGCCGCCATTCAGGCGGCCATTCATGCCGCGGCGAATGCGGGGGGCGGCTGTGTTTATTTCCCGCGCGGCGTGTATGTGATCGGGCCCGAGCCGAACGGCATCGGCGGCCTGCAATTGCGCTCGCACGTGACGCTGAAAGGCGAAGCGCCGCGCGCGGTCATCTTCAAGCTGCAGGATGGCGCCAACAAGACGCTTCTTTATGGCCCAGCCGACGTGGACCGGCTCTGGGGCAGCACATCGGATGGCGGCCTGCAAAACTGGTCACTGGTCGATATCGAACTCGACGGCAATCGCGCCAGCAACACATCCGGCAATGGCGTGTGGGTCTACGGATTCAAGCCGATTGTCGAAAGACTCTTCATCGGCAATGTCGCGGAGCATGCCTGGCGCACCGAATGGGGCACCGGTGGCCCGGCATTCGGAATGGAAGGCATCATCTCCGATGTCTATGTCGAAACCTGCGGCAAGCACGGCTTCTGGTTTGCCGGCCCGCACGATTCGGTCATCACCAATGTGCTGGTTGTCGACGCCTCGCAGGCCGAGCGCGCCGCGTGGGACGCCTTCCATATCGAAGGACGTGCGACCTCGCGCTTCGTGACCTGTCATTCCTGGGCGCGTTCCAGCCGGCCAAACCGGCATCGCTACGGCCTTTACGACACGTCCGGCGGCAACGACTTCATCGGCTGCCAATTCGAAGGCGCCTCCAGTGCCAATGTCTACGCCGCCGGTCACGGTTCCACGTTCGACACCTGCCGCTTCTTCGCCGCGGCTAACGGCGTCAACGTGCTGATCCGCACCAGCGAGATTGTCATGAAGGCGCGCATCGAGGGGCCGCTGGAGGGCGCGCAAGCCTGCAAAGGGGTCGTGCTCGGCCAGGCTGGCGATTGGGTCGCTGCCTGCGACATCGACATCTATGTACGCAAACAGGCCGCTGGTGCGGTCGATTTCACGCATTCGGCCGGAACGAATTCAGTGCGCGTGCGCGGCTTTCTTGAATCCGGCATGCCCTATGCCGGCACGCCGAAGCCGAGCGACGATGTGGATTTCTTCTGTTCAGGAAAAAGCGGTGCCGTATTGCGTCAAAGCCCGAAGTGACGTTTTGCGCCTTACTTCCGCTTGCGGCTTGCCATATCCGTTGATTGCGAGCGTGCGGCACAGAAGCTCTCAACCGCCCCGGTCATCGCCGCCGCCAGAAGTTTTTGCCGCTTCTCGCCAGACAGAAACGTTTCTTCCGCCGGGTTGATGATCAATCCCGCCTCGAAGAGGACCGCCGGCATGCGTGTCGCGCGCAGAACGTAAAGCTCGTCGAAACGGTAGACCCCCGCATCTTTGTCCAGCAACTCACGCCGCCGGACGCGCATGAATGGCTCGGTGTAATGCGGTGTGAATCGCAGGCCTCTCACCCTCAATTGCTGGCCGAGAAGTCTTGCGAAAGACAGACTGCCCGCACTGTCCGCATTCTCGTGCGATACAAAAATCGAATGTCCACTGAATCGATCGCTGAACCGCTTCGGCCCGCCCTCCTCATCCGTGTGCTGCAACAGCCAGTCCGGAACGGAGTCGTGATGGATCGAGACAAGGAGGTCGGCCTGTGTCGCGTTCGCATCCACCACGCGCTTGACCAGCGTCCGTCGCGTTGTTCCTGACGTGATCTGCAGGATGGTGTTGGCAAAGCCCGCCCCCGTCAGCGCTTGCTCGATCTGCCGCGCGAGGCGCAGGTTGAAGTCGTACTCGGAGACACTGCGCACGGAAATCGCGCCCGGCTCTTCCGCGGTGTGGCCGACATCCAGCAACACGCGGAATTGCGCGCGATTGCAGGACGGCTCTGATTGCTTCGCAGTCTTGCGCGGTTGCGCTGCGACATCATGCAGCGCCGTCGTTGCGACCGCAGCGGACAGCAGCACAAGGCCGGCATATCTTGATAGATTTCTCATCGTCAGCCGGGCGATTTCACAGGTGCGTAGAACGTACCGTCGACCTCGAAGATGTCATCCTGGTTCAGTTTGCTCACTTCAAGGATGGTACGCGGCGGAAATGGGGCGCCGGCCCACAATTGCTCCTGCACCTCGTTCACCAACGGCCGCAGGCTTTTCATGTCAGTCACATAGACCACAATACGCACCGCATCCTGCAAGGTCGCCCCTTCGGATTCCGCAATCGCCTTCATGTTGAGAAATGCCTGGCGGATGCGCGCCTCGTCGCCTGCAACTAGTGAATTGCTGGCCGGGTCGATGCCGCGCATGCCGGCAATGAAGACAAAATCCCCGGCACGGGTGCCGAGGCTCCAGGGGCCGGTCGGTGTGATCGCGCCCTGCGGCGACAACGTTTTGACCCCGTTCGGGGAAATGGCGGGCGTCATCTCTGTGAACTCCATCATGCGTCCCACGAACACCGAGGCGACCGGTCGGACCGTGTTGCCGGCGAGAGGACGAGCATCCGCCAGCCGGGTCAACGATTAAAATTGCGGCAATGATCCTATGAATTTTTCAAAAGATGAAATTCGTTAGGATACCTGTCCTCATCCTCCCCCTGAGACATTTGCGTCCTATCGCACCACAAAAAAATCAGGCAATGTCCGGCCATCCATGACATGCGGACCTTAACGTCCGCATTTCACACAAGAAAAACCGATTATCTGGAGGAGAAGTAGAGAATGAAGCTGATCACCTGCCTGCTTGCCGGCGCACTGGCCATGACCGCCTCTGCGGTCTCGGCCCAGACCCAGACCATCCGGCTGACGGTTGCGTCCAGTCACCCCCCGGTCATTCCGTGGGTGGCCGCCATGAAGAACACCGTGGTCACGAAAGCCAATAAGGCGCTTGAGGCCAAGGGCTCGAAATACCGCATAGAGTGGAACGAAGCCTATGGCGGCGTTCTCTACAATTTCGAAAACACGATCGAGGCGGTCGAACAGGGAATCACCGACTTCGGCTGGGTCGGCACCCTCTGGGAGCCTGCCAAGATGCCGCTGCAGAACATTATGTTCGCAACGCCTTTCACCACCGACGATCCCAAGCTGTCCGCCAAGGTGATGCTTGAACTGATGGCGAAGAATCCGCATTTCCAGAAGGAATGGGAAAGCCAGAACGCCTATTACTTCGGCGCGACGGTGTCGGACTCCTATCAGCTCTTCACCAAATTCCCGGTCACCAAGCTGGAAGACCTGAAGGGCAAGAAAATCCTCGCCGCCGGCGCGGTCGGCGCCTGGGCGGAAGGCCTCGGCGCGAGCTTCGTCAACGCCGGCATCCCGACGTTCTACAACGCACTGCAGACCGGCGTTGGCGACGGCGTGATCCTGATCCCGTCCGGCGCGGTGCCGATCAAGCTGCACGAAGTCGCTCCCTATGTAACCTACGTCAACATGGGCGCGGTCGCGTTCGGCGGCTTTGCAGTCAACAAGAAGAAGTGGGACAGCCTGCCCGCCGAAGTGCGTGAGGTGCTGGAGCCGATCGCGAAGGAATACACGATGGAGAATATCAACATCGTGCTTGACCGCGAAAAGAAGGGCCTCGAGCGTATGAAGAGCGAAGGCGCCAAGATCTCCACCCTGCCGGAAGCCGAGCGCAAGCGCTGGGCCGAGGCCATGCCGAACACGGCCAAGGCCTGGGTCGAAGCCAACGAGAAGAAGGGCATTCCCGCCAAGCAGATCATGACTGACTACATGAATGCGATGCGCGCAGCCGGCGCCAAGCCGGCGCGCGATTGGGACAAGGGTCTCTGATCGACCGGATACCAGGACAGCCGGGCGTCATTCGACGCCCGGCTGTTTCATTTCAGGGAATCAGCGCAGCAGGCCGGCAAGAGGCAGAGGTATAAATGCTCTTGTTTCGAGTCCCGGCTTCCGCAAAAACACGCTAGATTGCCGGCCAGTCGGGGACGGCCAGACGTCGGTGGGGAGCCATGCATACAACCGTACAAGAAGACCAGCAGGGGGCACCCGCACCGGCCCGCAGCTCACTCGGACGACTGGAAGACGGATTCAATTTCCTGCTCTCGGCCTTCAGTTCCGCATGGATCTTCGTGATCATGCTGGTGATCTGCGCCGACATTCTCATGCGCAATCTGTTCAATTCACCGATCTCGGGCGTCGTCGAATTCATTGCGCTCTCGGTGCCCGCCATCGTTTTCCTGCAGATGCCGAATGCATTCGCCGAACGGCGCCTGGTGCGCGCAGACCTGATTATCGCGCCACTGGAGGCGAAACGACCGCGTGTTGGCGCCGTCTTCAATCTTGTCTTCGCGCTTGTCGGCCTGTTCGTGTTCTGGAAAATCCTGGTCTGGGCTTGGCCGGATTTCGTCAAGGCGTATCAGACCGGCGAATATGCAGGCATGCAGGGCGCCTATACCATTCCGGTCTGGCCCTTCAAGCTGACCTTGATCGTCGGCTCGTTCTTCGCGCTCATCCAGTTGCTGAAGCTTGTCGTCCTCAACATCCAGACGATGCTGACGGCGCGGCCGGCCGCAACCGGGTCCAAGGACGCCAGCCCCGCCGTCGGCATCGCGATTGCCTTGGCTTTCGTTGTGGCGGTTGTCTGCTTCATCGCCTTCATGTTCACCTCCGACCTGCGGCCGGTCTCTGTCGGCGTCTACTCGCTCGCGGCAATGCTGGTTCTGGTCCTGCTTGGCATGCCGATCGCGCTCGTCCTGATGAGCCTGTCCTATCTCGGCATCTGGATTATCCGCAGCGGCGAGTTCATGGCGATCAATACGCTTGGCCTCGCGGCTTCGAGCGGCGTGGCCAATTATGAATTCGGTGTCATTCCCCTCTTCATCATGATGGGGCTCATTCTCGAGAAGGCCGATGTCGGCCGCGACGCATTTGCGGTGGCCGCAAGTCTGTTGCGCAAGGTACGCGGCGGGCTCGGAATGGCGACCGTGTTTGCTAATGCGATCTTTGCCTGCATCGTCGGCAGTTCGGTCGCGTCCGCTGCGGTGTTCAGCCGCATCGCCGCGCCCGCGATGGTCGCGCATGGCTATACCAAGGGCTTCTCGCTAGGTTGCGTCGCCGGCTCGTCGGTTCTCGGCATGCTCATTCCGCCGAGCCTCCTGCTGATTATCTACGGACTGGTCGCCGAAGCCTCCGTCGGCCGCCTGTTCATTGCCGCGGTCATCCCGGGCATGATCCTGGCGTTGTCCTTCGCCCTGATGATCTATGCGATGACCTGGTTGACCCCCAAGCTGATTGGCGACGCCCGCGCCGCCGAGGATATCCAGACTGCGACCTGGGGCGAGATACTGACCAAACTGGCGCCGATCGTGCTGCTGGTCGTGGCCGTTGTCGGCGGCATCTATGGCGGACTTTTCACGCCGACCGAAGCCGCGGCCGTCGGAGCTGCATTCGCGTTCGTGATCGCGCTGGTGAAGAAGCGGATCGACTGGTCCTCATTCAAATCGATCATCGTTGAGACCGGTTTTGTTTCAGCCGCGATCCTGTTCCTCATCGTTGCCGCCAATCTCTATACCCGGCAGGTCGCGCTCACCGGCATCCCCACGAAAGTGGCCGACTGGGTGATGGCGGCGGGTCTCGACATGAGCGGCTTCCTCGCAGTCTATTTCATCATCCTTCTTTTTCTCGGCATGATCCTCGACTCGGTGTCGATCATGCTGATCATGCTGCCCATCATGCTGCCGATCCTGGACGTGCTTGACGGCAACAAGATCTGGTTCGGTATCGTCACAGTCGTGGCGATCGAGATCGGCCTGCTGACTCCGCCCTTCGGCCTCTCGGTCTACGTGGTGAAAGGCGTGCTGCCGAAAAACTACGCCTCACTGTCGACGATCTTTATCGGCGCCATTCCCTTCGTGATCTGCATGATTCTGGTCACGATCCTGCTGATGGCATTCCCAAGCCTCAGTCTCTGGCTGTTGCGGTTCTGATCACCTGGACTCCGGAACCTTCCCTCGGGCAGGCGGGTTTCTATCCAGATTCATGATTGAGGAGTAAGCACATGTTGCGCATGACAATGCTGCTCGTACTGATGGCGACGGCCGCTGGCGCCAGGCAAAGTCTGGCACAGGCGGACCGTTCCGGCGTGTTCCCGCCCAACAACCGCTATTGCCTGGTGCAGCGCATGACGGCCGCAGTGAACTGCATGTACGCGACCATGCAGCAATGCCTGGAATCGGCGAATGTCGGCCGCGAGGGCGAGTGCATCCTGAACCCGGCTCTCGGCCCGACGGGTTTCGACACACGAGAGCGCCGCTGACGTTGTCAAGCAGCCCGGCGGAAAATCAGTTCAGCAGAATCCGGACACCGGTCAGCGAAATCGCCGGCACATAGGTGATCAGCGCGAGGGCGATGAGATAGAGGACGACAAAGGGGAGGATGCCCCGATAGATCGTCTTCAGATCGATGCCGAGGACCGATTGCGCGACGAAGATGTTGATTCCAAAAGGCGGATGAAACAATCCGATCGCGAGATTGACCATGACCACGATGCCGAAATGGACGGTGTCGATGCCCAGCGCCTTCACGACGGGGATCAGCAGCGGGGTCAACAGCAGGATTGCCGATAGCGGATCGAGAAAACACCCGACCAAAAGCAGCAGGACATTGACGACCAGAAGGAACGACCAGGCCGATATCTGGAAATGCTGAATCCATGCGACCAGCGCGGCGGGCACCTGATTGACGGTCAAAAGCCATGAGAACACGCCGGCGCAGGCGACGATGATCAGGATTTGCGCGGTGAAACGCACAGTCGCCACCGCGGCTTCCAGAATGTCTCGCCAGGTCAGTTCACGGAATACGAAGCGCGTGACGAAAGCTGCGTAGACACAGGCCACGGCGGCCGCCTCGGTCGGCGAAAACACCCCCCCATAAATGCCGCCGAGAATGATGACAGGTGCGCCAAGAGCCCACAGGCCGCGGAGCGTCGTGATCAGCATGCGATTGAAGCTGAAGGCCTCCCCCGCGCCGAAATTGCCGGACCAGGCGCGCCAGACGACGTATCCTGCAAGCAGCGCCGCGATCAGAAGCCCGGGCAGGATGCCCGCCGCATAGAGGCGCGGGACGGATTCCTGCGCCGCTGCGCCGTAGACGATCATGGGAATGCTGGGCGGAATGATGATATCGATGGCGCCGACCGCGGTGATCAGACCAGCGGCGAAAGGCTTTGGATATCCGGCCCGCACCATCGACGGGTACATGACCTTGCCGATGGTCGCGACCGCGGCAGCGCTCACGCCGGAAATGGCGCCGAAGATCGTTGCGGTTCCGACCGTGGTGACGCCGAGGCTCCCGCGAACGGCTCCGACGCCACCCTGCACGAAATCCACCAGACGTTGCGCCACACTCCCCCGCCCCATCAACTCGCCCGCATAGATGAAGTATGGGATGGCCAGCAATGCGTAGGCGTTGATGGAACCGAAGAGATTCTGATGCAAAGCCGCCAAGGGCATGTTCATGAACAGCACAAGGGCGACCGCGGCGGCCGTCAGAAGCACGAGAAAGATCGGAAATCCTGCGATCAGCAGCAGCAGAGGAAGAAAGCCGAGGGCAAAGCTCATGATTGCTGCCCGCTTTCTGACGGCCGGGCAAGCTCCTCGGCGTCGCGCCGGCGCAAGGCCAGCACCATCCGGATAACGACAATCAGTGCAATCGTCGCAAAGCTGAAGAAGATCGCACTATGCGGGAACCATGTTGGAACGCGGGCGATGTCACTGACCGCACCCAGCGCATAGATTCGTTCGACATAGCGGAAAGACTGGTAAGCAACGAATAGTGCAACCGCGAGCATCACGCAGATTTCGACAGCTGTCACAGTCTTCCGCACGACTGCCGGGCATGCATTGAGAAGCACGTCCATCCTGAGATGTTGTCCGCGCCAGCTGACGACCGCGGCCCCCAGAAAGGCCGTCCAGATCAGAATGTAGATTTCAATTTCATCGACGCCGATCAATGTGAAGCCGCTGACATAGCGGCCCACCACATTGACAAAATTCAGGACGATGCCAGCGATCAATGCGACCGCGAGAACGCGCTCGACCGTGAAGGCGACAGCATCCGCGACCTGTTCCAACCTGCTCGTTCGACGGGACACGACAATCTGATCCAGTATCTTTGGAAAAGGCCGCAGGAGCAAAGCTCCTGCGGCGGCGCATATCGTTCAGGCTTAACTTCCCTGCCGTTTGGCGGCGGCGGTCAATGCCTCATAGTCGTCCTTCATCGCGGGACTGCTGCGCATCAACGCGGGCAGGACGGACTTCACCTGATCCAGATAGAATTTGGCCTCATCGTCAGGCAGGACAATGCTCTCCCCGCCATTCTTTTTCCAGATCTCGACGGTGCGCTGTGTATCCTCGATCGCGAATTTCTCGACCTTGCGCTGCGCCTTGAACGCCTCGTCGCGCACGACGGCCTCAAGTTCCGGCCCAAGCGACTTGAGAAACGCCTTGTTCGCCATCGCCGGCACGATCAGGAACGAGCCCGGCAGGGCCGTCAGGCCCTTGGCGAGATCATAATACTTGAAAGCCGTGAACACAGTCGCGCTGGCGATCAGGCCGTCAATGGTACGATTCTGCATCGCCGACAGCACTTCGCCGAGCGGCATAGAGACCGGCGAAGCCCACAGCTTCTTGAATGGTTCGATCTGCAGCGGAGCCGCCCCGGGCACACGGATTTTCTGCCCCTTGAAGTCGTCCACCTTGCGGATCGCCTTGTGCGACAGAAGCATCAATGGCCCATGCGCCCAGACCGCAATCGGCTCCATGCCCTTGGAATTGCCGAAAGACGCAAGCCTTGCCCGCACCTCAGGATCGGCAAACACGCGCTGCGCATGCGCCATGTCCGAGAACAGGCCCGGCGCGTCGAAAACCTGAAAGCGCGGCTCGAAGCCGATGATGAAGCCGCTGGCCGGCGCGGTGAGTTCGATGGTGCCAAGCGCGGTGCCTTCAACCGTCGCCGGGATCTGGCCGAGTTGACTGGCCGGATAGATTTCGACCTTGATGCGTCCGTTCGAACGCGCTTCGACACCGGCTTTGAATTCCTTCATCCACTCCTGGGTAACGTCGTTCACCGTCGGCGACGACAGCTTCATTGTGAAGGTCTGCGCCGTTGCGGTGTGAGGTGCCGTTCCCAGAAGGGCCGCAGCCATCAATGCGACGAGGTATCTCATGTTGCTCTCCCTGGCGTGGCTCAGCCCATCTCCGGGTTGCGCCTTTTTTTTGAATTCTTGCTTCAGATCAGTATTGGCCTTTGGGCTCCAGCCCAAAGACATGCTGGCCATACATGGCGCTGACCGAGTCCCAGTTCAGACTGATATGCGAACTCGCAGCATGAATGTCGCGCCAGAAACGCTGTACCGGATGCTGCAGCCCCAGCGCGCTGCCGCCTGCGGCCAGAAACACGGCGTCGACGGCCTGCACCAGCAGGCGCGTGCTGAATGAATGAGTCAGGCGGTTGCGCATGCGCAGATCGACACCGACCTCGGTCCTGCGCTCGACCAGATCGCTGGTCTCGCGCAGGTCGCGATGAATCATCAATTCGGCCGCATCGATAGACGCTGTCGCCTCTGCAACGCGCATCTGCACGGTCGTGAATTCGGCCATGCGGTTGTTGCCGCCCGCCACTGCGCCGCGGGTCGTACGCCCGCCGACCTGATCGACGAACGCCTTCAGCGCTCCGCGCGCCATTCCCAGCGCCGGCGAAGTGAGGCAGTTCGGGACCACGGCCAGCATCGGCTGTCTGTAGAGCGGATTGCTATTCACCGCGGTTCCGGGACCGTTGCCGGTCAACATGTCGGCGAATGTGACTGCACGATATTCGGGAATGAGCGCATCCGTCACGACGATGGTCTTGCTGCCGGTTCCGGCAAGACCCATCGGATTCCAGTCGTCGTCGATTTGATATTCACTCTGTGGCACCAGGAAGAATCCGGGCTTCGGACCCTCCGCGAGCGGAATGATCCCGCCAAGAATTCCCCATTGCGCATTGTCGCAGCCGCTGGCGAAGCTCCATCGCCCGTTCAGGCGATAACCGCCCGTTTCCTTCACAGCCTTGCCGGTCGGCGCATAGGACACGGCCGCGATTGCGTCCCGGTTTTTGCTCCAGACCTCATGCTGGGCTTCCCCCGGATAGCACGCGATCAGCCACTGGTGCACGGCGCCGAGGCTGTAAACCCAGCCGGTTGAGCCGTCGCCGCTGGCGATCTCCGCGACGGCTTCAACGAAAACGTCGTATCCGTATTCGAAGCCGCCATAGGCGCGCGGCTGCATGATCCGGAACAGCTCCGCCTCGCGCATCTGTTCGACAAGGTCGGCGGAGACGCGCCGCGCTTTCTCGGTTTCGACGGCGCGCTCTCTGGCGATGGCACCGATGGCCTGCGCCCGCCGCAGCAACTCGGCGACGGTCGGTATGGCTACGTCCTTTTCTGCGGCACGAAGAGCCATGACTTGTCTCCCTCAGACGCCACGCAATCTAGCGCCGCCCCCCGAGCACAACAAGCAAAAACTTGCATTTGCAAATACTTTTGCGGATCAGATCGCTGCAATGCAGCAATAAAATATGCTATAAACAGAGCAACGCCCAGTCTCTTTGATCTCAATTATTTGCATGAGCAACCATATAGCAGCGGCGGTGCTGACCCGGCTGGCGATACAAATTTGCTTGCGCCCGCCATTTATCGGCTCTATTTCGGAATGAACATTTCGGTTAACTTCAATGTCACGCAAGCTCGTTCTACAAGACTTCCTGCCCTATCTGCTGAACCGCGCCGGATTGCGGATCGGATTGATGTTTTCGCGCGATATCGAGCACTACGACGTCACGCTTCCCATGTGGCGCGTGATGATCGAGCTCTGGCACAACGGCGATCATCGCCTCGGAGAGCTTTCGGAACGGACCAGCATCGATCTGTCGACACTCTCCCGCCTGCTGGTCGTGATGCAGCACAAGCAGCTGATCGTGCGCCGGCGCTCAGGTCTTGACGGGCGGGCTCTCAGCCTGACGCTCACCCAGCGCGGGCTCGAGCTGACTGAACAAATCGCCCCGTACGCCGTACATTATGAGGACGTGGCGATGCGCGGGCTCAGCGAACCGGAAGTCCGGCAACTCAAGCAATTGCTCAAGACGGTTTATCTCAATCTCGAAACTGAAGAGCGTGAAACCTCGGAGCGCAAGTCCGCGGAACGGCCACGCGCGAAGAAGCGCGTGGCCAAGTCGTCCGCTTCGAAGCGGGCTAAAGCTTCAGCTTGAACAGCTTTTCGGTGTTGGTGCGGCCGATTTTCCGCCGGTCGCTCTCACTGATCGTCGCAGCATCGAACCAGTCCGCAGCGTGATCGATGTTTTCAAACGGCCAGTCGGCCGAGAACAGGATGTGGTCCGCGCCGACCTCGAGAATGGCGTCGATCAATGTCTGCGTGCGGAAATTTCCAGAGGTCGTGAGATAAAAATTGGCCTGGAAATACTCAGCCAGTTTCTTCTTCGCGGGATAGCGGGGCGGCACCTTGACCCAGGCATTGCGGTTGTCCACGCGCCACATGCTGTAGGGCAATCCCTCGCCCATATGCCCGAGAACGATGGCGAGCCGCGGATATTTGTCGAACAGGCCCGACGCCATCAGGCGCAACGCGTGAACTGCGGTTTCCTGCCCGAAGGCCCAGGTGGGTCCCAGCAGCCAGGGATGGCCCTCGTAAATCTGCGCCATGCTCGGCAGCGGGTTGCGCGGATGCAGATAGAACGGCACGTCGAGTTTCTCGACCTCTCCCCAGAACGGCCAGTATTGCGGCAGGTCGTAATAAACGGCGCTGTTCGGGTCTCGCACCTGCGAGAAGCCGTTCACCAATGCTCCCACGAAGCCGAAGTCCTTGACGCATCTCTGCAGTTCGCGGATCGCCATGTCCGGATCCTGCATCGGAAGCGCAGCCAGCCCCTGGAATCGATTGGGTCGCTTCGCCACCTGTTCGGCCAGAAAATCATTCGCACGGCGCGCAATGTCATTGGCCTTTTGAGGATCAGGAATGGCCTGAACCGCCGGCGCATTCAGCGACAGCAGCATCATTTCAATGCCATGCTTGTCCATCAGTTGCAGCCGCTGCTCGTGAATGTCGAGAAGCCGCGCGCTCAATTCAGTCCAATAGCTGTCCGGCACAAATCCAGCCGAATCCTGAAGCGTGTCCTGAATGGCGAAATGTTCTTCAAGAGCGATCTTGCCTTGCACAGCGTCCTCCCACTCACATTATTTGTATAAATTGAGTTCGCAGCAGCCAGCCGGCCATCGGGACAGCGGCGTCCTTTTCCTCGGTAACGGAAATTATTATCAAATGCAAATAAATTGTCCGGGGCAGCCGCCTCCGCGGAGCACTACAGGCACCGGACAAGGTATGCGCGAGTAGACTGGCGGCTTCGGCCGACTGAGCGTTACACCCGCTCGCATGGGCGAGGTCGCTCCGCCCCCTCCAAAAAAAGGCCGGCTGCACCGTAAGGTGCAGCCGGCTGATTGCAGGCAGGCCTTTCCAGCCAGGTCAGGCTATCGGATCCTGAACCACGATGGTGTGGTCGGCGAGCATTCCGTTGGTGAACGAACCGGTGAGGATCGCCAGCGTCTGGAACGCATCGCCGCCGCCATCCATATCCATCTGGATCTTGGTTTCACCGCCACAGCTGACCGCACGCAGGAAACCGGAGCCGATCAGGTCGAAGGCGTCGTCGCCGGAGAAGTTCTGGAACATCGAGATATCGAGCACGAGCTGATCCTGCTGGCTGCCCGTCATCCTGAAGTCGGTGATGGTGTCGATGCCATCGCCGAGGCTGTCGAAGACGAACTGGTCGATGCCGGCACCGCCGGTCAGCGTGTCATCGCCCTCGCCACCCTTGAGCACGTCGTTGCCGGCGCCGCCCTTGAGCACGTCATCGCCCGCCCCGCCGAGCAAGGTGTCGTTGTCGGCGCCACCGTCGAGATCGTCGTCGCCTTCGCCGCCGTCCAGCAGGTCATTGCCGGCCGCGCCCTTGAGCACGTCGTCATTGAGCCCGCCAAACAGCTGGTCGTTACCGGCGCCGCCGTTCAGCGTGTCATTGCCGGCATTGCCGGTGAGCACGTTGTCGAGCGAATTGCCGGTCAGCTTGTCACCCGCCGAGCCGCCGATCACGTTCTCGATATTCTCGATCGTGTCGGTCTGGTAGGTGGTGACGCCATCCTTCAGGGTCAGGTTCACCGCGGTCGACAGCGCGCTGTAGTCGAGGGTGTCGATGCCGGCGCCGCCGTCATAGCTGTCGCGGCCGTCACCGGTCGCCTGGATGATGAAGGTGTCGTTATCCGCACCGCCCTTGATCACGTCGTTGCCGAGACCGCCGATGAGGATGTCGTTGCCGGCATCGCCGAAGATGACGTCGTCGTCCGCACCGCCGTCGATCGTATCATCGCCATCGCCGCCCATGATCAGGTCGTCACCGGCCTCGCCGTAGAGGCTGTCGTTGTCGGCGCCGCCGTCGATGCGGTCCTCGCCGATGCTGGCGTAGATGCGATCGTTGCCGGCGCCGCCGTTGAGAATGTCATCACCACCGGTGAAGCCACCCATATATATCTCGTCGTTGCCGTCACCGCCGTCGATCACAAAGTTGCCGTTGGCGGTCCCGAACACCAGATCGTTGCCGGTTCCGAGAAGAATCTGGCCGTCAACCTTCGAGTTCGGGCCGGCATACAGCCACAGCCAGTCGTCGCCGGCGCCCATGTCGATTGCCGAACCACCGGTCGCAACGATCGAACCCGAGTTGCTCAACCGGTCGCTGCCGCCACCCATCGAGATTCCGCCGACGATGCGGCCACTGCTCTGGTTCAGGATCTCGTCATCGTAGTCGCCGACGAGATTGATCGCCTCGTTGCCGCGCAGGTCGAACGCAGCTGCGTCAACCGGAGCGACACCTTCCGGACCGTGGCCGTCTCCCTGGATCAGACCGTCATTGTTGATGAAGGTCTTGCCCAGCGCATTGCTGTTGCTGGAATTGTCGACCTGGATGGCACGTCCGTAGCCATAGATCTCAGCGTTGGCGCCATAATTCAGGATGGTGCCGCCGCCGATCGCAATGCCTTCGGAGACGTTCGGCTCGCCGTCGTGATAGCCCTCGGCACCCATGCCTGCGATACGGCCATAGTTCAGGATCTGCGCCAAACCGTCGACATCGACCGCGTCGCCATCGCTGTCGGCGAGTTCAGCTGAGCGGCCTTCCATCGTGCCGTAATTGGTGACGAACACTTTCTCTGCTTCGGTTCCATCATTGTCGATATTCACCGCCGAACCGTTGCGGCCAATCATGGTGCCGTGGTTCATCACCGTGACCGACCGGTCACCTGTCACCGCATGCTTGGAGCCTTCGATGAGGCCACCGGCATAGTTGTTGACCTTGCCGCCGGCATCGCTCTGGAAGTCGATCGCGTCGCCGCCGCCCACATAGCCCGGCACCGTCGTGATCGTACCCCAGTTGTTGATGGTTCCGTTGACACCGGGCCGGATCACGTCGGCATCGTCGCCGCCGCTCTTCTGGATGATGCCGCCGGCGAGATTGTTGATGACGATCTCGGCGCCGTTGGCGTCGAAATTGCGGAAGTCGAGTGCGCGGCCCGAAGCCGACGACTGGATGAGCCCGGCATTGTTGATGGTAATGACGGCGTCGGCATGCCCGGCCCCCTGCGGAGTGATCGGGCCGTTCACGGTGCCGCCGGCTTCGTTGTTGAAGGTCAAGGAACCGGTCGCACCGGCCGTGGTGGTGAGCACGCGGCTCGATCCTTCGATCAGGCCGGCATTGTCAACCACGGCGTCGCCGCCGCCCGCCCAGGTGATGGTGGTGCCGGCAATCAGCTGGCCGCCATTCTCCAGGGCCAGGTGATCGTCGCCTTCGAGGGTGACACCCGACGTCACCGTCGCGCCGTCCTCGATAACGATGTCGGAGAAGACCGCGGCACCATTGGGAAGCGTCCAGCTGCCCTCCTGCACCACCAGCTTCTCGACCCCTGTGACCGTGCCGAGCGTCGCCGCGCCATTGGCAAAGAGATAAAGCGTATCTTCGCCTTCGCCGCCGTCGATGACGCTGTCCTCGGCATCGGCATAGACCTTGTCGTTGCCCGCACCGCCGAGGAACTGGTCGATGCCGGCGCCGCCGATGAGGGTATCGTCACCCTCGCCGCCGTCGAGCAGATCGTTGCCATCGGCGCCGTTCAGTTCGTCATTGCCGCCATTGCCGCGCAGTTCGTTGGCCTGGCTGTTGCCAGTGATGACGTCGTCGCCGGAGCCGCCGAAGACGTTTTCGACATTGACGATGGTGTCGCCAGCGAAATTCGTCGTGCCGTTGGCCAGCGTCAGATCGATAGCCTGGGTCGACGCGCTGAAGTCCATCGTGTCGATGCCCGCACCGCCATCGTATTTGTCGGCGCCGTCGGTCGTGTGATCGAGGACGATGAAGGTGTCATTCCCGTCATTGCCCTTGACATTGTCGTCGCCATTGCCGGCCAGGATGATGTCGTTACCGTCGTCGCCGTAGATGCGATCGTCGTCGTCACCGCCGTCGATCTCGTCATCGCCGTCGCCGCCTTCGATGATGTCCTCGCCGGCATTTCCGAAGAGCTTGTCGTTGCCTTCAGCGCCGTCGATCAGGTCGTCACCGTTGCCGCCGAGCACGTGGTCGTTGCCGGCCAGAGCCCAGACGCGGTCGTCGCCATCGCCGGCTTCGATCGTGTCGTCGTCCTCCGTACCCTCGATGTCGTCGTCATCGGGCGTGCCCATGATCGGCGCGCCGTCCGAAACCGTATCCTCGCGGAAGTTGAGGTTCTGGATGCGCTCATCGAGCTCGATCGACGTATCCGCGTCGTCATAGGCGGCTTCCGGCGTGCCGTGGAATTCCTGCATGTATTCCTCGAACGCCTGCTGCTCGCCCAGCGCATTTGCCGGCACGACGCCAGCAGCAGTGAAGTTCAGCGCCTCGTCGACCGGAGCCGAGAGCGTTCCGTCCTGCAACAGGAAGCGGAAATTCTCGCCCACCGTCTTGGCCGGGTAGCCGTCGCCGCCATTGGCGGTGAAGTTCAACGTCACGACGCTGATCGTCGCCGGCGATCCGGGCACAACCACGCCGTCATCGACCAAGAGCTTCAGGAAATTGCCCTCCTCGTCGATCAGGGCGATGTCCTGCACGCGCGAGCCGGCCGGAAGATCCGGATCGAAGGAGAAGCGCACGCCGCCGATCTGCGGGAAGCCGCCGCCATTGACGAGATTCGCACCGTGATTGAGCAGCGCGAGCAGGCCTGCCGGGGTGGTGTCGAACACCATCAGCTTGTTGTCGAAGCGCAGCGCGTTTTCGATGTCGAGCTCCGACACCGCACCCGCCGCCTTCCCAGCATCGGGATTGGCGATCGGCGGAATCTTCTCGCCGGTCACCACGTCGATGGAGCCGATCTGGGCGCGGATACCGCCGCCATTCTTCAGCGACATGATGAAGACGTCGTCGCCCAGCGCCTCGCGCGCCTTGTGGCCGTTGGCGTCGGCGCTCAGGTTGCCGAAATTTGTCTCCTGGCCGCGCACGAAGGCACGCTCGCCTTCGAGATAGACGTCGGTATAGCCAAAGATGTTACCGTCCTTGGCGGCGATGACCGCCTCGACGGCCTGCGTGATGTCCTGCACCTCGTCGCCCTTGGTGCCTTCGGCGAAGGCGGTCTCTTCGAGATCCTCGACCTCCACGCCCCAGGCTTCCGCGACATTCTCAGCAGTCGAGGCATAGGCGCCATTGATCGACATGTTGTCCTGCAGGCTGTCGAGGACGATGTCGCCGTTTTCGTCGAACTCGACGACGAGCCGGCCGAGATAGGTGTACTCGTTGTCGGTATTGACGATGAGCGTGGTCTTGCCGTCCGCCCCCTGCGTCACGATCGGATAGGTATCGGCAAAGTTGTCGTCGTGCCCGGGGAAGTCGACCGCCTCGTCGTCGGCGTCACCAAGCCGGGTGTTGGAACCCGCCGCCAGGATGATATCGACGCCTTCGAGCTTGGTCGCCAGCGTACGCTCGTTGTCGAGATTCTGCAGATGCGACTGCAGGATGATCTTGTTGATGCCGCTGGCGATCATCTCGTCGATGATCGGCTGCAACTGCGCCGCCAGGAGGTCCATGTCGTCGACTTCGCTGGTGCCGTCGCCGGCCTGGCCGTTCTTCGGGAAGCCGTTCACCTCCGTGCCGTTCGGCGAAGAGATGCGTTCCAGGATCTGCGTCGTGGCGCCGAGAATACCGATTTTCTCGCCGCCTTCGGTCACCGTTACCCACGGGGCGACCTTGCCCTTCACGCTTGAGGCTTCCTGACCGGCGAGATCGCCGGCCGTGCCACCCAGCGAATTGTCCGCCAGCGACTTCATGGCCGAGTCGGCCGTGAAGTCGAGGTTTGCGGAGACGAGGGCATATTGCGCGCCCTCCCAGGCGCCCGAGGCGCGGATCGAGTCGGCGAACACGTTGGAGCCGAGATCCCATTCGTGGTTGCCGATCGCCGACACCTCGACGCCGAGCGCGTTGTGGATCGCGACGTCCGCGCGGCCCGGCGCGGTCGCACCGATCACCGCGTTGAGCGAGGGATCGGTGCCGGCATTCATGAACGGTCCCGGAATGTAGTTGTCACCGCCCGAGAGGATCAGCGTGTTGGCATAGTCGTCGTCGAAGGCGTCGACCAAAGCCGCCAGCATCGGCGCGGTGTCGCCGGCCAGGAGGCCCGCCTCGCCGTCCGCCAGATGCAGGAGCTGCAGCGTGAAGTTCTGCGGTTGCTGCTGCTGCGGGATGTAAAGGCTCGCCACCAGCGGATCGTGGTCGCTGGTCTGGTCGCCGAATTCCGCGTTGATGCGCACGACGTCGAACTCGGCACCGTCCTGGAGACCTTCCGTCACCAGCACATGGTCGAGCGTCTGCGCGTTGCCCTCGAACACATAGTCGTAGTGCTCGTTCTCCGGCAGCGTATCCAGCAGATCGTGGAGAACCTGCGTGCCGCCCGGCGTGTAGGTCGCCGTCGCATCGATCGGATTGGTGCCGGGAACGTCATAGTTGCTGACATTCGCGGTACCCTTGATCACAGCCATCGGCTCCTCGAACTCGAAGTCGTTGAGGTCGCCTGCCACCATGACCTTGGCGTCCGCATCGTTCGCCAACAGGCTATCCACAAAATTGTTGACGGCCTGCGCCTGCGCCGCGCGTTGCACCTCGCCTCCGTTGAGCGGGCTATCGTCGGTGCCGTAAAGCGCGCCACTGCCACCCTTGGACGAGAAGTGGTTGTTGACGATGGTCACTTCCTCGCCATTGAACTCGAAGGTCGCCGTGAGCGGCAGGCGCGAGTCGTAGAACGGGTTGTCTGGATTGGTCTGCTGGTCGGAAGCGCCGGCCGGATCGGTGATGGCCGAGCCGTCGGCCGCGATGGTCTTCAGCGAGCCGTCCACAAGCTCAACGCGGTCGGTGCGGAACACGAACGCATTACGAATATTGCCGCCGCCCTCGCCGCCATTGGCGTCGTCGCCGATGAACGGATTGTCGATGAAGGCGTAGACGACGCCGGCCGGAGCCGCCGCGTTCAATGCATCGACCAGCATCTGCAGCGTGACATTGGCCGCCTTGACGGACGAGCCCGCAGCATTGCCGGGACCGTCATTGTCCTGCACTTCCTGCAGGGCAATGATATCGGGAGCCTTGAGGTTGGTCAGGATCTCCTGCGCGATGACGTTGAAGCGCGACGCGCCGTCATTCGGATCGAGATTTTCGGCGTTGTAGCTGGCGACCGTCAGGCGGTCGGCAGAGCCCTCCAGCGTCGTCGTCTCCTTCTGCAGGGCGCTCTGCTGCTCGACCGCAAAGGCCTGCGTGGCGACAACCTCGTAGTTGCCGAAATTGTACCCAACGACGCCGGTGACATCGCCAAGCTCGGCGCCGACCGACACGCTCGGCGAGGAGAAGCCCGCCAGCACGCCGTTGTCATCGTCGATCTGCAGGCGTTCCGGATTGAAATCGCCGCCATTGACATTAGTGTTGCCGAAATCGGAGGTTCCGCCCTCGATCTGCAGGGCACCGCGATCGTTCAGCTCAGCGCCATTGACGCCGTTCGCGCGGTCGGAATCGTTGTCGATGACGGTGTAAATTTCGCCGAAATCGTTGGTCGGGCCGACCACCACGGCTTCCTTCACCGTGACCAGCATGCCTTCCATGCTCTCGTAGAAGGCGGAGGCATCGGCAAAGCTGCTTGAGGGCGGCAGCAGGCCGCCTTCGCCGCCGATCACCGTGGCGGCAATGGCCGGGCCGGTGCCAACAACGTCGATCACGCCGCCGGACGCTGCCGTCGCCACGATCTCGGTGAGCGAGAAGCTGCCGGGCGCGGCGCCATTCGGAACGAATTCATCGACAACGCCGGTGACACGCACGAGCTGGCCGACCTGAACGGTGGGTGCAGCGTTGGTGAAGACGAAGATACCGTCCGAGGTCGCGGCATTGCCGTCGCCATTCGGGTCCTGGATCCAGAAGCCGCGGCTGCCATTGGTATCGACGGCGATGACCACGCCTTCGGTCGTGACCGTCTGGCCATCCAGGGCGGAGACATGGCCGTCGCCCTGAATGTCGAAGATGCGGGTGATGCCCGATTCGTCGGCAGTCGCGAAGTTCAGCTCGGCTGCACCGGCAATACCCGCAAAGTCGTTACCGACCGCATCTTCGATCGCGCCGGGTGCAATCTCGACATAATAAGCGGTGCCAGGCGCGAGATCGGCGGGCGGATTGATGGTGACGACATTGCCCGCAACCGTCACAGCCGCGCTGGCGACGTCGATGGTCTGCACCACGCTGTCGTCGGCGGCGAGCTTGATGACGATATCGCCTGTGCCCTTCTGCACATTTTCCGACAGCGTCAGCACGATATTGGCGTCGGCGGCCACGTTGACAGCGTTGTCGGCCGGGTTCGACGAGGTCAGCGTCGGCGCGGTGACATCCTCGCCGCTGCTGCCGGATTCGACGGTGAAATTCGTCGTGATCTGCGTGAGAGCCGAATTGCTGCCGGTCCAGTTCGCGGCATCGCCGATAGCGGCAAGAATCTGCGCCTTGGTGCCCGACATCGGGCCGTTATAGACGGCGTTATCCCATTCGCCGCCGCTGCCATTGCCAGTCTGAACCGGCGCACCGGCACCGCGGGCAATCGCCGTCTCGTTCAGAATGAGACCGGTCGGCAGCGCCGTCGATTGCGCGCTCACAGCGTTGCTGAAGGCATTTCCGTGGATTGACAGCGCGTAGAGCAGCGTCGGAGAGGTAGACGAGCCGGTGAAGGCGATGATCTGGTCGCCGTCGGTCGAGAAGGCGAGGCCATTGGTGCCGACGACCGCGTCGTTCGCAGACGTGAACTGGGCGGAGTTCAGCACCGAGTTGATCACGGTGCCTGCCGCGAGGTCACTGGTCGCCGTCCACTTCAGGGCACCCTCGCCGCCGCGGAACGTTCCAGTGGACGAATTCCAGCCTGAATCGGTGAAAGTAATTTCGGTGCCGCTCGTGACTGCATCCAGCAGAACGAATGAAAAATTATCCGGGTTGTCGGCATTCATTCCAACGATCGCGATGGAGCCGGGTCCGAGGGCCATGTCACAAATCTCCCAATTCAAATGACACGCGTGCGCGCCGGGCGGCGCGCCGCAAAAAGGTGGAGTCGGATACGCAAAGACACGCGCAAGACATTCGTCGCGACTGCATGCGGTGTCCCGGGCGGGATCGCGTTAAGCAGCCGTTAACGTCGCGTGGAAGCTAGGGTCGCTGTCTGACAGAGCCATGACGGTTCGGAGACATCTCAAAAATAATCGCCCGCGCTTGAGAGAAAGATTCAGTGCGTGAAAAAATGTGGAGACATTCGCGTGTGGCGCGCGTCGTCACATGAACGACGCATGGCGACACACTGACGCCTGGTCAGTCTTCGCGAAGCGCTTTTGCGAAACTGTCTTCGATCGGACGGAACAGATAGCGCAACATCGTGCGCTCCGACGTAGTGATGAACACCTCCGCCGGCATGCCCGGCGCCAGCAGCAGACGATCGCTGCTGGGAAATTGATCGAGATCGAGGCTGAGCCGCACGCGATAATATGCCTGCTGGGTCTGCTTGTCGGTCAGCCGGTCAGCGGAAACATAGACAACCTGGGAGGAAACGACCGGCGTGGTGCGATGGTTGAGCGCAGCGATGCGCACATTGGCCGGGCGGCCGACCTGCACGGCGTCGATATCGGTGAGCTGCAGCCGCGCCTCGACGACAAGATCGGCATTCTTCGGCAGCAATTCGGCAACCGCCTGGCCCGGCGAAATGACAGCACCAACCGTGTTGACATTGAGGCGCACCACCGTTCCGTCGGCCGGTGCGCGCACCACGATGCGGGAGAGGATGCTCTCATAAGCGACGATCTGCTCCAGCGTGTCGGCTATCTTGGTGCGCGCTTCGGAAAGCCTGGTGCCGGCCTCGGTCCTGCGATCGTGCCCCAGTTTCTCGATCTGCTGCTGGACCTCCGCGATGCTCTGCTTGGCCTTCCCCATGGACGCCAAAAGCGCCCCTTCCCTGCCCTCAAGATCGGCCTCGGAGCGCTGCATGGCAAACATCCGGTCCTGGCGGGCCAATCCTTTCTGGAACAGATAATCCAGATCCTTCAGTTCATCTTTCATCAGCGCGATCTGCTTCTGCGTCGCCACCCGCTGCGCCTCGGTGCCGGCAATCTCCTCGTGCAGACCGGCCAGCCGCTGTTCCAAGATACGCACCTCATTGCGATAGCGCAGGCTGCGCAGCTCGAACTCGGTCTTTTTCGATTCGATGAAGTTCTTCAGAGCGGCATCGATAGTGCCGGACAGCAGATCCGGCGGAAAGGCAATCTCGCTGTGGTCGAACAATTCCGCCAGCAGGCGCGCCTCATCGGCCCGCAGCGTCGCGAACGATTTGCGCGCCCGGTTGAGATTGGCTTCCACCAGCGTCGGATCGAGCGCGACAAGCGGCTGTCCGGCAGACACCACGTCACCTTCGCGCACGAGGATGTCTTTGACGATGCCGCCCTCAAGATGCTGGATCGTCTGGTTCTCGCCGTTGGCCGCGACATGCCCCGAGGCAATCACGGCGCCGGCGAGTTCGGCCGTGGCGGCCCAAATCAGGAAGCCGCCAAGTCCCGCACCGGCGATCAGCATGGCGACGACGACGGGCCCGCGGAAGGATGTTTTCACACGTCCGGTCCACTCGGCCTTGCCGGTCCTGTCCTTGCTCTCGCTCATCCGACCCCCGCCACCGCGGTCCTCGGCATCATCTCGCTCGCGCGCTGGCCGGGCGTGAGCCGCGCCAGCGCCTCCTCGCGGCTCTGCGAGGCGGCGATCTGGCCATCGCGCATGAACAGGATACGGTCCACCGATTGCAGCACGCCGGAACGTTGCGACACGACCACGACCGTCGAACCGCCGGCCTTCAGTTGCGCGATTGTGCGGTTGAGCGCGGCCTCACCTTCTGTGTCGAGATGCGCGTTGGGCTCGTCGAGCACGACCACCCGCGGCGATCTGAAAACCGCGCGCGCGAGCGCAATCCGCTGCCGCTGGCCGCCGGACAAAGGCAGCCCGCCGGGACCGACACGGGTATCGAATCCATCCGGCAGCTTCTTGACGAGGTCGGCGACGCCGGCAAGTTCCGCGGCGGCGAGGATTTCCTCCGACGATGCCGTCGCATCGAAGCGGGCGATATTCTGCGCAATCGAGCCCGGCAGCAGTTCGACATCCTGCGGCAGATAGCCGATATGACGGCCGCGCTCGTTGGGATCCCAATTCGCAAAATCGGAATTGTCGAGGCGCACCACGCCATGTGTCGGCTTCAAGGCGCCGGCCGCAAGCTTGGCCAGCGTCGATTTGCCGGCGCCGGACGGCCCGACGATGCAGATGGCTTCGCCCGCTTCCACCGGCAAGGAAATCCCCTTGACGGTCGGGTCGGCATCGGGCCGCGGCACGTAGGTCACCTTCTCGAATGCCAAGTGCCCCTTTGGCGGAGACAGCCGCGTACGCGGCGCCGCGGCGCCAAGTCCGGTCAGCGCGCCATCGATCTTGCGCAGACTGAGCAGTGTCTGCAGAAGACCCTTCCACCCCGAAATCAGATTGTCGACGGGCGCCAGCGCGCGCGCGGCAACCAGCGACGTCGCGAAGATCATGCCGGCGGTGATTTCCTGCTTCAGGGTGAGGTAGGCGCCGAGCCCGAGAATGGCGAGTTGAACGACAAGCCGCACGAAACGCGAGATGCCCGAGAATACCGCATTGGATCGCGTGGCCCGGTCCTGCGCGTCGAACGCGTCGGCGGTGGCATGTCCCCAGGCGGCGACGGCGTTGCGCGACATTCCCATGGCGCGGACAGCCTCGCCGCTGCGGGTAAAGGCCATGACCAGATGACCGGCGACCGCAGCGCCATCGTTGCTTTGCTTCTGGGGACGGCTCAGCGCCCACTGGTTCAACAGTGTGATGACGAGCAGGATGCAGATGCCGAGCAATACCAGCCCGCCCAGCAGCGGATGGATGAGAAAGACGATCAGCAGGAACAGCGGCGCGAACGGCGCGTCCAGCAGCGCCGAGAAAACCGGACTGGACAGGAAAGCGCGCGCCTGCGCCAGGTCCCGCAACAGGGTCACGGCATCATGGCTGCCGGCACCGGAGAGAGATGTGTCGAGCAGACGCTGCCCGACATCGACTTCAAGTCCGGCGCCGACGCGCTGAATGACGATCTGGCGGATGGCTTCGATTGCACCAAGAACAGCAAGGATCGCGACGGCGATCAGCGTCAGATAAGCGAGCGTCGCGAGACTGGAAGACGGCAATACCCGATCATAGACCTGCAGCATGTAGGTCGGCTGCACCAGTGCCAGCAGATTCAGGACAAATGTCAGTGTGGCGACGACCAGCAAGCCGTACAGAGCGGAACGGCCGATGACATTGCGAAAGAACATGCGAACCAGCTCGCGGGCGAAAGACGTCGACCGTGGTTCAACGGTCTGTCCGTGACGGGCTGATGACGGAGAGATGACCGATCACATGCGATAAGCGGACTTGGCGACCTGAATATGTCGCCCGCGCGGTAGCGGAGCGCGTCTGTGGCGTCGCGAAACCATCGGCGGGTCGAGCGTGAGCGAATGGTCACGGAGAAAAAAGTGACGTTCCGGATCAGGACCGGGCCGGTCGACGTGAAGAGATGTTTCAGGACCCTGGGCTGAATTGGTAGCGGAGGACGGATTCGAACCGCCGACACAAGGATTATGATTCCTCTGCTCTAACCACCTGAGCTACTCCGCCGCCGGGCCGGGCGGGGGCAGTCCCGGAAGCCGGGTCATGCCGTCGCGCCTGCAAGCGAGGCCGCATATAGGAAGCCACCGGAAATGCTGTCAAGTTCGACCGGCCGCAACCGGTAAAGCCCTGCCGCCCGAATCAGTTTCCATGCTTTGGAGCACCCTCGGCGGGCGGCCGCGGCGGAATCACCGGCGTCCGGCCCCCATTCGGCGCCGGGGCGCGGATATCCGTATCCAGACCTTCCGGCGGGCAGATCACCCCGCCCGATTGTGCGAGCTTCTCGCTGAGCGAGCCTTCGGCGGAGGGGGCCCGGCCCTGCGTCTCTGGGGTGTCGCCTTGAACCCCGCCCTTGCCCTGCAAGTTGTGCTCGACGCAGGCCTTGCGGTCGAGCGTGAGAGGCACGGGACGCCCGGTTTGCGCCGCAGCATTGCCGCATATCACCAGCAGCGCGACCAGCGAACCCAAAGTGTATCCGCGCATGATCGGCCTCCCACTCAACGGTGATCCAACGGCCGCGGGGTGCGTGCGGTTCCAATGCGGCCGGATCAGCCGCCCGGCGTCTTTCCGAAGCGGATCATGGAAAAATGCCCGAGCGGCGGCATTGGCGTACGGTCGATGACCCGCATGTCGGGATGCGCATCGACCCAGCGTTGCAGACGCGCCCATTCGAATTCCGGCCGCCAGCCGAGGCGCCGTGCGATCGGCGCGAAGCCAAGCTCGAAGGCGCGGCGCAAACCGCTCTCTGCGCTGATGTGATTGACCAGGATCATCTCGCCGCCCGGCTTCAGCACGCGGGCGAACTCATTGAGCGCCGCTTCCGGGTCCGGCACCGCCGTGATGACATACTGCGCAACGACCACGTCGAAGCTCGCATCGGAAAACCCGAGATGCGAAACGTCCATCACGGAAAGAGATTCGACATTGGTCAGATTGAACTGCTCCACCCGCTCCTTGGCCTTGAGCAGCATGGGCTCGGAAATGTCGATGCCGACCAGCGTGTTGCTGCGCGAATAATCCGGCAGCGAGATGCCGGTGCCGACGCCGACTTCCAAGATGCGTCCGCCGATGCGTTCGGCTGCGGCAATGGACGATTTACGGCCGGTCTCAAACACGCGCCCAAAAACAAGGTCATAGATCGGCGCCCAGCGTGCATACGCCTTTGTGACCGTCGCCTTGTCGATGTCGCCCATTTCCCCTGCCCGGCCGGCGCGATGTTTTGAGTTTATTATACTACGCCCGCACCGGAATTTCCGTGAGCGTCTCCGGGCTGCGCTGAACCGGCGCATCGGTCATGGCAATCGTGCTGCGAATGAAGCCGCCGCCGAGAACGCGCGCCTGGCCGTCGATCGCATCATAGAAAACGCAGGCCTGGCCGGGCGAAACGCCGTCCTCGCCGTCGATCAGTTCGACCTCGTAGCCGTTCTCGCCGCGCATCAGCCAGCCCGGCTGCGGAGCGCGGGTCGAGCGGACCTTGACGAAAACGTCGCAGCGGCCGGACGCCACCGCCTCGTCGATGCTGGCATCGCCAATCCAGTTGATGTCACGCAGCAGGATACGGCGCGTGCGCAAGGCATCACGCGGTCCGACGACGACCCGTCGGTTGGCGGCATCGAGCTTGATCACGTAGAGCGGCGTGCCGGCAGCGATACCCAGCCCCTTACGCTGTCCGACAGTGAAGCGAATGATGCCGTCGTGATGACCGAGCACATTGCCGGCCAGATCGACGATCTCACCCTTTTTCGCCGCGCTCGGCATCAACCGCTCGATGACGTCGGTATATTTGCCCTGCGGCACAAAACAGATGTCCTGGCTGTCTTCCTTCTCCGCGACAGACAGACCAAAGCGGCGCGCAAGCTCGCGCGTCTCGCCCTTGGTCAGGTCACCCAGCGGAAAACGCAACATATCGAGCTGCTCGCGCGTCGTGGCAAACAGGAAATAGCTCTGGTCGCGCTCTTCCTCGCGGGCGCGGAACAGACCGCGCCGCCCCGATGGCAGAACGCGCGAGGAAATGTAATGCCCGGTCGCCATCGCGTCGGCGCCAAGATCCTTGGCGGTCTCCAGCAAGTCGCGGAACTTGATCGACTGGTTGCAGGAAATGCACGGCACCGGCGTCTCGCCGCCGGCATAGCTTTCTGCGAAGCGGTCGATCACCTCTTCCTTGAAGCGGCTTTCATAGTCGAGCACATAATGCGGGATGCCGAGCTTCTCGGCCACCGCGCGCGCATCGTGAATGTCGCGGCCGGCGCAGCAGGCGCCCTTGCGATGGATCGCCGCGCCGTGATCGTAAAGCTGCAGGGTGACGCCGACGACGTCATAGCCCTCTGCCGCCAGGATCGCGGCGGTGACCGAAGAATCGACCCCGCCCGACATGGCCACGACCACGCGCGTGTTCTTCGGCTCGCCCTTGAGATCGAGACTGTTCAGCATTCCGGATCGCGGCCGCCGCCGCACTCCTGTTCTTGTCCTGCCCCGATGCGCCTCGTCCGGCGGCCCGCCCGACTTTTTACTATAGGCGGCGCCGGGTCCGCGCAATGCAAGGCGACGGTCCACGTCGACACGGCATATAGGGACTGTCTCCCGGCATTTCTTGCCGGGCAAAGCCGTCTTGTGCAAGCCGAAATCCGCCGCCGTCTAGAAATAACACTTTGAAAAAGCTTCACTTTTCACGAATTCCAGCCTTGGCGCGGCGATTGCAAAGCTCTCGGCAGAGCCATTTTGCCAATGCCCGAGGTCGTCCCGTGACAAGTGTCGCGTCAGAAACGGTGGTTTTTTCCAGCCGCGCCCCACAATTCCAGCGCAGCCAATCCGCGAATCCGGCGCAGGACAGCGACACGCCGTTCGCGCAGATGCTGGAGGCCAGCGCACCGCCGCCGGCCGACCCGGCCCCGCGCCGGACGGAACCGTCGGAAGCCGCAGCCCCCCCGCAAAAGGCCGAACCGGCCGATCCGAAAAAGAAAACGGCGAGCGACAAGCCGGAGAGCAAGGCCGCCGAGCCGTCTGAATCGGGAAGCGATGAGGCGTCCCCCGAAGACAAGGTTGTGGTTGAGGCTGCCGAGGGTTCCGAAGAAACCGTTGTCGAAGAGGCCCTGCCGGACATTCCGCAGACTGACGAAACAGCGGAGGATGGCACCGAGACGGCCGATCCTGAGATTGCCGTCGTCCAGGTCCAGACCGAAACGGCGCAGCCCAAGCCTGCGGTCGCACCGCAGATTGCAGCAGTAACGCCGGTCCCGGCGACGCCGGAGGTGATCGCGCCGGCGCCAGCCGAAGGCGACGCCATTCCTGAAATTGCCGGCACGCCAGTAGACGCGAATGCCCCCGCCGCGAAGCCTGCGCCAGAAGTGCCTGTCGCTGCGCCGGTCGCTGATGCTCCGGACGTCCCGCTGACCACCCAAGTCAAGGGCGGGGAGGACATTCCCGAGATCAAGGGCAAGCCTGAACTGAAGACGGCCGAGTTGCAGACCGGCGACGGCGCGGAACAGGACGCCGATGCCGAAACGCAATCGCTCCTGCCGCAGCAGTCGAAGGTCGAGCATGCGCGTCCGCAGTCGCAGCAAGACGATGCCAAGCTGCAGCAGACCGATGACCAGCCCAAGGAGACCAAACCGGCGGCAGAATCTGCGACCAGCAGCAAGCCTGCCGTGCCCCAGCTGACAGGTTTCGAGCCGGATGCGGCGAATACACCGCTGCCGCAGACACAGCCGACCCTTGCGACCGATATGGCCTCGCTGACCGCCGGTCAGCAGCGCGCGGCGGTGACGGCGCAGACGCCCGTGCCCGTCTCCGGTATCGCTGTCGAAATCGCGGCGCAGGCAAAGGCAGGCAACAACCGCTTCGAGATTCGCCTCGATCCGCCGGAACTTGGCCGCATCGACGTGCGGCTCGACGTGGACAATGACGGCAACGTCAAATCGCGCCTTATCATCGATCGCGCCGACACCTACGATTTGCTGCGCAAGGACGCGTCCACGCTTGAACGCGCGCTGCAACAGGCGGGGCTCAAGACATCCGACAGCGGCCTTGAATTCACCCTGCGCGATCAGGGTTCGGCGCAACGCGAAGCGCGCGACCAGAACCAGCGCAACACCGAACGCGGAATTATTCCCGACGCCGATGTCCTGCCGGCGGACGCAGCAAGCGGCTATGGCCGCGTGCTCGGCCTTGGCACTGGCGTCGATATCCGGATCTAGGAGCGTGTCATGGCAGTGAATGGCGTCACCACGAATGTCACGTCGGCGATCACGGGCAACGGCACAACAACCAATAGCCCGACGCTGGCGGATAATTTCCAGAGCTTTCTCACACTGCTGACCACGCAGCTGCAGAACCAGAATCCGCTCGACCCGCTCGACACCAACCAGTTCACGCAGCAGCTTGTGCAGTTCGCACAGGTCGAGCAGCAACTGAAGTCGAACGATCAGCTCGCGGCGCTGCTGTCGGTGCAGCAATCCATGCAGACGACGCAGGCGCTGGGCTATGTCGGCCACATCGTCGCGATCGAAGGCAAGACCACGACGCTCGCCAATGGTTCGGCCGGCTGGAGCTTCAACGCGACCAAGCCGTCATCAGCCACCATCAATATCCAGAACGCGGCCGGCGCGACGGTCTATACCGGCACCTTCTCGCTGCAGGCCGGCACGCAGAATTTTGTCTGGGACGGCAAGGATAGCAACGGCAACACGATGCCCGACGGCGAATACACGATGTCGATCGTCGCGACCGACGCTAGCGGCCAGAGCGTCGCGGTGTCGACGGAAATCCAGGGCGTGGTGGATTCAGTCGACGTGTCGAAGTCGCCGCCTGTCCTGAATGTCGGCGGCAAGGATTACACCATCGACAAGATCAAGCGCGTGGTGCGCTACGTGGCACCGACGGAAACACCGACGGAAGAAACTCCTGCAGAAAGCAGCAATTCATAACGCTGCTTGCAGTCTTAATCATCGCATTAAGAAGCGGTTAAGAGCTGGCGATGACTCCGCATCTGCCGATCGTTTCCCAATTGAGTGTGACGCTTAGGCAAATCTTAAGCGGCAGCGTCTACATTCCCGGGAGTTTGTCGGTCGAGTGTGTGAGTTTTCCAATGACAGAGGCCCATCGCCCGAGGGTGAAATACGTCATCGGGCCGGACGGTTCTCCGCTGACGATTGCGGACCTGCCGCCTCCGAGCACGAAACGTTGGGTGATCCGCCGCAAGGCGGAAGTTGTCGCGGCGGTGCGCGGCGGTCTCCTCTCTTTGGAGGAAGCCTGCAATCGCTACACCCTGACAACGGAAGAATTCCTGTCCTGGCAGTATTCCATCGACCAGCATGGACTGGCCGGGCTGCGCACCACGCGCATCCAGCAATACCGACAATAAGCCGCCTCCCGAAGCGACCCAGAGTGACACGCCAGCCTCGCGGCTGGCGTTTGTGCGACACTTGTCCGCTTTTTGTGGCGGACCGGTAAATGCCCCCGTTTCACCGGCCCGATTCTGGCCTATAAACAGGTGTCCGAACGTCACGGGGAGCCACCATGCAGCGGCCATTTCTTCTGATCGCAGCCACACTGGCGCTCGCCGCCGGGACCTTGGCAGGGACTGACGCCTTCGCAGGGCGGCGCCTCTCGGTTGGGATGGCAGCAGGCTACGAGGTCCCCCCAGGCTATGTGGCCGTCCCTGTCTTCAACCGGACCGCCGGCTATGCCTGGACACCGACCGACTACAGCCTCGGCTATGGCTTCCGCGAGCCGATCTATTCCACGCCCAAGGGCTACCGCTACAATTATGTCGGCGGCTATACCCTGCGTCGTGTTGTGAATTACGACCGGCCGGTCGTGAAGCGCGTCTATATAAAAAAGACAGCCACCAAGGTCCGCCGGCGCGGCGCATGCGTGACCGATATCGGCTACGGCCGCCACGAATACTGCAACTGAGTTATACCTCGTCCGGCGTCTTTCGGTATTCGAGCCGAAGGCACGAGTCGGACTCAAGTCGCGCAACGACGTCCAGGGCATCCGGTGCCTTCTGCACAAACGCCTCAAGGGCGTCGCGGGTCGCTTCGGACAGTACGACAACTGCACGAATGACGGACAGCAAGCCCGGCTCGCGGCTCCAGTAATGAAGCTCGCGAAACATTGTCGGATTTGGAGAAAGCATGATCAATGCTTCTATGACAGCCGACAAATCCTTCTCGCGCTGCCAGCCGCCATTCTCGTCAGATCCCGTCATAACCGCCTCCCCCCAATGAGGCGCGGAATGTCGCAACGCAGTACAGATGGCCGACATTCCGCGACGGCGAAGAACGCGATTTCGCTCCGCGAATCGACGGTCAGAAATCACCGTTGACTTTTTAGAAAAGATTGATTTCGCCAAGCCGGATCGCCTCGACCACCGCCTGCGTGCGGTTGACGGCATCCAGCTTCGATGTGGCGCTGGCAATCAGCTTGTTGACCGCCGGCTCGCCGATGCCCAGCAGCATGGAAATCTCCCAGGAGGTCTTGCCCGCCGCGGTCCACTGCATGGCTTCGCGCTCACGTTCGGTCAGCCGCCGTGCGGGCTTCTTGCGGAGGCTTCCGGGCCCGATCGCCTTCATGCTCTCAGCCTTTTCATAGGCATACAGACCGAGCACATGCAGCGCGCGGTTTACCCGCGGATCAATCTCGACGCCCGTGTGCCAGAAAAAAACCGCCCCACGATGGCCATGCGGCCGGTAGACCGGAACAGCCAGGCCCCCGCGCAGCCCGCAATCCTGGGCATCCCGCACGACCCCCGCCGCTAGTGGATAATGCGCCGCCCCGGCCTCGCGCTCGTACCACTCTCGCGTCCATGACCACAGGAAAGGCGTTCGCGAGCGCCGCGCTGCACCGACGATCGGGTCGTGAAGGTAATGACGCCGCGCCACATAGTTCTCGACCCACCCCCTCGGCAATCCGCTGGTCAGGAACCTTTGCGCGATCACTGGGCCGGTGGGTTTTGAGGCGCCAGTGACGATCGTCATCGCGGTGCCCTGGAGCGACGCCATTGGATCGGTGCTGCGCCCGGTTGGTTTTGGGATTCCGGTGACAATCGTGCTCGTGAAGCCGTGACGGGAAGCCATCGCCGCCAGATGCTTCACAAGCACTTCTTCCGTCTGCGCAGTTTCCAACGCCTCGATCACCTCCATTACCTCGCGGCCAAGTCCGCCGCCTTCACCAGTCGTCATCAGGTCCTCAGGGCCCTCTCTCACGATTGAAACGATCACCCGCAAAAAACCGATAATGCGGCGTGAAATAGGCACTCCCCATAGGACATTCGTAGGCATCGCCGAGAAATCTCCCGACAAATTCAACGTTCCGGTCCCCCCATTAACCTCTTGGAAACCATGACCCGGGCAAATTTTGCCGGGTGAACCGTGGTGTTCGAATCCCGTGGGGGGACTCTGGTGCAAGGCCTGGTCGAGTTCGTGAAAACATTGGGCGCGACCCGCATCGCGGCCATGGCCGCGGTCGCCGTGGCCCTGATCGGCTTTTTTGCCTTCATTATATTGCGGATGAGCGCCCCGCAGATGTCGGTGCTCTATTCCGACCTCGCGCTCGAGGACTCCTCCGCCGTCGTCAAGGAGCTGGAGCGGCAGGGCATCCCCTACACCGCCCGCAACGAGGGCTCCCTGATTCTCGTTCCCAAGGAAGTCGTCACCCGCCTGCGGATGAAGCTGGCGGAGGCAAACATTCCGAAGGGCGGCGGCGTCGGCTACGAAATTTTCGACAAGTCGGACGCGCTCGGCGCCACCAGCTTCGTCCAGAACATCAATCACCTGCGGGCGCTGGAAGGCGAATTGTCCCGCACCATCCGCGCCATCGACCGTGTACAGGCCGCGCGCGTCCACCTTGTCCTGCCGGAACGCGCGCTGTTCTCCCGCGACAAGCCGGAACCGTCTGCTTCTATCGTCCTGAAGCTGCGCGGCTCGCTCGACGGCCAGCAGGTGCGTGCAATCCGGCATCTGGTGGCGTCCGCCGTCAAGGATCTCAAGCCGACCCGCGTCTCGGTCGTCGACGAAAACGGCCGCCTGCTCGCCGATGGCGCCGACGACCAGGCGCAGGGTTTTTCGCTCAGCGCCGACGAACGCAAGATCGCCTATGAGCGCCGCCTGCGCGACCAGATCGAGCAGATCGTATCCTCCGTCGTGGGGCCCGGCCGTGCCCGGGTGCAGCTCACCGCCGATTTCGATTTCAACCGCGTCACCCAGACCTCCGACCGCTTCGATCCTGAAACCCGGGTGGTCCGCTCCAGTCAGACCCGCGAGGAAAGCTCCTCCAGCGCCGACGGCCGCGACAACCAGGTTACGGTTGGCAACGAATTGCCGAATGCTCAGGCCGCGCAGCAAGGCGCCGGCAATCAGCGGCAGGACCAGAGCAAGAAGTCGGAAGAGATCGTCAATTACGAAATTTCCCGCGTCACCAAGACTGAAGTGATCGAGGGCGGCCGGGTCAACCGTATCTCGGTGGCGGTGCTGGTCGACGGCATCTACACCCGCAACCCTCAGGGGCAACTGGTCTATGCGCCGCGCGAGGCGTCCGAGATCGACCGCATTGCCGCGCTGGTGCGCTCCGCCATCGGTTTCGATCAGAAGCGCGGCGACCAGGTGGAAGTGGTCAATCTCCGCCTCGCCGAAACGCCGCCGGCCGCCGCCGGCGAGCCGCGCGACTGGGTGGAGCGCCTCGCGCTCACCAAGGAAGACATCATGCGCGGCGTCGAAATGATGGTGATGCTGCTGCTCGGTCTTGTGGTGCTGTTCTTCGTGGTGCGTCCGCTGGTCCGCCGCATTATCACGCCGGAAACGCCGAACATTCCGGCAGTCGATTCGCCCGCACTCGCGCCCGCCCAGACCGCCGCGATTCCCTCGGTCGAGCAGGCCGCACTCGCCAACCATGCCTCGCAGATGATCGATTTCGCGCAGGTGCAGGGCCAGGTGCACGCGCAGACCGTGGAGAAGGTCGGCCAGCTCGCCGAAAAGAACCCGCACGAAACCGTCGCCATTATCCGCCAGTGGCTGCACGACACTCCGTAAATGAGAAATTGACGCATGGCCGAACTCGATCCCAACGCCGCCGAAAAGTCGCAACAGGAAATTGCGAATATCGTTGCCTCGCTCGCGGCAAGCCGGAAGGGCGAAGCCGCCCCGGTTCCGTTAAAGGATTTGACCGGCCCGGAACGTGCCGCCGTGCTGATGCTGTCGCTGGGCGAGGAATATGGCGGCAAGATATGGAACATGCTCGACGACGACGAGTTGCGCGAGCTGTCGATCACCATGTCCACGCTCGGCACCATCGATTCCGGATCGGTGGAGAACCTCCTGCTCGAATTCGTCGGACGGCTCTCTGCCTCCGGCGCGCTGATGGGCAACTATGAGGCCACCGAGCGCCTGCTGCAGCAATTCCTGCCGCCCGAGCGCGTCGGCGGCATCATGGACGAAATCCGCGGCCCGGCCGGCCGCAACATGTGGGAGAAGCTCTCCAACGTCCAGGAAGAGGTGCTCGCCAACTATCTGAAGAACGAATACCCGCAGACCATCGCGGTCGTGCTGTCCAAGCTGCGCCCGGAACACGCCGCGCGCGTGCTCGCGATCCTGCCGGAAGACATTTCCTTCGACGTGGTCTACCGCATGCTGAAGATGGAGGCGGTGCAGAAGGAGGTCATCGATCGCGTGGAGATGACATTGCGCACCGAATTCATGTCCAATATCGCGCAGACGCGCCGTCGCGACGCGCACGAGGTAATGGCCGAAATCTTCAACAATTTCGACCGCCAGACCGAGACCCGCTTCCTCACCGCGCTGGAAGAGGAAAACCGCGAGGCCGCCGAGCGCATCAAGACGCTGATGTTCACCTTCGACGATCTGATCAAGCTCGATGCCGGCTCGGCGCAGACGCTGATGCGGCATATCGACAAGGACAAGCTTGCGGTTGCGCTCAAGGGCGCCGGCGACGGCGTGCGCAAGTTCTTCCTCAACAACATGTCCTCGCGCGCCGCCAAGATGCTGGTCGACGACATGCAGGCGATGGGTCCGGTGCGGCTGCGCGACGTCGACGAGGCGCAGGTGCTGCTGGTCAACATGGCGAAGGATCTCGCCGCCCGCGGCGAAATCGTCATCGCCAAGCAGCGCGGCGATGAGGAGCTGGTTTACTGATGACCGCGCCCTCCAAATTCATGTTCGATCTGGACTTCGCGGCTCCCAAGGTCGCCAACACGCTTCCGCTCGCCGATCATCACAGGCTGGTCACCGAGGCGGAAACGCGCGGCTATGGCAAGGGATTTTCCGCCGGCCAGCAGGAAGCCGAAGCGCAGACCGCCCGCAAGCTCGCGCAGGTGCTGGATCGCATCGGCCAGACTCTGGGCACCATTGTCGGCGGACTGACGGCGATCGAAAGCCGGCTGGAAGCGGAAGCGGTGGAAGTCGCGAGCGCGGTTGCCAGAAAACTTGCCACCGAGCTTGTCGCCCGCGAGCCGCTGGTCGAGATCGAACGGCTGGTGCGCGACTGTTTCCGGCAATTGTCCGCGACGCCGCATGTCGTGGTCCGTGTCAGCGAAGACCTCTATCCACATATCGTCGAGAAGCTCGACGGCATCGCCAACGAATCCGGATACCAGGGCCGTCTGGTGGTGCTCGCAGAACCTGACATCCGCGACGGCGATTGCCGGATCGAATGGGCCGACGGCGGCGTCATCCGCGACACCGCCAGGACCGAAGCCGCCATTGCCGAGAATGTCGGCCGTTTCGTCGCCGCCCGCCGCGGCGACACAGATTTTCCCGTGAAAGGCACTGACAAATGAGTGACGACGACAATCAGGTACCGCTCCCCGACCTCGAAAACGGCGGCATGCCGGCCGTCGACGAGCAAGCGCCGCTCGCGCCGACCGACCAGGAAGCCGACCGCACCGCGGCCGACCTTGAGGCGATGTTCGACGTGCCGGTGCAGGTCTCCGCGGTGCTCGGCCGCTGCAAGGTCGATGTCGGCGATCTGCTGCGGCTGGGACCGGGCACCGTGCTCGAACTCGACCGCAAGGTCGGCGAGGCCATCGATATCTATGTCAATAACCGCCTGGTCGCGCGCGGCGAAGTCGTGCTGGTCGAGGAAAAGCTCGGCGTGACCATGACGGAAATCATCAAGGCGGACCGCTGATGAGCAAGGAAAAAGGAACAAACCGATGCGCCTCCTGATCGTCGGAACGCTCAAGGGCCAGCTCACGCTCGCCACCAAATTCGCCATCGACAAGGGCGCGGCCGTCACGCACGCGACCGATATCGAGCAGGCGCTAGCCGTGTTGCGCTCCGGCAAGGGCGCCGACCTGCTGATGGTCGATGTCGCCATCGACATCGCCAGCCTGATCGCGCAACTGACGAGCGAACGCATCCACGCCCCGGTCGTGGCCTGCGGCACGGAGAACAATGCCCGCGCCGCGGTCGCCGCCATTCATGCCGGCGCGAAAGAATACATCCCGCTGCCGCCCGATCCGGAACTGATCGGCGCCGTGCTCGCCGCCGTCGCCGAAGACAGCCGCGACCTGATCTGGCGCGACGAGGCGATGGGAAAGGTGATGAAGCTCGCGCAGCAGATCGCGGGCTCCGACGCCTCGGTGCTGGTCACCGGCGAAAGCGGCACCGGCAAGGAGGTGCTGGCGCGCTATGTGCACACCCGCTCGCCCCGCGCCAGCAAACCCTTCATCTGTGTCAATTGCGCCGCGATTCCGGAAACCCTGCTGGAATCCGAATTGTTCGGTCACGAAAAGGGTGCCTTCACCGGCGCCGTGGCGCGCCGCATCGGCAAGTTCGAGGAGGCGAATGGCGGCACGCTGCTGCTCGATGAAATCTCCGAGATGGACGTACGGCTGCAGGCGAAGCTTTTGCGTGCGATCCAGGAACGTGTCATCGACCGCGTCGGCGGAGCAAAACCGGTGCCGGTGGACATCCGCATCATCGCCACCTCGAACCGCAATCTGGTGGACGCCGCCCGCAACGGCGATTTCCGCGAAGACCTGCTGTTCCGCCTCAATGTGGTGAACCTGAAAATCCCGCCGCTGCGCGAGCGGCCGCAGGACGTGCTGGCCCTCGCCGAGCATTTCGTCACGAAATATTCGGCCGCGAACGGCATGCCGGTGCGGCCGCTGTCGCCAGACGCGCGCGATCAGCTCGCCGCCAACCGCTGGCCCGGCAATGTGCGCGAACTGGAGAACACCCTGCACCGCGCCGTGCTGCTGACCTCGGGTGACGTCATCGGCGCCGAGGCGCTGATGACTCCGGACGGCGGCACCTTCGACCCGCCGGCCGATGCGTCGGTCGCCGCGCAGGCGGCGCAGACCGCCGAGCAGATCACGCGCGCTCTGGTCGGCCGGACAGTGGCCGATGTGGAGCGCGAGTTGATCCTGGAGACGCTGAAGCACTGCCTCGGCAACCGCACGCATGCGGCGAACATCCTCGGCATCTCGATCCGCACCCTGCGCAACAAGCTGAACGAATATTCCAATGACGGCATCGCTGTGCCGCCCCCCGGCAATACGGGCGACATGCGCTACGCTTTGTAGGCGTTAGTACAGGCGACGGGTGGAAAGCCGGGGCCGGTTGCCCCGGCTTTTTGTTTGCGGCAGAGAAGACGGAATGACGACGATCTACAAAATCTGTCCGGCGGCGATGTGGGACGAGGCAAAACGAAAAGGCGTGTTCACCGGCGCGCCGGTCGATCTCGCCGACGGCTATATCCATTTCTCGACGGCGGAACAGGTGCGCGAGACGGCCGCGAAGCACTTTGCCGGCCAGGGCGACCTGATGCTGCTGTGGATCGAGAGCGAGGAGTTGGGCGACAAGCTGAAATGGGAACCCTCGCGCGGCGGCGCGCTGTTTCCGCATCTGTATGACGCGCTCGACGTGAAGTTCGTCACCCGCGCGGAGCCGCTGCCGCTCGGTGACGACGGCCGGCACGTTTTTCCTGATCTCGTCTGAACCTGGCCGGCCGCGATTAAAGCCAACGCTCCGCAGTCCCTGTTCTTTACGGCGCGGGACACGCCGATATTCCCTTTTCCATTTCAGAAAAGAAATGGAGCGCCGGGAGGCGCCAGGGGCTTGCGAGACCCCATACGGACCTTGCGAGGGTCCGTTCCGCGCGCCGCACGACCGTCTGTCGACGGTCATCATGAGCGGGGTTGCGAATCCCGCCCACGAGGCGCGCGCCCCCTCGTCAGCGCGATAAGGGGGCTGCGCCTCCCGGCGCTCCACCGTTTCCGCCTGCCCGGCTGATATCGACCGGAGCCACGAAAACCATTTTTGAATTTATTCCTAATATCCAATCTTGTCAAGCGGGGCGAGACCGCATGTGCAACAGCCAAAAAAGAAGCCGGAGCTTGCGCCCCGGCTTCCACCTTTCCTCACGCCGCGATCAGGCGTGCGCGAGGCGGCTGCTCAAATAAGGCAGCTTGACCGCATAGGCGCCGGCGCCGAGCAAGGCCTGCACCAGAGCCGCGACGATCAGGAAAGCAGGAAACTCCCAGCCGCCATTGGGCGCGGAAAACACCCAGCCATTCGGCAGGTGCACGGCGAGCGCGCCGGCGAGGATCGGCAGGCTGGCGACGGAGGCCGTCCGGACCAGGATGCCGAGGATCAGGCCGACGCCGATGGCGAGTTCACCAGCCACCACCGCGTAGGCGGTCCAGGCCGGGAAGCCCTGCGACGCGAAGAAGCCGGCGGTGCCCGGCAAGGTGAACACGAAAATCTTCAGCGCGGCATGCGCGAGAAACAGAACGCCGAGCGAGATACGAAGGACGAAAGCGCCGAGGTCTCTGGGATCGGTCGCCGAGGCGGTGTTTGCAGCCATCACACATCTCCTGGTCCGGTCCCTGGCCTGCGGCGAGCCATTCGCCGCTTGTGGCCGGGCCGGACAATGTCGATGGCCGGTATCTAGCCTTTGCCATTTCGCAATGATATAAGCGTCATTGCCAATCATGATTGCAAAAATGCAAACAATCGCCTTCGCCTGGGACGACCTGCGCTTCGTTCTCGCCATCGCCCGCAGCGGCAATCTCGCCGCCGCCGCGCAGGCGCTCGGCGTCAATCATTCGACGATGTTCCGCCGGCTGAACGCGGTTGAAAAAGCGCTCGGCTCCAAGCTGTTCGAGCGGCTGGCCACCGGCTATCGGCCGACCGAGAGCGGGCTGCGGCTGATCGAAACCGCGGAGCGCATGGAGACCGAGGCGCTGGCGCTCGATCGCGACCTCACCGGCCGCGACACGCGGCTGAGCGGGCAGTTGCGCGTCACCTGCTCCGAAACGTTGGGCTTCAAGATTCTCACCACCGAGATCGCGCGCTTCAACACGCTGCATCCGGGGATCGGCATCGACCTCTCCGTGGACAACAGGGTGATCGATCTCTCCCGGCGCGAAGCCGATGTCGCGCTGCGCGCGACGCGCCCGAGCGAGGGCGATCTGTTCGGGCGCAAGATCGCGGATATCGGCTGGGGCCTCTTTGCGTCCACCGCCTACGTCAAGACGCACGGCGCGCCGAAGCGCGTCGAGGATCTCACGCGGCACACGATCATCGGCTGGTCGCAGTCGGCGCCGCCGACCCGGGCGGCCGGCTGGCTGGCGAAGCATGTGCCACCCTCCGCCATCGGCTTCCGTTCCAGCACCATCCTCAACCAGTATGTCGCCGCGGCGGACGGCCTCGGCGTCGCCCTGCTCCCGGTCTATCTGCCGGCGGGCGACAGGCGCGTCACGCGCCTGCTGGCGCTCAAGGACCTCACCACCGAAATGTGGATCGTCACCCACCGCTCGCTGAAGGACACCGCGCGCGTGCGCGCCTTCATGGAGATCGTCGGGGACGGCGTGAAGCGCGCGATTGCGGAACTGGGCCGGTAATTGAACGGACCCGCCGGGTCATGCGACTAAGGATTTCGAACTTTGGGATGTGACATATGCGCCTCGCCGCCAGCCTGACTGCGCTCACCCTGCTCGCTTTGCCGGCACAGGCCTCCGACAACAAGGACTTCCGCGACTGGTGGGCGGCCTGCGACAACCTGCGCAACTGCTCCGGTTATGGGTTTGACAGCGAACTCACCGGCGGCAGCTATCTGCGCATCGAGCGCAATGGTGCTCCCGGTGCAAAGGCCAGGGCCGCCATCGCCGTGTTCGCGGAAGACGGGGTGAAATTCAGGCTCGCCTTCGACGATCCCGCCTTGCCCGGCCTGCCGGGCGATGTACAGACCGGCGAAGAACTCGATGCGTCGGACATGCGGCGTGTCGTTCTTGCCGAAGGCGGCAATGACAGCGCGCTGATCGACTCTCTGCGCAAGGCGAAGGAGATCGTCGTCACCCGCGTCGACCCGCCCGGCAGAAAGAGCGACACGCCCGTGTCGAAAATCTCGCTGAACGGCGCGGTCGCCGCCCTGCTCTGGATCGACGAGCAGCAGAAGCGGGTCGGCAGCACGACCGCGCTGATCCGGCGCGGCGACAAGCCGGAATCTGCGGTCCCGCCACAGCCGAAGGCGCCGGTCATCGTCGCTGCGAAAGGCCTGAGCGGGACGGCCGCCGACAGAAAACCGTCTGAGCGCGACCAGGCCGCGATCAAGAAAATCTCCACGACGAAATGCGGCGACGGCGACGAAGGCGAGCTGGAAGATGCGAGCGCGCTGTCCGCCGATACGTTCCTGTATCCCATCCGCTGCCCCGACTCGAGTGGTGCCTACAATTTCGGCTACACGTTCCTGATCGCCAAGACCGGCCAGCCGCAATCCGCACGCACGCCGAAATTCCGCTGGCCGGCGAAGATCGGCGGACGGCAGCAGCAGGACGGCAGCGAGGATTTTCTGACCAATCCCGACTTTTCCAATGTCGACATGACGATGCGCAGCTTCTCGAAAGGGCGCGGCATCGGCGATTGCGGCGACGAGGAACGCTGGGTATTCGACGGCAAGACGTTCCAACTCGCGGATATGAAATCGATGCCGCATTGCCGCGGCGTTCCGTCCGAGGACTGGCCGACGCTCTATCGCGCGGACGTCAAGCGGAGCACGCCTTGACGTCCTTTTTCATTCGCTGCTCCGGCGCCGCGTCTTTCGGCCGGCAATCAAGAAGCACTCTAAAGAATATCCAGTTTCGAATTCTTTTAATCTGAATCCAAAATCAAGTAACTCAAAATAATGCTTGCGAGTGCCTTCGTATATCTCTATTCTCATCAAGTAATACTTGCCGTCGAATACTCGACCCCCTAAAAATCCCATGACAAGGGAATGGGGTCGCGTATGGATTCGCGTTGCAGGAAGACTTTCGGTGCCGCTTTTGCGGTATTGATCACAGCCACACCGGCTTTCGCACAACAGGCTCAGGACGGAACGGTCGCGCTCGATGAGATCGTGGTGACGGCCGCGCGCGCGGACCGCCGCGTGTCGGACACGCCGCAGACGGTCAACATCATCGACCGCGCCGACATCGAGAAGCAGCTCCAGTTCGGAAACAATCCTTCCGCGCTGCTGGCGCGCACCATTCCCGGCTTTTCCGTCTCCAACCAGACGATTTCGGGTGCATCGGAAAGCTTCCGCGGCCGCGATCTCCTGATCATGCTCGACGGCGTGCCGCTGAACACGCCGTTGCGCGACGTCAGCCGCATCCTGGCGCTGATCGACCTGAATTCCATCGAGCGCGTAGAGGTCGTCGCCGGCGCATCGAGCCTCTACGGCGCCGGTGCGACCGGCGGAACGGCGAACTTCATCACGAAGAAAGCCACGGACGGAAAGCCGACGATCACAACCAACACATCGATCGGTGCCTTTACGCACAATATCGGGGAGTCACTGCGGCCGGAGGCCTCGGCCAGCATCTCCGGCAAGACCAATGGCATCGACTATCTGATGGTCGGCACCGGCCGCTGGGCCGACAAGACCTATGACGGCGCCGGCCGCGAATTGCCGTCCGACCAGTTCCTCGGCCAGGGCGGCGGCGACCGCTTCGGCATGGGGAATTTTCTCGGCAAGTTCGGATACGATTTTGACAACGGCAAGCGGTTCGAGCTTTCGGCGAATTACATTCACCTCAACCAGCGCCCCGACTACATGACCATTTACGGCCCGCCCTATGCGCGGCCGAACTATTCTGCGCCTTATACCGGACAGGATGTGCTGGAAGACACCTGGTCCCTGTCGGCGCGCTATTCCGACAGGAATTTCGCACTGGGCAACCTGTCCGTTGTCGGCTTCTACAACGACGTCACCAAGCAATTCCCCTATTCGGTGTTCGACCCCAGTTTCAATTCGGTCGTCTATTATTCGGGAAATCCTGCCAGCCCCACTGCGCCCTATAACCAGACGAGCCTGAACGCACAACGCGGCGGCATCAACACAACCATCGACACGCCGCTCGACTTCATCATCCGCAACGCGAAATTCACCTGGGGCTTCGATATCATCCAGGACCAGACCGCGCAGACATTGTCCAACGGGCGCGACGTGTTCAATCCGATGTCGCAGCGGACCTATGCCGGCTTCGGTCAGCTCGAAATCCCGCTCGGCGACAAGCTCACCTTGCGCGGCGGCATGCGCTATGAATATTTCGATCTGACGGTCGACAATTTCGTGCGGCCGGTGGCCTATGCCTTCCAGGGCGTCCCGTTTGTGCTGCCGGACCTGATGGTCTATGGCGGCAACTTCACCTACAGTTCGCCGACCTTCAATGCCGGCGCGACCTACAAGATCACAAACAACGCCGAAGTCTATGGCGGCTTCAGCCAGGGCTACGCCTTGCCGGATATCGGAGGCTTCACCCGCCGCGCCGGCCTGAGCCCGGCTTATGCCTGCACGGTGGCGAGCTACGGCAACGGGACGTGCCCGAATTTCAACCGCAGCATCAATTATTCGAATCTCGGCATCGAGCCGCAGATCGTGAACTCCTACGAGCTTGGCCTGCGCTGGTCCGGCCCGGTCTTCCGCGGCAATATCGTGGGCTTCATCAGCACCTCCGACATGGGTACGACGTTCGATGCGGCGCGGAACGCCATCTCGCAGCAGAAGGAAAAGATCACCGGCGTCGAGGGCACGGGCGAAGTTACGATCAATCCAAATCTCAATGTCGGCACCGTGCTCGCCTATCGCGAAGGCCGTTACGACACCAACAAGGATGGCGTGCTCGACAGCTATCTGCCGAACAACCGCATCGCGACGCCGTTCCACGGCACCGTCTATGCGGACTACAGATTCGACAATGGCGCCGTGCTGCGGCTCGAAGGCATGGGCTTTGCCGGACGCGATCGCGTCGTGAACCTGCAGGGCAACCACTACAAGATCGAGTCCGGCGAGAGCGTCAATATCAGCTTCGCCATGCCGGCCTGGGGCGGCACCGCCTATGTCGGCGTGCAGAACGTGTTCGACTGGGATTACCAGAATCCGACCGCATCCTCCGTGCGCGAACTCGCGCCGACGACCACCAGCCCGGTCTACGCTTTCGGCCGAATGGTGAATGTCGGCTTCCGCAAGACGTGGTAGGACGACGCGCATGGTCGATCTCGAAATCAACCCGAACGGTCTCGTGACATTGCGGTTTCACGTTCCGTATGTGGACGAGGACGAACGCGACTACCTCAACCACTTGTCGCGCATCGGCGCGATCGACGGCTCCTTCGTCCTGCTGTGCATCTTCGGCGACGGGCGCAGCCTCTCGCCTGCCGGCGAACGCGAGCAGGCCTTGTGGTTCAAGCACAACCGCGCGCGCATGAAGGAAAACTGCAAGGCCATCGCCATCGTGCGCGACAAGGTCACGCCGCAAAGCGTGGAAGTGTTCCGCAAATTGTTCGAAGTGCCGCTGATTGGCGCGCGCGACGAGCGCGAGGCCAAGCATTTTCTCGAAACCGTGATGGGACATCATCTGTGAGCGCGGCGGCCGAGACCGCGCGCCCGGCCTCCGACCGCTGGCGGCTGTTCGTCATTCTCGCCGGCCTCTATCTCGCGCAATCGATCCCGGCCTATCTGTTCGCCGCCGCCCTGCCGCCGATCCTGCGCCAGAGCGGCGTCTCGCGCAGCGCCATCGGCCTGATCGCGATCCTGTTCATCCCGCTGGTGCTGAAGTTTCTCTGGGCGCCGTATATCGACCGTTTCCGCCCCATTGCGCGGCGGCATCGCGCCGGGTGGATCATCATCACGCAGACCGCGACGATTTGCTGTCTCGTTGCACTCGCTTTCGTTAATCCCACCGACATGACGGCCGTGCTGACCATCGGCATGGCCGTCTCGATCCTGGTGTCGACGCAGGACATCGCCACCGACGGCTATGCGACGAAGAATCTCGCGCCGGAGGACCGCGGCATCGGCAACGCCATCCAGGGCGGCGCCATCGCCATCGGCGTCGTGCTCGGCGGCATGCTTGCGCTCATGCTCTATGACCGCATCGGCTGGACTGCGACGGTGCTCATCGTCGCCGTGGTGTCGGCGCTGCCGCTGGTCGCCGCCTTCGCCATGCGCGAGCGCGACCCGCAGAGCACGGCCGCAATACCGAAGCGGCCGTCCATCCTCGCCTTTCTCAAACGGCCCGAGGCGCGCGAGATCCTGATTATCGCGCTGGTCTATCGCGCCAGCGAGGGCCTCGTGAAATCCATGGAAGGCCCCTACCTCGTGGATCGCGGGGTGCCGCTCGACTGGATCGGCTACATTTCCGGCGGCGGCGCGGTGACGGCCGGTCTCGCCGGAGCGGCCATCGCCGCGTGGCTGCTGCGCAAGATGGGCAATGGCGGCGTGCTGGCCTTGCTCGGCGGTATGCGCACGCTCTGCTTCCTGATGTTCGCCTTGCACGCCTTCGGCGTGCTCACCGGCTATGGGCCGCTGTTCGGGGCGGCGCTGTTCCAGACCCTGATCCGCTACATGGAGATCGTGGCGCTCTACAGCCTGTTCATGTCGGTCTCGTCGTCCGACCAGCCGGGCACGGATTTTACCGTGCTCGCCTGCGCCCAGCTCATCGTCTACCTCGCCGGCAGCCTGGTCGCCGGAATGCTGGCGGACCTGATGGGTTACGGCCTCCTCTTCTCCCTGGCGACAGCCATCTCGCTCGTCGCCGTGGGTGTGACCGCCAAGCTACTTCTGCGGCAATAAGTACCGCATCCCCCCTACGGGTACCGCCGTTAACACCTTGCTAACCATAAGGCAGGCAAATTTTACCTAGGGGACGGGTCTGTCGCATGCCGCGATTCGACTCTGGCGCCAGTCCTTGGGGGGCTGGAACGCATTGCAGATGTGGGTTGCTTCAGTGATTTCCGCCGATCACCAAGAGTCATAGTCCGGACCGCATGACCGACGTTACCGCCGCAGAGAACGCCCCAAGGGGCGGTCCAAAATTCACGCTCCCGCCGCTGTCGGATTTTACCGCCATCCTCAAGCGCGGCGATCTGCTGCTCGCCATCGGCGTGATGTGCATCCTGGTCATCCTGATCCTGCCGCTGCCCCCGGTCCTGCTCGACATCTGTCTTGCCATCTCGATCACCATCTCGGTGCTGATCCTGATGACGGCGTTGTTCATCCAGGCGCCGCTGGAATTCTCGTCCTTCCCGACGGTGCTGCTGATCGCAACGATGCTGCGGCTGGCGCTCAATCTGGCGTCGACCCGCCTGATCCTCTCGCGCGGGCACGAGGGCACCGCCGCCGCCGGCCACGTCATCGAGGCGTTCGGCAATTTCGTGATGAGCGGCAATTTCGTGATCGGCATCATCGTGTTCACGATCCTGATCATCGTGAACTTCGTGGTCATCACCAAGGGCTCCGGCCGCATCGCCGAAGTCGCCGCCCGCTTCCACCTCGACGCCATGCCCGGCAAGCAGATGGCGATCGACGCCGATCTGTCCGCCGGACTCATCACCGAGGACGAGGCGCGCAAGCGCCGCAAGGAGCTGGAGGACGAAAGCGGATTCTTCGGCGCCATGGACGGCGCCTCGAAATTCGTGCGCGGCGATGCTGTGGCCGGCCTCCTTGTCGTGTTCATCAACGTGATCGGCGGCATCATCATCGGTGTCGCGCAGCAGAACATGGGCTTCATGGATGCGGCGCGCACCTATACCCTGCTTACGGTCGGCGACGGCCTCGTCACCCAGGTGCCGGCATTGATCGTCTCCACCGCCGCCGGCCTGCTGGTGTCGAAGGCCGGTGTGTCCGGCGCCGCCGACAAGGCGCTGGCGAAGCAGCTCTCCGGCTATCCCAAGGCGCTCGGCATGGCGGGCGGCGTGATGATCCTGCTCGGCATGCTGCCCGGCATTCCAATGCTGCCCTTCTTCGCTCTCGGTGGCGGTGCTTCGGCTTTGGCCTGGTACAGCGCCAAGCGCATCAAGGCCGAACAGGCGCAACAAAAACAGACCGAAACGGCCGCGGCGACGGCAGCCGCGCCAGCGGAAGAGCCGATCTCCAGCGCGCTCAAGATCGACGATCTGAAGATCGAACTCGGCTATGCGCTGCTGCCGCTGGTCAATTCGCCGGAAGGCGGCGACCGCCTGACCGAGCAGATCAAGGCGCTGCGGCGCGCGCTCGCCATCGAGATGGGCTTCGTCATGCCGGCGGTGCGTATCCTCGACAATGTGCAGCTCGAAGCCAATCTGTATTCGATCAAGATCAAGGAAGTGGAGGCCGGCACCGGCCGCATCTGGCCCGGCCAGTTCATGGTCATGGACCCGATGGGCGGCCAGGTGAACATTCCCGGCGTGCACACCACCGAGCCAACCTTCGGCCTGCCCGCGACCTGGGTCGATCCGGCGCAAAAGGAAGAAGCCGCCGTGCGCGGCTACACGGTGGTCGATGCCGCGACCGTGCTGTCGACCCACCTCACCGAATTGCTGAAGAACAACACCGCCGACCTGCTCTCCTATGGCGAAGTCAGCAAGCTCTTGAAGGAATTGCCGAAGGAACAGGGCGAACTCATCAAGGACATCATCCCCGGTCAGATCACCATGTCGGGTGTGCAGCGCGTGCTGCAACTGCTCCTGTCCGAGCGTGTCTCGATCCGCGACCTGTCGACCATCCTCGAAGGCATCGCCGACGCGCTGTCGTTCACGCGCAACCCCGCGAGCATCGCCGAGCACGTGCGCACCCGCCTCGCCCGCCAGATCTGCGCGCAATACACGACGCCATCCGGCTATCTGCCGCTCATCGGCCTGTCGCCGAAATGGGAGCAGGCCTTTGCGGATTCCATCGTCGGCCAGGGCGACGACAAGAGCCTCGCCATGCAGCCCTCGCGGCTCTCCGAATTCATCACCCTGGTGCGGGAGCGCTTCGAGGAAGCCGCCCGCCAGGGCGAAAATCCGGTGCTGGTCACGTCCGGCGGCATCCGCCCGTTCGTGCGCGGTATTACAGAACGCTTCCGGGCGCAGACCACGGTGCTGTCGCAGGCGGAGATCCACCCCCGGGTACGCCTGAAGACCGTCGGAAGCATCTGAAAGCCCGGTTTAAGGGCCTTTCACGGCCTCTCACGTCCTTTCAAGGGAACGTGAACCCCATAATACCCCCTCTTGGAACCAGACGAGGGGTTCCTACGTTATTTGCGTAATCAGGGATGCGGGAGAATGTGCCGTTGCGGGGCCAAGGTCTTGCCGCGGAACGGGAATTTGCATCCTTCAGGCGCGGTGAACCGGAAGGCCGCCGCACCCGACGAAAGGAAAACGAAGGTCCGTGCCATGAACAACTCGTCGCTGACCAGTGCAGACTC
>JAESGM010000353.1_pt1 | contig 53037 bp, 49 predicted proteins | sample 9269721 | NCBI WGS metagenome assembly JAESGM01 (sample SAMN15720920, study PRJNA650825) | algae metagenome | isolation source: Komarekiella atlantica HA4396-MV6 and co-occurring heterotrophs from... | place: USA: Theobald House, Kauai, HI | collected 2009-07-29
CTTCAGCAGGTTCGAGGCGTCCATCGCACCGCCCGAGGTCGCACCGGCGCCGATCACCGTGTGGATCTCGTCGATGAACATGATCGCCTTCGGGTGCTGCTCGATCTCCTTCATCACCTGCTTGAGGCGTTCCTCGAAATCGCCGCGATAGCGCGTGCCGGCGAGCAGCGTGCCCATGTCGAGCGAGAAGACGGTCGCATCCTCCAGCACCTCCGGCACCTCGCCGCGCACGATCTTGAGTGCCAGGCCCTCGGCGATCGCGGTCTTGCCGACGCCGGGATCGCCGACCAGCAGCGGATTGTTCTTCTGCCGGCGGCAGAGGATCTGGATCGTGCGCTGCACCTCGGGCTCGCGGCCGATCAGCGGATCGATGCGCCCGTCCCGCGCCTTGCGGTTGAGGTTGACGCAGTAAGCGTCGAGCGCGCTTTCCTTTTTCTTCTTGTCCTTGTCGCCCTCATTGGCCTGCTCGCTGCGCTGCTCGCGCTGCTCCGGCTCCTCTTCGGCGCCGCGCACGGGCCGGCTCTCGCTGGCGCCGGGGCGCTTGGCGATGCCATGGCTGATGTAATTGACCGCGTCGTAGCGGGTCATGTCCTGCTCCTGCAGGAAGTAGGCGGCGTGGCTCTCGCGCTCGGCGAACATCGCCACGAGCACATTGGCCCCGGTCACCTCCTCGCGGCCGGACGACTGGACATGGATCACCGCGCGCTGGATCACGCGCTGGAAGCCGGCGGTCGGCTTGGAATCGTCGCGGCCGTCGGTGACGAGGTTGGTCAGCTCCGCATCGATGTAGTCGACGAGGTTGCGGCGCAGCGTGTCGAGATCGACGCTGCAGGCGCGCATCACCGCAGCGGCGTCCTGGTCATCGACCAGCGCCAGCAGCAGGTGTTCCAGCGTCGCATATTCATGGTGGCGTTCATTGGCGAGCGCGAGGGCCCGGTGAAGCGCCTGTTCGAGGCTGCGCGAGAAGCTCGGCAAGGTCAGCGCTCCCAGTCCAGTTTCGAAAGGATGATGTTCAAAGCTACTTCTTCTCCATCACGCATTGCAGCGGATGCATGTGCTTGCGGGCGAGGTCCATGACCAGGGTGACCTTGGTCTCCGCGACCTCGTAGGTGAAGACGCCGCATTCGCCGACGCCGTTCTGATGGACATGCATCATGATGCGCGTCGCCTCGGCCCGGTCCTTGTTGAAGAACCGTTCCAGCACATGCACCACAAACTCCATCGGCGTGTAATCGTCGTTGAGGATCAGCACGCGATAGAGGTTGGGTTTGCGCGTCCTTGTGCGGGTCAGGACGGCAGTGCCGGTCCCACGGTCGCTATCGGTCGGGCCGGACGGCGCCCGCGGCTTCGAAGCCAGACGCGGCGCAAAAAAGTACCCGTACCCGCGCGGCGTGTTGCCGGCTGGCAGGTCCTGATCAATTGGCGTCGTGGCTGCTTGGCTCAAGGTGTCCGTCCCGAAGGCTGACCTCAAGATAGTGCTTCGCCCACGAATTTACAGACGTCTCACTTGCTTCGCCAGCCCGTTGCGGCGGCAGGCCACAGCGAACCGTCATTTTTGAACCCGACGAACAAAGGTCCAGCCAGGAATAGCCGGGCTTCCCAGAGGCTTGCGGCGCTGCGAGCGATCTCAGGTCCGCCAGCGCAGCCTTTCGGGAGTCAGCTCATTGGTAAAAGCCTCGCCCTCGCGGCGGGCTGTCGCATAGTCGCGCTTCAGGCGGAAATACCATTGCGCCAGCCGGTCGGCCTGCCCGAGCAGCAGCATGGTCGGCTTGCGCTCCAGGCCTTGCTGGGCAAGTTCGAGAATGCGCTGGTCCTGGCGCAGGAAGGCGCGCGCGGCCCAGCCGATCACCGGCGCGAACGGCATCAGCTGCGGCAAATCCGAGAGCAGCACATTGGTGAGGAGCGTCCGCCCGCCATCGATCGGCGTGGCGAAGGTCGCATTGATGATCGAGCGCTCGCCCATGCGGATACGCTCGATCCGCTGACCGGGCAGCAGGAAGTCGACCTCTGTCTGCGGCCGCCCGAGCAGGCGATAGCCGCGCGAGTTCGCCGCCGCCTTGTGCGCCTTCATCCGGAAGCCGAAAGGCAGTGGCTCGAAGTCCTTGACCTTCTCCTGCGCCGTCGCAGTCGGCCGCCACCACCAGGAATTATGGACATAGCCGACATGGCCCGGATCGATCAGGCTGAGCACGCTGAGATCATAGGAAGCCTCGACCAGAACCGAGACGGCGACGCGGCAGCGCGTCTTGCCCGCGAGCGCCAGAGCAGGCACCGGCGGCGCGAGCTCCGGCCGCGCGCCGAGATAGAGCCAGATGATGCCGTCGCTCTCACGGATCGGGAACTCGCCGACCTTGACCTGGCCGGGATCGGTGACGTCGCCCTCGACCAGCGTCGGCATCGCCTTGCAGCGCCCATTGGCCCCGAAGCGCCAGCCATGGAAGGGGCAGGTGATGGCGACGCCGTCGAATTGGCCCTGCGACAGCGGCGCCCCGCGATGCGGGCAGCGGTCGCGCAAGGCGAAGAGCTCGCCGAGCTTCGTGCGGCCGATCACGATCTGCTCGCCGAGAACCGTCACGCTCGCCATCGCGCCGGTCGCCAGGCTGCCGGTGCTCCTGACGCAGTACCAGGCCTCGCGAGGCGGCTCGCGGAATTCGCTCGCCTGGGGCGCCTCCGCGCTAGTCGCTGCGTCCATGGCGATCGTCGAACGACTCATTGCGGCTCCTGACTCACCTCGCCGCCATAGGCAAATGGCGACGGGCGCAGGCAGCCGCTAGCTGGTTGCAACAGCATTGCCGCGACGCCGCTCCGGAAGCACGGCGCCCAAACGCAAAGAAGCCCGGCCGAGGCCGGGCTTCTTGAAATTCCCAGGTGATCAGCTGCGGCCGGACAAAGCCGACCGCGCCGAAATCACTTGGCCGGGGTCGGGACGGCCTTGGCGACGATGCCCTCGAACGGCTTGTAGGCGTCCTTGGCGATCGCGGCATAGAGCTCGCCGATCTTGGTGACCTGGGCGACATAGCCCTCGAAAGCGGTCTTGACGTAGTCCGACTGGATCTCGATCGCCTTGTCGAGCGTCTTGACGCCGGCCAGCTTCTCGATCGCGGCAGTGCCGGCCTCGAACGACTTCTTGGCGTAGTCGGTGGTCTCGACGGCGAGAGCCTGCACGCCCTTCGAGGTGGCGCCGAAAGCCTTCAGGGCAGCGTCGACGTTCTCTTTGGAGGCCTTCTGGATGGTCTCGAACTGCTGGATCATGGTGTCCCTTTCGGCGCTCATGCGCCGCCTCTGCTGACGAGCCGGAATGGCCCGGGTTTCGTTCCCCTAGGTCAGATGAAAAGGTCCATCACCGGGGCGCTTACTCATATTGTGCACCGCAACATAAAAGTCAAGCTCGCGCTGCGATGCACCAAACGCAGAGCCCCCCGGCGTGTGCCGGCGACGGTTTGCAACCTGACAGGCCAGTGTGACCGCCATGCGAAAGCTGCGATGCGAAAGCTGCTCGCGCTTAACCGCTCCGTAACCGCATCCGCCTAACCTCTGCATCTGTGTCCTTCGCGCCACGCTGCAAAGCCTGCGACGGACGGGTGGGTAAGTTGAGGCGAGTTGCATGGCTTCTGGTTGCGTTGGGACCCGACGCGGGCGCTGGCTCGCAGTCGTCGGGATGGTGAGTGCTGTTGCCGTCGTGCTGACCGCGACGGTTTCGCCCGCCGAGGCGGCGCGCAAGAAGCGGCGCCATGTCACCGGTGGCTACGCCCCGCCTTATGCGGCGATGGTCGTCGACGCCAAGACCGGCCGCACCCTGCACGCCGTCAACGAGGATGCCCCGCGCATCCCGGCCTCGCTCACCAAGGTGATGACGCTCTACATGCTCTTCGAGCAGATGGAGCGCGGCCGCTTCAACATGAATTCCGAGCTCAGGGTCTCGTCCTACGCAGCCTCGCAACCGCCGACCAAGCTCGGCCTGCGCGCCGGCTCGACCATCGAGGTCGAGGACGCGATCAAGAGCATGATCACCCTCTCGGCCAACGATTCCTCCGTCGTGGTCGCCGAGGCCATCGCCGGTTCCGAGGAGGCCTTCGCCGAGCAGATGACGCGCAAGGCGCGCTCGCTCGGCATGGACTCGACCCGCTTCTACAACCCGCACGGGTTGCCGAACTCGCCGCCGAACATCACCACGGCACGCGATCTCACCATCCTGGCCCGGGCGATCCAGGAGCGTTTCCCGCGCTATTTCCCGCTCTTCCAGATGCGCTCCTTCCAGTACGGCTCGCGGACGATCCGAGGGCATAACCGGCTGCTCGGCCGCATCGAGGGCGTCGACGGCATCAAGACCGGCTACACCCGCGCCTCCGGCTTCAATCTGATGACCTCGGCCAAGACCGAAGGCCGCCAGATCGTCTCGATCGTGCTCGGCGGCCGCTCCGGCGCCTCGCGTGACAAGATCATGGCCGACCTCGTGCTCGCCAGCCTGCCGCGCGCTAGCGCCGGCGGCCGCAGCGCCCCGATGATCGCCGAGGCCGCCGAACCGCAGCAGGAGCGCTTCCGTGCGCCGGCCCCGGCGCCCGCTCCCGAGCCGCCGGCTCGCCCGGCGCTCGTCGCCCAGGCGCCTGAGCCTGCCCCGGCGCCCGCGCCGATCCCGGTGCCGCGCCCGCGCGCCGAGCCTGAGGTCCCGGCCGCGGCCCGCGCCTATGCCGCGACGACGACGACCGCCCAGATCACGCCGCCGCGCGCCCTGAGCGGCAGCGCCCAGGCGCTCGCCCTCTCCAATATGCGCCCGGTTGCCGCGACGACGACGCCGTCGGCCATGCGTTGGTCGATCGGCGCTGCGCCGGCCGAAGGCAAGGTCCTGCGTCCGCCGGCGAATGTCGACACCACCTCCTCGATCGCCAAGCTCGCCGAGCCGAGCGCGAAGGACGAGGCGCAACCCATGCCCAAGAAGATCGAGGCCCGCCTGCCCGAGCCGGCGCCGGCTCCGGTCAAGGTGGCGCATGTCGCCAAGGCACCTGAGGCCAAGGCTCCCGAGAAGGTCGCGGTCGCCTCGAAATGGGTGATCCAGCTCGGCGCCACCGACGACGAGGCCAAGGCCAAGGACATCCTGGCCCGGGCCCGCGCCAAGGCTTCCAGCTCGCTCGCCGACGCCTCGCCCTTCACCGAGAAGGTCGAGAAGGGCGGCGCCACCCTGTTCCGTGCCCGCTTCGCCGGCTTCGAGGAGTCCAAGGACGCCGAGAAGGCCTGCGCTCAGCTCAAGCGCGGCGGCTTCTCCTGCTTCGCCACCCGCAGCTGACCGATCGGGAAAGGGGTTCAGCCATGCTTTTTCAGCAAGGTATCCTTGGCCTGGTTGACGCGAGCGGCAAGCCCGCTGGTGCCGCCGGCATCCGGATGGATGCGCTTCATCAGGCCCCGATGGGCCTCACGGATCGCCTCCTGGCTCGCCCCCGGCTGAAGCCCCAGGATCTCGTAGGCCTCCTCGTCCGCCATCGCGCCCGTGCGCGCCGGGCCGCGCTGCCCCGCGTCGCGGTGACCATCAGCGTCTTCACGCCATCCGGGCGCCCGGCGGTCGAGATAAGCCTCTAGCAAACGCGCCCCGTCGGGGTCGCCGGCGAGGCATTCGCGCAGCAGCGCATTGAGATCGGCGGGCGTGAGATCGTCGAGATCGCGCCCCGCATAGGTGCCGGCCAGGACCTTGCCCCTGATGCCGCCGCTGTCATGGTCGAGCTCCATCTCGAGCAGTGTCGACACGACCTTGGAACGGCCGGCCGAGCCGGTCCCGCCCCAATCCTTCGCCCATTCCGGCATTCTAAGCCCGCCCGGACCATAGGCGCTCCAGCCGAGCAGCCAGGCGCCAAGGCCTCCGAGGAAGATCGCCATGTCGGGCCGGCCGCGCAGCATCAGCAGCGCCGCAGCGCCGAGCGAGGCGATCCCGCCCACGACCTTGCCGAGCCTGACGAGCTTCTTCGGATCGGCGCCGGCGAAGAGCTTGGCCAGCCACCAAATCAGGATCAGGGTGGCGATGCCATAGAGCAGCGTCACGATCTGCGGCCCTCCATCGCCGTGAGCAGCCTTTGCGCCGCGGGGTTCTGCCCGGCGAGCTTCAACAGCGCCTCGCGCCCGCCGCTGGCATAGGCCGCAGCTCCGCGCAGCAGGTCGAGCAAGGAGTTCGGCGCACCGACGTCGAAGCGCGCATGCGCGCCGCCGGTCAGACGCGCGATCTCGCCGAAGGCCGCGCTTGCGTCCGGGTCGTCGCCCTCCTGGAACATGAAACCCTTGAGGCCGCGCAGGCCGAGCTCGCCGGCGAGCGCACAGAGCCGGTCGACATCCTCCTCCATCGCATCGCCGACATAGACGAAGGCGCGGATCGGCACCTGCCGCTCCTCGTCGCGGATGTGCTTGAGCACACGCCCGATCTGCGTCTGCCCGCCGCGGCAATCGATCTTGTTCATCAGCCCGGTCAAGCGCTGCGGCTCGCCAAGCCAGCCCGAGGCGCGACATTCGTCGAAGCCGCGGAAATAGACGAGCTGCACCGCAAGGCCGCCGGTCCTGGCTGCGACCTCGAACATCTGCCCCTGCAGCGAACAGGCGAGGTCCCAGCTCGGCTGCCGGCTCATCGTCGCATCGAGCGCGAAGACCAGCCGCCCCGCCTGCCCGGTCGCCAGCGGCGCGAGCTGCTTGGCCGAAGCGAGGAAGCGGTCGATCTCACCGGGCTTCGAGCGCGCAGCATTCTCGGCCGGGCGCGTTTCGCCCGCCTTGCCCACCGCCTTGCCGTCCTCGCGTGTCATGCTCTTCGCCGAGATTCGCTCATGTCGAAGATATTGGCCGCGCCGCCGGCATTTGCTACCCGTCGCCCAGCCTCAGGGAGAAGCGCTATGTCGCAGGTCGCGGTGTTCGAGACGGTCAAGGCGATGCGCGAGGCCGTCGCGGCCTGGCACGCCGCTGGCGAAAAGGTCGCGCTGGTGCCGACCATGGGGGCGCTGCACGAGGGCCATATCGCACTGGTCACCGAGGCGCAGAAGCATGCGCGCCGCGTCATCGTCTCGATCTTCGTCAACCCGACGCAGTTCGCGCCGCATGAGGACTTCAAGAAGTATCCGCGCACCTTCGACAGCGACCGCGCCCAGCTCGAAGCCGCCAACGCCGATGCGATCTATTTCCCCGCGGTCGAGGAGATGTACCCTGCGGGCTTCGCCAGCCGCGTGCTGCTGCTCGGCCCGGCTGCGGTCGGCCTGGAGGATCGCTTCCGCCCGACGCATTTCGAAGGCGTCGCAACGGTTTGCTGCAAGCTCTTCACGCAGAGCAAGGCCGATTTCGCCGTCTTCGGCGAGAAGGACTACCAGCAGCTCAAGGTGGTGACGCGCATGGCCCGCGACCTCGATCTCGGTATCGAGATCGTGCCGCTGGCGACCTTCCGCGAGCCCGACGGGCTCGCAATGTCCTCGCGCAATCGCTACCTCTCGGCCGAAGAGCGCGCTTTGGCGCCGACGCTCCATCGGGTCATGCAGGCCCTCGCCGCTCGCATCCGCAATGACGATCCGCTCTTTCAGGCGGTCGCCGACGCGCAAAACGAGATCATCACCGCCGGCTTCGAGCTCGACTATCTCGAAGCCCGCCATGCCGACACGCTGGCGCGGGTGACCTCGCGCGCCGATGGCCCGATCCGCCTGCTGATCGCGGCGCGGCTGGGCGCAACGCGGCTGATCGACAATATCGGGGTGTGAGCGCAACTCACCCAGGTCGATAATCGTCGGCCGGCACGGCCGCAGGTTCCGGCACGAGAGAGCAGCGGCCCGCTCCCGCCGGCTCTGCTCGGCCTTCGCCGTTGACTTCCCGATGATGAGAGGAGGAAGATGCTCAAATGTGCGCGTCACCACGCAGAAGAGGGGCGCTTACCATGACCATCGCGAAAAAGCTTCAGCACTATATCGACGGCAAGGGCATCGCCTACGACACCGTCGAGCATCACCGCACGGCAACCAGCAGCCAATCGGCGCAGGCGGCGCATGTCCCGGGCAGCAGGCTGGCAAAGTCTGTGGTCATCCATCATGAGACGGGCTATGCCCTCGCCGTTGTTCCGAGCACGCACCGGATCGAACTCTCCACGCTGCAAGATGTCATGCATGCGCGCCTCGGCCTCGCCTCGGAGGAGGAGGTCAGCTCGCTCGTCGCCGATTGCGATCTCGGCGCGGTGCCGCCCATCGGCCCGGCCTATGACGTGCCGGTGCTCCTCGATGAAAGCCTCGGCGACAGCCGGGACGTCTATTTCGAAGGCGGCGATCACAAGACGCTGGTGCATGTCAGCGGGCCCGATTTCCGCAGCCTGATGCAGGATGCGCGGATCGCCCGCTTCAGCCACCCGTCATAGAAGGCGCCTGCTGCCAGGCGCAGCGCCACGCCGCCACCGATATAGTCCGGACGAGGGGCGAAGCCGCGCCGCTCATCATAGGGCTCAGCGCTCTGCGATGGGTCCCGGCGCTCCGCGGAGCCTGTGCTCGGGCCGACCAAAGGCCGCCCCCCGGGGCTTCGGCCGGGATGACGGCGCTTGGTTCCGAAATCGCTGCTTGCCCTACAGCAGCCCCAGCTCCGCCAGCTCCCGCCGCATCTGCTCCGGCATGACGCCGAGATCGCCGCTGCGGCCATCGATATCGCGCGGCGCGTCCTTGTCCTGCAGGTAGCGCCAGCCCTGGAACGGCCGGAACGGACGGGGCTCCACCGGTACGACCACCGGCTCCATCACCAGATGGCAACGGCCGATGCCCTCGCCATCGGTGAAGGGGCGGATGTCGATCAGGCGCTGGCGCGCCGAGACCTGGCCCTTGATCACCCAGTAGAGCGAGCCGCCGTTGACGATCTCCTCGATCCGTTTCGGCACCATGCGGGTGGTGTGCAATTGCTCGGCCGGCTCGCCGCGGGCGCGGCGCTGTGCCTGCCGCTCGGCGATCCACTCTTCGAGATCGCTGATCGATTCGGCGCCGACGCAGAGCTTGAGGATATGGAGCGGCATGGTCGGCAACCTAATCCTCGGCGGTGCGCCTCGCCAGAGCCTGTGGCCTTTCTCCACAAGCTGCCCGAAGCGCCGGGGTGACCGGCGCCGATGCGGTCATGACGCCGCCGCGTCGGCGGGCTAGTAAGGCTGCCGACCCGAACGGAGGCTCGACATGCACGGACTGCAAGGCAAGGCCATTCTTGTCACCGGCTCCTCGACCGGCATCGGCTACGCCATGGCCGAGCGGCTGATCGCCGAGGGCGCCAAGGTGCTGATCCATGGCCGCGAGCAGAACGAGGTCGACACCGCCTGCCGTAAGCTCGGCCCTTCGACGTCAGGCGTGATCGGCGACCTTACCGAGCCAGCGACCGCGCAGACACTTGTCGATGCGACACGCAAGGCGTTCGGCCGCATCGACGGCCTCGTCAACAATGCCGGCATCTATCCGCGCGGCGTGCTGGGCGAAACCACAGCCGCCTTCTTCGACCATATGTTCGCGATCAACACCCGCGCGCCGTTGCTCTGCGCCGAGGCGGCGATCCGCGCCTTCCGCCTGCAGAAATCCGGCGGTTCGATCCTCACTGTCGGCTCGATCAACGCCTGGTGCGGCAACTCCAACCTCACGGTGTACTCGATGTCGAAGGGCGCGCTGATGACGATGACGCGCAACCTCGCCAACACGCTCGGGCGTGAGCATATCCGGGTCAACCAGCTCAATGTCGGCTGGACCTTCACCGCCAATGAGGACGCGACGCAGCAGCGCGAGGGCAAGAAGCCCGGCTGGGAGAAGGAGGTGCCGCTCGAATTCGCGCCCTTCGGCCAGATCATGCAGCCGGCCGAGATCGCTGCTCACACCGCTTTCTGGCTGTCGGAAGAGAGCGGCCATGTCTCAGGCCAGACCTACGAGGTCGAGCAGTACCCGCTGATGGGCCGCGGCCGAGCAGCGGACTAACTCGCGACGTAATTGCGCGGCACCACAGCGGCGACGCATCCGGGGCGGCAGGGCGAACCTCCGGGGGCGCACCGCCGACCAACCGAGATTGACGATGCCGATGCCGACCAATGTCTTTTCGCCCTGGCTGACCCGCTGGAACCTTGAACCGGCCGGCGAGCCGATCAGCACCCATGCCAGCCAGCTGCTCCCCGTCCTGCACGCTGGCCAGCCGGCCATGCTGAAGCTGCCCGAGGTCGAGGATGAGCGGCGCGGCTATCTGCCGCTCGAATATTGGAACGGCAACGGCGCCGCCCGCCTCCTCGCCCGCAGCGAGCATGGCGAGGCGATGTTGATCGAGCGCGCCACCGGCACGCGCTCGCTCGCGGCCATGGCCCGCAGCGGCGCAGAGGGCGATGACGAGGCGACGATTATCCTCTGCGATGCCATCGGCGCCTTGCAGAAGCCGCGCGGGCCGGCGCCATCCGGACTGATCCCGCTGGAGGCCTGGTTCAAGGACCTGTTCCCGGCTGCAGCCAAGCACGGCGGCATCCTTGCACGCTCGGCCGCTGCGACGACCGAACTCCTGCCGGCGCAGCGCGAGATCGTGCCGCTGCATGCCGACCTGCACCACGACAATGTGCTCGATTTCGAGGCGAGAGGCTGGCTCGCCATCGATCCGAAATCGGTGATCGGCGACCGCGCCTTCGAATACACCATCCTGTTCTGCGACCCCGATCTCGCCGATCCGCAGCCGCCGGTCGCGATCCTGCCCGGCCGTTTCGAGCGCCGGCTGGAGATCGTGCTGGCCAAGTCCGGACTGGAGCGCGAGCGCCTGCTCAAATGGATCCTGGCCTGGTGCGGCCTCTCGACTGCGTGGTTCGATGAAGACGAGGACCCATTGGCGCAGATCAACCTTGCGGTTGCTGAACGGACGATCGTCGCGCTCGATGCGCTCTAGTTCTGCATCCAGGCACTGAACCTGTCCGGCAGGACGTTCGCCCCGCAGATCACCGTAGCAACCCGCTTGCCGCGATAGCGCTCGGGGTCTTCGAGCATCGCGGCAATGCCGAGCGCCGCCGAGGGCTCGGTGACGAGGGCGGCATGCCGATAGAGCAGCCGCATTCCCTCGACGATACTGGCCTCCTCGACCAGCGGAACATGGTCGGCGACGGCGAGCAGGTCGTCGAGTACCTCCGGAATGGGAAATCGCCCGGCGACGCCGTCGGCAATGGTGTCGGTGCTCTCGGTCGTCACGACCGAGCGGGCGCGCCAGGACAAGGCCAGGGCCGGCGCGCCTTTCGGCTGGATGCAGACGATCTCGGTCGCTGGCGCGAGAGCCTTGAAGACATGACCTACACCGGTGGCCAGTGCACCACCGCCCAGTGCGAGCAATACAGTATCGATGCGCCCTGCCCCTTCGACAAGTTCGAGGCCGATCGTGGCCGCGCCCTCGCAGGTGTCGAGGTTCTCGCTGTCCTCGATCAGGAAAGCCTCGCCACGTGCCGCGATCTCGCGAGCGCGCTCGCGAGCATTTTCGATATCGCCATCGACCAGCTCGACGATCCCGCCCAAGCGGCGGATGCGCTCGATCTTGCCGGGATTGGCGCCCTTCCCCGCGATCACGCTGACGTCGATGCCGCGCGCCCGGCCGCTATAAGCGAGGGCCTGCCCGAGATTGCCGGCACTGGCGCAGACCGCAGCCTTGGGATCGGAACTCCTGGCGAGCCTTGCCATCGCGACCTCGGTGCCACGGCCCTTGAAGCAGCCGATCGGGTTCGCCGTCTCGAGCTTGATGATCAGCTCGCAGCCGAGCAGTTCGCCGAGCGTGGGCGACTGGAACTGCGGCGTATCCCGGAAGATCGGAGAAATTTCTCGCCTCGCTTGCCGGATGCGGTCGAGATCGAGCCTGGTGTTTGGCTGCACGGGACAAGCCTCCGATAGGGTGATACGACGGCGCGTGCGCTTTAGCGCACAAACAATTCGTGCGCAATAACGCACAAACTGGAGAGCGCCTGCATGAAGCCCGTCGGCCTCGTCGATACGCCGAAGCTGCTCAAATCGATCCGAAGCGAACGCGGCTGGAGCCTCGATCAGACGGCGGCCCGCACCGGCGTCAGCAAGGCGATGCTCGGCCAGATCGAGCGCGGCGAATCCGCGCCAACCGTCGCCACGCTTTGGAAGATTGCGACAGGGCTCGGCGTGCCGATGACTGCCCTGCTGGAGGAAGATCGCGGCAGCGACGACGTCCTGCTGCTGCGGGATGCCGCCGAACTGCGCGTGCGCCCCGCACAGGAAGGCATGCAGCGGGCTCTCATCTTTCCGTATGAGGCGCGGTTCGGCTTCGAGCTCTACGAGCTTACCTTCGCGCCCGGCTTCGAGAGCATCTCCGAGCCGCACGACACCGGCGTCGTCGAGCACATCACCGTGCTGCACGGCGAGGTCGAATTGCTCATCGAAGACGAGTGGCAGCCGCTCCGGCAGGGGCAATCACTGCGCTTCCCCGCCGATCGCCGGCACGGCTACCGCAATCGGACCGGCGAGGAAGCCGTGGTCATGGACCTGATCCACTACCGCTTCGCGCCGAGCGCGAAGAGCTGAGCCTTTTCCAGAACAAGCCCGGCATCTAGCGCTGGGACCCGCTCACTCGCCCAGCACCACCACCTTCGCGCCTTCCGCCACCTGCGCGCCAGGCTCGGCGCCGAGCTCGGTGACGGTGCCGTCGCGCGGGGCGGTCAGCACATGCTCCATCTTCATCGCCTCGACGATGGCGAGGCGCTGGCCCTTCACCACGGCCTCACCCGCCTTGACGAAGAGCGCGATCAGCTTGCCGTGCATCGGCGCCTTGACCACGCCGCCCGCCCCCGCCGCCGCATCGAGATCGACGCTGAACGGGTCGAACAGCGCGACTGCCGTCTGCCGGCCGCGATGCAGTGCCAGATAAGTACCGCCCTCGGCCCGGGCGAGCGTCACCTCATGCTCGCCCTCATCAAGCGGATGGCCCGGCAGCGAGACGCGGGCGTCGTCGCCGTTCCACTCGATCCTGGCCTCGATCCGCTCGCCATCGACCAGCAGCGGTAGGCCGAGCGCCGGGCGCGGCATGATCGAGAAGGCGTCGGCATCGAGCCAGGGCGATTTGGCCTCGTCGCCGGTCCGCTCAACGGCAAGATCGAGCAGCGCCACCTGGCGCTCCTCTTCCAGTTGCAGAGCCGCCGCCGCGACCGCCGCCGCATCGAGCGGCTGCGGCTCGGCCCCGAGCGCCGTGATGTTGCGCTCGATGAAGCCGGTGTCGAACGGCCCCTTCCGGAAGCCTTCCGCCTCGGCCAGCTTCTTCAGGAAGGCGAGATTGGTGCGGGGGCCAGCGACGATGGTCTCGCCGAGCGCGAAGGCAAGGTGGTCCAGCGCCTCGTCGCGGGTGCGGCCATGGGCGATCACCTTGGCGATCATCGGATCGTAGAACGGCGTCACCGAATCGCCGGCTTCGACACCGGTGTCGATGCGAATGTCCTCGCTCTGCGGGAACTGCAGCGCCCAGAGCTTGCCGGTCGAGGGCAGGAAGCCCTTCTCCGGGTCCTCGGCATAGAGCCGCGCCTCGACGGCGTGCCCTTCGGCGCGGACATCACCTTGCGTGAAGCCGAGCGCCTCGCCCGCCGCGACCTTGAGCTGGAGCTCGACCAGATCGAGCCCGGTGATCGCCTCAGTGACGGGATGCTCGACCTGGAGGCGGGTATTCATCTCCATGAAGTAGAAGCGGTCGGCCCTGAGGCCGTCGCGCCCGTCGGCGATGAACTCGACCGTGCCGGCTCCGACATAGCCGACCGCCTTGGCGGCCTCGGTCGCCGCCTTGCCCATGGCGGCGCGCACCTCAGGCGTCATGCCCGGCGCCGGCGCCTCCTCGATCACCTTCTGGTGGCGGCGCTGCAGCGAGCAGTCGCGTTCATAGAGATGGACGACATTGCCATGACTGTCGCCGAACACCTGGATTTCGACATGGCGCGGCGAGAGCACGTATTTCTCGACCAGCACGCGCGCATCGCCGAAGGCGTTCTTGCCCTCGCGCTGGGCACTGGAGAGCGCGTCGGCGAAATCCTCGGGCCGGTCGACCTTCTTCATGCCCTTGCCGCCGCCGCCGGCGACCGCCTTGATCAGCACGGGATAGCCGATGCGCTCGGCCTCCTTGGCGAGGAAATCGGCATCCTGCTCGGCGCCGTGATAGCCCGGTACGACGGGGACATTGGCCTTCTCGACCAGCGCCTTGGCCGCGTCCTTCAGGCCCATGGCGCTGATGGCTGAGGCCGGCGGGCCGACGAAGACGATGCCGGCCGCAGCGCAGGCCTCGGCGAATTCGACATTCTCGGAGAGGAAGCCGTAGCCGGGATGGATGCAGGCCGCACCGGCCTGCTTCGCCACGGCAAGGATCTTCTGCGCATCGAGATAGCTCTCGCGCGCCGGCGCGGGGCCGATCCGGTAGGCCTCGTCAGCCATCTCGACGAACAGCGCCTCGGCGTCGGCATCCGAATAGACGGCGATGGTGCGCAAGCCAAGGCGCTTGGCGGTGCGGATCACCCGGCAGGCGATCTCGCCGCGATTGGCGATCAGGATGGAGGGCAGTTTGGCGGCAATCGACATGAGAACATCCTTCGACCGATGCCCCCCGTTATAGCCCAGCCGAAGCCCTTGTCTGCGCCTTGTTGCGCAGGCCGGGATGGGCGCGCCGCCTCAATCCAGTAAGCGCAGCCGCCGTCCCAGCTTCAACGTCGCCGTCGTCCCCACGATCAGACCCAGCGCGAAGACCCAGCCCGAGACCGCCCCGGCCGAAATGCCCGAGAGCAGCGTGCCGACCGTGCAGCCGAGCCCGAACACCGTGCCCCAACCGAGCAGCATGCCGCCGACCAGCCCGCGCAAGAGATGCCCGCCGTTCGGCCGCCGCGGCTTGAACTCACCCGCCGCAAGCGCTGCAGCGAAGGCAGCCGCGACCAGCCCGGCGACGAAGAGCCCGTTCGGCGTCAGCAGCGCGTCGCGGAGCAGGGTGGCGCAGCCGCGGAAGCTGTCGAGCCCTTCCAGCCGCGCCGGCAGCCAATCGAGCCCGGTCGCCAATTGCCGCGAACGCGAGCCGAGTTCGGCGGTAACACCGAGCGGCGACAGGCGCAGATACGCGGCGACGCCGATCAGCCCGACGAAGAGGCCACCAAGCAAAGCAGGCCAGCGCCGCAGGAAGATCGTGGCAACGGGATCGGCCGACGATTTGTCCAAAGCTCCCTGCTCGCTCGGCCGTCCGGTCCGCAGCAGCCACCAGGCCAACGCGCCGAGCACGGCAAATCCCGCCAGCAGCGCGCCGCCATAGCCGAGCTGGCGCGGCAGCCACAGCACCGGCGACTCGGAGATCGTCAGGAGATAGAGCTCGTTCCAGCTCAGGAAGCCGAGAATGAAGCCGAGGCCCGCACCGATCAGCGCGAAGGGCGAAGTCGGCGAGCCCTCGCCCAGCCGATAGAGATGGGCGCTGATGCAGGAGCCGGAGATCGCCATGCCGGCGCCGAAGGCCAGGCCGGCCAGCAGCAGCGCCGGGCCGACCGGGCCGATATGCGCCGTCGGTGGCAGGCGCGTGCCCGTGGGATCAGGCAGCCAGGCGCCATAGATCAGGGTGTAGCCGGCAAGCCCGACCGCAAGCGCCGTGAGGATACCGAGCAGGCCGCGCGGATCGCGCCGGTCGAGCCAGTCCTTCCAGATGCAGAAGAAGCAGAAACGCGCGCGCTGCAGCACGAAGCCGAAGGTGGCGCCCAAAATCAGCGAGAGCTGGAGCTGCGGCGCCGGGTCGCCATGGCGTCCGACGAGGTAGATCGAGGCTGCAATCGCGGCAGCGACCAGAGCCGCCGCGATATAGCGCAAAGGCGGCAGCCTGATCGGCTCCGCCCCCGCCTGCCGGCGCGCCAGCTCATAGTCCAGCGCGCCGCTATCGTCGGAGATGCTCATCAGGGGGCTTACTTGCCGCCCCAGACGGTGCCGGCCGGATTGCTGATCGGCAGGCCGACGACGTTGCCGTATTCGGTCCAGGAGCCGTCATAATTGGCAGCCTGGTAGCCCAGCACGCGCGAGAGGATGAACCAGGTGTGGCTCGAACGCTCGCCGATGCGGCAGGAGGTGATTACCGGCTTGCTGCCGTCGATCCCGGCCTCGGCATAGAGCTTCTTCAGCTCTTCCGGCGACTTCAGCGTGCCGTCGGCCTGATTGACCGCGCGCGCCCACGGCACGTTGACCGAGCCGGGGATATGGCCGGCGCGCAGCGCCAGCTCCTGGAAGCCTGCCGGAGCGATGATCTTGCCGGAGAACTCATCCGGCGAGCGGATGTCGAGCACCCGCGCCTCGGACTTCTTCTCGACCGTGGCGACGACGTCGGTCAGCCGGGCGCGCAGCGCCTTGTTCGGCTCGCCGACGGTGAAGCCCGAGGCCTTGACCGGCACCGGATTGGTCGCGACCGGTCGCTTCTCCAGCTCCCATTTCTTGCGGCCGCCATCGAGCAGCTTCACGTTGTCGCGCAGGCCGTAGATGTCGAACACCCAGGCGCCCCAGGCGGCGAACCAGTTGTTGTTGTCGCCGTAGAGGACGACGGTCACGTCCTTGTCGACACCAAGCTTGCGGGCCAGCGCCTGGAACTTCTCTGGGCCGGCAATGTCGCGCGAGACGGTCTCGACCAGGTCGGTATGCCAGGCGATGTTCTGCGCGCCGGGGATATGGCCGCGCTCATAGATGCCGGGCTCGACGCTGACCTCGACGATCCGGACCTTGGGATCGCTGAGATTCTTCTCCAGCCACTCGGTCGAGACCAGAGGGCCGGTCTGGGCCAGCGCCGCGCCGCCGAGCGCGAGGCTCGCGGCCAGCACGGCCGCACCGCGGCGGATGAGGGAGAGGACGGACATTCTGGCGCTCCTTGGCGCCGATCGGGCCGGGTCGGGCCCGTTTCGGCATGAATTGCAGGGGCTGCCATGATTTCGCCACGCGGCCTGCCGGAGAAGCCGGACAGGATTTTTTTGTTTGACGCCGAGGCGGAAGAACTGGGTCGTACGACCTTGGTCTAGGGAGAATATTCTCCTTTTGCTTCGACTTTGGTTCGATCCTGCGACTGTCTGGTCGCGCACCAGATCGCCAAGGTCGCCTGGAAGCAGAGGAAGGCGACGAAGACGTCGAACAGGTATTCCGGCCAGCGTACCGGCAGCAGCCGCGCGGCGAGGCCGAGCAGCGCGAAACCGGTGGTCGAGATCGCGTCGTTGCGCGAGGACAGCCAGGTCGCCTTGATCACCGGATTGGGCTCGCGCCGGAAGCGCCAGAGCACGCCGATGATGAGATAGGCGATCAGTATCGCGCTCGCTGCCGAGAAGCCGAGCGTGAAGAGCTCGATCGGTCGCGGCCGCAGGATCTTGTCCCAGAGATCGTAGAGCGTGTGGAAGCCCGCGACCGCCATCACCGCACCGATGCCGAGCGCCGCCAGCTTCTCGGCCCGCTCGTCACGGCCAAAGACCAGCGCCGCGATGCCGTAGAGCGCGACATCGTAGACCCAGTCGACGCCGTCCTTGAACAGCTGGTTGTTGCCGATCGCCAGCGCCCAGAGCACGACATTGCCGGCGAAGATCAGGATGCCGAGCGCGATGCCCCAGATCGTCAGCCGATAAGCACGCCCGACTTTGGGATCGACCGGCGCAGCATGGCCGGGCTCGCTGTGATTGCGAGCGCCAGCCCCCTTCCCGTCATGCCCGGGCCTGTCCCGGGCATCCACGTCTTGTCGAAGCCCATCGAAAGCCGACATGCGACGCGCTCCCGAGCCACCTCGCCCAGTGTCGCGGAAAAACCGTCCGTCGCAAGACGTGGATGGTCGGCACGAGGCCGACCATGACGACAGCGGATCGGTCAAGCGGCCTCAGCCGCGCCCGACGAGCGGAGCCTTGGTCGCCATCACTGTGACGAACAGGATATTGGCGTCGAGCGGCAGGCCGGCCATGTGCAGCACGGTGGTGGCGACATGGTCGACATCCATCACCGGCTCGACCTTGATCGAGCCATCCGGCTGCGGCACGCCGGTGGTCATCTTCTTGGCCATCTCGGTCAGCGCGTTGCCGATATCGACCTGGCCGACGGCGATGTCGTATTTGCGCCCGTCGAGCGAGGCGGTCTTGGTCAGGCCGGAGATGGCGTGCTTGGTCGCGGTGTAGGCGGCCGAGTTCGGCCGCGGCACCTGCGCCGAGATCGAGCCGTTGTTGATGATGCGCCCGCCGCGCGGCTCCTGCGCCTTCATCGCCTTGAAGGCTTCCTGCGTGCACAGGAACGGGCCGGTCAGGTTGGTGTCGACCACCTTCTGCCAGTCCTCCAGCGAGAGGTCTTCGAGGAGCACGCCGCCCGGCGCGTTGACGCCGGCATTGTTGAACAACACGTCGACGCGGCCGAACTTCGCCTTGGTGGCAGCGAACAGCGCCTCGACCGACTTCTTGTCGGTCACGTCGGTCGAGACCGCGAGGGCTTGCGCCGCCGGCGCGCCTGAGAGCTTGATCGTCTCTTCCAGCGCATCGGTGCGGCGCCCGGCCAGCACGGTGCGGTAGCCGTCCTTCAGGAAGGCGATGGCGACGGACCGGCCGACGCCCGAGCCGGCACCGGTGATGATCGCGACCTTGTTATGCCCAGACATGCGCTTCCTCGCCTTACCGTGATTTAAACCGTTTCAGGTGCCGCACCTTAGCAGCGTATGCAGTATGCGGAACCGCTTTTCCAGCAGATCGCCCTTGCCACGTCCCTTGCCTGACGCAAGGTCTGCCCTACAGTTCTAGCGAGGGAGGATGCGTCATGACCAGCCTGAACCGCCGAAGCTTTGTCGCCGCCGGAGCTACGGCGCTTGCCACGCCCGCTTTTGCCCAGCAGCCCGGCCACGAGCATCATGGCGGCCATTACGAGCGGCTGAACCAGCCCGGTCGCATCGGCAAGCCCGAGCTCGCCGCCTCGCAGAACGTCTTCGATTCACCGGCACCCAAGGCCGTCAATCCCGGCCGCTGGGGCGCGAAAGCCTCCTACCGTTGCCGCGCTCGGAAATGGCCTGGGCGGCGGCGCATGACGACCGCATGCACATCGTCGGCGGTTATGGCGAGCAGCGCACCGACCGACCCTATCACCATGTCTACGACCCCAAGGCCGACAAATGGGCGGACGGCGCGCCGCTGCCGCAGGGCGCCAACCATGTCGGCGTCGCCTTCCTCAACGGCAAGCTCTACGCGATCGGCGGCTTCCTCGAGCAGAACCGCAAGCCGCATCCGCAATGCTTCGTCTACGATCCCAAGGCGGATAAGTGGGCGCAGATCGCACCCCTGCCCCGCCCGGTCGGCTCGGCCGCGATCGTCGGCCTGAATGGCCTGCTGTATTCGATCGGTGGCGCGATCGGCGACACCACGGAGAGCAAGACCTCGGTCAACTGGCACCGCGTCTACGACCCCAAGGCCGATGCCTGGAGCGAGCGGGCGCCGCTGCCGACGGCGCGCGACCACACCGGCACGCTCGCCATTGGCAACTTGATCCATGTCATCGGCGGGCGCGTCGATAGCTTCCACACCAATTCGAACCTGCATCATGCCTATGACCCGGCGACCGACAAATGGGCGCCGCGCAACCCGCTGCCGACCGCCCGCTCCGGCCATGGCGCCGTGCTCTATCGCGGCAAGGTCTTCATCATGGGCGGCGAAGGCACCAACCGCGTCTTCGGCCAGATGGAGGCCTACGACCCCGCCAGCGACGGTTGGGAGCAATATGCCCCGATGCTGACGCCGCGCCACGGCCTCGGCGCGGCCCTGGTCGGCGACGCCATCCACGTCGCCGGCGGCGGCCCGGTCATGGGCGGCGGCGTCCAGAGCGCGGTGCATGAGGCGTTCAGCCTGGGGTAGGCGATCGCCCCTTCCTCAGAATCTCATCTCGACCCTGCCCTTGAGGGCGTGATCGCGGGCGCGTTCGCCGATGGCGGCGGAATAGGTCAGGCCGAGGGTTGTGGCCTGCGAGAGGCGCCAGTCGAGGCCGGCCTCGGCGACGAGGGCCTCGCGGTCGATCCTGGCGGCGAAGACCTGGGCCGGGGTGGTGCCGGTGACGAAGGCGGTGCTGGCCTGCGGGGTGAGCTCGCCAAAACCGTGGCGCCAGCCGAGCATGGCGCGGGCGAACAGCGGCATCGCCCCGATCTGCGCCTCGGCGCGCAGGCCGAGCGTGGCGAAGCCGAGCGTCTGGTCGCTGGAGAGCACCCGCAACGCCGCAGCCCCACCGCGCTCGGTGCCGGCCTCGGTGCTGACCCGGATCAAGGCGAGCTGGGCGAAGGGTTCGAGTGCAAAGCCGCTGAAGGCGAAGCCATAGCCGAGCTCGGCGAAGCCCTGCATCACCGCGCCCGGGCGCTGCAGGCGCAGCGCATCGCCAAAACCGCGGATCTGGACCTGCCGGCGGATGTCGCTCTCGGACCAGCTATAGGCCGCACCGGCATCGAGGCGCAGATTGCCGAAGCGCGCTCCCGCATAGAGGCCGGCATGGCCGCTCTCGAGCTTGCCGGTGGAGAGCCTTGCATCGAGGTCGAAGCGCGACTGGCTGTAGCCGCCGGCGACACCGACCTTCAGCGACGAGCCCGGCGCGTCGTAGAGCATGACGTCGGCGCCGAGCAGCGCCCCGCCGCTGCGGCGGCTCATGCCGGCGGCATTGCCGTCGGCGTTGGTATTCCCGGCGCCGCCAAAAGCCTCGCCCCAGAAGGCGTAGCGCGGCTGCGGGACCGGGGCTGGCATGACCACCGCGCCCTTGCGGCCGGGCAGATCGGCGCTGAAGGCGGCGGCGACTTGGCTACCCGCTTGCGTGAGCAGCGGCCCGCGCAGGCGGTTGAGGATGGTGTCGCGCACCAGCCGGCTCTCGTCGATCATCACGCTGACCGCCTGGGCATGGGCCTCGCCGGAGAGCAGGTCGAAGCCGGCGCGCGCCTCGGCCGCCGTGCCCGAGAGCAGCGCGTCATAGACCGGGTTGCCGGCGCCGGGCCGCTCGGCCGCGATCGCGATGAAGCCCTGGTTGCGGGTCTGCGCGATGAAGGTCGACGGCGTGCCACCGCCGGCACCGCCATCCCCGGGCCCGAAGCCGGTGCTGTTGCGGGTCATGATCAGCGTGACGTTCTGACCACCATAGCTCAGCGACGGTGTCAGGAAGGCGAGGTTCGAGGTGGCGCTGGTGAAGGTCCCGGTGACGCCGCCCGCGGCAGTCAGGATCGTGTAGCTGGTGCTCGCCGCGTAGTTGCCGGCCTCGGCCAGCACCTGAACCGTCCCCCCCGTGATCATCGCCGAACCTGTGGCGGCAATCCGATCGCTCTGCCCGGCGGCATTGATCTCGACCTGATAGGTCGAGCCCGAAGCGAACGAGATGTTGCCGGCGACATTCAGCGTGCCGATCGAGTTGCCCGGCGCGACGGTCGTGCCTGATTGCACCGTGACCCCTCCGATCGTGCCGGAACCACCGAGCGCACCACCAGCAAGCATGACATTGCTCGCCAGCGAGCCGTTCACCACCAGCTTGCCCCCGGAGATGACGGTGTCGCCGGTATAAGTGTTGACGCCGGTCAGCGTCAGCGTGCCGGTTCCGGTCTTGGTCACCTTGCCCGTGCCGGTGATCGCCCCCGAGAAGGTGGTTGACGTATTGTCCGATCCGGCCGTCAACGAGCCCGCGCCCAGGCTGATCGTGCCGGCTCCGGCGAAAGACCTGATCGTGTGGTCGAAGCCGGCGAGATCGAGCGTCGCGCCCGCATCGACGGTGAAGGCCGAATTCTGCGAGAACGAGCCGGCCTGCCCGGCCTGGAGCGCGCCGCCCGAGACGGTCGTCGCACCAGAATAACTATTGGTCCCGCTCAAGGTCAGCCTGCCGGCGCCGAGCTTGGTCAGCCCACCCGAGCCGTCGAAGCTGGCGGAGACGCCGATGTCGTAGCCATTGCTGTCGAAGAAGGCGCCGTTCGCGCCGATGGTCTGCACGCCGACACTGTCGAAGAACCAGGAGGAACTCATCCGTGCGCGCAGGATGCCGCCGTTCAGATTGACCGTGCCGTGGTTGGCGGTCAGGTAGTTGATCTCCAGGACGCCGCGGCCGTTCGTGGCGTCGCCGAGCAGGTTCAGCGTGCCCCCGCCACTTCCATAGAAGATGACTCCCCCTCTGCCTTGGACGTAGCCGCCGTTCTCGACCGTTAGTGTGCCGTTCTCGCCAATCGCGATCCCTCGGGTGTACAAGGCCGAGCCGGCCCCGGTGACCGTGACCGAGCCGGTGCCGGCACCATTCCTTCCGATCTCGGTGCCGTTGCTCTCGATCGCCCCGCCATTGGCGATGGTCAGCGTGCCGATGCCGTCACGGCCGACATCGAGCAGGCCAATGACGGTCCAGCGCGAGTCTGTCCCGGTCACCGTCACCGTGCCGCTGCCGCCGGAGGCATAGCCGAGATAGCCGGAGGTGCTCTTCACCCACCCGCCATTCTCGACGATCAGCGTGCCCGTGCCGGCCTGGCCGACATAAAGCTCACCGTCGCCGAGCATGCCATTATTGAGCCAGGTCGAGCCGGAACCGGTCACCTTCACCGTGCCGGTGCTGCCGGCCATGACGCCGATCGAGCCGGCAGGGCCGCCTGCACCAGCACTCGTGACCGTGCCGCCATCGGCGATGGTCAGCGTGCTGGTGCCGGAGTAGCCGACATTGAGCGTGCCATTGTTGGTCCAGCTCGAGCCGGCGCCGGTCACCGTCACCGTGCCGGTGCTGCCGGCCCGGTCACCGACGAAGGCATCCGTGTTCGAGACCGTGCCGCCCTTCTCGATGGTCAGCGTGCCAGTGCCGAAAAAGCCGACACGAAGAAGATCGGTATTGGTCCAGGTCGAGCCGACGCCGGTCACCGTCACCGTGCCGAAACTGCCGGTCTGCCAGCCGACAAAGCCCTTGGCATTCGAGACGGTGCCGCCATCCTCGATGATCAGCGTGCCGGTGCCCTCACGGCCGACATAAAGCGCGTCGTTGTTGGTCCAGGTCGAGCCTGCACCGGTCACCGTCACCTTGCCTGTGCCGCCGGAAGAGCTCCCGATATAAGTAAGTGAGCCGCTCGTGACCGTGCCGCCATTCTCGATGGCCAGCGTACCGGTGCCGGCCTCGCCAACATAAAGCAGGCCGCTGTTGGTCCAGGCCGAGCCCGTGCCGGTCACCGTCACCGTGCCGATGCCGCTGGCCCGCCAGCCGACTCTGGTTTCGGAAGTGCTGACACTGCCACCATTCTCGATCGTCAGTGTGCCGGTGCCGGAAAGGCCGACGAAGAGCTGCCCGGGACTAGGGCTCCAGCTTGGACGCGGCGTGGGGAGTACCGGGGCAATGTCACCGCTGCCGCTCACCGACTGGGCGAAGGCGGCGGGTGCGCCGGCCAGCAGCGTGAGCCCCGCTGCCAGCATGAGCGCGCGCGGGGAGACGGCAGACGATATTGCACCCGGCACAGGCCGGGCCAGCCTGCTCACCGCAAGCTCCTGAACGATCGTCTCCGACACCAAACCTGCCCTCTCACCCAAGGGCAGGCTTATGCCGCTCAGCGCGCGAGGCAATGAACAGCCGTTCACAACCCGCCAAATCGATCCGGTGTGACCGATCTGCCGCGGTCGACGAGTCGGGCTCCGCGATGCGGGCTGAGCAAGTGGTCGATAACCCGGTGGCTGCCTGCTTTGCCGCGGCGGCTAAGGCGAGCTCGCGGAGTCGCCCGGCACGGCGGTCGGCGTTGCGAACCGCTCGAGGACGAAGGCGATGGCCGCCGTCGCGACGATTGCGAACAGCAGTCTCCCGAACAGCACGGTGGTCAGGTCGGCGCCCAGCGCGACCACGACCAGCGTGTCCTCGATCAGGCTGTGGGCGAAGCCCATGAAGACACTGGCGAGGAAGACCTGGCGCGGCTCGATCGGCTGCCGGCGCACCTCCGCCAGCATCAGCCCGCTGCCATAGGAAATGCCGAGCAAGAGGCCGACGGTGGTGAAAGGCAGCGCCTCCTTGCGCAGCCCGACCAGGCGAAACAGCGGGGCAAGGCCCCTGTAGAGCGCATCGAGGATGCCTGCAGCCCTGAGCAACTCCATCACCCAGGTCAGAGCGAGCAGGACCGCGAGCATCACGGCGAGCGTCTTGGCCAGCCCGTAAAAGAAGCTGATCCAGCCGGCTTCGCTCGCCGCGGGCGTCCAGACCGGGGCCATCGGCTGGGACAGCCAGCCGGTCGCGGCAAAGAGCTGATGCAGCAGACCAGCGAAGGCCATTGCGCCGGCGATGCGCAAGGCCGTCGTCGCCCAGAAATTCGGCCCGGCCCTGGCGACGATACGCTGTTCGACCGGAATAGCATGCGCCATCAGGAGCAGGCTGCAGAACACCGTCATGTCGGCGCTGCTGAGCGCCATCGTCGGAACGAGCGTGAACAGCACGATCACGCCGCCCCACATCCCGACCAGCAGCCCGGTCAGCCAGGCCAGCGCCAGTTCCGGCGGCAGGCCGAAGAGCTGCATCGCCGGCGCGAGCCAGGGCGATACGGCCTTGATGACGCCGAGCTCCGCCAGAGCCTGCGTCGCCATCGCGATCGGCACCATGATCACCACCAGTTCGCGGTAGACGGTCAGCGTCTCCAGCGTCTTCCGGTAAAACTGGGTTTGCAGCGGCATCGGTGGCAGTCCTCGATTGACGTCGGCAAGCTAGCGCCGACGCATGCGCGGCGGTGGTCAAAATCGTCGCCTTCGTGCAATTTTATTGCACGGCATCTACCGGTGATGATTGCGATGGATCGGATCGACAGAAAGCTCCTCAACCTGCTCCAGGCCGATGCCTCGCGCACCAATGCGGAGCTCGCGGACGAGGTCGGGCTGGCGCCTTCGAGCTGCCTGCGGCGGATAAGGCGGCTGGAAGCGGCCGGGCTGATCCTGCGCACCGTGGCGATCCTCGATCCGGCCAGGACCGGCAAAAGCCTCAGGGTGATCATCGCCATCGAGCTCGCACGCCATGACGAGCCGAGCAGGCGGCGTTTCCTCGAATTGGCGGCACGCCAGCCGGCGGTCGTCCAGGCCTATGGCGTCACCGGCCAGACCGATGTGATGCTGATGCTGCGCGTCGCCGACATGGACGAGGTGACGGCGCTGTGCGAGCTGCTCTTCGACGGGCAAAGCAATGTGACGCGCTACTACACCATGGTCGTCAACAAGACCGCCAAGGAGACGACGGCGATCCCGCTGTGACCGGAGGCCGCCCAAGGTCGCCGCCCCCCAGTCGGCGACGACGATATCCTGCATACAAAATTCCGTATGCACTCTTGCCGCTTGTCTCCAAGCGCTCTACTCCTTGCATGCAAGAAGCCAGGACAAGCTTGGCAATGACAAGCACGGGAGGAGTACGATGAAGGGTTTCCGCACGCTCGCCTTGGCCCTGGGTGCGCTCGCCATCGGCGCAGCACCGGCCTTCGCCTTTCCCGACCGGCCGGTGCAGTTGATCGTGCCCTGGGCCGCCGGCGGCGGCATGGATTCGGTGATGCGCATCTTCGCCAACGGCCTGGAGGCGGAGCTGAAGCAGCCGGTCAACGTCATCAACCGCACCGGCGGCGGCGGCATCACCGGCCACAGCGCCATCGCGACCGCGGCGCCGGACGGCTACACCATCGGCGGCGCCAGCCCGGAGATCTCCTTCTTCAAGTCGCTCGGCCTCGGCGAGCTGACGCCGGACTCGATCGACATGTTCTCGCGGGTGTCGCTGATCCCGGCCGGCATCACGGTCAAGGCCGACAGCCCGTGGAAGACCGCGGCCGACTATCTCAAGGCGGTGAAGGAGAGCCCGAAAGGCTCGATCATGGCGTCGGGCACCGGCGTCGGCGGCTCCTGGCACATCGCCTCCGGCGGCATCCTGAAGGCCGCCGGCATCGCGCCCGACGCGGTGCGCTGGGTGCCGAGCAATGGCGGCGCCCCTGCCTTGCAGGATCTCGTCGCCGGCGGCCTCCAGGTCTTCACCGGCTCGCCGATCGAGGCCAAGGCGATGCTGGAGGCCGGCCGCGTGCGCACCATCCTGCTGATGACCGAGGAACGCCACCCGAACTTCCCGGACGTGCCGAGCGCCAAGGAAGCCGGGCTCGACTGGACCTATCAGAACTGGTTCGCCCTCGCCGCGCCCAAGGGCGTCCCGGCCGACCGGCGCAAGATCCTGTTCGACGCCGCCCAGCGCACCATGCAGCGCGAGGATGTCCGCAAGGGCATGGCCGAGCGCGGCATCACCCCGGTCTGGGACAAGCCGGAGGAGTTCGCGGCCTATGTGAAGGCCTTCACCGAGCGCGGCAACGGCGTGCTGAAGGAACTCGGACTGACGAAGAACTAAGGGCTTCGCTGCGATCCGGGCTCGCTGCGCAGCAGCGGGCCCAGCCTTACGAAATCCGCCCTTACCGCCGCCGCGCCTGCAACGGCAGGTCGCCGAACAGCGACGGCTCGGCGCTGGTGCGCGCCTTCTCGATCGTCAGGATCCTGAGCTTGGTCTCGACGCCGCCATCAGCCGAGAAGCCGCCGGTCTTACCACCCGCGGCGAGTACGCGATGGCAGGGCACGATGATCGGGATCGGGTTCTGGCCGAGTGCCACGCCGACCGCTCGCGCCGCGCCAGGCTCGCCGATCCGCGCCGCGACCTCGCCATAGGTCAAGGTCTCGCCGGGTGGTATCGACAGCGCCACCGCATAGACGCGCCTGTTGAACTCCGGCGTCGCCGAAAGGTCGATCGGCAGATGCGCGAGATCGCGCTGCTCGCCGGCCAGCAGGGCGACGACATCGGCGATCGCCTGCTGCACGAAGGCTGGCGGCTCTGCCTCGACGCTGTCCGGGAAACGCTTTGCCAGTCGCCGTCGCGCCGCATCCTCGTCGCGCTCAGGCAATTGCGCCGCGACGATGCGCTCGCCTTGCCAGACCAGAGCGCAGGAGCCGATCGCGGTGGTGAAGAGGCAGAAGCTTGTCATGCCTTCCACGCTAGCGCAGCCGCGCGTCGTACGGCACCCGATTCCTGCCACCCAATGTCAGCGGTCGCCTGGTCAGGCCCAGAGCCGTTCCTTCTCCAGCCCCTTGTAGAGATCGGCCACCTGCTCGGCATAGCCGTTGAACAGCAGCGTCGGCTTGCGGTCGCGCGAGCCCAGCACCTGCTCGCTCGCCTGGCTCCAGCGCGGATGCGAGACCTCCGGGTTCACATTGGCCCAGAAGCCGTATTCGGAGGCCTGCAGCCCCTCCCAAAAGGTCTTCGGCCGCTCGGCGACGAAGCTGATCTTGCTGATCGATTTCACCGACTTGAAGCCGTATTTCCACGGCGTGATCAGCCGCAGCGGCGCGCCGTGCTGGGTCGGGATCGGCTTGCCGTAGATGCCGGTCACCATCAGCGTCATGTCATGCGTCGCCTCGGCGATGGTCAGCCCCTCGGTGTAGGGCCACGGATACCAGCGCTGCGACTGGCCCGGCGCCATCTTCGGGTTCATGAAGGTCTGCATCTGGACGTATTTCGCGCCGGAGAGCGGCTTGGCCAGCTCGACCAGTTGCTTCAGCGGGAAACCGGTCCACGGCACCGCCATCGACCACGCCTCGACGCAGCGGAAGCGATAGAGCCGCTCCTGCAGAGTCACCTTGCGGATCAGGTCGTCGAAGCCGATCTCGAACGGCTTCTCGACCAGCCCGTCGATCGCGATCGTCCAGGGCCGTGTCTGCAAGCGCTTCGATGCGGCGGCCACCTCCTTCGAGGTGCCGAACTCGTAGAAATTGTTGTAGTTCGCCGCCAGCTCCTCATCGGTCACTGGCCGGTCGAGCGTATAGGCCGCGTTGCGCTTGGCCGGGTAGAGGTCGAGGGTCGGGTCGGCCCCCTGCGCTCCGGCGGCATGCGGCAAGGCTGCGCCAGCGATCAGGCCGGCACTGCCGGCGAGCCATTGCCGGCGATTGAGGAAGGCGGCTTCCGGGGTCGCCTGGCTTTCGGGAATCTCCCAGCCGGCGCGACGCTTGATCAGCATGACGGACATACTCCGTTGTAACGGAGCAAGTTTAGTCGATCCCGTACCGACCTACCAAGTCACGAGCGGGAGAGCAGCTCTCCCGCCCTGGAGTGGCGGGCGGATTCTCAACCCGGCAGGTCGGCGAGGCGCTTGGTGTAGTCCGCCTCGAATTCCTCGATCTTCGACCAGAAACCGCGCGGCGGCTTGCCGGCGAGCTTGTCCTCAAGAAGGCCGAGATGGGCGTGCCAGCCGCTGGCGACGCTGGCCATCTCCGCCTTGTTGGCAAGCTTGCGATGCGTCAGCACCAGCCGGACCTTGTCGCCCTCGGGCCTGAGTTCGAAGGTCACCTCCGAATCGCCGGTGCCCTCCCCGGGCCAGGTCATCGCCAGCACCGTCATCGGCTCATAGCGCGTCACCGCCCCCTTCGACGGCCAGCCATTCTCGTTCATCTCGCGATAGCGCTCGGGCGGAGCCTCGCTGGTGATCTCGGAGTGCTTGAACAGGAGGTCGGCCTTGCCACCGACACGCGGCTCGATCGAACCCGAGGCCAGCCAGGTGCCGCGCTTGTCGGAATCGGTGAGATAGGACCAGACCCGTTCGACCGGGCCGGGCAGCAGGCGCTCGAAGCGGACCGCGCCGCTCTCCAGAACCACGCCGTGTTCGTTCATGACATCTCTCCTTACTCGTCTTCGGGTTTTGTGAGCTCTCGTTCCAGGCGGTCGAGCCCGGCATTCCAGAAGCCGCGCACCTGCCGGACCCAGCCCTCGAAGGCGTCGAGCCCCTCCGGATCAAGCCGGTAAATCCGGCGTTGGCCGCTGACCTCGACGCTCACCAGCCCCGCCTCCTTCAGCACCTTGAGGTGCTGCGAGATCGCCGGCGCGCTCATGCCGAACTGCGCGGTGATCTCGCCCGCCGCCATGGCGCGCTGGCCCAGCATCTCGACGATGCGGCGGCGGGTCGGGTCGGCAAGGGCGGTGAAGCGATCCATGCGCTTAATTTAATGCATGACTTAATTAAGTCAATACATAAATACAGGTCACGTCGATGGCGCGCCCTCCCCTTGCATGCATGTCGCTTGTGGTCGCGGCGGTTGCAGGTCATGAAGAGCTCCCCATCCGCCTCCCGTCCGAGACCATGCCCTCCCGAAACGCCACCCTCGCCGGCATCGTGATGATGCTGCTCGGCATCCTGCTGTTCTCGATCAACGACGTGATGGGGAAGTGGCTGGTCGCGACCTATACGGTCGGCCAGGTCCTGCTGCTGCGCTCCGCCGCGGCGCTGCTGGTGATCGTGCCGTTCGTCGTCAAGCAGGGCGTTCAGCGCACGCTACGGCCGGAGCGGCCAGGCCTGCAGCTGCTGCGCGTCACGCTCGGCTCCTGCGAGGTCGCGCTGTTCTATTGGGCGGTGTCCTATCTGCCGCTCGCGGACACGATGACGCTCTGGCTGGCGGCGCCAGTCTGGGCGGTGGTGCTGGCGGCGGTCCTGCTCGGCGAACGCGTCGATGCCGGGCGCTGGCTCGCAGTGGCCGCCGGCTTCGTCGGCGTCGCGATCGCGCTCAACCCGTCGGGCCAGAGCCTGTCCCTGCCGGCGATCATTGCGCTCGTCGGCAGCTTCTCCTTTGCGGCGATGATGATCACCGGCCGGCAATTGCGCGGCACGCCCGACGTCACGCTGGTGTTCTGGCAGACGCTCGGCGCGCTGGTGATGGGCGTCGTGCTGCTCCCCTTCGGCTGGGTGACGCCGAGCCTTGCCGATACGGCCCTGCTCGGCCTGCTCGGTATCGTCGCCATGGTCGCGCATATTTGCGTGACGCGCTCGCTCAAGCTGGCCGAGGCCTCGGTCGTCGTGCCCTACCAGTACACGCTGATCGTCTGGGCTCTGGTTTTCGGCTGGTTCATCTTCGGCGACTGGCCGACGCCCGCCATGCTCTTCGGTGCAGCCCTGATCATTGCCGCGGGCCTGGCCCTGCTCGTGCTCGAGCGGCGGGCGAGCAGCGCCGCCTCTGAAACCGCCAAGGAGCGTGTTACGATCGAGCAGAACTGATCCGGAGATGCGATGGCCGAGGCTGCGAAACCGCCGGATTTCTGGAGCTGGCTCGGCGCGGCGATCTCTCTCGTCCTCGGCCTCTGGCTGCTGATCGCCGGCTGGCGGACCCTGCCGCTGGCGCGGGGCGACCTCCTCGTTGCCGACCATGTCGGGCCGATGAGCTACAGCACGCCGCTGATGCGCGTCAGCTCGGGGCGCCGCGGGACGGCGACCTATCGTACGCAGGATCTATGGCTGGTCGTGATCAGCGACAATCCGCGGATCAACTACCAGCAGCTCTATCGGCCGGCCCGTGGCCTCTGGGTGGACGGCATCGACCGGCTCGACCGTGGCCAGCAGGTCCGCTTCCTCGTCGATCCCAGCGATCGGCTCGTCTATGAGGCGACCTCGCGCGGCAAGACCTTCCTCGCCTATGACGATACCGCCGAGACGCTGACCAGCGGCGCGCATCGTTCGTTTCTGTTCGGCTTCGCGCTGCTCGCCAGCGTCGGCTGGCACCTCTGGCCGCTGGCCTCGCGCCATTGGCGCGAACGGCAAGGCGCCGGCGAACCCCATGGCGGCTGAGCCGAAGGAGACGGATCCGCTCTGGTGGGCGGGCGTCGCTATCATCGGCCTCGTTTTCCTCGCCTATGGCTACGGCATCCTGCCGGTCGCGCGCGACCGGCTCGTCGCGGTCGAGCTGGAAGCTCCCCTGCCGGTCCGGCAGGTGCTGATCGAGCTCAGCGGGCGCAACCCCGATAGTTACTACACCCAGTATGTCGACGCGTCGCTGCCCGATCGCGGCAAGGTCGTGATCAGGCCGGTCGCCAAGATCCTCATCCCCGAGATCGAGAGCCTGAAACGCGGCCAGGTCCGCTTCCTCGTCGACCCGGTCAGCCTGAGGATCTACGAAGCCGCTATCGATGGCCGCATCGTCCAATCCTATGCGCTATCGGCCGGCCGGCAGCGCCGCCACGCTCTCATCGCGCTGGCCGCCGGGGTGTTCTGCGTCGGCGTCGGGGCTCTGGGGCTGGCGCCGCTGCGCCGGGCGCGCGACAAATCTCAAGCCCGCCCGAACGAGTGAGCGGGCGGGAGGACCTCATGGCGACGATCACCTATCTGACCACCGTCCAGTTCGGCTTCGGCGAGCTCAAGACTCTCGCACCCGGCCTGGCCGATCTGAAGATCGCGCGCCCGCTGATCGTCGCTGACCGCGGGCTCGCGGCGACCGACCTGATCGACAAGCTGCGCGCCGCCTCGCCCTTGCTCGGCAATGCCCCGCTCTTCGTCGACACCCCGACCAATCCGACCGAGGAGGCCGTCGAGGCCGCAGTGGCACTCTATCGCGAGCATAAGTGCGACGGCCTCGTCGCCATCGGCGGCGGCTCGCCGATCGATCTCGCCAAGGGCGTCGCCCTGCTCGCCAGCCATGACGGCCCGCTCGAGACCTATGCCGCGATCCTCGGCGGCATCCCGAAGGTGACGAGCCAGGTCGCGCCGGTGATCGCCGTCCCGACCACCGCCGGCACCGGCAGCGAGGTCGGCCGCGCCGCACTGATCACTCTGAAGGACGGCCGCAAGCTCGGCTTCATCTCGCCCCACCTGATCCCGAAGCTCGCCATCTGCGATCCCGAGCTGACGCTCGGCCTGCCGGGCTGGCTCACCGCCGCGACCGGCATGGATGCGCTCACCCATTGCATCGAAACCTATCTGAGCCCGCGCGACAATCCGCCGGCCGAGGCGATCGCGCTCGACGGGCTGAAGCGCGCCGCGACCCATATCGAGCGCGCGACGCAGGACGGCTCCGACCGCGAGGCCCGCAAGGAGATGCTGATGGCGGCGCTGCAGGGCGGCCTCACCTTCCAGAAGGGCCTCGGCGCGGTCCATGCCCTCTCCCACCCGCTCGGCGGCCTGAAGCAGGTCTCGCTGCATCACGGCACGCTCAACGCCGTGCTGCTGCCGGCGGTGCTGCGCTTCAACGAGCAGGTTGCCGGAGCGAAATATGCGGAAATCCGTCGCGTCCTTGGCCTCTCCGCCGATGCCGACCTTGCCGCCTGGGTCGCCGGGTTGACGCAGCGCCTCGGCTTGCCGGGTTCGCTGTCGCAGATGGGCGTGCCGCGCGAGGTGCTGCCCGGTATTTCGGAAGCGGCGACGCAGGACCATTCGAGCGCGACCAATCCGCGGCAGGCGAGCGCCGCGGATTACCTCGCAATGCTGGAAGCGTCGTTCGGGTAACGGATTGGCGCGGGGAACCCCTCTCCCGGATGGGAGAGGGGCAGGGGTGAGGGACCGCCGCTGATTGTTTAAAGCGAGGCGGCGGCGCAGCGCCTTCTGTGGTGAGGACAGGCCCTCATCCCTGCCCTTCTCCCACACGGGAGAAGGGCTCCCCGCGGATGCCACTCCGATTGACGCCTACTCGCATACCCCTGAGCGGGCTGGATGCAGCCGAGCCCGAGCATGACGCGCTTCATTACATCCTGAACACGCCGAACCGCGTCTCAGGCACCTCGGCGTTGAGGCAGGCGGAGAAGGCCAGCGCCAGCACCCGGCGCGTCTCGGAGGGCAGGATGATGCCGTCGTCCCAGAGCCGGGCGGTGGCGTAATAGGGTGAGCCCTCTGACTCGATCTTGTCGCGGATCGGCGCCTTGAAGGCCTCCGCATCCTCAGCCGTCCAGGGCTTGCCCTCGGCTTCGAGATTGTCGCCGCGCACGGTCGCGAGCACGCTCGCCGCCTGCTCGGCGCCCATCACCGAGACCTTCGAGTTCGGCCAGGCGAACAGGAAGCGCGGCGAGTAGGCGCGCCCGCACATGCCGTAATTGCCGGCGCCGAAGGAGCCGCCGACCAGCACGGTGATCTTCGGCACCCGCGCCGAGGCGACCGCCGTCACCAACTTGGCGCCGTCCTTGGCGATGCCGCGCGTCTCGGCCTCGCGGCCGACCATGAAGCCGGTGATGTTCTGCAGGAACAGCAGCGGGATGCGGCGCTGGCAGCACAGCTCGATGAAATGCGCGCCCTTGAGCGCGCTCTCCGAGAACAGGATGCCGTTATTGGCGATGATGCCGACTGGGATGCCGTGGATGCGGGCAAAGCCGGTGACCAGCGTCGAGCCGTAGAGCGGCTTGAACTCGTCGAGCTGCGAGCCGTCGACCAGCCGGGCGATGATCTCGCGGGCGTCGTATTGTTTCTTGAGGTCGGTCGGTACCACCGCCTCGAGCTCGTCGGCGCCATAGAGCGGCTCGACCGTCTCGGCGAGATCGATGTCCGGCCGCTTGACGCTGTTGAAGTTGCTGGCGATGCGGCGCGCGATCGCGAGCGCATGGGTGTCGTCACCGGCATAGTGGTCGGCGACGCCCGAGAGCCTGGCATGGACGTCGGCGCCGCCGAGATCCTCGGCCGAGACCACCTCGCCGGTCGCGGCCTTCACCAGCGGCGGGCCGCCCAGGAAAATCGTGCCCTGGTTCCTGACGATCACCGTCTCGTCCGACATCGCCGGGACATAGGCGCCGCCAGCGGTGCAGGAGCCCATCACCACCGCGACCTGCGGGATGCCGAGACCAGACAGCGTCGCCTGATTGTAGAAGATCCGGCCGAAATGCTCGCGGTCGGGGAAGACCTCGGTCTGGTGCGGCAGGTTCGCGCCGCCCGAATCGACCAGATAGATGCAAGGCAGCTTGTTCTCGCGCGCGATCTCCTGGGCGCGCAGATGCTTCTTCACCGTCATCGGGTAATAGGTGCCGCCCTTGATGGTGGCGTCGTTGCAAACGACCATCACCTCGCGCCCGGCAACGCGGCCGATGCCGGCGATCATGCCGGCGCCATGCACGTCCTTGTCGTACATGTCGTAAGCGGCGAGCGAGCCGATCTCGAGGAAGGCCGAGCCGGGATCGAGCAGGCGCAGCACACGCTCGCGCGGCAGCAGCTTGCCGCGCGCCGTATGGCGCTCGCGTGAGCGGGCATTGCCGCCGAGCGCGGCAGTGGCGCGCCGCTCCAGCAATTGATCGCGCAGCGTGCTCCAGGCCGCGACATTGGTGCGCGCCTCGGCCGAATTAAGGTCGACCTTGCTCTCGATGACCGCCACGGCGCGCTCCCTTGCGATAATTCTCGCCCGGTTATGGCGCGCCGCAGCCAAAAGGCAAACAGGCGACGGCGCACAGATGCGCCGTGCGCAAAGCCGAGCCGCGCGCGGTGGCCGCGCTTGACCCTGTCGGACACTTGTCCTAATCCTGAATAGGACAATCGACCTAGAATTTCATCAGAGGCTGCGTTTCACCCCAAGGAGCCGATTCGGTGACCGAGCAGACGACCCGTGACCTCATTGTCGAGACGGCCGACCGGCTCTTCCACGAGAACGGTTTCGATCACACTTCCTTTGCCGACATCGCCGGACCCGTCGGCATCTCGCGCGGCAATTTCTACTATCATTTCAAGACCAAGGACGAGATTCTCGACGCAGTGATCCAGCTGCGCCTGGAGAATACCGCCACGATGCTCGCTGCCTGGGCAGGGCGTGACGCAGATCCCACTGCCCGCGTCGGCTGCTTCATCGACATGCTGATCGCCAACCGGGCGAAGATCATGGCCCATGGCTGCCCTGTCGGCACGCTCTGCAACGAGCTGGCGAAGCTCGACCATCTCGCCCATCCACGGGCCGGCGAGGTCTTCACGCTGTTCCGCGACTGGCTCCGTCATGAGTTCGTCCGGCTCGGCCATGCCGCGGGCGACGCGGACGCGCTCGCCATGGAACTGCTGGCCCGCAGCCAGGGCGTCGCCACGCTCGCCAGTGCCTTTCGCGACGAAGCCTTCATCCGCCGAGAAGTCGCGCAGATGCACGCCTGGCTGGTGCAGCGCCTGCCTGCCTCGCCAGTCTGACTAAGCCGTCAGCCACCGCCCCTGCCAGGAGAGACATCCGACATGTTCATCGTCTTGCTCAGATTCTCGACGAATGCCGGTAAGGCAGCCGGGCTGATGGACGTCCATAATGCCTGGCTGCGGCGCGGCTTTGACGACGGGGTCTTCCTGCTGGCCGGCAGCCTCCAACCCAAGCTCGGCGGCGCGATCATCGCGCACGCCACCACGCTGCCGGAATTGCAAGCCAGCGTTAGCGAAGATCCGTTCGTTGCCGAGGGCGTCGTCGAGGCCGAGATCCTCTCGATCGCGCCCGGCAAGGCCGACGAGCGCCTGGCCTTCCTGCTCGGCTGACGAAGCGGAGCTCCATCATGAGCATGACCATCCCGGGACCGGACGGCAGGCCACGTTGCCGCTGGTGCGCGGCGGCGCCGGAATTCCTCGCCTATCACGACACGGAATGGGGACATCCGGTCGGCGACGACCATCGCCTTTTCGAGAAACTGTCGCTCGAGGCGTTCCAGTCCGGGCTGAGCTGGCGGACCATTCTGGCCAAGCGCGAGCACTTTCGCCGGGCTTTTGCCGGCTTCGATTTCGATCGCATCGCCGGCTTCACCGAGCAGGACTTCGCCCGCCTCCTTGCAGATCAAGGCATCGTGCGCCATCGCGGCAAGATCGAAGCCGTGATCAATAATGCCCGCCAGGCGCAGGCGATCGTCGCAGAAGTCGGTTCGCTCGCGGCCTTCATCTGGCGCTATGAGCCGGGCGCTGATGAGCTGGCGGCACCGCAGACAGCTTCGACCTCGGCTGCGTCGATCGCCCTGTCGAAGGAACTGAAGAAGCGTGGCTGGCGCTTTGTCGGCCCCACCACCGTCTATGCCTTCATGCAGGCGATGGGGCTGATCAACGATCACGTCGAGGGCTGCGCGATTCGGGCCGAGGCCGATCGATCCAGGGCAGCCTTCCGACGGCCAGCACGATCGTCAGCCGGGCGGCCGATCGCGCTTTGAACTATTCGCGCATGCGCTTGACCGAGCCGGTCACGGTCGGCGCCGCGAACGCGCCGATCGCTCCACCTGCGACGGCGCCGATCGGCCCGCCGACGATCGCGCCGGTACCAGCGCCCGCAGCAGCGCCGGCAATGCGCTCTTCCGTGGTCGAGCAGGCTGAAAGCAGGGCCGCCAGGCAGCCCGCGAAGATGAACCTCATCATCGTCGTCCCCGTGGTTGATGTCACGGGGAAAGCATCCGGCCGGATGGTCAACGCGAGGTAAACGTCAGGAAATCGCGATCGTCGGGCCGAAAATCTGCTCGAATTCGGCCCGCAGCGCGCTGTCGACCTCGGGCATAGTCACCGGCAGGCCGAGATCGACCAGCGAGGTCACGCCCTGGTCGGAGACGCCGCAGGGCACGATGCCGTCGAAATGCGCCAGCTCCGGCTCGACGTTGAACGAGATGCCGTGGAACGAGACCCAGCGCCGAACGCGGATGCCGAGCGCGGCGATCTTGTCCTCGGCGTCTGCCCCCTTCTCCGGCCGGCGCACCCAGACGCCGACCCGCTCCTCACGCCGCTCGCCCCGGACGTTGAAGGCGGCGAGCGTGCCGATCAGCCAGGCTTCCAGCGCCGAGACGAAACGGCGCAAATCGGGCTCGCGCCGCTTCAGGTCGAGCATGACGTAAGCGACGCGCTGGCCTGGGCCGTGATAGGTGAACTGCCCACCCCGCCCGGTCCGATGCACAGGAAAGCGCTCCGGCGTCAGCAGGTCCTCGTCCTTGGCCGAGGTGCCGGCGGTGTAGAGGGCCGGATGCTCCACCAGCCAGACGCGCTCGCGCGCCACCCCGTCCGCGATCAGCGCGGCGCGCGCTTCCATCTCGGCGACGGCCGCCTCGTAGCCGACCTGCTCGTCGGCGATCACCCATTCGACCGGCTCGGAACCCGCCTCTGGCAGGAACGACACCGCAAGCGCCTCGCGCGTCTTCACTATGGCTTAACCTAGTTTGTTCAACTCTTGGCAACCGGTGCCGCGCCCGTTTCGCTTCGCCGCTGCTCATGCGCCGGTTTCCGCGTCGCTGGCAAGTTCGTGGAATAGTTCTGAAGTTAAGTCTGCGGAGGCGGATTTTGAAGGCCGATCTCGATCACGTCGCGGTAGAGCTCACAGTGGTGCTCGGCTCGGCCCAGATGCCGATCTACAAGCTGCTGCGCATGGGCCGCGGCGCGATCATCGAGCTCAACGCCTCTGAGAACGACGAGGTCCAGATCCTCGCCAACAACCACCCCTTCGCCAAGGGCCATGTCGTCGTCGCCGGCACCCGAATCTCGGTCGAGATCACCGAGATGCTGAAGCGCCCGACCGTCTACTCGCTCGAGACCGTCGCCGACGCCGCCTGACTTGGTCGGGCGAGCCGACCCAGATGCATTTTCGAGCGACGTGGATATCGGCTCGCACAAAGAAAATGCAATGGAAAATCAGAGCCTTCCTGCGCTTCAGAGCAGCGCGGGAGTGCTCTGGCGACCTCATCCGTCAGCGCCGCGCTGCTGAGCGATCGCCATCGCGAAGACACCATTGCCGACCGACCAGTCGGAATAATCGTTCTCGTGCATGAAAATGAAGATGTCTTTCGGCGAGACGCCAACTGCTGACAGGTTTTCGGCGATCGCCGCATAGAGCGCGCGCTTCATCGCATCGCTCCGGCCCCGGCGCATGGTGATCTCGATGACGACCAGTTCGTCGGAGCGGGCGATGCCGTTGAACGAGCGGCTGTAGAAAAACCGCTCCGGTTCATACTCCGAGACAAGATTGAAGAGTTCGTCGGCCGGCATGCCGATCGCCGTGACGAGCGCCTGGTGAACGCCATCCACGATGGCGGACACGCGCGCTTCGTCTGTGCCTTTTCGAACCGAAGTGCGGACAAACGGCATATCTCAATCCTTCAATATTATGCGCTTCGGAGATATTTTCGAGCGCTTATGGTCAAAGATCCCCCCGAATCAAATCGATATCTTGGCGACTTCTATGTGTGATAAACTCACAAGATGAAGCGACGACCGATCCCCTTGAATGCGTTGCGCGCGTTTGAGGCTGCCGCGCGCCTCGGCCGGATGAGTACGGCCGCCGATGAACTCGCCGTCACTCACGGCGCGATCAGTCGGCAGATCAAGCACCTGGAAGCCGTTCTCGGCGTTGCTCTGTTCGCCGGCCCGCGGACAAGGCCGCGACTGACCCCGGCGGGGCAGGTCTTGCTGCCCTCGCTTTCCGCCGCTTTCGATCAGATCGAGACCGCCGTTCAAATGGCGATACGCGCCGAGGACGAGATTCTCGACGTTGGCTGCCTCAGCACCTTCCTGATGCGCTGGCTGATTCCACGGCTGCACCATTTCCGTGACCTTCATCCGGAGATCGATGTTCGCCTGAGCGCGACGGACCATTCCTCCGTCCTCAAGAGCGAGCGCTTCGATGTCGAGATCGCTGTGGAGGAAGAACCCCTGATCGATCGCGACGAGAGGCGGACGCACCTGCTATTTCGAGAGCGACTAGGCCCAGTGGCACGGCCGGACATGAAGTTCGGATCGGTACACGACCTGCCCCGATCCATGCTGCTTCGAACGAAGACTCGGATGAATGCGTGGCCGATGTGGTGCGCCGCCGCCAAGATCGAGGCGCCTCATGCCGGCGGCCCCATATTCGACCACTACTACTACACACTCGAAGCCGCGAGCGCCGGGCTCGGCGTCTGCATCGCGCCTTGGCATCTCGTCATGAGCGACATCGCAGCAGGGCGCCTGATCGCGCCATTGGGCTTCGTCGAAAGCCACTATTCCTATGTGGTCAAAGCCAAATCCCTATCGAACCGCAAAATCGAACGATTCTGCGCATGGCTCACGACCGCAGTCGCCGGGATGAGTTTGCCGGTTTCCGCGCGAATGGACCGATCCGGCTGAGACTGACGACGAGGCCGCACCACTTACCCGCACTTTTCCTGTTCGCTACCTCTTGTAGCCGGGAACTCGATTTGCTAGACCCGCGCCGCTCCGGAGTTCACGGCCACCACGCGGTGACCTCGGAGCCGCTGCGGTCATGGCGGAATTGGTAGACGCACTACCTTGAGGTGGTAGCGGGGAGACCCGTGGAGGTTCGAGTCCTCTTGACCGCACCAGTTTGGAGCGAGAGCTCGTGAAACGGCGATCCCCCAGGGATCGCCGTTTTTCGTTGCAAATGCATCGATTTCCGTTCCGGCGCGTTGCCATGGAGCAGCAGCGCTGACACAAGGGCACTGACGCGTTCAGGCGCGAATCCCCTACCCCTAAGCCCCTGCCCTCGAATCGCGGAGCGACCCATGGTGGAAGCCGAGCACGCTCCGGACGAAACGCTGGAGCGCAAGGTCCGCGACGAGGACGGCGCGATCGACGCGAACTTCGTCGAACAGGTCTCGCAGGCCGTCCTGCTCTCCGACGTCACGGCCTTGCGGGAACTCGTCGCCGAGCTGCACGAAGCCGATCTCGGCGACCTGCTCGAAGCGCTTGACGCCGAGGAGCGGCCGAAGCTGATCTCGCTGCTCGGCGGCGATTTCGACTTCACCGCGTTGACCGAGGTTGACGACACCGTCCGCGAGGAGATTCTCGAGGAGCTCTCGCCGGAAACGGTCGCCGAGGGCGTGCGCGATCTCGACACCGACGACGCGGTCTACATCCTCGAAGACCTCGACGAGGCCGACAAGCGCGAGATTCTCGACAAGCTCTCGCCGGCCGAGCGCACGGTGCTGCAGCAGGGCCTCGACTACCCCGAGGACTCCGCCGGCCGGCGCATGCAGCCCGAGGTGATCGCGGTGCCGCCGTTCTGGACGGTCGGCCATACCATCGATTTCCTGCGCGACACCGAAGAGCTGCCCGAGCGCTTCTTCGAGATCTTCGTCGCCGATCCCAGCCACCATTTCGTCGGCACGGTCCCGCTAGACCGGCTGTTGCGTACCAAGCGCCCGGTCAGTGTGGTCGATCTCGTTGAGGACGATCGCCGCGTCGTCCAGGCGACCGACGACATCGAGGACGTGGCGCGGATGTTCCAGCGCTACAATCTCGTCGCCGCGCCGGTGGTGGATTCGGCCGGTCGCCTCGTCGGCGTCATGACGATCGACGACATCGTCGACGTGATCGAGGAAGCCGGCGATGACGACGTCAAGCAGCTCGCCGGCGTCGACGCGGAAGAAGAGATTTCGGATTCGGTACGCCAGGTCGCGCTCGGCCGCTTCCGTTGGCGCTTCATCAGCCTGATCGCCGCCTTCATCAGTGCTTCGGTGATGGCGATGTTCGAAGAGCAGCTCGGCAAGCTCGTCGCACTCGCCGTGCTGGCGCCGATCGTCGCCAGCCAAGGCGGCAACGCTGCAACGCAGACGATGACGGTCGCGGTGCGCGCGCTCGGCACCGGCGAACTCGGCGGCTGGAACATGGGCCGCTTCTTCCGGCGCGAGATGATCGTCGGCGTGCTCAACGGCGTCGCCTTCGCGTTGATCACCGCTGTGGTCGCCGGCTTCTGGTTCGGTAATCCCATGCTCGGCGTGGTCATCGGCCTCGCCATGATCGCGACCCTGATCATCGCAGCTCTCGCTGGCGTCGCCGTGCCGCTGGCGCTCGACAAAGCCGGGATCGACCCGGCGATCTCGTCGGGCACGTTCGTCACTACCATCACCGACGTGGTCGGCTTCTTCTCCTTCCTGGGCATCGCGACTTTGCTATTGCGCCTAGCCTGACACGAGCGGAAAAATCGGTAACGTAAACCGGGCGTCAAGCTTTCTCCTTAATTGTCCGAGAAATGACCGCCCGCCGCATGAAACCCTTTTCCCTGGCCCACTTCACACTGCTCGCCGCCCTGACGGCTTTGGGCGGCTGCGTCGGCTTGGACAATTATCCGGCCAAGGGCGATGCACGCCCGCACCCCGGTGTCGACGCCGCCAGGCAATATCCGATCCAGGGCATCGACATCTCGCGCTGGCAGGGCGAGATCGACTGGGCTTCGGTCAAGGCCGCCGGGACTCGCTTCGTCTACATCAAGGCGACCGAGGGCGGCGATCATATCGACCCGGCCTTCCAGCGGAACTGGGAAGGCGCGCGCCGCGCCGGCATTCCGCGCGGCGCCTATCACTTCGTCTACTGGTGCCGCCCGGCGCATGAGCAGGCGGTCTGGTTCAAGCAGCAGATCCCGAACGATCCCGACGCGCTGCCGCCGGTGCTCGATCTCGAATGGAACGGCCACTCCAAGACCTGCCCGAAGAAGGTCGAGCGCTCGCTGGCGCTGGAGAAAATCCGGCTGATGCTGACCGAACTCGAGCAGCTCACCGGCAAGAAGCCGGTGATCTATACCGACATCACCTTCCACAAGGACATCCTGGAAGGCGAGTTCAACGACTACCCCTACTGGATCCGCTCGACCGCGGCGAAGCCCGAGGTCCGCTACGAGAATCGGCCCTGGGCCTTCTGGCAGTTCACCACCACTGGCCGCATCCCCGGCATCAAGGGCGATGTCGACCGCAACGCCTTCTACGGCAATGAGGGCGAGTTCACCGGCTGGCGCGAAGGCCGCTTCGACATCGGCACCCGTACCTGGACGCGACAGCGCCCGGCCGCGCCGAATCCGAGCCCCGGCCCGGAGCATACGCCGGTGGCGACGATGCCCGGGGCAAACAGGACGGTGGCAGCCGCCTCCTTCCAGCCGGCGCCCCTCGGTCAGGTGGTCGAAGACGAGACCGCGCCGGACTCCGAGTAACGCGCCTAGTCGCGCGGCACCCTGGCGCGCACCAGCCCGAGCCCGACGAAATAGCAGGCCGCGAGCGCCAGCCGGCCCTGCTCCAGATGTCGGGCGCCATGCCCTGCCAGAGCGTCACTGCCGCGGCGAGCGCCCATATCCCGAGCATCGCCAGCGTGAGCCCGCGCCAGCGCCTCACGCGCACCGGATGTACGAACACCACCGGCAGGAACATCAGCGCCGTCGCGATCAGGATGACAGCCAGCGCCAGCCAGGCCGGCAGTGCGAAAGCGACGATGTAGAACACCACGATGTTCCAGACAGCAGGAAAACCGCGGAACCACCAGTCGTCGGTCTTCATGCCGGTGTCGGCGAAATAAAGCGCGCTCGCCAGCGTCAGGACGAGGCCAGCGATCACACCATAGGGCTGCGCCATCACCTCCGGCCGCAGCAGCATCGCCGCCGGCACGAAGACATAGGTGACGAAATCGACGACGAGGTCGAGCTGCGCGCCATCATAGCGCTTGGCCCGTTCCTTGACCGCAAAGCGCCGCGCCAGCGGCCCGTCGACCGCGTCGACCACCAGAGCGACGCCAAGCCAGACGAAAGCTTGCGTGAGATCGCCGGTGAACACCGCCTGCAGCGCCAGCAACCCGAGCGCAGCGCCTAGCGCGGTCAGCACATGGACGCCATAGGCGAGAACCCGGCTGCCTTTGCCTTCCCCCTCACCGCCCGGATCATCCATCGCCAGCCTCCCGCCGGTTAACCAAGCCTGAAGCCGGCCGCTCGAATGCTAACCACCTCTTAACCCGGCGGCCGCCTATCCTTTTCTCGCGAACAGGAGACAAGCATGGCGCCCCGCGCTGAGACCAGTCCAGAAGCGCGGCCGGCCCACAAGCTTCGCTTACGTCTTGCCGCGCTATCGGTGCTTGGCGTGTTTTGCGTCGAGCCGGCGCTGGCGCTTTATCCCAAGAAAGGCGATTCCGATCCGCATGGCGGCGTGCGAGATGCGCGTCGTCGCGTCATCCAGGGCATCGACGTCTCGCGCTGGCAGGACGATATCGACTGGCAGAAGGTCAAGGATGCCGGCACCCGCTTCGCCTTCATCAAGGCGACCGAGGGCGGCGACCATCTCGACCCGATGTTCCGCAAGAACTGGGCCGGGGCGAAGGCGGCCGGCGTGCCGCGCGGCGCCTACCATTTCGTCTACTGGTGCCGCCCGGCCAAGGATCAGGTCCGCTGGTTCAAGCGCCACATTCCGCGCGATCCGGACGCCCTGCCGCCGGTGCTCGACGTCGAGTGGAACGGCGAATCCGCCAAATGCGGCAAGAAGATCCCGCGCGAAAAGGCCCTCGCCAAGATGCGCGAGATGCTCAGGGGCCTGCAGGAGCATACCGGCAAGAAGCCGATCATCTATACCGACATCACCTTCCACGAGGACGTGCTGGAAGGCGAGTTCAACGATTACCCCTACTGGCTGCGCTCGACTGCCGCGCCGCTGCATCATCGCTATGAGCGCAAGCAGTGGGAGTTCTGGCAGTTCACCACCACCGGCCGCGTGCCGGGGATCACCGGCGACGTCGACCGCAACGCCTTCTTCGGCAGCGAGCATGAATTCTCGGCCTGGCGCGATGGGCGCTACGACATCGGCGCCCGTAAATGGCGTGGCGGCGAACCCAAGGTCGCGACCACGCCGAAACCACCGGCCACGCCAGCGGGGCTCAGGACGCCGAAGGCGGCTGGCGGCACGCCATTGAAGTTCCTGCCGCCCGGCAAGATACCGCGCGCAGCGCGAGCTGACATCGCGACGACGGGCTCGCTGGCCCGCGACTGAGAGCGAGCGTCGCAAAACCGTCATCTGACGGGTGCTGATGCCGGCGATTGCCACGTCAAACGGATGCAACGCGTCGATGCTGCGGGATCTCCAGTCTCAGACAGGCATTGTCTGGGCCTATCGCTTCGCCGCGGACGGCACGCCCGCGCTGATGCCGCGCGACGAACTGCCGACGTTGGCGCCCGATGACGGCTTCGTCTGGCTGCATCTCGACCTCGTCCATACCAGGGCCCAGGCCTGGATCGACGAGCGCAAGGAGCTGCCACCGGCGGCGCGCGAGCTCCTGCTCTCGCGCGAGACGCATCAGCGGCTCGACCATACCGGCAGCCTGGTCTGGGGCATCGCCCATGACCTGACCCGCGACATCGTCGACCGCACCGACACGATCGGCACCCTCGCCTGGGCGGTCGGCGAACGCTTCCTGCTGACCGGCCGGCGCGAGGCGCTGCAATCGGTCCGCAAGGCAGTGGAAGCCCTCAACGCCGGCGAGCAGATCGGCTCCCCGGCCGAGCTCTTCGAGCACCTGATCGAATACCTGATCGACGACGTCACCGACGCGGTCGTGCGGCTCTCAGACGAGACCGACAGCGTCGAGGACCAGATCCTGCTCGACAAGCTCGAGGACGGCCCGCAGCGCGTCGGCGCCGTCCGCCGCTCGGCGGTACAATTGCATCGCCAACTCGCCGGCCTGCATCTGCTGTTCCGGCGCTTCGCCGAGACGCCGTCGGGACGCTCGGCCCCGGAAGCGGTGCGGGCGAGCGCGCTGCGCCTGCTGCTACGCGTCGACACGCTGCGCCAGGACATCCAGTCGGTGCAGGACCGGGCCCGCCTGCTCCAGGACGAGATCGCCGTGCGCTCGGCCAACCAGACCAACCGCCAGCTCTACGTGCTCTCGATCCTGACCGCGCTCTTCCTGCCGGCGACCTTCATCACCGGCCTGTTCGGCATCAATGTGAAGGGGCTGCCCTGGGTGGAATCGGAGCTCGGCGCCGAGATGGTCGCCGTAGCCTGCCTCGCCGCCTCGATGCTGACCCTGTTCCTGCTCAGGCGGCGCGGCGTGATCGGGCGGTAGAGGCAAGCCCGGCAGCCTCCCCCTTTGTCAGAACCGCATTTCGACCCTGCCCTTGAGGGCATGGTCGCGGGAGCGCTCGCCGATGGCGGCGGAGTAGGTCAGGCCGAGGGCGGTGGCGGAGGAGATGCGCCAGTCGAGCCCGGCTTCGGCAACGAGCGCCTCGCGGTCGATCGGTGCCGCGAAGACCGTGGCCGGGGTGGTGCCGGCGACGAAGGCGGTGCGGGCCTGCGGCGTGAGATCGCCAAAACCATGGCGCCAGCCGAGCATGCCGCGCGCGAACAGCGGCATCGCCCCGATCTGCGCCTCGGCCCGCAGACCCAGCGTGGTAAAGCCGAGCGTCTGGTCGCTGGAGAGCACGCGCAAGGCCGCGGCGCCGCCGCGCTCCGTACCGGAGTCCGTGCTGACCCGGATCAGGGCGAGTTGCGCGAACGGTTCGAGCGCAATGCCGCTGAAAGCGAAGGCATAGCCGAGCTCGGCAAAACCCTGCGCCACCGAACCCGGACGCTGCAGGCGCAAGCTGTCGCCGAAGCCACGGATGGCGACCTGGCGGCGGATGTCGCTCTCCGACCAGCTATAGGCCGCGCCGGCATCGAATCTGAGTTGGCCGAAGCGGGCTCCGGCATAGAGCGCGGCATGGCCGCTCTCCAGCCGGCCCGAGGAGCGCCGTGCATCGAGATCGAAGCGCGACTGGCTGTAGCCGCCGGCGACGCCGAGCTTCAGCGACGAGCCGGGCGCCTCGTGCACCATCAGGTCGGCGCCGAGCAGGGCGCCGCCGGTGCGGCGCGACTGGCTCGCGGCATTGCCGTCGGCGTCGGTATTGCCGGTGCCGCCAAAGGCCTCGCCCCAGAAGGCATAGCGCGGCTTCGGGATCGGCGCAGCCATCACGACCCCGCCCCTGCGACCCGGGAGATCGGCGGTGAAGTCGCCCGCGACCTGACCCGGTGCCTGCGTCAGCAGCGGCCCGCGCAGATGGCTGAGGATGGTGTCGCGCACCAGCCGGCTCTCGTCGATCATGACGCTCACGCCCTGGGCATGCGCTTCGCCGGAGAGTAGGTCAAAGCCGGCGCGGGCCTCGGCCGCGGTGCCCGAGAGCAGCGTGTCGTGGATGGGGTTGCCACCACCAAGTCGCTCAGCCGCGTTGGCGATGAAGCCCTGGTTGCGCGTCGTCGCGACGAAATTGCTGCCGCCGCCCGGGCCGAAGCCTATGTCGTTGCGCGTCATCGTCAGCGTGACATCGGTCGCGCCATAGCTCAGTGACGGCGTCAGGAAGGCGAGGTCCGATGTGACGTCGGCGAAGCGGCCGGTCACACCGCCCGCGGCAGTCATGATGGTGTAGTTGGTCGAGGCCGCGTAGCTGCCTCTCTCGGCCAGGACCTGGACCGTGCCGCCCGCGATGCTCGCCTTGCCTGTGGCAACGATCTTGTCGCCCTGTCCGGCGGCGTTGATCTCGACCTGATAGGTCGAGCCCGAGGCGAAGGCGACGTTGCCGGTGACGTTGAGCGTCCCGATCGAATTGCCCGGCGCCACCGTGCCGCCGGCGCCGGTGATGATCCCGCCGACCGTGCCCGAGCCACCGAGCGTGCCACCGCTCAAGGTCACCGCGCTGGTGATGGAGCCGTTCACGACGAGCTTGCCGCCCGTCACCGTGGTCGCACCGGTATAGGTATTGGTGCCCGTCAGCGTCAGCGTGCCACTGCCGGTCTTGTCGAGCACGCCAGTACCGCTGATCGATCCCGAAAACGTCGTCGAGGCATTGCTGCCGCCGGCCTTCAGCGTCGTGCCCGTACCGACCCGAATCGAGCCGGCGCCGGCGAGCGAGCCGGCGCTCACAGCCCCTAAGCTGTCGCTGACCTGCAGCGTCGCGCCCGTTGAGATCCTGTAGTCCGAAGCCGCCGACATGGCCCGTGCAGCGTCGATGAAGAGCGTGCCGGCCTCGACCGCGGTTGCGCCGGAATAGGTGTTGGCGCCGGTCAGGGTCAGCGTGCCGGCGCCCTGCTTGGTCAGGCCGCCCGTGCCGCTGATGGCGCCATTGAAGCTGATCGCATTGCTGCGATTGAAGACGAGCCGGCCATGATTGACGACGTCGCCGAGGATCGAGCCGGTCGTGCCGCCATTGCCGATCTGGAGCGTGCCGCCCGCGATCGTGGTGCCGCCGGTATAGGTGTTGGTTCCGGTCAGGATCAGCGTGCCCGCGCCGGCCTTGGTGAGCGAGGTGCCGTTCCAGCCGGTCGCAGGGTTCGCCGCCTGATCGGCCAGCGCCGCCCCGACCGTGAAGCTGTCGGTGGCGTTGGTCAGCGTGAAGGTGCCATGGGCGAGGTTGTTGTGGGCGCTCCAGGCCAGGCCATAGCTGGCGAGATACTGCCGGCCGTCGCCCGATTTGCGGGTGGAGAGGGTGAGGTAGTCCACCGTGCCGCTGAAGCCGCCGACGCTGATGCTAGCGAAGTCGCCGCTGATGCCGGACGCGGTATCGATCAGCACCAGGTCGAGCTGGCTCGCATCGCTGATGCCGCTGAGGTTGAAAGTGACGCCGTTGCCGATCGTGATGCTGTTGGCGGAAAGCGCGGGGCTGCTCGTGCCGGCGGCGATCGACAGCGTGGTGCTGTTGCCGAAGGTCACGGTCTGGGCGACCGTCAGGGTCGTCGGCGCCTGGATCGCCAGCGTGCCGCCGGTGACGTTGACGCTGCCGGCCAGATTGATGCTGCCGCTTGACGTGCCGTTGCCGAACTGGAGCGTGCCGGCCGAGATCGTCGTGCTGCCGGTATAGCTCTTGGCTCCGGTCAGGGTCAGCGTACCCGTGCCGGTCTTGACCAGCGAGCCAGCGCCGGAGATGTCGCCGCTCACCTCGGTCGAGAGATTGTTCGAGCCGACCGTCAACTCATTGGTGCCGAGGACGTAACTGCCGGCGCCCGCGATCGATCCCGCACTCAGCTTGCCGTCGCCGTTCGGGCCGGTGCTGCCCGAGAAATCGACCGTGCCTCCGGCATTGTTGACAAGGGTGGCATTGCCCGCGGTGCTGGTGTTGTAGAATCGCAGCATGCCGTCGTTGGTGATGGTGGCGTTGCCCGCCGTGCTGGCCGCGTTGAATTCCACCTGGCCGGTGTTGAAGATGGTGGCATTGCCGGCCGTGCTGGTATCGTAGAAGTACAGATTGTTGTTGTTGGTGATGGTGGCGCTGCCGGCCGTGCTGGCGTTGTTGAAGCTCAGGTAGTCACTATTGGTGATGGCGGCATTGCCCGCCGTGCTGGTACCGTAGAAGTACACATTGTGGTTGTTGGTGACGGTGGCGCTGCCCGCCGTGCTGGCGTCGAAGAAGACAAGGGCGTCGTTGTTGGTGATGGCTGCGCTGCTCGCCGTGCTGGTGCCGTTGAAGCGCAGGTTGCCGTTGTTGGTGATGGCGGCATCGCCTGCCGTGCTGGCGTCGTTGAAATTCAGGGTGCCGTTGTTGGTGATGGTGGCGCTGCTCGCCGTGCTCCTGACGTAGAAATCAAGGGCGTAATTGTTGACGATGCTGGCATTTCCCGCCGAGCTATCGTCACGAAATGCGGTCGAGCCAACGCTGTTGTTGGTGATGGCGGCGCTGCCGGCCGTGCTCATGCTGTAGAAATTCACGATGCCGGCGTTGGCAATGGTGGAATTTCCGGCCGTGCCGGTGCCGTAGAAGGCAAGGAAGTTGTTGTTGGTGATGGTGGCGCTACCGGCGGTGCTGTTGCCGTTGAAAGACAATCCATAATTGTTGACGATGGTGGCGCTGCCCGCGGTGCTGGTGTCGTTGAACTCCCAGGAGCCGTGGTTGACGATGGTAGCGCTGCCCGCCGTGCTGGTGCCGTAGAACAGCGTCAGGCCGGAGCCGGTATTGGTGAAGCTGCTCGTGCCGGCGCTGCTGGTGCCGCGGAAATTGATGCGCCCATTATTCGAGATCGTCGTGACGCCGCTCGTGTCGGCGTTGACGATATCGAATGTCGCCCCACTGCCGACGGCGACCGTCCCCAGAATGGAGCCGACCGCACCTGCAGTGCCAAGCTGCAATGTGCCGCCGGAGATCGTCGTGCCGCCGCTATAGGTGTTGACCCCCGATAAGGTCAGCGTGCCCGCGCCGGTCTTGACCAGCGAGCCGCTGCCGGAGATGACGCCGCTCACCTCGGTCGAGAGATTGTTCGAGCCGACCGTGAACTGCTTGGCGCCGATGACATAGTTGCCGGCGCCCTCGATCGAGCCGGCCGTCATCGCGGCCAATCCGGCGGGATCCGAGATATCCACCGTGCCGCCGGCCTGGGTGATGAAGCGCGCCCCGGCGCTGCTGCCGGCGGCGATGAACTGGGTCGTCGCCCCGGCGGCCGTTGTGATCGTCGCCGTGCCAGCCGTGCTGAAGCCGCGAAAGATCAGGCTGCTCTCATTGACGATGGTCGCGCTATCGGCCGAGCTGCTGTCATAGAAGATCAGGCTGTTCTTGTTGGTGATGGTGGCGCTGCCGGCCTTGCTCGTGTCGTAGAAGCTCAGGCTGCCATTGTTGGTGATGGAGGCGTTTCCAGCCGTGCTCGACGTGTGGAAGTTGATCAGGCCGGCACCAGTGTTGACGATTGTCGCGTTGCCGGCTGTGCTGTCGTCATAGAACAGCAGGTAAGCCATGTTGGTGATGGTGGCGTTGCCGGCCGTGCTGGTGTCGTGGAACTGCGTGAAGAAGCTGTTCGTGATCGAGGCGCTGCCCGCAGAGCTGGCGTTCCGGAAATAGAGGTCGCCACTGTTGCTGATGGTCGCGCTGCCGCCGTTGACGACGATACCCGCTCCGGTGAACTCCAGAATCCGGTTGTTGCTGAAGCTGTAGTTCGCGGCATTGGCGTTGAACGTCCACCCGCCGATGGTCACATCGTTCGCGAACGACAGGTTCGTAATCGTCGACGTGCCGAAGAAGGCCGTGCCGGTCGGCCGAAATCCGGTGTCCCAGTTCAGGCCGGTACTGAAATTGGTCGAGACCGGCGTCGCGTGCCAGGTCGCATTCTGAGCGTGGGCAGGCGCGACGAGCGCCGTGCCGGCGAGCAGCGCCAGCCGCAGGGCCAGGCCGCCCCATCTTCCGTCGAAAATCAAAGCCACGTCTTGTTCCCCCGGCCGCTGCGGAAGGCTTACGCCAGGGCACTGGCAAGGCAATGAACAGCCATTCACAACCCGGCAAAACGATCCGGTGTGGCGGATTTGCCGCGTGCCGGCCTCGAAAGCCTGGGCATCGGTGCAGAACCAACTATCGGCGCATGCCCGCTGACTTGAGGGCCAACCGCGCTATAACCGGGCAAAGCTCTCATCCGAGCCGGGAGGACATCATGCTCGCCAACGCGCCCCGCCCCTTCAATTTCGACCTCGGCGAGACCGCCGATGCGATCCGCGACACCGTCCATGCCTTCGCGCAGGAGAAGATCGCCCCGCGCGCCGAGGAGATCGATCGGACCAACCAGTTCCCGCGCGATCTCTGGCCTGAGATGGGCGCGCTCGGCCTGCACGGCATCACCGTCCCGGAGGAATATGGCGGCGCCGGCCTCGGCTATCTCGAGCATTGCGTCGCGATCGAGGAGGTCTCCCGCGCCTCGGCCTCGGTCGGCCTCTCCTACGGCGCCCACTCCAATCTCTGCGTCAACCAGATCGCCCGCAACGGCAACGACGCGCAGAAGAAGAAGTACCTGCCCAAGCTGATCTCGGGCGAGCATGTCGGCGCGCTCGCCATGTCGGAGCCGGGCTCGGGCTCCGACGTCGTTTCGATGAAGACCAAGGCGGTCAGGAAGGGCGACCGCTATGTCCTGACCGGCAACAAGATGTGGATCACCAACGGCCCGATCGCCGAGACGCTGGTGGTCTATGCCAAGACCGACCCGGAGGCCGGCCCCAAGGGCATCACCGCCTTCCTGATCGAGAAGGGCATGAAGGGTTTCTCGACCCATCAGAAGCTCGACAAGCTCGGCATGCGCGGCTCCGACACCTGCGAGCTCGTCTTCGAGGACTGCGAAGTCCCCGAGGAGAACGTGCTCGGCTCGGTCGGCCGCGGCGTCAACGTGCTGATGAGCGGGCTCGACTATGAGCGCGTCGTGCTCTCGGCCGGCCCGCTCGGCATCATGCAGGCGGCGATGGACATCGTCCTGCCCTATATCCACGAGCGCAAGCAGTTCGGCCAGTCGATCGGCGAGTTCCAGCTCGTCCAGGGCAAGGTCGCCGACATGTATGTCGCGATGAACTCGTGCAAGGCCTATGTCTACGCCGTCGCCAAGGCCTGCGACCGGGCCGAGACCACCCGCGAGGACGCCGCCGGCGCTATCCTGATCGCGGCCGAGAAGGCGACGCAGCTCGCGCTCGACGCGATCCAGCTGCTCGGCGGCAACGGCTACATCAACGACTACCCGACCGGGCGGCTGCTGCGTGACGCCAAGCTCTACGAGATCGGCGCGGGGACGAGCGAGATCCGGCGGATGCTGATCGGGCGGGAATTGTTCAACAAGACGAGGTGAGGGAGTTTCTTCCTTCTCCCCTCGGGGGAGAAGGTGGCAGCGCGAAGCGCTGACGGATGAGGGAAGGACAAGCTCGACCTGTCCGGCTCTCACCCCGTCGAAGCGCCCTCATCCCCTGCCGGACCTTCTCCCCCGAGGGGAGAAGGAGGCTCACCGGGTAACCCGCACCAATGCCCCTCTACTTCGCCTATGGCGCCAACATGGACGTCACCGCGATGCGCGAGCGCTGCCCGCGCTCGACGGCGCTCGGCCTCGCCCGCCTGCCGCGCCACCGCTTCATCATCACCACGGATGGCTATGCCTCGGTGATCCGCGATCCGCGCGAGAGCGTCCATGGCGTGCTCTGGGATTGTGCGCTCGGCGACATCCGCACGCTCGACAAGTTCGAGGAGCTCGCCAGCGGCCTCTACGTCAAGATCAGCCAGCCGGTGATCGTCGAGGGTGGGGCCAAGCGGGCCCTGATCTATGTCGGGCGCAGCGGGCAGGTCGGCAGGCCCCGCCCCGGCTACCTTGAAGACATCGTCGCCAGCGCAAAAAACTGGGCCTTGCCAGAAGCTTACCTCGCCGGCATGACTCGCTTTCTGAGCAAGCCGATTCAGGATGGCAAGCCGCTGAATCGGGATCTGAACGAGCCGCTGCCGGCCGGCCCGGTCGCCGGCGTCAGGCCGCGTGCCGCAGCTCCGAACCTGGCAAGTCGTACCGGAAAATCCTCCGAATAGTTCGAATATCGAAAGAGTGACGCTGGCGCATGCACGCCATGCGCGAGCCCTCCCCGACAGCGAAAGCCGCGCTGGCCAGGACAGGCGGGAGGCGCCCGGACGAAAAGCTCCGGGCTCCTTTCCCGAACTGTCTCGATGGAGGCCCCAATGAGCGGAATCGTCGGCTGGATCACCGGCAAGGTCAAATGGCTGCTGCTGATCGCAGCGATCGGAGGACCGGTCCTCGCCTTCTTCAGCTGGCAGGACGGCGAGCGCGTCAGGAAGATCGCCGCCGAGGGCATTGAGGCGCAGGCCTCGGTCGAGGGCGCGACCCGCACCAAGCGCCGCCGCGGCGGCACCAGCTATTCCGTCGATCTCGCCTGGAAAGATGCCACCGGCAAGGACCGCACCGCCGAGAAGATCTCAGTCTCGAACGAGTTCGCCAATCGCATCATCCGCAACGACAAGCTCACGGTCGACGTGCTGAAGATCAAGTACCTGCCCGACGAGCCCGGCAAGGATGCGGTGATCATCGCCGAGGACGCCACCAAGCAGGCCGACCAGGACAGCGAGATGATCTATGTCGGCGCCGGAGCCGGCGCGATCGGCATTCTCGGCTCGGGACTGTTCTTCCTGCTCGGGCGTCGGCGCTCGGACAGCGAAGAGCAGGCCGCCTGAGCCGCGCCTTTCAGGCTTCTGCGCCGCTGCCCAATCCGGGTGGCGGCGCGAGGCATTTGGCCATGGCAAATTGAACGTACCGGTGGAGGGAACGCGATGAGACCCGTCGATGCCGGAGCCATCCTGCTGTTCCTGGCCATGCCGATGGCCGAAGCGGCCCTCGCCCGTTCGCCGGAAACACCGACCGCGCCCCTTAGCTGCGGTGGCGACGAGCCCTATTGGAGCCTGAAGCTCGGCATCGACGGCAAGGCTCGTTTCTCCGATGGCGACGGCGAGACCTCCACCTCTCCTTTCACCCTGCAGCAGAGCCGCAATACGACGCTGATCGCAGGCGTGACCTTCGGACTGAAAGCGGAGATCCGCGCCGTCATCGGCCATCAAGCCTGCTCGGCGACCAATAGCGACGAGGACAGGCCGATGACGATCTCGGTCTGGTACAAGGAGGGATTGCTGTCCGGCTGTTGCCAGCCGGACAGCTAAGGCACCGACGTCGAGGGGTGGGACTGGCGGCTTTACGCCACCAGCCCCTTGGCCAGCTCACTGACCTGCTTCTCGAACAGCGCCCGGTAGATGCCGCCGTCATGCGTCAGCAGCGTCTCATGCCGACCCTCTTCCACGACCTTGCCGCGGTCGAAGACCAGGATGCGGTCCATGGCGCGCACCGTCGAGAGCCGGTGGGCGATGACGATGGTGGTGCGGCCTTCCATCAGCCGCTCCATCGCCTCCTGGATCAGCGCCTCCGATTCCGAATC
>JAESGM010000354.1_pt1 | contig 52834 bp, 51 predicted proteins | sample 9269721 | NCBI WGS metagenome assembly JAESGM01 (sample SAMN15720920, study PRJNA650825) | algae metagenome | isolation source: Komarekiella atlantica HA4396-MV6 and co-occurring heterotrophs from... | place: USA: Theobald House, Kauai, HI | collected 2009-07-29
TGTCGCCGCCATAGCCCTTCCAGCGCGCGATCGGCAGCAGGAAGTCGATGCCGGCCGCGTCCGATATTTTCGCCAGCCGGAGGTTGTCGGCCCAACTGCCGGTCCAGCGCTCCGGCACCATTGTCACCGCCCGGCCGGACGAGCAGTTCGCCCCGAACAATCCGATTTTCAGGGCATTTCCATTGTTCATCGCGATGCGCTCACGCATCGAAAGTGTCGGCGACACGGCGAACTCCGTTTTTTTCAGCCGGCTGATGCGGCTTTGTTGCCTGGTGCGGGCCGCGGCCCGTTTCCTCCGATTTTTCCGTGGGTTCCCGGTTGTCAGCGGGCGGAAAATATGTCAAAAACTTCCCTAATAGAAATCTGTTGCCTAATAAGAAACACCGAAGCGGCGGCCGGGTCAACCCGCTGCGAGATGGGAAACGCATGTCGGACAGCAAAACGACCAACGCGGGCGTGCAATCGATCGAAGTCGGCATGGGTTTGCTGCGCGCGCTGGCCAGCGGCGATGGCCCCATGAAGCTGACCGATCTGGCGCATGCGAGCGGATTGTCGACCAGCCGCGCGCACAAATATCTCGCGAGCTTCATTCGCTGCGGACTGGTGCGGCAAAGCGGATTCTCGTCGCGCTACGGCATCGGTCCGCTGGCTGCCGAACTCGGCTTTGCGGCCTTGCGTAACATGGATGTCGCCGAACTGGCGCAGCAGGTGCTCGACGATCTGCGCGACCAGTTGCAGACCGTGACCTCGCTGACGGTGTGGGCCAATCGCGGTCCGACCATCATCCGGCGTTCCGTGCACGAGCAGTCGGTGTCGCTGGTGGTGCAACTCGGCGCCGTAATGCCGATGCTGACATCCGCCAATGGCCGCGTGTTCTCCGCTTTTCACGGCGGCGCCGAGACAGCGCCTCTGATCGAAGCCGAACTCGCCGATCCGAATGGACGCGCCGCGCGCGCGGGGATGCGAACCCTTCGCGACGTCGAAAGCCTGATGGAGAAGGTGCGTGCGCAGGGCTTCGCCGCCGCGACCAGCACAATGCATCACGGCATTACCGGCGCCAGCGCGCCGGTCTTCGATTACACCGGACAGCTCGTCGCCGCCCTCACGCTGGTCGGGCTCGACGGCGTACTGGACGTCAGCGCCGAAGGGCAGCCGGTGCGGACGCTGATCAAGGCCGCGGCAGAATTGTCGGCGCAGGTCGGCGGGCGCATGGCGGAAAAAGCCGCGCAGGAAGCCGTGCATCAGCCGGCGCGCGTGACGGCCTCCAGACGCGATACACCGCAGCCCAAGCCGCGCCGAAGCGAGGTTCGTGCAAGGAGACTGCCGTGAGCGGCACTTTCAACATCGTTGGCTTCAGCGGCAACACCCACCGTCCGTCCAAGACGCGCACGCTGGTGGAAACCGTGATCGCAAGGATCGCGGCGCGTCATTCCGCGGCGGGTATCGAATCCGAAGTGTTCGATCTTGTCGATGCCATGCCGGATCTGGCGCTGGCTACGGGAGGCGGCAAACTGCCGGCCAAACTGGATGTCCTGATCGAACGCATTGCCGTTGCCGATGTCCTGGTGGTTGGCTCGCCGGTCTACAAGGGCTCCTATACCGGGCTGTTCAAGCACTTCTTCGATCTGGTGGAACCTGTCCGGCTGACCGGACTGCCGGTGGTGCTGACTGCGACCGGGGGTGGCGACCGTCACGCACTGATGGTCGAACATCAGATGCGCCCTCTGTTCGGCTTTTTCAGCGCACACACCATCGCAACTTCGATTTATGCCTCGGAGGCCGATTTTGCCGACGGCCGCATTCAATCGAAGGCGCTCGAAAGCAGGATCGATGCAGCCGCGAACGACCTCACGGTTTGGTTCAATCGATCGCGTGCCGCCGACATTCCGCGCCCGCTCCAGCAGCGGGCATGAGCCGCATATGAGTCACGTAGCGAGTTGACGGGAATGATGACGTCGTCGGTGGTTGCGCCTCGTTACGGATCCCGGGCCCGGCTCGGCATGTTGCTGCCTTCAGGCAACGCGGCGGCGGAGGCGCAGTTTAATGCGATGCTGCCGGCGGGCGTCAGCTTGCACACCACGCGGCTGAAGCTGACCGGCAGCCGCGACGAGGAATTACTGGCGATGGCGGACCGCGTGGAAGAGGCCGCATCGCTGGTTGCGGATGCCTGCGCCGACCTGATCCTGTTTCATTGCACGGCGGTGTCGACCTGGAGCGTGGAGATGGACCGCGCCTTGCCGGCCCGCATCACCGCGGCCACCAATGTGCCGGCCACCGCGACCTCGCGCGCCCTGATGGCGGCGCTCAAGGCGCTGAATGCGCGCAAGGTCGTGATGGTGACGCCCTATATCGAGGCGACCAACAAGCGCGAGACCGCTTTTCTGGAAGCACATCAGATCACTGTTCTGAAGGAGTTTGGCCTGGGGATTTCGCAAGCCAAGGACATGATCTCGGTGGAGCCGGGGGAATGGTATCGGCTGGTGCGCGCCAACGCACATCCCGACGCTGATGCGTATTTCATCAGTTGCACCGCGGTGCGCTCACTGGAAGTCATCGAGGATCTGGAGCGCGATCTCGGGCGCCCGGTCGTGACCAGCAATCAGGTCGCGGTCTGGCATTCGTTGCGCACCATGGGACTGCAAGACCGGCTGGCCGGGTTCGGCCAGCTGCTCGATCTGCCGTGACTGTGTTTGTCAATTCCGCGATCTGCAAACGTCGCGGGAAATAAAAGAGAAGAGATGGGAGGATACCAAGATGAAACTGTTGAATGCCTTGTGTGCGGCTGCCGTTGCCGCAGCGATCTGGTCCGGAGGAGTGTCCGGCATTGCGCCGGCGGCGGCGCAGGACTGGCCGCAGCGGCCGGTCCGTCTCATCCTGCCATTTGGCGCCGGCACCGCGACCGACATCTCCGCGCGTCTTCTGGGCGAACGGCTGTCGGCCAAGTGGAAGCAGCCGGTGGTCGTCGAAAACCGTCCGGGTGGCGACGGCATCGTCGCAATTTCCTCGTTCATCAATGCGAATGACGATCACGTCCTGCTGTTCGCCTCGAGCGCATCGTTCCTCGCGCATCCTTATACGCAGGAGAAGCAGATCTACGTTCTCGAGCGCGATCTGGCGCCGATCGCCCAGGTCACCGACACCGTGCTGTCGCTGACCGTGCCGATCGAGACCGGGGTGACAAGCATCGAGGACTTCCTGAAAGCCGCACGCGCGAATCCCGACAAGGTGAATACCGCGGGTGCCGCTGGCGTTCCGCAATTCACCATGCAGGCCTTCGTCAAGAGCCAGAACCTGAAGACGACCAACATTCCCTACCGGGAGGTCGTTCAGGGTGCGCGCGATCTCGCGGAGAACAATATCCAGTTGTATCTCTCGTCGGTGGCTGTCATGCGCGGCTTCGTCGAAGCCAAGAAGGCGCGCATCCTGGCAGTCGCGGCGAGCAAACGGTCGCCTCTGTACAAGGATGTTCCTTCGGTTGCCGAACTCGGCTTTCCGGACCTCGTCGTTGAGACCACGGCCGGCTTCTACGGTCCGAAGGACATGCCGCTCGCATTGCGCAAGCGTATTGCCACCGACGTGATCGACGTCCTCAAGGATCCGGGGGTCGCGGCCAAGATTGCCGGCTCAGGTCAGGATATCCGCACCGGCGGTCCGGACGTGCTGGCGGAAACGCTGAAGCAGCAGAGTGCGCGCACGGCCGCCGTTGCGAAGATTCTGGGCATGAACGCCAAGTAGACGGGGCGCCGGCAACGCCGCATGCCGAAGCCACGCCAACGTGGCTTCGGCATATCACTTCATTTCCGGCTGCCTCATCCCCCGATCAGAGCGGCTGCGAGCCTGCAGCTTAGAAGCCATCCAAGCTATTGTTCTTGCAGGGATAATCCAGTCACGCTAACGGAATATCAGAGAATATTCCGAGTGCGTGCGCGTGTCCCGTTCTGCGTCGTTCACCAGCGTCGATCTCCTCAACAGCGCCATCGAAGCGCATTACGAGGATATCCGCGCGGCCGTCCTGCGCCGCGGCCATTCGCCCGGTGCTGCCAGCGATATCGTCCACGACCTCTATGTGAAGCTCGCCGACAATCCCGGCGCGCTGGCGCAATCGCGCTCGCTGAAAGCGTTTCTCACCCGCGCCGCCGTCAATCTCGGCATCGACCGGCTGCGCCGGTCGCGGCTGGAATTGCGGCTGTTCGGCGCCAGCGAAGACGAGGCGATGAATGTCGTCGCCGATTGTCCGGCGCCGGATCATGCCTGGGCTCTGCGGCTGCGCCTGCGGGTGCTCCGGGACGCGATCATCGAGATGCCGGAGCGCCAGCGCGCCGTGTTCATCATGCACCGGCTGCACCAGATGACGCCCGATGACATCGCGCGCCGGCTGCGGATCTCGCGCAACATGGTGGACCGGCACCTGCGGCGGGCGCTGATTCATTGCCTCGACCGGCTGGCGGAGCTGAACTGACGTCCCAAATCGCCGGGCTCATTCGTCTCCTGCGTAGAACGATCCAAAACTGAGAATCGTCATGGCCGCAAAAAAGGGCACACGCGCCGACCGCAGGCGCCGGGAGGAGGCCGTGGACTGGTTCCTGCGCAACCAGGAGCCGGGCGATACGACCGCACGCTCCGAAGCGTTCGAGCAGTGGTTGTCGGCGCATCCGGACAATCGTGCGGCCTATGACAAGGTCGGGCGCCTGATGGGGGAAGCGCGCAGCGCGATGCTGGGCGATTCCTCCCTGTCATCCTACCGGCCGAAGCCGCGCAACACCGGCCGCAGGGTGGCATCTGTTGCTGCCGTCGCCGGCCTTGCGGCAACCCTGTTCTGGCTGGCTGACGGGCCGATGCGCCTGCAGGCCGACGCGATGTCCGGCACCGGCGAGCGGCCTGTCATCGCGCTCGCGGACGGATCGCAGATGCAGCTCAACGCCTATTCGGCGGTGGCCTATGCATTCGAAGGGGAGAGGCGAGTTGTCAGGCTGCTGCGCGGCGAGGCCTTCTTCCAGGTCGCGAAGGATGTGGGCCGTCCCTTCATCGTCGAGGCCATGGGCGGACAGGTGCGGGCGCTGGGCACCGCGTTCAACGTGCGGCTCGGGCAAAACCAGACCGAGGTGACGGTGACCGAACACGCGGTCGCGGTATCGTCGTCCGATCTGCGCGAGCGGGCGGTGCGTGTCGATGCGAACCAGGAAATTGCCTATGCGTCAGGCGGCAAGCTGGGCGCAGTGGCGGCCGCCGATCCCGATGCCGCGCTGGCGTGGCGGCGCGGACAGCTTGTCGTCGACAACGCGACGCTGCAGCGGGTCATCGACGAGATCGGGCGTCATTATTCGGGCCGCATCGTGATTGCGACCACGGCGCTGGCGCAGCGGCGCGTCAGCGGCACGTTCGTCGTCTCCGATCCGGCCGCCGCGTTGACCGTGCTGCAACAGACGCTCGGCATTTCCGTCACGCAGTTTGGACCGCTTCTTGTTTTGCGCGGATGACATCAGCAAACGGCGCGTATTTTTTTTACGGATGAGTCCCCCACCGCCCCGCTCAATCGTCTCTTCCTCGAGTGACAGTTGTCGAACTGCGCGTAACGCAGCGCCTTGAACGCTGCGACGGGGGTGTTGATGATGAGTGGGAAGGGGCTGCGCGGTCAGCCATCGCGGCGGCATGCCTTGCGGCTGGCATTGCTGACAAGTGCAATGCTGACATTGTCAGGCGGACATTTCGCTGTTGCGCAGACGACTGCGCCGAATTCGCAAGGCGAGGCACGTGCGATCAATATTCCGGCAGGACCGCTCACCGCCGCGCTCAACCGGTTCGCCTCACAAACCGGCATCCAGATCCTGTTCGATGCGGGGCTGGCGAATGGCCGCACAACCCGCGGCGTGCAGGGCACGATGACGCCCAACCAGGCGCTTTCCGCGCTCCTCTCCGGAACGAGCATCAATTACCGCTACACGGGAGCGCGAACGGTGGCATTGAGCCTGCCCGGCGCGCAGGCGGGCGAGGCCCATGCCGATGGCTCCATCCAGCTCGACACGATCGATGTGTCGGGCGGGCGCGTGTCGGCGCAGGACCGGCCGTTCCAGACCGCGGGCTCGTCGGCCTATATCTCGCAGGAAGAGATCAACCGCGTGCCGCCGACCAGCACCGGCGACATGTTCAAGGACGTGCCCGGCGTGCTGGCTGCCGGCAACCGCAACGGCGCGTCGGTGAACGTGAATATCCGCGGCCTGCAGGGCATGAACCGCGTCAACGTGATGGTCGACGGCACGCAGCAGAGCACATCGACCTATCGCGGCTATAACGGCCATGACAACCGCGTCTATGTCGATCCCGAACTCATCGGCGGCATCAGCGTCGAGAAGGGACCAAGCGGCGGACCCTACGGTGCCGGCGCGATGGGCGGCGTCGTCAACATGCGGACGATCGAGGCGCGCGATGTCGTGAAGGAAGGACAGACCTTCGGCGCGCGGCTGCGCGGCACCTGGGGCAGCAATGCGCTGCCGGTGCCTGCGACCGGGACGACGAAGGTGCGAACGGAAAACGCCAATCTCTTTGGTGACGAGACATTCCTCGGCAGCCTCGCCGGCGGCGTGGTCTCAAAAGATGTCGACTTCGTCTTCGCGCTGGCGCGGCGGAAATCCGGCAACTACGTCGCGGGCACGCATGGCGAAACGACGGTGCGGTTCGAGGGGAAAACAGAGAGGCTTTCGCCTTTCGGGCTCGGTCAGGAAGTTTTCAATACATCCAATGACGTCACGTCGTCGCTGGTTAAGGGCACGGTGCGGCTTCCCGGCGGCCATTCGCTCGAGCTTGGCTACATCAACTACGAGAATATCTTCGGTGAAGTGGCCCCGACCACGACGCAGTTCTGGGAACGGAAGCAGGAGCCGCTGGCACGCACCGAAACCGGCACCTACACCTCCAAGTACCGCTACAATCCCGGCAACGACTGGATCGATTTCCACGCCAATCTGTGGAAGGCCAATACGGATTCGAAACTGCCGATGTCGAACCTGTGGCAGAACACCAGGAGCCGGAACTGGGGCACCGAGCTGTGGAACGACGCAAAGACCAACACGCCCATCGGCGAGCTCAAGCTGAAGACCGGGTTCTCGCATTCCGACGAATTCAGCTCGGCTGTGCAAGAGACCGTCGGCTATGTGATGGAAGCCTACGAAGGCAATCGCATGATCTCGAGCGGATTCGCGGAAGCGGATCTGCAGGTAACGAGCTGGCTCGGGTTTTATGGCTCTTACCGCTACGATGCCTATCGGCTTGAAGGACCGATCATGGATGTGGTGAGCCGGACGCCTCTGCCGGGCGGACAGTTCTTAAGCATTATCAAGGTAATCGGTTCGCGCGAGGGCGAGGGCGACAGGTGGAGTCCCACCGCCGGAGTCAAGGTGACGCCGTGGGAGGGAATCCAGTTTTTCGGGCAGTACAGCGAAGGGTTCCGGCCGCCGAGCGTGCGCGAGGCATTCCTGGGCCTTGGAAACGCCAATGGCATCTCGATCCTGCCGAATCCGAACCTGCGTCCGGAAGTCGCGAAGAATTACGAGGTTGGCGTCAACGTGCTGCGCCAAAATGTGCTGACGGACAAGGACAGCCTGAAGATCAAGGTTGCCTATTTCGACAACACCTATCACGACTTCGTCGTTCGCATGAACGGCGCTCTGGTCGGCATTCCGGGAGGGGATGATTCCTGGGGCAATATCGACCGCGCCAACTTCAAGGGCGTCGAGACGACATTGCACTACGATGCCGGATATTTCTTCACCGACCTGACGACCAACTATTATACCGACATCACCTATTGCTATCCGAAGACATCTAATCCCTTGCTCCCGGTCGGCTGTATGTCAAAGACCTATGGGCGCGATTACGGGCAGGACTACATCCCGCCGGAATACATGGTGCGCCTGACCGCGGGCGTGCGCCTGTTCGACCAGAAGCTGACAATCGGCGGCCGCGTGACCAGCTTCGGCGAGCGTACCGTTGGTGCGGCGGCCGGCGGAACGACGATCATGCCGACGCTCTGGGTGCCGACGAACATCTACGACATCTTCGGCGAGTATAAATTCACCGACGACATCGCGCTCAACTTCAGCATCGAGAACCTGCTCGATACCTACTATACCGATCCGCTGGGTGTCGGGCGGCTTCCTTCGCCGGGATTGACGGGCCGCATCGGCATGTCGGCGAAGTTCTGAAGAAGCAGGGCGCTAGTCCGCCGCCTGGTCCCCGCCCACAAACGCGATGCGCAGCATGTTGGTCGCGCCCGGCGTGCCGAGCGGCACGCCGGCGACGATGATGACGCGGCGTCCGGCCTTGGCGAAGCCATCCTTGAAGGCGATGCGGCAGGCGCGCTCGACCATGTCGTCCTGATCGTGGGCGTCTTCGGCGACGACGCAGTGCACGCCCCAGGCCAGCGACAGCTTGCGCGCCGCCGCGACATTCGGCGAGATCGCGACGATCGGCGGCTCCGGCCGCTCGCGCGCGACGCGCAGGCCGGTGGAGCCTGAAAAGGTCCAGCAGATAATCGCCGACAGGTCGAGCGTTTCCGCGATCTGGCGGGTGGCAGCGGCGATGGCGTCGGCGCCTGTCGCCTCCGGCTCGGCGCGCTGGCCTGAGATGATGGTGCGATAGGTCGGGTCGCCTTCCACTTCCTCGGCGATGCGGTTCATGGTGGCGACCGCTTCCGCCGGATATTGCCCGGCGGCGGATTCCGCCGACAGCATCACCGCGTCGGCGCCTTCGAAGATGGCGGTTGCGACATCGGAGACTTCGGCGCGCGTCGGCACCGGACTCGTGATCATCGACTCCAGCATCTGCGTCGCGACGACGACCGGCTTGCCCGCCTTGCGCGCGGCGCGGGTGATCTGCTTCTGGATGCCGGGCACTTTTTCCAGCGGCAATTCGACGCCGAGATCGCCGCGCGCGACCATCAGCGCGTCGACGGCGTCCATGATGCCATCGAGATGCGTTACCGCCTGCGGCTTCTCGATCTTCGCCATGATGGCGGCGCGGCCGCGCGTGATCTTCTTGGCTTCGGCGATGTCCTCCGGCCGCTGGATGAAGGACAAGGCGAGCCAGTCGATGCCGGCATTGAGGGCTGCTTCGAGATCGGCGCGATCCTTCTCCACCAGCGCGGTGAGCGGCAGGATTGTTTCCGGCAGGCTGACGCCCTTGCGGTCGGAGAGTTTGCCGCCGACTTCCACGCGGGTGACAAGTTTCTGCGGACTGGTTTCAATCGTGGTCAGGCGCACCTTGCCGTCGTCGAGCAGCAGCGTCTGGTTCGGCCCCGCCGCCTGCATGATCTCCGGATGCGGAAGATAGACCCGCCCGGAATCGCCCTCGGCCGGATTGGAATCCAGAATGAAGGTGTCGCCCTTCTTCAGCAGCGCCGAGCCGCCGGCAAAGGCGCCGAGCCGCAATTTCGGTCCCTGCAAATCCACCAGGATGCCGATGGGGCGGTCATACTGCTTTTCGGTGTCGCGGATCATGCCGATGAGGTCGCGCATGCGATCGTGCGGCGTGTGGCTCATGTTGATGCGGAACACGTCGGCGCCGGCTTCGAACAGCCGCGCGATGGTGGCGCGATCTGACGACGACGGGCCGAGGGTGGCGACGATCTTGGTGCGGCGGAGGCGCCTCATCGGCGTGGATTTCCTGTCGAGGGAGGGGCAGGGCGCGGCGGCTGGGTGCCGGTGGGCGGCATGGTCACCATCGGCGAGTTGGGTTGCAGCGGCGAGGCGGGGGCCTGTTCGCCGGTTTCGGTGAGCTGGACGGTCCAGGTCTTCTGTTCGAGCGTGTCGACCTCGAAGAAGCCGGTGCGGTCGAAGCCGCGCGCGAGGCAATCCTCGGTGCCGCGGATGGTGAATTCCTTGTCGCGCGTGCACATGAAAGCCTGTCCCGACCACTCGCCGCCGCGGTCATAGTCGATGGCATAGATGTAATAAAAACGTGCGACGAGGCCGCCGCGCAGCAGCGTCTCGCAGGAACGCGACGGCAGATTCCACCAGCCCTCCGTCACCCAGCCGTCATTGTCCTTATAGCCGACGGCTACGCCGACCCGGCCCGACGTGTTGTTGCAGAGGCGGAAATCCGCCGCCGCAGGTTCGGCGGCGACAAGGCAGAGCGCAAACAGGATCGCGCCGAACAGCGCCGTCCGCGTTCGGATGTTTCGGCAGGCAGGCAGGAAGCGAAGCCAGTTCACGGTCGTCAGGGATCCTGTTCCGTCACGCAGACCGACTAAGTCGCTGTTTTGCCGTGATTTTTTATGGGGTGTCAACGACAATGGCGCGGAAATCATTGACGTTCGTGAAAGTGGGGCCCGGCGCCACAAGGTCGCCCAAGGCGCTGAAAAACGCGGTGGAATTGTTGTCGGCGAGAAAGGCGGCGGGATCGAGGCCAAGCGCGCGGGCGCGGCTGGCCGTGCTGCCGTCCACGAAGGCGCCGGCCGGGTCGCTCGCCGAACCCCCGCCGCCGTCGGTGCCGTCGGTGTCGCCGGCGATCGCGGCGACGCCGGGCACCCCGTCGAGGGCCGCCGCCAGCGCCAGCGCGTATTCCTGATTGGGGCCGCCGCAGCCCTGACCCTTGATGGTGACGGTGAGTTCGCCGCCGGAGACGATGACGGCACGCCGCTTCGCGGCCGCCAGTTCGCGCGCCATCTTCGCCTGCGCGCCTGCAACCTCGCGCGCTTCGCCTTCCACCTGGTCGCCGAGAAAGATGTAGTCGTAGCCGGCCGCGTGGACGGCCTTTTCCGCCGCGCGGAAGGAATCGGCGGGACGCGCGACGAGATGGAATTCGGTGCGTTTGAAAATGTCGTCGCCGGGCTTCGGCGATTCGCTGTCCGGATCGGCGAGGACGCGATGCACGCTGTCGGGAATATCGAGACGGTAGCGTTCGATGATGGCGCGCGCCTCAGTGAGCGTCGAGGGATCGGGAACGGTCGGGCCGGAGCCGATGACGGCCGGATCGTCGCCGGGCACGTCGGAAATGCCGAGCGTGACGACGCGCGCCGGATGCGCGAGCCGCGCCAGACGCCCGCCCTTGATCTGCGAGAGATGCTTGCGCACCGTGTTGATCTCGCCAATGCCCGCGCCGGAGCGGAGCAGCGCGCGCGTCAGCGCCTGCTTCTCGTTCAGCGTGAGCGGCGGGATCGGCGCGATCCAGTTCGCCGACGCGCCGCCGGAGATCAGCACCAGAACCAGATCCTCTTCATCCGCCATCCGCGCGAGATCGAGCGTCTGGATGGTTGCGGCGAGGCCCGCTCCGTCGGGGACGGGATGCCCGGCTTCGATGGATTGAATGATCCTGGTCGGACGGCCATAGCCGTGCCGCGCGACGGCGAGACCCGCGATTCGTTTCGGATCGACACCGCGCGTCTCCAGATAGAATCGCTCCGCGACCTCGGCCATCGAGCCGCCCGCCTTGCCGGCGGCGAGGACAATCAGGCGACCGTTAGACGCAGGCTCCGGCAGGTAAGAGGTAAGGCATTGCGCCGGGTGCGCCGCAGCAATCGCGGCGCGGAAGAGATTGTCGAGAAATGCGCGGGAAGAAGTGCCACTCACGTCGGCTGTCCTGACTGAATCCAAGCCCATCGCAATTCATACCTCCTGCCGTGGGCAGAAAGCCATCTGATGCGAGATTGTTTTTCTTTGCTATAATTCCAGAAGCGGAACAGGTCCGCCAATAGGCAAAATAAATCAACCGATTGTCAGGGAGACGCACATGGCGGAGGTCATGTTAACGGTCAACGGCAAAGCGGTGCGCGTAAACGCCGAGCCGGATACGCCATTGCTTTGGGTGGTGCGAGAGCATCTCAAGCTAACGGGGACGAAATACGGGTGCGGGGTCGCCGCCTGCGGCGCCTGCACGGTGCATGTGGATGGCAAGGCCGTCCGCTCCTGCCAGCTGCGGCTGTCGCAGGTCGAAGGCCGCAAGGTGACGACCATCGAGGGCCTGTCGGAGAAGAACGATCATCCGCTGCAGAAGGCCTGGATCGTCGAGCAGGTGCCGCAATGCGGCTACTGCCAGTCCGGCCAGATCATGCAGGCGGCTGAGCTTCTGGCGAAAACCAAGACACCCACGCGCGACCAGATCGTCGAGCACATGGACGGCAATCTCTGCCGCTGCGGAACCTATCCGCGCATCGTCCGCGCCATCGAACGCGCTGCGAAGGAGGGCTGATCATGACCGAACACGATCTCAAACTCTCCCGCCGCGGCTTTGTCGGCGGCAGCGCAGGCCTGACCTTCACCTTCGCGGTCGGCGGCTTCATGACCGCGAAGTCCGACGACGTGATGGCCGCGGCCGGCAAGTCGCAGGTCATCGGCGGCTGGGTGACCATCGCCACCGACGGGTCCATTACGATCCAGGCGCCCGCCGCCGAAATGGGGCAGGGCGTGCTGACCGGCGTTCCGATGGTCATCGCCGAGGAACTCGATGCCGACTGGTCGAAGGTGAAAGCGGTGTTCTCGCCGCCGGATGCCAAGATCTACGGCAATCCGAAGCTCGGCGGCATCGTCTACACCGTCGCCAGCAAGACCACTGAAGGCTATTGGGACAAGGCGCGCATTGCCGGCGCGCAGGCGCGTCGCGTGCTGATGCAGGCGGCGGCCTCGCGCTGGAACGTGCCGCTGTCCGAACTGAAGACGGAAGCGAGCATGGTCGTGCACCCTGCGAGCGGCCGCAAGATGAGCTACGGCGAGATCGCAGGCTTCGCGACCGTTCCGGCGGAGCTTCCGGCGATCACCGAGGCGGACCTGAAGAAGCCGTCGGAGTATCGCATCCTCGGCAAGAGCGAGAAGCGGTTCGACGTTCCGGCCAAGACCAACGGCTCGGCGTCGTACGGGATCGACGTTCAGGTGCCGGGCATGCTCTATGCGACGCTGCTGAAGACGCCGATCGAAGGCGCGGAACTCGATACTGTCGATGACGCGGCGGCGAAGAAGGTGCGCGGGGTCACGCAGATCGTGCGCCTGAAGGATGCGGTGGCCATTCTCGGCAATTCGGTCGAATCCGTATTCGACGGGCGCGATGCGATGAAGGCCACCTGGAAAGGCGGCGCTACCGCCGGCTTCGACAGCGTGAAGGCGCTGGACGAATATTCGGCGCGTGCCCGCAAGAACGACGAGAAGGGCCTCGCCTATCATCCCAAAGGCGATGCCGATGCCGCTCTTGCAAAAGCCGCCAAGGTGATCACCGCCGACTACCAGGCGGACTATGTTTATCACGCCCAGATGGAGCCGATGAACATGACCGCGATCGTCAGCGAGAAAGGCGATGAGGCGGAGATCTGGACCGGCACGCAGGGACCGAGCGTCGTGGTCAATGTCGCATCCGCGATCCTGAAGACCACGCCGGACAAGATCAAGTTCCACCAGCAATATCTCGGCGGCGGGTATGGCCGGCGGGCGATGGTCGATCTCTTGCCCTATGTACTGCAACTGGCGAAAGAGACGAAGAAGCCGGTCAAGCTGATCTGGACGCGCGAGCAGGATGTGAAGTCGGCGAAGATGCGTCCGATGACGGCGCATCACATGCAGGCCGGCCTCGACGAGAAGGGCAACATCGTCGCCTGGAAGCACAAGGTCGTCGGCGAGGCGGTCACCGGCTATCTCGCGCCGGCCCGCCTCGAAGCCGCCAAGGGGCTCGATCCATTGACGCTCGAAGGCGCCGAGCATCAATACGCGATCGAGAACAAGGTGGTCGAATATGTGCGCGAGCGGCGCGGCGCGCCGCTGGCGGCGTGGCGCTCGATCGGCGCCGGCTACAACAAGTTCGTGATCGAGGCGTTTCTCGACGAGATCGCGGCGGAAACCAAAGCCGATCCGGTGAAGCTGCGGCTCAGCCTGCTCAAGAACGACGCGCGGGCGACGAAAGTGATCGAGGAATGCCTGACGCTGGCGAACTGGGGCACGAAGCCGGCCGAAGGCCGCGCTTACGGCTTCTCGTTTGCGTATGTGGTCGGAACGCCGTCGGCGGCGGTGATCGAGATCTCGCTCGATCGCAAGACCGGCGCGATCCGGGCGCATAAATTCTGGAGCACGGTCGATCCCGGCATTGTCATCAACCCGGACATCGTGATCTCGCAGACCGAGAGCAACGTGATCTACGGCGTCAGCCAGATGCTGAAGGAGCGCATGACCCTCGCGAAAGGAGAGGTCGAGCAGTCGAACTTCTCCGACTACGAGGTGCTGCGCCTGTCGGAGACGCCGGAGATCGTCACCAAGATCGTGCATTCGACCAACCGCCCAACCGGCATCGGCGAGGTTGCCTTGCCGCTGATCGGCGGCGCGGTGTCGAACGCACTTTACGCGATGACCGGCAAGCGGCTGCGCCACATGCCGTTCACCCCGGAGCGGGTGAAGGCGGCCTTGGGCTGACCCCGGTTTGAAAAATCAGCCCCGCCGCATCGCTGCGGCGGGGTTTTTCTTTGGGCATGGCGGCAGGCGGCCGGGATCACTATTCTATGGACGACGAAAGGACCTGCCTCATGGACGACAAGACCCGCACCGAACTGGAAGCCGCCGCGTTCCGCCGCCTGGTGGCGCACCTGCGCGAGCGCACCGATGTGCAGAATATCGACCTGATGAATCTCGCCGGCTTCTGCCGCAACTGCCTGTCCAACTGGATGAAGGAGGCGGCCGACGCGCAGGGGATACCCCTGAGCAAGGACCAGAGCCGGGAGGAGGTCTACGGCATGCCCTATGACGAGTGGCGCGCGAAGCATCAGAAAGAGGCATCGCCGGAGCAGAAGGCGGCCTTCGAGAAGAGCCACCGGCATTGAGGCTGTCTTTCCGGGACCGGAAAGAGGTATGGCCGCGAGGACACAGTGCCGCCCTTTCAGGCAGCCGGTGCACTGTTTTTATCTTTCCGAATCAATGACATCCGTCCTAGGCTTGGGGTGTCGTCAACAACCGAAAGGAGGTGATCCAGTGTCTCATTGTCTATCGCCGCAAGTGCGGACCCAAACGGTAGCTTTCGTGAGCTGGACCCCCTCGATCGAGGGTCTGCGCGTTTGATGCCGCTACGGCTCCGCCAGTCCCTCACTTGGACTGCGGCCTGACAATGGAAGGGCCGCCCGCAAGGGCGGCCCTTCTTTTATTCTTTGCACCGAGATTGTTTCTGTTCACCTCTCCCCACAGGGGAGAGGGAACATGCCGAGTTCGTCGCATCCGCTTTCGCAAGCCATCGTTCTAATTCACCCCCGCGCCCGCCGCCTTGATGACCGGCGTCCATTTGTCGATCTCGGCCGCCACAAAGTCGCGCAAGGCCTGCGGACCGCGCCGCTCTTTCGGCGGAACGATGGCGCCGATGTCTTCGAGCCGCTTGCGTGTCGTCGGATCGTCGAGCGCCTTGCTGGCGGCGTCGGCGAGCTTGTCGACCATCGCCTTTGGCGTGCCCTTGGGCGCGAACATGGCGTTCCAGCCCGAGGCCTGGAATTTCGGCAGGCCGGCCTCGACTGTCGTCGGCACATTCGGCAGCACCGATGCGCGCTCGTTCTGCGCCACCGCCAGAATGCGCACCGATCCGGCCTCGACATGGCCGATGGTGTGCGGGATCTGATCGCACAGGAAATCGTACTGGCCGGTGATCAGGTCGTTCAGCGCCGGCCCCGAGCCGCGATAGGCAACCATCGGCGAGCGCGCGCCGACCAATGCTGTGAACAGCAGGCAGGACACGTGCGAGGTGGCGCCGACGCCGCCATGACCGTTGCTGAGCTTGGCTGCATCCTTCTTCAGGACATCCATCAATTCCTGCAGCGTTCGTGCAGGAAAATCCTTCTTCACGAACACGCCGATCGGCGTGTCGGTGAATTGCGTGACATGCTCGAAATCGGTGAGTGGATGATAGGGCAGCTTGTCGCCATAGAGGCCGACGCTCGCCGCATGGGTGCCCATCTGGCCGACCAGCAAGGTGTAGCCGTCGGGCGTCGCCCGCGCGCCGCGCGCGGAGCCCGTGGTGCCGCCGGCGCCGCCAACATTCTCAATGACGAAACGCTGGCCGAGGACCTGGCTCATGCCTTCGAGCACGATGCGGGCGATCACATCGGTATTGCCGCCGGGCGCATAGGGCACGATCACGGTGATCGTGCGGTCGGGCCAGGTCTGCGACAGCGAGGGGGAATTCAGGGAAAACAACGACGCCAGCACGGCGCACGCGACCGCAACACTCCGCATGGGATTTCCTCCGGTCTTTGTTATGCACCCTGAATTCAGCGTTCAGGGATGGCCGGACTTCTGTCCAGCGTCACAGTCTAGCCCAGGGACGCGCCGGACTTAACGGCTTCGTGAAGGCATTCCGCCGACTTTTCGTCCGAATTCGTGACGCAAAGTAAGGCCGGATATACGCCGTTTTCGACTATTGCTTTTGCGGGCTGTTGCCGGAGTTACGCTGGTCAATCCATTGGAGGAGGGCGCGACGTGAGACCCACCGCATATCGGACAGCCGTTTTCGCTCTTGGCATTGCAGGATTGCTGCAGGCCGGCCCGGCTCGGGCCGCGCAATGCGGCGGCGACTTCGACGCCTGGCTCGCGACGTTCCAGCGCGAAGCGGCGGGAAAGGGAATTTCCCAGCGGTCGGTTGCGGCGCTGTCGGGGCTGACACCAGATCCACAGGTCATCTCGCTCGACCGCAGGCAGAGTCACTTCAGAAAAAGCTTCGAGGAATTCGGTCTGCCGCGCATCGCGCAGCGTATCGGCAAGGCGAAAGGCCTGATGCAGCAGCATGCCGGATTGCTCAAACGCATCGAGGGACAATATGGCGTGCCCGGCTCGGTGGTGATCGCGATCTGGGGACTGGAGACCGATTTCGGCGCGGTGCAGGGCCGGCAATCGGTGCTGCGCTCGCTCGCGACGCTGGCGCACGACTGCCGCCGCACCGAGCGGTTCCAGAACGAACTTCTGGATGCGTTGCGCATTCTCGACCGCGGCGACCTCTCGGCGCAGGAAATGCGCGGCGCCTGGGCGGGCGAACTCGGCCAGACCCAGTTTCTCGCCTCGTCCTATTACAAATTCGCCGTCGATTTCGACGGCAACGGCAGGCGCGACCTGATCCGCTCGGTGCCGGACGTGCTCGGCTCCACCGCCAATTATCTGCGCGGTTATGGCTGGCAGCGCGGGGCGGCCTACACCGAAGGCTCGCGCAATTTCGAAGTGCTGAAGGAGTGGAACAAGTCCTCGGTCTATCAGAAGACCATCGCCGCCTTCGCCGCGCGGCTCGACGGCGTTCAATAGCCGCAGACAAGCATTTTCGGATTTTCTCCCGGCTTTTTCAGCGGCCTGTGGATGACGGGCGCATTGCGTCCGCATTTCTTGACCCTTGCCCCGGCCTTCCCGAAAACGTGGGATGTCATGAGGAGAATTTTGTAATGCCCGCCACCGCCGCTGCCGCCGCCCCGGAAGAAACAGCCGTCCGCTTCGCCAAGGACCAGTTGAAGGCGTTCGTCGAGCGCGTGGAGAAGCTGGAAGAGGAGAAGAAGGCGATCTCCGACGACATCCGCGACGTCTATGCCGAGGCCAAAGGCAACGGGTTCGACGTGAAGGCGCTGCGCCAGATCGTCAAGCTCCGCAAGATGGAACCGACCGAGCGCGAGGAACAGGATGCGATCCTGGAGACCTACATGCACGCGCTGGGGATGCTGAAGAACTGACGTCGGCTGTACAAACCTCTCCGTCGTCATGCGCGGGCTTGACCGCAAGTCGGGTTTACCCGACTTGCGTATCAGCTTGCGGAACTCGCGTATACGCGAGTTCCGATGCATCTCGCTTAGGGAGGCACCACCGTGCGATCCTGATCGGGATGGCCGGGACATCAGGGCGTCACGCCCGTCTTCGACGGGCTATGCTCGGCCATGACGAGATGAGAGGCTGAGGAAGCTACCGCAACGCCGCGGTGCGCTGGCCGAATGTGCTGGTCGCGAGGAAATTGACCGCGCTGCCGCTGAAGGCCGTATGGGACATGCCGTGATGCGGGTCGTCGGCAAAGCCCATCAGCACCGTCTTCGATGGCTTCACCATGAAGTCGCGCAGGCCGATGAAGTCCGGAGTGCCGAGCAGCGTCGTGTTCATGAAGCCTTCGACGCTCGGCGTCACGACAATGGCGCGCATGAAAGGTGTGTCGAGGCGATTGGCGTTGGACGCCTGAATGGTGGCTGCATTGGCGAGCGATTGCACGCGGGACGGCTCGGCCGCGGTCGCCTTTGTTGCGACCGTGGTATTCGCCGCGATGGCGGCCGGCCGCGGAACCGCGGGAACGGGTCTTGCGCGCTCTTGCGCCGGTTCGGGCTGCGCGGCGGCATAGGCCAGCGTGTATTCGTTCGGCGTTGCGCGGTAGCGTTCCGGCGCCGCAAACGGGCCAATACTGGCGGTGGTGACGGCCGCAGGATCGGACGAGGCGACATCGGCCGGCCGGCGGCGGGCGGCCGACGTTTCAGCCGGGGTTTCCGGCAGGCCGCGCCAATAGCCGCGCGAATGGATGATGTCGTTCGGCGTGATCGCGACGAGCGCCCGGAAGACCGAGGGCTTGATCGGCGCAGGCGTCTGCTCGGGAGAGACCGGCTGGACAGACGCCACCTGGATATTGGCCGGGCGGCCCTTCGGCATCGGCACCGACACCGCTGAAGCGATCTGCGCCGGCGCGGCCGGTTCGGGCTTCGCTGTGTTGCTCTGCGTATAGCTGTTGGTGCGCACGCTCGGCGTGCGGGCGGCGACCTGCGCCGGCGCGGCGGGTGTCTTGTCCGCCTCGTCCTCTTCGTCCTTGTCCTTCTGTTTGCCGAAACCAAACAGCTTGGCAAAAATATTCTTGCCGCCGCCCGCGTCGCGCGCCGCCAGCGAGACCGCAGACGGCGAGCCGCCGTGCCTCTTGATATCGGCCAATGCGAGGTCGTAGCCGGCGAGCGGCTGACCGTCAGTCGGTACATGCACCGTGCGCTGGTCCGGGAAGACCTTCACAAGCTGTTCGCGCGTCATGCGCGGCCAGTGACGCACATTGCCGACGTCCATGTGCACGAAGGGCGAGCCGGAGGTCGGATAGAAGCCGACGCCGCCGCGTTGCAGGCGCAGGCCGGCGACGCGGATCTGCTCCAGCGACACGCCGGGGATGAAGAAATCCATCGCCTTGCCCTGCATGTGCAGGGAATTGCGCGCGACGCCGCCGGAGCGGCGCGCCAGCATCGCATTGGTCTTGGGTGCGCGGTAGGACGAAATGATGTGGATCGACTTGTCGGTCCCGAACTCGCGCGAGACTTCCCAGACCGCGTCGAACAATTGCGGGTCCATCTCGGTCTGGTCGTCGGTGCGCCAGTCGCGCAGGAAGTGGTTGAGTTTCTTCAGGCCGTCCGCGTCGTAGCGGCCGTTGCGCTTGAAGGTGACGGTGATGTCATCGCCGCGATGCGTATGATGCATCGAGATGGTGCGGGTGTCGCCATTGGCGACCGCGGTCTGAAGGCCCTTGCCACCGGCCAGGATGAGAAATGCCGACAGGCCAACGCGCCGCGTGACGCGCAGTGCTTTCCTGATCCCCGTTCTGCGTAGTTCAGCAGATGGCACGTCGTCCCCGTCACAGAACTTATTAAGGCACGAAGCCGCAGCCGTCCCGCTGCGGATCATGGTGAGCGCAATGTTGTTACGATGGGTTAACGACGGATTATCGCCCCATCCCTATCCCGTGCATTCTGGGTAACGACGGAAGATGGCGAAAAATGGCCTTGCCTGATGCAAAAAGGCCGCTCGCCAACCCTGTGGTTAACGAACGGCCATTTTTTAGCAGATTACCGCGCGATCGGACGCAAAACCGGTTCCCACTTTTGCTGATCGCGCGGGTGCCGGACTATGCGCTGAAATTAGCGGAAAAGGCGGCCGAAAAAGTCGCCGATCGGGTCGTTGCGGCCCGAATAGCGAGCGCCGCCACGCTGGCCGCGCGAGGAGGAGAACCAGTCGGCGAACGCTGAATCCTCGCGCACCTGATATTGCAGCGAATCGCGGCTTACTCCGCTACCTGTGTGCGAGCGCTGGATCGCGAGGTCGGCGACCTTGCGGTTCTCGGGCTTGAACTGGGCGATGATCGCGGCGTCGCGGCCGTAGATGTCGTCGCGGATCACCAGCTTGCCGTTCTCGTCCACATAGGCCGACTGATAGGTCAGATAGACCGGCAGGTGGTTCGGGAAATCGATGTTGATTTCCGAATTGCCATACATGCTGCGCAGCTTCTCCTGGGTATAGCCATCCTTCGGACGCACCAGCGACAGCAGCTTCTCGCCATACATCAGCGGATTTTCCACGCGCATGCAGCCGTGGCTGTAGGCGCGCTTGTCATGTGCGAAGAGATGCTTGTCCGGCGTGTCGTGCTGATAGACCAGGAACTTGTTGGGGAAGTTGAAGCGGATGCGGCCCAGCGCGTTGCGGTCGCCCGGCGGCTGGTAGATGCGCACGGTGCCGTCGCGGTTCTGCTCCATGCGCAGGCCCATGCGCTCGAGCGCGCCCGGATCCTGCCGCACGGCCGGCAGATATTCATTGGCGATGATCGACGGCGGCACGTTCCAGGTCGGGTTGACGGTGATGAACTTCATCGTCGCCATGGTGATTGGCGTCGGCTGCGAGGGCTTGCCGACGACGATCTTGGTCTTCCAGTGGATCGTGTCGTTGTTGACGATCTTCAGCGTGAAGTCGGGAATGTTGACCATCACATAACGGCTGCCGAGATTGCGCGGCATCCAGCGCCAGCGTTCCATGTTGGCGACGATGATGTCGGCCGCGCGCTCGCGCTTCGGTCCACCGTTGAGGGCGCGCAAGGTGCCGGGGCCGACAAGTCCGTCGGTGGTGAGGCCCGCGCCCTTCTGGAACTCCTTGACCGCTTCGACGACGCCAGCGTCATAGACCGTGCTGCTCTGGTCGCCGGCGATGTTCAGCCGCTTGCGCAGCGCGGCAACGCGCGGATCGTTCATGCCGGGCTTCAGCGAAGGGCCTTCCGGCACGCGCACAACCTCGACTTCTTCGGTCCTGATGCCGCGTGCTTCGGCCAGCGCCTTCTTCAGCGCCTTGTATTGCGCATGCTGCGGCTGGTAGGAGGCCAGCACCGGGGCGAGATCGGCCACGCCCGCGACCTTCGCGAGGATGTCCGACGGCTCCGGCATCTGCAGGTCGAAACCGATATCGCCGCTGATGCGCGAGAAGTGCACGCGGCCGTTCTGCGCGTGGCGGGCAAATTCCAGGATCTCGCCAGTGTAGCGGAGTTCCGCCTGGGCGAGGTCGTCCGGCGTGGCGGCCTTCAGGTCTGGCGCCGGATAGTCGGATGGCTCAAGTCCGTCGGCGTCGACACCCTTCAGGTAAGCGACGGCCGATTTCGCGCGCGGCGAAAGCGCGCCATTCTCGATCCAGAGCGGCGCGTAGTTGCGCGCCTTGTAGAAATCCTCGGCGGCGGTGCGCTCGTTGCGACGGCTGAAGAAACGGTCGGCCTTGGGCAGCAGGTCGCGCAGCTTCTCGCTGACCGGATCGAGCGCGGCGACCGCAGGGACTTCGGCAGGTGCGGTTGCCGTCGCCGGAGCGGCGGCAGGCGCTGCGGCCGGCGCAGCAGGATCGGCGGGAGCTGCTGCGGCAGGCGCCGACGTCGTCGTCTCCGGCTTGTCCTGCGGCGGTGTCGTGCTGCCGACGATTGCGGGTTGCGTCACATCGGCCGCCGAAGGAGGCGCCACATTGGCGGGCTCGGGTGTCGGAACCTTGGCTTCCACCGCAGCCGAGGACGGCGTTTCGGTGAGAACCTGCGCCTGTGCCGAAACGCTGAACGCCAGCACAAGTGCAGTGGTCGCAAGAAGACGGTCGAATTTCAGGCCCCGCATCGAATTCTCTCCCGATTGCCCGGACTTAAGTCCCATCACGCCATACGCATGCAGCGTTATAGCGTTCGCAGCCCGGAAAACACTTCAAAAAAGCGACAGTTGCGGCCAAGTGCGGCAAAATTCCCGCAGCCGGATGGCCACAATCTGCGATTCGCGGACGCCGTTACTCCACGGCCACGGACTCGGCGTCGCTTTTACCGTCCGCCTCGGAATAGCCGAGGCTTTCCAGCTTCCGGTAAAGTGTGGAGCGGCCGATTTTCAGCCGCCGCGCGACTTCCGACATCTGCCCACGGTAATGGGTGATGGCGAAGCGGATCAATTCCGCTTCGACGTCTTCCAAAGGACGAACCTGACCATCCGAACCGAGCAGGGGGAGTCCCCCCTGGTGCCAGGATGGGCCGGCCGGATGGCCGGGCTCGACAATCATGGCCGGCGCGTCGGCCAGAAGCACCAGGTCGGAAGACAGGTCCGGCGATGCGGGGACAGTGTCGGGGCTGTCCGGCACCTGCGCCGCGATCTGCGGAAACTCGTTCAGGCCGATGCTCTCGCCGTCGGCCAGCACAACCGCGCGGAAGACGGCGTTCTCAAGCTGGCGCACATTGCCCGGCCAGCGCCAGCGGGAGAGCAGGCCAAGCGCATCGCCTGACACCGACCGGATCGTCTTGCCTTCCTCGGCAGAGAACCGCACCAGAAAATGCCGCACGAGTTCCGGGATGTCCTCGGGGCGCTCGCGCAATGGCGGCACCGCGATCGGGAACACATGCAGGCGGTAGAACAGGTCTTCGCGGAAGCGGCCGCTCTTCACGTCTTCGGCGAGATTGCGGTTGGTGGCCGAGACGAGACGCACATCGACCTTTACCGGCTTGCGGCCGCCGACCGGTTCGACTTCACCTTCCTGAACCGCACGCAGCAATTTCACCTGCGCGGCCAGCGGCAATTCGCCGACTTCATCCAGAAACAGGGTGCCGCCATCGGCTTCGACGAACTTGCCGGCGTGGCGCTCTGTGGCGCCGGTGAAGGCGCCCTTCTCGTGGCCGAACAAGATGGATTCGACGAGATTGTCCGGGATCGCGCCGCAATTCACCGCAACGAACGGCGTGCTCTTGCGCTCGCCGGAGCCGTGAATGGCGCGGGCGATCAGCTCCTTGCCGACGCCGGATTCGCCTTCGATCAGCACGGGGATATTGGAGGCCGCCGTCTTCTCGGCGTTGCGCAGCACCGCGCTCATCAGCGGCGAACGGGTGACAATATCCTTGAAGGTAAGGGTGCCCTCGCGGCTGCGCTTGGTGCGCGCGAGTTCGTTCGCCAGCGCAGTGTTGATGACCGCGTTCTTGATCGAGACCTGCAGGCGCTCGAAGCCGACCGGTTTCACCACGAAGTCCGCGGCACCGGCGCGCATCGCCGAGACCACATTGTCGATGCCGCCATGCGCGGTCTGCACGATGACCGGAATCGTGAGGCCGTCCTCGCGCATGCGGGCGAGCAGGCCGAGGCCGTCAAGCTCCGGCATCACAAGATCGAGCACGACGCAATCGATCCGCGGATTGTCGGCCAAGAGATTCAGCGCCTCGTCGCCGCCGGAGGCGAGCAGGACGTCATAGCCGGCCTTGCGCGCCATGTTTTCCAGCAGGCGGCGCTGCACGGGATCGTCGTCGACCACAAGAACGCACTCAGCCATCACACAACACCCCTTACGCGGCGTTCCAGCCCCGATTGATTTGTGCCGTTTCGGGGCACTCTGGGCTTTTTGGCTTAATGAGTTGTTAAGCGGGCCGCGACGTCGACGGCCCGGCGCCGTTCGGCTTTACTCCGGCGAATGCCGACCCACAGGAGGAAATCGACATGAAGCTCTTTGCAACGACCGTATTGCTCGCATCGCTGGTCGCCGGGCAGGCGATGGCTGCCGAGAAAGTGTCTCTGGTCGGCATCTGGTCCGGGCCGCGCGAACGCATTGCCAAGACCGAAGGCCTGCGCGAGGGCGTGGCGACGCTCGTCATCACCGAGCAGAAGGGGCGGACGTTCAAGGGCCATCTCGTTCGCGCGAACAAGGACGGCGACGTGAAGGAAGACCTATGGGGTGCGTTCACACCGGGCGGCCGGCTGATGGTCGGCTCGGACGAGGAGGGCATCTATTCGTTCGCGCTCGTGAACGCCAACACGCTCGATTACTGCTACGTCGAATCCGGCAATTCGGCGCGCTCGGTCTGCGCGCGCTTGTCCCGCAGGAAATAACATTGGGATGGCCGGGCTGGCCTGGGTTGCCCCTGATCGGTACGCACGGGATTTTGTCGCATAAGCCGGAAGGAGGAGCGATCTCCCCTTGACCGGACGGTCATCGCATCGCCACATGATGTTCGCATTGTTCATCATCGATTTTGCACGGCGATTCCCCCTGATGGCTTCCCAGACCAGCACCGCTCCCAAATCCGCAACCGGCGCCGATCTCGGCATCCTGCCGGAATGGAACCTGACCGATCTCTATGCCTCGCTCGACGACCCGCGCATCAAGCGCGACCTCGAGCAGTCGGAGGCCGAGTGCATCGCCTTCGAGAAGGACTTCAAGGGCAAGCTGAATGAACTGGCGACGGGACCGAACGCGGGCGCAGCCCTGGTCGAGCCGGTACGCCGCTACGAGAAGATCGAGGATCTGCTCGGGCGGCTGATCTCCTATGCCGGGCTTGTCTATTCCGGCAACACGACCGATCCGGTGCGCGCGAAATTCTACGGCGATGTGCAGGAGCGCATCACCTCGATCTCGCTGCATCTGCTCTTCTTCACGCTGGAGCTGAACCGCATCGACGATGCCGCGCTGGAGAAGGCGATGGCCGATCCGGCGCTCGGCCATTACCGGCCGTGGCTGGAGGACATCCGCAAGGAGAAGCCGTATCAGCTCGAGGACCGCATCGAGCAGTTGTTCCACGAGAAATCGGTGAGCAGCTATTCGGCCTGGAACCGCCTCTTTGACGAGACGATGGCCGGCCTGCGCTTCGAGGTGGACGGGCAGAAGCTCGCTATCGAGCCGACGCTGAACTTCCTGCAGGACCAGGACGAGAGAAAGCGCCGCATTGCGGCTGAAGCGCTCGCCGCGACCTTCAAGGACAATGTGCGGCTGTTCTCGCTGGTCACCAACACGCTCGCGAAGGACAAGGACATTTCCGACCGCTGGCGCGGCTTCCAGGATGTCGCGGATGCGCGTCACCTCTCCAATCGCGTCGAGCGCGAAGTGGTGGACGCGCTGGTGACCGCCGTGCGCGCCGCCTATCCGCGGCTGTCGCACCGCTATTACAAGCTGAAGGCGCACTGGTTCGGCAAGGACAAGCTGCCGCACTGGGACCGCAACGCGCCGTTGCCGCAGGTGCCGATGCGCTCGTTCAAATGGGATGAGGCACGCGACACCGTGCTCTCCGCCTATGGCGCGTTCTCGCCGCGCATGCGCGACATCGCCAAACGATTCTTCGACGACCGCTGGATCGACGCGCCGGTGCGGCCGGGCAAGGCGCCGGGCGCCTTCGCGCATCCGACCGTGCCATCAGCGCACCCCTATGTGCTGCTCAATTACCAAGGCAAGCCGCGCGACGTGATGACGCTGGCGCACGAGCTCGGCCACGGCGTGCATCAGGTGCTGGCAGCGCCGAACGGTCCCCTGATGGCGCCGACGCCGCTGACGCTGGCGGAAACCGCGAGCGTGTTCGGCGAGATGCTGACCTTCAAGAAGCTTCTGGGATCGACGGCCAGCCCGGTTGAGCGCAAGGCGATGCTCGCCGCCAAGGTCGAGGACATGATCAACACGGTGGTGCGCCAGGTCGCGTTCTACAGCTTCGAACGCAAAGTGCATATCGAGCGCAAGGACGGCGAGCTCACCGCCGAACGCATCAACGAACTCTGGATGGAGGTGCAGCTCGAGAGTCTCGGGCCGGCCATCGACCTGCGTCCGGGCTATGAGGTGTTCTGGACCTATATCCCGCACTTCATCCATTCGCCGTTCTACGTTTACGCCTATGCCTTCGGCGACTGCCTCGTGAACTCGCTCTACGCGGTCTACGAGAAGGCGGAGGCCGGCTTTGCAGAACGGTATCTCGACATGCTCGCGGCCGGCGGCACCAAGCATTATTCCGAATTGCTGAAGCCCTTCGGGCTCGACGCGCGCGATCCCAATTTCTGGCAGGGCGGGCTTGGTGTGATCGACCGCATGATCGGAGAACTGGAAGCGCTGGATAAGACTGCCTGACGGGCAAAAAGGCGTTTTACATCTTGTATAACGTATGTTATACAGGATGTATTACGGCTCGGAGGCACGTCATGAAGGTCGAAATCAAGCGCATTGGAAATTCCGACGGCCTGATTTTGCCGCGTGAACTGATGCAGCGGCTCGACCTCAAGCGCGGCCAGACGCTGCATGTCGTGGAACTGGCCGGTGGCGGCTTCCAGGTGCTGCCCTACGATCCCGACTTCGAGAAGACGATGGATATCGCCGACGACATCATGGACGAGTATCGCGACACGCTCGCGACGCTCGCCAAATGAGCGCGGCAAAAGAGCCGGCCTGGCTGACCTACGAGCAGATCATCGCCATGCACAGCCGGCAATTGCGCCGCTTCGGCGGCGCGGCCGGTCTGCGAGACGAGGGGATGCTGCGCTCCGCCATCGAGCGTCCGTTGAACAAATGGCAATATGAGCAAGCACCGCTGCCTGAACTGGCGGCTGCTTATGCCTTCGGGCTTGCGAAGAATCACGCCTTCGTCGACGGCAACAAGCGCATCGCCTTCATAGCCTTGATGGTATTCTTGCGCAAGAATGGCGTCGCCTTCGTGCCCGATCCCGCGCAGGCGACAACGATCATGCTCGCGCTGGCTGCGGGCGAAGTGAGCGAGCAAAGTCTCGCCCGCTGGATCGGCGATAATCTGCCGAAAGATTGAACGTCACGGCTGCTTCAGCCGCCACGTCATGGTGATGTTCGCCGTCACCGAAATATTCTCCGGCGGTGCGACCTGCATGCCGCGCGCGGCCATCGGCGCCGCCATCTCGCGCAGCATGCGCGGCTCGCTGTCGGCGATCTCGATGATCTCGCCGAGCTGCACACCGGCCGCCTCCGCATAGACTTTCGCGCGCGCCCGCGCGTCCGCCACCGCGTCGCGGCGGGCGATATCGAGCGCATTGCTCTTCTCGTCGAGGCCGAAGCGCACATTGCGCATCTCGAACAGGCCGGTATCGGCGATGGCGGTGATGATGGCGTCGATTGTGCCGAGCTTCTTCGCCTTCAACTCGAATGACGTGACCGCCTGGTACTCGGTCTCGATGCGCGGTCCCTGCTGCGGCACAGGCTGGCGCACCTGATCCAGCCGGAAATTCGACTGTTCGATGACAAGGCCATCTTTCTCCAGCGCGCGCAAGGCGGCGGTGGCCTTGGCGGCGCGCTCCTTGTGGGCGCTGGTTGCGGCTTCCAGCGTGCGTCCTCTTGTCACCACCTCGGCCGAGAGGCGGGCAATGTCCGGCGGCACCTCGGCGCGGCCGTCGCCGCGTACGGTGATGGTCGGGCCGCGGTCGAAGGACGGTTGCGCGAAGGCCGGGAGGGCAGGAAGCAAGAGGAAAGCCGTCAGCGCCGCAATCATCGTCTTCATGAAAATGTCTCCGTCTTAAGATGGTTTCGCTCTAGCGTCGTGCGGCGGCAAATCTGTGACGATGCAATCGCGCCGGAGACTCGTGTTTTTGCAGCGGCGCACTATCTTATCGTCACCGACCCATGACCGACGATCCCGAAGCCAACCGTTTCTCCGCCCGCGCCGCCCGCTATGCCCGCGTCGGCACCAATGTCGGTGGCATCGCCGCGCGGCTCGCGGCCGCACGCTTCCTCGGCATGGGCCTCGACCGCGCGGAGAATGCGGCGGCGCTCGGCGCCGCGCTGGGCGGGCTGAAAGGCCCGATCATGAAGGTGGCGCAGCTCATCTCCACCATCCCGGAAGCAATCCCGCCCGAATACACCATCGAGCTTGCCAAGCTGCAGAGCGAGGCGCCGCCGATGGGCTGGGCCTTCGTGAAGCGGCGCATGGTCGCCGAACTCGGCGCCGACTGGCAGACGAGGTTTTCCTCCTTCGAGCATCATTCGGCTGCGGCCGCCTCGCTCGGACAGGTGCACAAGGCGCGCGCGCTTGATGGCAGTGAGCTCGCCTGCAAGCTGCAATATCCCGACATGCAGTCGGCCGTGGAGGCGGATCTCGCACAATTGCAGATGTTGTTCGCGCTCTATCGGCGCCTCGAGCCGGCCATCGACCCGAGCGAGATCGGCCGCGAGATTTCCGACCGCATCCGCGAGGAACTCGACTACGAACGCGAGGCGAAACATGTCGCGCTTTATCGCAACATGCTGGCCGATGAGAAGCTCATCCGCGTTCCGCGTGTCTGGCCGGAGCTGTCGACGAGACGTCTGCTCACGCTCGACTGGCTCGAGGGCAAGCGCGTGCTCGCACACAAGGAGGCTTCGCTCGAGATCCGCAATCGGCTGGCGCAGGCGATGTTCACCGCCTGGTGGTTTCCGTTCAGCCGCTTCGGCGTGATCCACGGCGATCCGCATCTTGGCAACTACACCGCCTTCGAGGAGGGCGGCGAGCCGCAGGGCCTCAATCTTCTCGATTATGGATGTATCCGCATCTTCCCGCCGTCCTTTGTCGGCGGCGTGGTCGACCTGTATCGCGGGCTCCAGCGCGGCGACGACTCTTTGATCGTGCGTGCCTACGAAACCTGGGGTTTCAAAAACCTGTCGCGCGACCTGATCGATGTGCTGAACATCTGGGCACGTTTCATCTACGGGCCGCTGCTGGATGACCGCGTGCGCTCGATTGCCGACGGCGTGAAGCCATCCGAATACGGCCGCCGCGAAGCCTTCCGCGTGCATCAGGCGTTGAAAGAGAAAGGACCCGTCACCGTGCCACGAGAATTCGTATTCATGGACCGGGCGGCGATCGGGCTTGGCGGGGTTTTTCTGCACCTGAAAGCGGAGTTGAATTTTTTCCGCCTGTTCAATGAAGCGATCGAGGATTTCGCCATCGAAAAGGTTGCCGCCCGCCAGCAGGCGGCGCTGACCGATGTGGGGCTTGCAGGCCTTTGAAGTCGCTGTCCCGGCCTGCGGCAATTGACACATTCGATTGGGCTATAAGCGGTTCTTTTGCATTTCCCCGGCGTGCGGCATTGCAAGGCAGGCTCTGTTGGGCTACCCCTCCCGACAGAAAGGTCAAGACCACAAGGGGCTAACGACAATGGCCGATCACGGCGAAGTCCAGTATTCCACCGCTGAAGGCAACGACATGCCGGCGCACGAAGCGATGTACGAGACGTTCCTCGCGATGGCCAAGTGGGGCACCATCTTCGTGGTCATTCTTCTGATCCTGATGGCCTATTTCCTCGTCTAACCCGCTGGTGTCCGGCGTCGGGGGGCGTCCATGAAAATCGCAATCGCAGCAGAAACCGACGCCGCCGAACCGCGCGTGGCCGGCACGCCTGAAACCGTGAAGAAGTTCATCGGTCTCGGCGCCGAGGTGGCGGTGGAGGCCGGCGCCGGCGTGAAGTCCGGCATTCTCGACAAGGATTATGCAGCCGCCGGTGCAAGCGTTGGCCAAGGCGTGACCAAGGATGCCGACATCGTTCTGAAGGTGCGTCGTCCGAACGCCGACGAGATCAGGTCCTACAAGAAGGGCGCGCTCGTCGTCGCCATCATGGATCCTTACGGCAACGAGGCTGCGCTGAAAGCGATGGCCGATGCCGGTCTCACCGCGTTCGCGATGGAGTTGATGCCGCGCATCACGCGCGCGCAGTCGATGGACGTTCTGTCGAGCCAGGCGAACCTCGCCGGCTATCGCGCGGTGATCGACGGTGCCGCCGAATATGGCCGCGCGCTGCCGATGATGATGACGGCGGCCGGCACCGTGCCTGCCGCGAAAGTGTTCGTGATGGGCGTCGGCGTCGCCGGTCTGCAGGCCATCGCGACCGCGCGCCGCCTCGGCGGCATCGTCACCGCGACCGACGTGCGGCCGGCGGTGAAGGAGCAGGTGCAGTCGCTCGGCGCGAAATTCATCGCGGTCGAGGACGAGGAATTCAAGCAGGCCGAGACCGCTGGCGGCTACGCCAAGGAAATGTCGAAAGAGTATCAGGCCAAGCAGGCCGCGCTGGTCGCCGAGCATATCCAGAAGCAGGACATCGTGATCACGACGGCGCTGATTCCCGGCCGTCCGGCGCCGCGGCTTGTCTCGAAAGAGATGGTGGCCGCGATGAAGCCGGGCTCGGTGCTGGTCGATCTCGCGGTCGAGCGCGGCGGCAATGTCGAGGGCGCCAGGCTGGGTGAAGTCGTGAATGTCGGCGGCGTCAAAATCGTCGGCCATGCCAATGTCCCCGGCCGTCTCGCGGCATCGTCTTCCGCGCTCTACGCGAAGAATCTTCTGACCTTCCTCGAAATCCTGATCGACAAGAAAGAGAAGAAACTTGCGATCAACTGGGATGACGAGATTCTCAAGGCGGTCACGCTGACGCGCGATGGCGCGGTCGTGCATCCGAATTTCCAGCCGAAGACTGCGGCCTAACGGAGATCATCATGGAAGCCGTGGATCCCTTCGTGTTCCGCCTGTCCATTTTCGTGCTGGCGGTGTTCGTCGGTTATTACGTCGTCTGGTCGGTGACGCCCGCCCTGCACACGCCGCTGATGTCGGTGACCAACGCGATCTCCTCGGTGATCGTGGTCGGCGCGCTGCTCGCGGTCGGTGTGCCGCTGGCGACCGACAGCAGCGGGCCGCTGCTCGCACGCATCCTCGGTTTCGTCGCGCTGGTCTTTGCCTCGGTCAACATCTTCGGCGGGTTCCTCGTCACCCAGCGCATGCTGGCGATGTACCAGAAGAAAAAGAAGTGAGTTCACGATGAGCGCCAATGTCGTAGCCCTTCTTTATCTGGTCGCCGGCGTCCTCTTCATCCTGGCGCTGCGCGGCCTGTCGAGCCCGGAAACCAGCCGGCAGGGCAACCTGTTCGGCATGATCGGCATGACCATCGCGATGGTGACCACGCTCGCATCGCATCCGCCCTCGGATGTGATCGGCTGGGTGCTGGTCGTCGGAGGTCTCGCCATCGGCGGCGGCGCCGGCGCGGTGATCGCGCGCAAGGTGCCGATGACCTCGATGCCGGAACTGGTCGCGGCTTTCCACTCGCTGGTCGGCATGGCGGCGGTGCTGGTGGCGGCGGGCGCCTTCTATGCGCCGGCGGCCTTCGATATCGGCACGGTCGGCAACATCGCCAAGGCGAGCCTCGTTGAAATGGCGCTCGGCGTCGCCATCGGCGCGCTGACATTCACCGGCTCGGTGATCGCATTCATGAAGCTGTCCGGGCGCATGAGCGGAGCGCCGATCCTTCTGCCGGCACGGCACATCATCAATATCGCGCTTGCCGCGGCGATGATCTTCTTCATCTACGGCCTCGTGGTGTCGCAGAGTCAGATCGATTTCTGGCTGGTGACCATCATCGCGCTGGTGCTCGGCATCCTGATCATCATCCCGATCGGCGGCGCCGACATGCCGGTCGTGATCTCGATGCTGAACTCCTATTCCGGCTGGGCGGCGGCCGGCATCGGCTTCACGCTCGGCAATTCCGCGCTGATCATCACCGGCGCGCTGGTCGGTTCCTCGGGCGCGATCCTCTCCTACATCATGTGCAAGGGCATGAACCGCTCCTTTATCTCCGTCATCCTCGGCGGCTTCGGCGGCGAGGTCGCGGCGGCGGGCGGGGCAGCGGAGCAGCGGCCGGTCAAGCTCGGCTCGGCGGAAGACGCCGCCTATATCATGAAGAACGCCTCCAAGGTCATCATTGTGCCGGGCTACGGCATGGCGGTGGCGCAGGCGCAGCATGCGCTGCGCGAGATGGCCGACCATCTCAAGAAGGAAGGCGTGGAAGTGAAATACGCCATCCACCCGGTGGCGGGCCGCATGCCGGGCCACATGAACGTGCTGCTCGCCGAAGCGAATGTGCCCTACGACGAGGTGTTCGAACTCGAGGACATCAATTCGGAATTCGCGCAGGCCGACATCGCCTTCGTCATCGGCGCCAACGACGTGACCAACCCGGCGGCGGAAGAGGACAAGACCTCGCCGATCTACGGCATGCCGGTGCTGCAGGTCTGGAAGGCCGGCACGGTGATGTTCATCAAGCGTTCGCTCGCCTCGGGTTATGCCGGCATCGATAACCCCTTGTTCTATCGCGACAACACCATGATGCTGCTCGGCGATGCCAAGAAAATGACCGAGAGCATCGTCAAGGGCATGTAAGATCGCCGCTGCCGAATCGTTTTCAGCAGCAGGAGATTGCCCATGGCGGACAACAAGAAAATGCGCGGCGGTTCCGACCGCGGCCTGATTGCGTTGAGCGAGCCTTATGAGGTCCGCTACTGGTCGAAGAAATTCAAGGTCACGCCCGCCAAGCTGAAGGGGGCGGTCAAGGTTGTCGGCCGCTCGGCGAAGAAGGTCGAAGCCTATATCAAGCTGCACAAGCGCAAGGCGCGCGACCGCACGCTGATCTCGCTGAAAGAGGACTACGAAGTCCGCTACTGGTCGAAGAAGTTCAAGGTCACGCCCGCCAAGCTGAAATCGGCGGTCGGCGAAGCGGGGCGCTCCTCGACGCGGGTTGCGGCCTATCTGAAGGCCTCGACGAAGAAGAAAGCCAAGAAGCGCCGCGCCGCCAAGCGCAAGTAACGCGCTACAGCCGCTGATACATCACCAGCGCATCGACCATCCCGTGCACGGGATGGTCGAATGCATTTGGCAGCACCCCGCAAATCTCGAAGCCGCAGCGCTGCCACAGCATCACCGCGCGGCTGTTGGTGCTGATCACGAAGTTGAACTGCATGGCGCGGAAGCCGCGCTCGCGGGCGCGATCGAGCGAATGCGCGCACATCGCCCGCGCCACGCCTCGCCGCATCGCCTCGGGCGCGACGATATAGCCGCAATTGCTCACATGTGCGCCGCCGCCGCGATTGTTGGCGCGCAGATAATAGGTGCCAAGAATCTCGCCTTTGTCTTCGGCGACAAAGACCTCGTGCCCGGGCGTGAACCAGTAGGCGAGGGCGTCGGCTTCGCCGATGTCGCGCGGGATGGGATAGGTTTCGCCGGCGCGGAAGGCCGGCTCGATCACGCGCCAGATCGCGGTGCGGTCGCCGGAGGATGCTGAGCGGATTTCAAAAGTCTCCGAACTCATGCCGATCCCTTTCGCTGCAGCACGCGGCGCAACAACAGCGCCACCGTCACGCCCGCGACCATCACCCCGGCGAACACCAGCGGCGCGCGTTCCCAGCCGAAGGCCTGCACGAAAGCGCCGAGCGCCACGGGGCCGATCAGATTGCCGAGATTGCTGGTCTGGTTGATCAGTCCGATGGCGATGGCGAGCATGGCGGAAGTTGGCGCGAGACGCGGCGCCGCGCCGAAGATCGAGCCGGGAATGAGGCCGGTCAGCGCCAGGCTTGCCGACGCCAGAACCGCGATAACGGCGACAGGCAAGGTCTGCGAGAAAATCCCGAAGCCAGCAAATCCGAGGAAGGCGAAAGCCGAGGCGATCACCGCCCAGATCGGAATGCCCATGCGTGCGAGTGCCCCCGCAAAGAGATTGCCAAAGGCGTTCGCCACAACGGTCAGCGCGCTGATGAGGCCGGCGGTCCCGATCGACAGGCCAAGCTGCTGCACCAGCAGCGTCGGCATCAGGCCGGTCAGCGCCGAATACTGGAAGGTGTAGACGCAGAATGTGACGGCGAGCAGCACCGGCCCGGGTGAGCCGAGCACGCTGCGCACATTCGACAGGACATTCTCTCCGGGTGCGGCCGGCACCGGCTTCTCGTGGATGTCGAGCCGGCTGAGAAGCCCGGCATAGAGAAGGGCGACCGCGCCGTTGAAGATCCACAACGCCTGCCAGCCGAAGGACAGCAGGAAGGGGCCTGCGAGCATCATCGTTGCCGCGCCTGTCGGCAGATACATGGCCCAGAACGCAAACGCCGTTTCGCTGTCCTTCTGCGCCACCAGCGGGCGCAGAAGACGCGGACCGGCAATGGCGCAGGCGAGGAACCCGCAGCCTTCCAGCACCCGTGTTGCGATCAGGAACGCGCCGGACGGCGCGAAGGCTCCGGCGATGCTGGCGGCACCGGCCAGCGTCAGCCCGGCGAGCAGGGTCCGACGCGCATCCAACATCGACACCAGTATGCCGCCCGGAAGCCCGGCCAGTGCCCCAAGCGTGCTGTAGGCCCCGATGATCCACGCCGCCGCGAACAGCGACAGCGACAATTCGGTTTGCAGGATGGGCAGCGCGATGGCGGCCTTGCCGATCTGAAAGGCCGCAATCACGCCGGCCAGAACGAGGGCAACCACCGCCCCCCAGCGTGTCCTAACCGGCATGGCGCACCGCACAAATCACGATATAGCCAAGCACAGCCGCCGAAACGCGGAATTGATCTAAATCGGGGACAGCCCGGGCACGAACGAACATCTTTTCTGCTGTTTCTCGGAAGAGCAGGAGGAAGGCTTGTCCATACAATATTTCACCGAAGAAAACTCGGTCGCATGCGTCCTGGCGCGCATGGACCAATGCAAAAATGCAAGGTTCAGGGAGGTGATGGCGTCGGTGATCACGCATCTGCACGCCGTGATCAAGGAGGTCGAGCCAAGTGTGGAGGAATGGGCGCAAGCCATCCAGTTCCTGACCGACACCGGAAAAATCTGCGACGAGCGGCGCCAGGAATTCATCCTGACGTCGGACACGCTCGGCGTTTCGATGCTGGTGGACGCCATTAATCATCGCAAGCCGAGTGGTGCCACCGAGAACACCGTGCTCGGGCCCTTCCATGTCGCGGGTGCGCCGAAGCGTCAGATGGGCGACAACATCTGCCTCGACGGCAAGGGCGAGCCGCTCACCATGAGCGGCCGCGTGGTCGACATCCACGGCATGCCGGTGTCCGGCGCGCTGCTCGACATCTGGCACAGCAACGAGGACGGGTTCTACGACGTGCAGCAGCCGGGCATCCAGCCGGATTTCAATCTGCGCGGTCTGTTCCAGACAGGGCCGGACGGGCGTTACTGGTTCCGCTCGGTGAAGCCGCGCTACTATCCGATTCCGACCGACGGGCCGGTGGGGAAGATGCTGATGATGATGGGGCGGCACCCTTTCCGGCCGGCGCATATCCATTTCATCGTCGGCGCGAAGGGCTACGTGCCCGTCACCACGCATGTCTTCGTGCGCGGCGACACCTATCTCGAAAGCGATGCGGTGTTCGGGGTGAAAGACAGTCTGATCATCGATTTCGTCAAGCATGACGACGAGCGCGAGGCGAAGAAGCTCGGCGTCGGCAATCCATTTTATGTCGCGAAACAGGACTTCGTGCTGATGAAGGCTGACGACCTGTCGTAAAGATTGCATAATCGCCCTGTTAGAGCAGGGCATGACTTCGGTGAAATCGATTCTGCTGACCGCTATCGCCTGTTACGCTGGCATCGTCGGGGTGATGTATCTCGCCCAGCGCTCGCTGATGTATTTTCCGGAGACCGCGCGCACGGTCCCTGCGGATGCCGGTTTTCCGGAGGCGCGGGAAGCGGAACTGACATCCGCCGACGGCACGCGCCTGATTGCCTGGCATGTTGCGCCGAAGGAGGGGAAGCCGGTCTTTCTCTATTTCCACGGCAATGGCGGATCGCTGCGCTATCGGGTGCCGCGTTTCAGGAATCTGACCGCCGACGGCAGCGGTCTTGTCGCGCTCTCCTATCGCGGTTATGGCGGCTCGGAGGGCTCGCCGAGCGAGGAGGGGCTGCTGGCTGACGCGGACGCCGCTTATGCCTTCGCCCGCGCGCAATATCCGGCGGCGAAGCTTCTGGTCTGGGGCGAGTCGCTCGGCACCGGCGTTGCGGTGGCGGTCGCGGCCAAGAGCAAGGTCGATGCGCTCATCCTGGAGGCGCCCTATACCTCGACCGCCGACATCGCGTTTGCGGCCTATCCCTTCATCCCGGTGAGCCTGCTGATGAAGGATCAATACCGTTCTGACCTGCGCATCGGCCAGATCAAGGCGCCGATCCTGATCCTGCACGGCATGCGCGACAACATCATCCCGTTCGCCTACGGGCGGCGACTGTTCGATCTGGCGCCGGAGCCGAAGCATTTCGTGCCGCTGCCGCTCGGCGAGCACGAGAACCTCGACGCGCACGGCGCACAGGTGGCGGTACGGGAATTCCTCACGTCGCGCGCGCTCGCCGGCAACTAGAACGCCTGATACGTTTTCCCGAATTGCCCGCCGACGCGCTTGAATCCGGCGTTCGCTGGCTCGTAGTTCTGGCTGATGTTCAACGCCTTTGCATAGGAGCCGGCGGATTTCTCGCGGTCGCCGATGCGTTCATAGGCAAGTCCACGACTGGTCCAGGCGGTGATGCTCTGCGGATCGAGCGCGACCGCGTTGTCGAGATCGTCGGCCGCCGATTTCGTGTCGCCCACTGCGAGATAGCTCAGCGCGCGCGCAACGAAGGGCTCGGCGTCGCGCTGCGACAGCGTGATCGCCGTCGACAGATCGTCGATCGCGAACTGATGCTGCTTCTGGCTCTGGTAAAGCAGGCCCCGATTGTAATAGGCCTGCGCATTGTCGGGCCGGATCGCGATCGCCTTGTTGAAGTCGTTGAGCGCGGGAATAAGCTGGCCCTTTTGCCGCTGCGTCATGCCGCGACCAAGATAGGCGGCGGCGTAGTTGGGGTCGATCGAGATGGCGCGATTATAGTCGGCGAGCGCGAGATCGACCTGGTTGTTCTGGCGATAGAGCAGGCCGCGATTGGCATAGGCCTGCGCGTAATTGGGGTCGAGGCTGATCGCCTTGTTGAAGTCTTCCAGCGCCTCGCGCCGCCGCCCGGCCTGGCCGAACACCGTGCCGCGCATATTGTAGGCCTGCGGGTCCTTCGGATTGCGGCGAATGACATCAGTGAGCGATTCGATGTTGACCGGCGAGGACGCGTAGGCTGCTTCCTCGGTCAGCGGCACCGAATTGGTGTGTATTGCGCTGGTTGAGCAGCCGGCGACGAGGGCCATGACCAGCAAGAGGCAGGGGCGGTAGACGTTGCGCGAGAGAACATGCCGGACACTCATGCGCGCACTCGTCCCAGACAATCGTGGCAGATTCGGTTCAGCGGGAAGCCGGCAACAGAGGTGTCCCCAGAAACGACAACGCGGAGCCGGCCAAGCCGTGCCCCGCGCCGAAACAAAAAAATATCGATCGGATCAGCTACGGCCGCCACGGCCGGCGCCGGGACCGCGCGTTTCGACCTTCGGCTTCATCGGCAGCAGGCCTTCGCGCTGCAGCTTCTTGCGCGCGAGCTTGCGGGCGCGGCGCACAGCCTCAGCCTTCTGACGGGCCTTCTTCTCGGAGGGCTTTTCGTAATGACCGCGAAGCTTCATTTCGCGGAAAATGCCCTCGCGCTGCATCTTCTTTTTGAGCGCCTTGAGGGCCTGATCGACATTGTTGTCGCGGACAAGAACCTGCACGGGTGTTCCTTCTTCGAAGCCGGTTATCGGTAAAAGGGGGTCGGAAGGGCCTGTTTTCAGGCCTTTCGAGTCGGGCGCATGTACCAGATACGGGGTTAAGAGTCCACTAGAACCCTGTTTTCCGGCCTATTTCGTGAAAACCCTTGTCACATGGCCCATTTTCCGGCCCGGGCGGGGCTCGCCCTTGCCGTAGAGGTGGACCGAGGCGCCGGGGACCGAGAGCCATTTGGCATAGTCGTTGACCTCTTTCCCGATCAGGTTGGTCATCTCGACCCGGCCAAGGCGGACCGGCCTGGCCAGGGTCCAGCCGGCCACCGCGCGGATATGCTGCTCGAATTGCGAGACCGAACAACCATCTAGCGTCCAGTGGCCGGAATTGTGGACGCGGGGGGCAATCTCGTTGACCAGCACCTCGCGGTCGCGGCCGTTCTTGACCACGAACATCTCCACCGCCAGCACGCCGACGTAATCGAAGGCTTTTGCGATCTTCTCGGCGATCTTCCGCGCCTTCGTCGCTTCGTTCGCTGAAATTCGGGCGGGAATTCGGGTCGTCTTCAGAATGTGGTCGCGATGCTCGTTTTCCGCGACATCGAATGAGGCCACCTTGCCGTCGCGTGCGCGGGCGGCGACGACCGACACCTCACAGGCGAATTTCACGAAGCCTTCCAGGATGCAGGGCGCTTCGCCAAGCGAGCGCCACGCCTTGAGCGGATCGTCGCCCTTTTTGATCATCGCCTGGCCCTTGCCGTCATAGCCGAGACGGCGCGTTTTCAGCACCGCGGGCAGGCCGACTTTCCTCACCGCCGCTGCAAGTTCCTCCGCGCTGCCGACGGCGGCGTAGGGCGCGGTCGGAATTTTCAGCCTGGCGATGAAATCCTTTTCGACCAGCCGGTCCTGCGTCAGCGCCAGCACCTTGGGATCGGGCAGAACCGGCTTGCGCGCGGAGAGAAACGCCGCGGTTTCCGCCGGCACGTTCTCGAACTCATAGGTGATGACGTCGCAGTCCTGCGCGAAGGCATCGAGCGCGGCGCGGTCGGCATAGTCGGCGATGGTGGCGTGGCGCACCACCTCGAAAGCGCATGAGTCGGTTTCCGGCGCGTAGATGTGGCAATGCAGGCCGAGCTGTCCCGCCGCCTGTGCCAGCATGCGGCCGAGCTGGCCACCGCCGAGAATGCCGATTGTTCCGCCGGGCTTCAGCGCATGGAAAGCAGGCTTGCTCATGCGTTTTTAGTCTTTCGGCTTTTTGGCAACGGCCTTGGTCTGCTTGTCGCGCCAGGCGTCAATGCGCTTGGCGAGCGCGGCGTCATTCAGCGCCAGCACCTGCGCTGCCAGCAAACCGGCATTGATGGCGCCCGGCTTGCCGATGGCCAGCGTGCCGACCGGGATGCCGGCCGGCATCTGCACGATCGAGAGCAGCGAGTCCTTGCCTTCCAGCGCCGTGACATTCATCGGCACGCCGAAAACCGGCAGCGATGTCATCGACGCCGCCATGCCCGGCAGATGCGCGGCGCCGCCGGCGCCGGCGACAATGACCTTGAAGCCTTTCTTGCGGGCCGTCTTGGCGAAGGCATAGAGCCGGTCGGGGGTGCGGTGCGCCGACACAATCAGCGGCTCGTAGCCGACTTTCAGGATTTCCAGCGTCTCGGCCGCATGCCGCATGGTCTCCCAGTCGGACTGGCTGCCCATGATGATGGCCACTGGCTTCTCTGCGGACTTTCCCGCCATCGGACCCTATCCCCCCGAAAAGAAGCGGCGGATTATAGGGTTCGGCGGGGGTGGGGCAAGGTAAAGCTGGGGCAACGCGGACTATTTTGCCCTCAGCGATAACCCAGATAGCGATATTGGGTCTCGTCCCACCAGCGGCTTTGCAGGGTCTCCAGAATGGCGACGCCGAGCGGCTTGCGCAAAGGTGAATTGGGCGGGACCGCGAAGGCGTAATTCTGCGGGTCGAAGGTCGCGTCCAGCAGTTGCACGGTACTGCTGAACTCGTGATTGATCGTCCAGGCCAGCAGGGGCTTGTCATAGACGAAGGCGTCGATCTCGCCCGCGCGCAACGCCACCAGCCCGTCCCTGGCGGTCGCAAAGCCGCGTGCCTTGACCCGCAATTGCGCAAGCGACGCTTCACCGCTCGTGCCCGCCACGGTTCCGACACGCACCGTCGTCAGGTCGCCGACGCTGTGCACCGCGCCCTGAAGCTTGCGCACGGTCAGCGCCGAGGTGATGCCGGCGGTGAAGACCGCGATGGCGATGATCGAACCGACCATCCACAGCATCGCGATGGCGCGGCCGGGCATGGTGCGCGGTCCGGCGTTGCCGATGCCGCGCTGGGTCATGGCGACCGTGGTCCACCACACGCTGGAGCTCAGGCCCCGCGCGGGGCTGCCTCCGAATTCCTCATTGTGGCGGCGTTCGAAAAGCCAGACGATCAAGCCGACCGCGAGGGCGAGGCCGATCAGCGCCAGCACTGCCTGTGCAAAGCCGAACGAGGTCAGCGCATTGACGACGGGAAGCCAGCTTGGCGGCCCGCCCGCCATGACGGCAATGCCAAGCCCGGTCGAGTAGAAGGCCGAGGTGAAATCGAGAATGCGCTCGCGCTGCGCGGTCACCGTCAGCGCAGCCACGCCGACGTCAAATCGGCCGGCCGCGACGCCGTCGATCACCTCCTGCACCGTCTGCTCTTCGGCAAAACGATAGTTCCACCGTTTCTCTTCCGCGATACGTCGCCACAGATCGATGCTGAGGCCGGTCCAGGTGCCATCCACGTTCTTCATCGCGAACGGTGGCGCTTCCTTGGTGCCGACGACCAGTTCCTTTGCCCCGGCCGCTGGTGCGGCTGTTTCCTGCGCGGGGGCATGGCCTGCGGCAAGAGCCAGAATGAAAAAGGCCGCCAGACCGGCAACGAGATGCCAGCGTTGACCTGTGGCTCTGCGTGTCAGCCCTGGCTTATCGACCATCTCTCGTACGCGTTACGCAATAATGTCGGGCGTCAGCTGGTCCTCGATGAACGAAATGCGATCGCGGAGAATCAGCTTGCGCTTTTTCAGCCGTTGCACCTGCAGAAGATCCGAGCCGGGCGATCCTACCAAGGCCTCGATGGCCGCATCGAGATCCCGATGCTCCTGGTGAAGGCGGGCCAGTTGGGTCCGAAGTTCGGTTTCTTCCTCTTTTGTCATTGCCGCCAGGAAGCCAGTGACCGCAGATCGCAAAAACAAAGGCGGCATGCTGTATACATTACCGGCCGTCTCGCCGCCGGAGACCGGTATTGTTTGACGAAAAATATTCTTTTCCAGAGGCTTGCCGGTCGTCGGCGGTCCCCTGAAAGCGGCGCATCATCCCACCTTGGCTACCCTGCAAGCAAGGTTCCATTATCGAATTAGCGGGGATTTTTTGTGTTTCGTGGCATCAGGCAATCGACTTGCCACAATCCTCGTGTCAGATTCGACGCCCTAGGCTCCAACCTTCAGAAGGAGACCTGCATGTCCCCAGACGTCAATCTCGCGGAGCTCAAGGCCCAGCATCAGGCACTTGAGGATGAGATTTCGGATGCGCTCGCGCATCCGTCCACGGATGACATCAAGATTGCCGAGTTGAAGCGTCGAAAGTTGCAGGTGAAGGACGAGATCGTTCGCCTTCAGCACCGCGTGAGCGTCAGCGTTCACTGACACTGGATTTTGCACGAGGGGTCGTTTAGACAGGTGAGCGCGCCGGCTCTCCGAAAGGAGGGTCGGCGCCTTCTGTTTGGGCTCCTATTCAGCAAGTGAATGGTGCGCATTCAGAAACAGAATAAAATAACAATGCAGGGGAGAACGTCATGCAGGGAGCGCTTCGCTGTGCGGTGATTCTGTTTGCGGCCGTCGCGGCCGTATTGCCGGCACAGGCACAATCCTATCCGACACGGGCTGTGACGCTGATCGTGCCATTTCCGGCCGGTGGCGGCACCGACGCGATGGCGCGCATCATCGCCGATAAATTATCGGCCGCGATGGGCCAGCAGGTTGTGGTCGAAAACCGGGGCGGCGCCGGCGGGCTGGTCGGCACGCGCGCGGTGGCCAAGGCCGCGCCCGACGGCTACACGCTGCTGCTCGGTCACACCGGCACCATGGGCATCAACCCAGAGCTTTATGCGCCGAACACGGGCTACGACATCCGCAAGGATTTCGCGCCGATCGGACTGATCTCGGTGATGCCGATGGCGTTCATCGCCAATCCGCAGGCGCCCTTCAAGACGATCGCCGACCTGATCGCGGCGGCGAAGAAGGACCCGGGCAAGATCAATATCGGGTCCTCGCCCAAAGGCACCGGCTCGCATCTCTGCGCCGAATTGTTCATGGCGCTGTCGGGCACAAAGATGAATCTCATTCCCTACAAGGGCACGGCGCAGAGCATCAACGATCTGGCCGGCGGGCATGTCTCTGTCGCCTGCAACATCATCCCGACGGCTCTGGGCAACCTGAAAGCCGGCACCCTGCGGGCGCTGGCGGTGACCACGTCGAAGCGATCGCCGTTCCTGCCGGACGTGCCAACCGTCGCCGAGTCCGGGTTGCCGGGCTTCGAGACGGAACTCTATTACGGTCTGCTGGCCCCGGCCGGCACGCCGAAGGATATTGTCGACAAGCTCAACTATGAACTGCGCAAGGCGCTGGCCGGCGGCGACGTGAAGCAGCGCATTGCCAGCGACGCAGCCGTGCCGATGTCCTCCACGCCGGATGAACATGCGGCTCTCCTCGATCGCGACGAGAAGAAATGGTCAGAGCTGATCAAGAAGATCGGCCTCAAGGTCGAATGAGCGACAGGCCGGCCATGCACATCAGATCCTTTGCCGCGCTGGCCGGCCTTTTTCTGATACTGGGCCTGTGTCAGGCCGCCGCGCAGGATGTGCGCGGCCTGGAAATCTGCACCGCCGAAAAGAACATGGAGCGCCGCACCGGCTGCCTGCAGGCAAATATCGAATTCCTGCAGCAGCGGCTGAACAGGATGGCGCAGGAGGCGCAACAGAAGCAGACGGCTGCAGATCGCGAAATGGCGGCCGTGAAGGCGCAGCTTGCGGCGGCGAATGGCGAGATAGCGGTGTTGAAAGAAGCGCTCGCCAAACTGGTCAAGGCCGGCGACGCGCAGAAGCCGGCCGTGGATCGCAAGTGACGGCCGTCCGTCGCGAAGTTATGGACGCGCGACTGGCGTGTCGCCGAACAGCCTGGCATCGAGTGACCAGCGCCCCGGCCCGAACGCCATCAGCACCAGCATGCCGCCGCAGATCGCGAGATTGTTCATGAAGCTGATCCATTGATCCTCATTCGAGAGGTTCGGGAAGAAGAGGACAGCTGCAATGATTGAGAATATGCCCAGAGCCAGCGCCGCATAGCGCGTCAGCAAGCCGACGACGAGCGCCGCGCCACCCCCGAGCTCCAGCAGGATCACAAGCGGCAGGAGTTGCGGCGAAACCCCGTGGCTCGCCATGTAGGGCCCCTCGCCGGAATAGTTGAGGATCTTGCCATATCCCGAATCCAGAAAGATGAAGGCCAGCAGCAGGCGCCCGAGCAGGGCGAGCGGCGCCTGCAGGCAGTTGGTCAGACCGATCAGCTTTTTGATGAATGAGAGCATGTCTTTGCGTCCGTGGCGGCGATGTGGCGCGCTATTTTGCGGAGGTCACGTTTGCGCACCATGAGGGCCCGATCGATTTCTTCTTCATGGGGCAGGCCAGGCGGAAGCCCCAGACAAAATCGGTCGGCACTGCGTGGATCGTCGGCGCCTCGCGTTCGCCGCGGACTCCCCAGAAGGCGTTGACGTGAAACCACGCCTCGTTGGGGGTGCCGTTGATGCTTTTGGGAATTCCGGCATCGCTCAGGCTGTCGATGAAGATCGACAATGGCGGTACGCCGTCCTTCGTCGCGCCCGCGCGCGAATGGCAGGTGATGCAGGAGGCGCTGTTGACGAAGCCGGCTTCGGTGACCGAGTTGCCGAGCCGCGAAACGCGCCCGGTCGGCGTCACGAAATTGGTTTGCGTTCCTTTCAGGCGATATGAGCGCCAGGCCGCATCCTGCGCGGTCGGTCGGCCGCTTTGGCTGGTATCCTTGCCGCTGCCGATGTCGTTCGCCTTGAAGATTGCATCAAGCCCGTCGCTGATGCGATCCGCGCCGAGATAGCGCTTCGCCAGATCGAAGGCCAACTGGTCCGCGCCGTCGACCGATTTTACTGCGTGCGGCGGCGTGTAATTGCGGGCGGGGACCGCGAGACCCGCGGCTGCGCCGGCATCGATTTCGGCGGACTGCGTAGTGACATAACCGAAGCTGTCGTTGCAGCCCATCCAATCGCAACGTCCCTGATTGGCGACATGTTCGAATGTGGCCCAGGTCCAGTTCGGAACATCCTTCGAGGAGATGTGCATGGACAGCAGAATGAACGGCTTCTTGGCCGGAATCTTTCCATCGGACGGCGGCGCATTGTCGTTCGATTGCGGAACCAGATTCATGACGATGAAAGGATTGGTCTTGTCGTCTGGATCGATGCCGTATTTGGGCGCCTCGTCCGCCGCGAGCCAGTTGACCTTGATCATGACCGATTTGATCGGGAAGTTGATGGTCACGAGGTTCGGCGTGGTCGGATATGCGGCGGTCGGGTTCGCGGGTTCGGGCCAACGCGGCGCATAGGCGCCGATTGCGCGGACAAAGTTGTCATAGACCCTGGCCAGGCCTTCGACATGATAAAGTTCGACGCCGAAGATGTAGTCGACCATCGGCTTGTTGCGGTACACGAGTTCGTTCTGAACCGCGCCGATCACCGCATTCTTCAGGACTGCGGGAACGTCGTCCCACGGCCCCTGGCCTTTGCCGGCCTTCATGGTGGCGGCGGCAATCTGGTGAGCCTTGCTGGGCGCGCTCACGGCATGGTCCGGCACGCCCGGAGTCGGGCCGGGAAACACCGGACAATGTTTGGGCCAGGCCTCGTTCGACGTCGCCACGGACGGGCAGCAATTCGTGGTTTGTCCGGGTGCGCAACGGGGCCAGGGATCGTTGGGGAAGGTCTGACGATCGGTCGACCAGTTTTCCCAGAAACCATCGCGAACAACTTCGACGAACAGCTTCCAGGCGAACGCATCCGGGCAGGACATTGCCGGATTGCTGACGGCGTCGCCGAAGACGATCTTGCCGCCGGCCATCTTCACCTCGCACTCGGGCGTGTTGCGGATGTCGGCCTCGAAGAACATCGAATAGTCGATCTGGTCGGGCGTATAGGCCTTGCCGGCGGGTTTCTGCGCCTTTGCCGGCATTACGAGGACGGCTAGCGCACAGACGGCGGCCGAGACAACGGGGAATATGCGGGGAAACATGGCGGGGCAGGCCTTCATTCGCGACGACCGGCCGACAATTTCAAATGCGCATTGAGGAATGGTTGCGCGTAAACATTGCTGCGAAAATACGCTTAAGATTTCCACACTCGGGCGGCCTCATCGGGCGCGATGGGCCGCTGCCGAAATGCCAAGTGCAATCAGGTGCGATTTTTACATCGCGCCGCAGTGGTTGTTCACACCTCCTTCGCCATATCGCGCAGCTTGAATTTCTGGATCTTGCCGGTCGAGGTCTTCGGCAATTCTGTGAAGACGACGTATTTCGGCACCTTGTAGCCGGCGAGGTTCTGCTTGCACCAGGCGACGAGGTCTTCCGCATTCGCGTTCTGGCCGGGCTTCAGTTCGACGAAGGCGCAGGGCGTCTCGCCCCATTTCTCGTCGGGCTTGGCGACCACGGCGGCGGCCTGCACGGCGGGGTGCTTGTAGAGCGCGTCTTCCACCTCGATGGATGAGATGTTCTCTCCACCCGAGATGATGATGTCCTTGGAGCGGTCCTTGAGCTGGATATAGCCGTCGGGATGTATCACGCCGAGATCGCCGGAATGGAACCAGCCGCCGGCGAGCGACTTTTCGGTCGCCGTCCTGTTCTTCAAATAGCCCTTCATGACGACGTTGCCGCGGAACATGACTTCACCCAGCGTTTGCCCGTCGCGGGCGACCGGCTTCATGGTTTCCGGATCGCGCACGTCGAGCGCCTCCAGCACCGGATAGCGCACGCCCTGCCGCGCCTTCCTCGCGGCCTGCTCGGCCGGAGAAAGGGAATCCCACTCGCCGTGCCAGTCGTTCACGGTCGCGGGGCCATAGACCTCGGTGAGGCCATAGACGTGTGTCACGTCGAAGCCCGCATCTTTCATGCCGGCGAGCACGGCTTCCGGCGGCGGCGCCGCGGCGGTGGTGAAGTTCACGCGATGCGAGATCGGCTTCTTCTCTTCCGGCCTCGCGTTCAGCAGCGTCGCCATGACGATGGGCGCGCCGCACAGATGCGTGACCTTGTGATTGGCGATCGCGTCGTACATGGCGGCCGCGCGAACGGCGCGCAGGCAGACATGGGTGCCGGCGACGATGGAGACCGTCCAGGGGAAGCACCAGCCGTTGCAATGGAACATCGGCAGTGTCCACAGATACACGGGATGCGCCGGCATATGCGTGGTGATGACGTTGCCCATCGCCAGCAGATAGGCGCCGCGATGGTGATAGACCACGCCTTTGGGGTCGCCGGTGGTGCCGGACGTGTAGTTGAGCGAGATCGCGTCCCATTCGTCGCCCGGCATGGCCCACGCGAAATCCGGATCGCCTTCCTTCAGGAAGTCTTCGTACTCGATTGCGCCGAGCCGCTCGCCGTCGCCGGAAAATTCCGGATCGTCATAGTCGATCACCAGCGGTTTCGTTTTCGACAGCTTCAGCGCTTCCTTCACGACCTTCGAGAATTCGCGGTCGGTGATCAGCACCTTGGCATCGGCATGATCGAGCGTGAAGGCGACAATGGCCGCATCGAGACGCGTGTTGATGGCATTGAGCACCGCGCCCGCCATCGGCACTCCGTAATGCGCCTCCAGCATTGCCGGCGTGTTGGCGAGGATGACCGACACGGTGTCATTCTTGCCGATGCCGCGTTTCGCAAGCGCCGATGCGAGGCGTTGCGCGCGCGCATAGAAGTTGCGGTAATTGCGGCGCAGGTTGCCGTGAATGATGGCGGTGTGGTCGGGAAAAACGCTCGCCGCGCGCTCCAGATATTGCAGCGGCGTCAGCGGCTGGAAATTGGCCGGCGTGCGGTCGAGATCGGTGTCATACGGCGATTTCGCCATTGTTCTTCTCCCCTTGGCTCGATGAACCTAATGAGGAGCGGCGACGCAATCAATTGGAGCGTTTTGCCACGACAGGTTGCGGGTCCGGCGTTTCGGCCATGTCGGGTACGCCGGGAGGAGAATGTTTCGGCCGTTCAGCGCCGCAGCAGGTCGGTAAATCCCTGATACAGCAGCAGCATCGAGACGCAGAATACCAGGAAATAGGCGATCCGGTAGAACAGGTCTTGCGGCGTGACGCGCACCAGCCAGATGCCGAGGAAATTCGCGACGATGGCGAGCGGCAGGAGAGCGAGCGAAGTGGCAAGGTTCGGCAGCGAGAATTGCCCGAGCGCGAAATAGGGTCCGATCTTCAGGAAATTCACGATCGCGAAAAAAATTGCCGAGGTGCCGACCAGCGTCATCTTCGGCAGCATCTGTGGCAGTACGTGCACCTGAAAGGGCGGGGCGCCGCCCTGCACGATAAACGACGTGAAGCCGGAGACCCCGCCCCAGAACACGCCGCTGAATGCCGTCTTCTTCTGCGGTTCGACCGGACCGCGTCTGAGGAACGTGTAGAGCACAAAGCAGACGCCGATCGACCCGACCGTGAGACGGATCACCGTGTCGGACACCTGCGCCGCGAAGATCCACGCGATGCTCATGCCGATCAGCGCGCCGGGCAGCAACACTTTTAAATTCCAGGCGCTCCAGTCCTTGCGATAGACCCAGACGGAAATCGCGTCCTGCGAAATCAGGATCGGCAGCAGCAGCGCCGCGGCTTCCAGCGGCGGCATGTAGAGCGCGAGCAGCGGCGTCGCCAGAATGCCGATGCCGGCGAAGCCGCCTTTCGACAGGCCGAGTGCCAGCACCGCGGGGAGCGCAATCACGTAAAAGATCGGATCGGTGATGACAGGCATCAGGGATGACCATTCCACAGGGTCGTTGCGCCGGTGCGGATCAGTTCCAGAGAGACGAGAAAGGTGAACACATACACGATCCGGTAAAAGGTCTCCTGCGGCGTGATGCGCACCAGCCAGATGCCGAGAAAGTTGGTGACGATGGCGAGCGGGATGAGCACCGCCGACACGGCGAAGTTCTCGAAGGAGAATTGCCCGAGCGCGACGAAGGGAATGATCTTGGCGTAGTTGATGAAAAAGAAAAAGAACGTCGTGGTGCCAGCCAGAACCAGCTTGGGCAGGTTCTGTGGCAGGACGAATATCTGCCAGGGCGGCCCGCCGGCATGCGACACCGTTGAGGTGAAGCCGGAGATCGTCGCCCCACCGCCGACGGCTTGACGCCAATGTCGCCGCCCTTGGGGCCGAACCAGCGCCACAGCACGAAGCTGATGCCGATCGCGCCGATCACCAGCCGGATATGCGCGTCGGTGACATAGGCCGCGAGCGCACCGGCGAGCCCGACGCCGATCAGCCCGCCGGGAACGGCGACCTTCAGGTTCCAGGCATCCCAGGTGCGCCGATAGGCGATCACGGAAATCAGGTCCTGCAGCAGGATGATGGGCAGCAGGATCACGGCTGCCTGCAGCGGCGGCAGCAGCAGGGCGAGAATGGGCGTCGCCACCGCGCCGACGCCGGTGAAGCCGCCCTTGGCGAGGCCAAGCAGCAGCACGCAGAAGGCGGCGACGAGCCAGAAAATCGGGTCTGTGGGGAGGGGCATGGGGTCGGGTGTGTTGCGGCGGATCAAAGCCCGGAAGCGCCCGCATCACTAGTGCTATTTGCGTATGGGGCGGCTGCGCGGCGCGCTTGCAATGGCCGTGGGTGCGCCCACAATGCAGGCAACAAGAAGAGATCAGGGAGGGCGTCGATGGATGCCAACACGAGCCGCTACCGCGAGGCCTATGCGCGCTGGCAGAGCGACCCGGAAGGGTTCTGGGCGGAGGCGGCGGAAGAAATCGACTGGTTTCAGCCTGCTGAAAAAGTTTTCGATCCCGGGCAGGGCATCTACGGCCGCTGGTTCGCGGGGGCTACCTGCAACACCTGCTGGAACGCGCTCGATCGCCATGTCGCGGGCGGCCGCGGCGACCAGCCGGCGCTGATCTACGATTCACCGGTCACCGGCATTGTCGCGTCCTATTCCTACAAGGAGATGCTGTTCGAGGTGGCGACGCTCGCCGCCATGCTCACGGAATTCGGCGTCGGCAAGGGTGACCGCGTCATTCTCTACATGCCGATGGTGCCGGAAGCCGTGTTCGCCATGCTCGCCTGCGCGCGCATCGGCGGGGTGCATTCGGTGGTGTTCGGCGGCTTCGCGGCGAAGGAACTGGCCAAGCGCATCGACGACGCCAAGCCGAAACTCATTCTTTCCGCGAGCTGCGGCATCGAACCCGGCCGCATCGTGAAATACAAGCCGCTGCTCGACGAGGCGATCGCGCTGTCGGACGCAAAACCCGACGCCTGCATGATCCTGCAACGACCACAGGAAAAGGCCGCAATGATTGAAGGCCGCGACCACGACTGGGCGAGCCTTCGCGCCGAGGCGATCAGGGACAAGAAACTGGCTGATTGCGTGCCGGTGCTCGCCACCGATCCGCTCTACATTCTCTACACGTCCGGCACGACAGGCTTGCCGAAAGGTGTGGTGCGCGACAATGGCGGCCACATGGTCGCGCTGAAATGGTCGATGAAGAATCTCTACGGCATCGATCCCGGCGAAATCTGGTGGTGCGCCTCCGACATCGGCTGGGTGGTCGGGCATTCTTACATCGTTTACGGCCCGCTGCTGCACGGCGCGACGTCGGTGATGTACGAGGGCAAGCCGGTCGGTACGCCCGATGCTGGCGCGTTCTGGCGTGTGATCGCGCAGCACAGGGCGGTGGCATTGTTCACGGCGCCCACCGCCTTCCGCGCCATCAAGAAGGAAGATCCGGGCGCCAAGCTGCTCGGGCAATACAACCTGTCGAGTTTCCGCACGCTGTTTCTCGCCGGCGAACGCGCCGACCCGCCGACCGTCGCGTGGGCGGAGGAGGTGCTCGGCGTGCCGGTGATCGATCACTGGTGGCAGACGGAGACCGGCTGGTGCATCGCCGGCAATCCCGTGGGCCTCGGTGCGCTGCCGGTGAAGCACGGCTCGGCGACGGTGCCGATGCCGGGCTATCAGATCGACGTGGTGGATGAATCCAACAGGAAGCTGCCGCCCGGCACGATCGGCGCGCTGGTGATCAAATTGCCGATGCCGCCGGGCGCATTCCCGACCTTGTGGCAGCAGGACGAGCGTTTCCGGGAAAGCTACACAGCCGAATTCCCCGGCTATTTCAAGACCGCGGATGCGGGCTATCGCGACGACGACGGCTATGTGTTCGTGATGGGCCGCACCGACGACATCATCAATGTTGCGGGCCATCGTCTCTCCACCGGCGGCATGGAGGAGGTGCTGGCGGCGCATCCGGACGTTGCTGAGTGCGCGGTGATCGGCCTCAACGACGCGCTCAAAGGCGAGGTGCCCTGCGGCTTCATCGTGCTGAAGGCGGGCGTGACGCGCGACCACGCCGAGATCGAGAAGGAGATCGTGGCTTTGGTGCGCGAGCGCATCGGGCCGGTCGCGGCGTTCAAGCTCGCCATCACGGTGCCGCGCCTGCCGAAGACGCGCTCGGGAAAAATCCTGCGCGGCACCATGAAGAAGATTGCCGACCAGGAAGAATGGACGATGCCGGCGACGATCGACGATCCGGTCATTCTCGACGAGATCGGGAGCGCGCTGAAGGGGAAGGGTGTCGGAGGCTAGCCACTTTCACCTCTCCCCGCTTGCAGCCGAACTCAGGCTTGCCTGAGTTCGGCCAGATGGAAACGAGGCCGAAGTCGGAAACATCCGACTTCGGCTGAGAGGTCGGTGCGCACGCAGAGATATGATCGATTGCACTGACGATAATGTGCGCGCCGGGTGAGGGGGCGTTACCGCGAGGCTGAGCGCTTTGCGGCTCCCCCTCACCCGTCTCGCCACTGCGCGGCTCGCCACCCTCTCCCCGCAAGCGGGGAGAGGGTCTTCACGTCGCTCCCGGCACACTGAACTTCTTGCGATACGCCGCCGGGGACAGGTGCGTCGTGCGCCGGAACAGCCGCCGGAAGAAGGCGGGGTCCTCGTAGCCGACCTGCCAGGAAATCTCGTCGACAGGCGTGCGCGTGCGCTCGAGGCGGCGCTTGGCTTCCTCCACGCGCAGGCGCTGCACATAGGTGATTGGCGCAAGGCCCGTCGCCTTGGCGAAGCGCCGCTTGAAGCTGCGCTCGGGAAGACCCGAGCGTCGCACCATCTCCTCGATCGGGGTGGCGACCGAATAATGCGTCTGCAGCCACTCCTGGACATTCGCCACCACCGCGTCGCCGTGATCGCGGGGCGCGTCGAACACGACGTAGGGTGCGAGGCTGTCCTGGTGCGATTGCAGCGCCATGAATTTCGTCACCGCCTGCGCGGCCGCGGCGCCGGCGTGGCGGGCGATCAGATACAGCACGAGGTCGTGCCAGCTCGCCGACGCGCCCGAGGTGAGCAGCTCCTCGCGTGCGCCGGCCGCGATCAGGACTTTTTCCGGATGCACGCGCACGGCCGGAAAGGTGCGGCGAAAGGCGCGGGCATAGGACCAGTGAATCGTCGAATCCTTTCCGTCGAACAGGCCGGTTTCCGCGATGAGAAAGATGCCGGAACAGGCCGAGCAGATCGTGGCGCCCGTGCGGTGCATTTTGCCGAGCCATTCGACCAGCCCATCGTAGCGGCCGGTCTTCCAGTCGCTGCCGTTCACAAGCAGCGATGGCACAATCACGATGTCGGTCTGCCGGATACTGGAGACGGCGCGCTCGACAGGCAGGGGAAGTCCGCTGGCGAACTGCAACGGTCCGATTTTTTCTCCGACGATCTCGACGCGGAACGCGGGCTTGTCCGCGACTGCATCGCTGAACCCCGCCATCAGGTGGACCGATCCGAGCGCGTCATAGATGCCGGTGAGCGTCGACAGAGTCGCCTCCGGGATGGCGACCAGCGAAACATGCAGGGTGTCCTTGGACGCTGTCATTGAAACTGTCATGGGCCTTGTTTGGCACGAACAGACCGGTTTTGTCCCGCCAGCCCCTCACATCCCCCCGGCCGCACGGCCATTGTCCGCGCCATCTGGCGGGCGAGGCCGCCCGCCGCGAAGGAGGATATTCACATGCAACTCGACCAGACCAAACTCGACGCTTTTGTCGGCAAGGCCATCGGCGATCTCGCCTCGGGCTATGGCGGCATCATGGTCAGCCTCGGCCATTCGCTCGGACTCTACAAGGCCATGGCCGGCGCGGGACCTTTGACCCCGGCCGAACTGGCCAAACGCGCGCAATGCGCGGAGCGCTATGTCCGCGAGTGGCTGAACTCGCAGGCCGCCGGCGGCTATGTCGTCTATCATCCGAGCAGCGGCACCTATGAGATGACGCCGGAGCAGGCGTTCGTGCTCGCCGACGAATCCAGCCCGGCCTATATCCCGCCGGCCTGGCAGGTGGTGGCGTCGATGTGGTTCGACGAGAAGCGCTCGCGCGACGCCATCCGCTCCGGCAAGGGCGTGCCGTGGGGCGAACACGACGGCCGGCTCTATTGCGGCGTCGCCGCCTTCTACCGCAATGGCTATCGCGCGAGCCTTGTGCAGGAATGGCTGCCGGCGCTCGACGGAGTCGTGGCGAAGCTGGAGAAGGGGATCACCATCGCCGATGTCGGCTGCGGCCACGGCCATTCCACCATCCTGATGGCGAAGGCGTTTCCGAAGTCGCGCTTCTTCGGCTTCGACGTGCACCCGGAATCGATTGCCGAGGCGCGGCGTAACGCCAAGGACGCGGGCGTTGCCGAGCGTGTCGCATTCGTCGTCGCCAAAGCCGACGATTATCCGGCGAACGACTACGGCCTGATCTGCTTCTTCGATTGCCTGCACGACATGGGCAAGCCGGTGGCTGCTGCCGAGTACGCCCACAAGGCACTCGCGAAGGATGGCACCGTAATGCTGGTCGAGCCCTTCGCGCATGACCGCGTCGAGGACAACCTGAACACGGTGGGCCGGCTTTACTATTCGGCGTCCACGACCTTGTGCTGCGCGCATGCCATGTCGGAACAGGGCACGCATGTGCTCGGCGCGCAGGCGGGCGAAGGTCGGCTCGCCGACATCTTCGCCAAGGCGGGGTTCGGCACCTTCCGCCGCGCCATGCAGACGCCGTTCAATCTTATCCTGGAGGCGCGGCGATAGCCGACAAGAAAACAAAACGGCCGGGCAAGTGGCCCGGCCGTTGTCCCACCCCCGTGATTCAGAAACTCAGCGGATCACGATCACCGTCGCGCCGAGGCGCGTGCGGTTATACAGATCGATCACGTCGTCGTTGGTCATGCGGATGCAGCCCGAGG
>JAESGM010000355.1_pt1 | contig 52823 bp, 53 predicted proteins | sample 9269721 | NCBI WGS metagenome assembly JAESGM01 (sample SAMN15720920, study PRJNA650825) | algae metagenome | isolation source: Komarekiella atlantica HA4396-MV6 and co-occurring heterotrophs from... | place: USA: Theobald House, Kauai, HI | collected 2009-07-29
AACTGTTCCTGGTCGAGGGCGACAGCGCCGGCGGCTCGGCCAAGCAGGGTCGCGACCGCCACTATCAGGCGATCCTGCCGCTGAAGGGCAAGATCCTGAACGTCGAGCGCGCGCGCTTCGACCGGATGCTGAGCTCGAAGGAGATCGGCACGATGATCCAGGCGCTCGGCACCGGCATCGGGCGCGACGACTTCAACCTCGCCAAGCTGCGTTACCACAAGATCATCATCATGACGGACGCCGATGTCGACGGCGCCCATATCCGCACGCTGCTGCTGACCTTTTTCTACCGGCAGATGCCCGACATCATCTCGAACGGGCACCTCTACATCGCCCAGCCGCCACTCTACAAAGTCGCGCGCGGCAAGTCCGAGACCTATGTGAAGGACAATGCCGCGCTCGACGATTACCTCGTCGGCAACGGCGTCGAGGCGATGCGGCTGGAGACGGCGGAAGGTCCGCGCGCCGGCAACGACCTGCGCGCGCTGGTCGATCATGCCCGGCGCATGCGCACGCTGATGGCCTATGTGCCGCGTCGCTACGACTACCGCATCGTCGAAGCGCTGGCGCTGGGCGGCGCCCTCGCGCCCGAGCTGCAGGACCGCGGCGGCGCGATCGCGCGCGTGGCCGCCTGGCTCGACAGCGGCGACACCGAGGCGCGCTGGAGCGGGCGGGTCGGCGAGGAAGGCGGCTATCACCTCGAGCGGCTGTGGCGCGGCGTCACCGACCACCACATCATCGAAGCGTCCTTCCTGGGATCGGCCGAGGCGCGCAAGCTCCACACGCTCGCGCAGGAGCAGGCCGAGGCCTATCTCCACCCGGCGCGGCTGGTGTCGCTGAAGGCGGCGGCCGCGGCAAGCGACGAGGAGGGCGACGAGACGCCGGCGCCGGTGGTCGACGCCAAGGGGACGCCGGTCACGCGACCGTCGGACCTGCTCGACGCGATCCTCGCCGCCGGGCGCAAGGGACTCTCGGTTCAGCGCTACAAGGGACTTGGCGAGATGAACGCCGAGCAGCTCTGGGAGACGACGCTCGATCCCGACAATCGCTCGCTGCTCAAGGTCGAGATCGCGCAGGCCGATGTCGCCGACGAGATCTTCACGCGTCTGATGGGCGACGTGGTCGAACCGCGGCGCGACTTTATTCAGCAAAATGCGTTGAGCGTCGCCAATCTCGACGTCTGATTTGATCCTTAACCGGCGCCGGGCGCCCTTGCCTCCACGCTGAACTCGCGTCAGTTTATCCCCTGTTTCGAAGCGCTTGGGGATGTGCGTTGGTGAGACAGGCGGTGATTGGGGTGCAGGGTCCGGGATCGGACAGCCGGGTTTGCGCGGACGTGCCGGGCCATGCCCCCGCCGACCTCGCCCGGGGGGTGTCCATCGTGAAGCGGCTCTATGCCGTCCGTCGCCGGCGCGACCGCGTGTTCGGCGCGACCGCGGACGTGTTCCGCGATCCCGCCTGGGACATGATGCTCGAACTGTTCGCGGCCGGGATCGAGCGGCGCAAGATCAGCGTCAGCAGCGCGGCGCACGTCGCGTGCATCCCGCAGACGACGGCGATCCGGCTCGTCGACCAGCTGGTCGACCGCCAGCTGCTGCGCCGCGTCGCCGATCCGGGCGACGGTCGCCGGACGCTGCTCGAGCTCACGCCGATGGCGCAGGACATGATGTGGCGCTTCCTGGCGGCGTTCGACCCGGAACTGGCGCGCGGCGCCGAAGAGGCGAGCGCGCGCGCCCGCGTCACCGGCAACTGATCGGGGCGCGGTCGGTTTACCCCACCTCCAGCGACGGAGGTGAGACATGGACATTTCGCAGACCACACTCGTGGAGCGCATCGCGCGCGTGCTCGCGGGGCAGCGGCTGAGCTCCAACGCGGAAGGCAGCAACCCGTCGGCGGGCGAGGTCGTCGATCTCGCCTGGCACGAACATGTCGACGACGCGCGGGCCGTTCTCCGCACGCTGCGCGAGCCGGACGAGACGATGGCGGCAGCCGGCGACGTGGCGATCTGGGAGCGGATGGTGCGCGCCGCGATCGATGCCGATGGCGGCGGCAAGCCGAACGCCGACCGGACGGTCGAAGAGGCAGCGGCGGTCGGCCCCTAGAACTCGCGCGAGACGGCGAACTCGACCCGGGTGCGCCGGAAGTCGAAGATCGGCACCGTGGAGTCGCTCCAGGTCCGGGTGACGCGGACCAGCGGGGCGAGCCCGCGGAAGCTGAACCGTCGCAGGATCACGCCGCCGATCAGGTCGAGCCGCCGGTCGTCGCGGGTTACGCCGAACAGCGCGTCCGGGCCGTCGCCCCAGAGCCGCGTCGCCGAGGCCTGGACGAAGACGAGCTGCTTGCCGAACGCCCGCGATGCCAGCAGGTCGACCGCGCCGCTGGTGCTCGCGAAGAATTCGGCGCGCGCGTCCTGGCGTGTCGCCCGGATCGCGACGCGCGTGCTGAACCGCGGCGAGATCGCCTTGTCGTACGTGACGTTCAGGTCCGCGAGCCATCCGTCCTGGACGGGAAGCCTGGGATAGCGGCTCTCGAGCACGGTCAGCTCGGCCTCGACCTGCGACGTCCGGTCGAGCGGCTTCAGCACGTTGAGCGAGCCGCCGTAGCTCTCGGAGAACAACGCGCCCCCGAACCAGCGCCGGCCGACGATCGCCGCCGGGCGGATACGTGCGGTCCCCGCCTGGAATTCGGGGCCGCTGGCGAGCGTGACCGAGATGTCGTTGAACCGGCTCTTGCCGTAGAGGTCGGCGCGCGCGGAAATGCGGCTGAGCAGCGCCACGCCGGGCGCAAGCGTGCCGCGGGCAAAGCCCTGGGCGGCGAGCGACAGCCCGATATCGGACTGGGCGCGCGCGTCGCGGTCGAGGGTCAATGGCGCGATCACCGTGTCCACGCTCTCGCGGGTGGTCGCGCGGTTGATGTTGCTGTCCGGCGCGATGCCGATTTCGAACGAGCCGCCGAGCGAGCGGCTGGAGCGCAGCGCCAGCGCGAACCGGTCGACGACGCGCGCGACATCCTCGGGCAGGCCGGCGGCACCCGCGCGCCGCAGCTCGCGCCGGGCAGCAGGCTCGTCTCCGGTCAGGGCGAGCAGACGGGCCAGTTCGAGCCGCGGGCGCGCGGCATTGGGCTTTTCGTCGAGCAGCGCCTTCAGCGCCTCGATGGCGCCCTGTCGGTCGCCCCGCGCCTCGCGCACGATCGACAGGCGGAAGCGCGCTTCGGCGCGGAACTCGGGGTCGGGGTCGCGGGTCAGCCCGGCGAGCAGCGACTCGGCCGCGGCAAAGTCACGCGCGCCGGCATAGCGCTCGGCGAGATCGAAGACCTGCGGCGCCGACAGGCCTTGCAGGCAGGCACGTGCGCCGGCGCATGGATCGCCCGGCGCCGCGACCGCCGCCGGCGCGAGCACGAGCGCCCCCAGCGCCGCGACCACGAGCTTCCACATGCCGGCGCCCGTCCGGCCGGATGCGATCAGTTCGCCTTGCCGACGACCGCGCCCACGGCCTGCCCGCCGGTGCCGGTCAGGCGGAAGGTATAGCCGACCTCCTGGCCCTGCGGTCCGAAGAAAGCGCCGGCGAAATTGCCCGAATAGACATTCCCGTCGGCATCGGTGCCGCTCTGGGTCAGGTTGCCGTTGAAGGCGCCGCCAAGCGCGGCGATCGTGCCGCTCCCGTTGAACGCGCCGAGCGACTTGGTCGCGCCGTTGGTGATCGAGGTCCCGGTCAGGTTGAGCGTCGTCGCGACGGTCATGTTCGAGAAATTGGCCGTGAAGCTGCTCGTCCCGCCGAGCGAATAGGCGGCGCCGGGCGTCACCCAGAAGCCGTCGGGCTGGGTCTGGTAGCTTGCCGAGCCGGTGCTCGGCTGGGTCGCCGACTGGCGCACGCCGAAGACGAAGAATTGCTGGGCGACGTCGAGCGTGGCGCCGTTGTCGACGATCGACTGCCAGGCGCCATAGCTGACATAGGAAAGCGCGAGCGCGGTGTTGGTCGGGCCCGGGTTGAACAAGGCGAGCTGGTCGGTGCGCGTGCCGCTGGTCTTCTCGTAGAGACTGACCGCGGCGCTGCTGCCGCCGGTGCCGTTGGCCAGGCGCGTCCCCGGTGCGAAGCTGGTGCTTGCGCCGTTCATGTCGCGGACGGTGTAGGCGCCGGTCGACGCATCATAGGCAAGCGTGACGCCGCCGCCGAAGCCGGTCGCACCGCCGCCGACATTGGTCACCGTGCCCGCGGGCGATGCGATGGTGGAGGTCAGCCGCGCACCCGTCGCGTCGAACGTCTGGCTGACGGTCAACGGGTTCAGGCTCGAGTTGGTGGGCGCAGGTGCCGGCGCGGGCGCGGGGGCAGGAGCAGGCGCCGGCGCCGGAGCCGGGGCGGGAGCCGGCGCCGGAGCCGGGGCGGGAGCCGGAGCCGGGGCCGGGGCCGGGGCCGGAGCTGGCGTCGGGGTGGGAGTTGGCGCCGGAGCAGGCGCCGGAGCCGGGGCCGGAGCCGGAGCCGGAGCCGGAGCCGGAGCCGGAGCCGGGGCAGGCGCCGGCGGCGGCGGGGCCGAGCCGGACGAGCCGACGGATCCGCCGCCGCCGCCACAGGACGCGAGTGCGAGCGAGAGCGTCAGGAGGCATGCGTTGCGGTTGATCGTCATTGTCCCACCTCTATCGAAAGGTAGGATGCTCTCTGGCGGGTAAGGCTTAAAAAGCTGGTTAACGCGATGCTTAGGCCGCGCGCAGGGCCTTTTGGCGGCGGCGTTGGACGGACGAGCCGATTCCCATGGCTTCCCGATACTTGGCGACGGTGCGCCGCGCGATGTCGAAGCCGCGGCCCTTCAGCAGGTCGACCAGCGTGTCGTCGGAGAGGATCGCCTGCGGATCCTCCGCCGCGATCAGCGCCTTGATCGCGCTCTTCACCGCCTCCGCCGAAACCGCCTCGCCGCCGTCCGAGGCTTGGATGGCGCTGGTGAAGAAGAATTTGAGCTCGAACAGCCCGCGCGCGCAGCTCAGATATTTGTTCGAGGTGACGCGGCTGACCGTCGATTCGTGCATGCCGATCGCCTCGGCAACCTGGCGCAGGGTGAGCGGTCGAAGGTGCTCGACGCCGCGCAGGAAAAAGGATTCCTGCTGCTTCACGATCTCGTGCGCGACCTTGATGATCGTCCGCTGGCGCTGGTCGAGCGCCTTGACCAGCCAGTTCGCGCTCTGCAGGCAATCGGCCAGCCAGGCCTTGGACGCCTTGTCCTGCGGACCGGACGACAGCTCGACATAATATTTCCGGTTGACCAGCAGCCGCGGCAGCGTGGCGGCATTGAGCTCGATCGCCCAGCCGCCCGTCTTGCGCGCGACGAAGATGTCGGGCGTGACCGCCTCCACCCGCGCGCCGTCGAAGCGCAGGCCGGGCTTGGGATCATAGGCGCGCAGCTCGCGGATCATGTCGGCCATGTCCTCGTCGTCGACGCCGCAGATGCGCTTGAGATTGGCGAGCTTGCCTGCCGCGAGCAGGTCGAGATTGTCGAGCAGCCGCGCCATCGCCGGGTCGTAGCGGTCGGCTTCCTTGGCCTGCAGCGCGAGGCATTCGCCGAGGCTGCGAGCACCGACGCCGGTCGGGTCGAAGCCGTGGATGGTGGCGAGCACCGCCTCGACGCGGGCGAGCGGCACGCCCAGCCGCTGCGCGACGTCGAGAAGCCCCGTCGTCAGATAGCCCGCCTCGTCGACAAGGTCGATCAGGTGGCTGGCGATGGCGAGATCGAGCCCGGCAAGGCAGGCCCCGGCCTGCGCCAGCAGGTGATCGGCGAGCGAGGGCGCCGCGGCGGCGAAGCTGTCGAAGTCGACGCCGTCGTCGCTGCCACCGGCGAGCCCGCCGGCGCCCGGGCCGCCGATCGCCAGCGCGCCATCGAGATCGGGGGCGCTGTCGCTCGGGCCGTCATGGTGGAAGGTCTCGGCAACCAGGTCGACGTCGAGCGGCGAGTCGCTCACGCCATCGCCATGCTCGATCAGCCGATCCGCAGTCACCGGCTCGGGTTCGCCGCCGTCCCAGTCGCCGTCGGGCGCGGCGTCCTCGGGTTCCGCCACCGGCGCGTCGCGCTCCTCGCCGCCCGATTCGAGCAGCGGGTTCTTCTCGAGCTCGGTCGCGATGAAGCTCTCGATCTCGAGGTTCGACAACGCCAGCAGCTTGATCGCCTGCTGGAGCTGCGGCGTCATCACCAGCGACTGGCTTTGGCGCAGGTCGAGGCGAGGAGCGAGCGACATGGCCGAGCCTAAAGCTCGAATCCCTCGCCGAGATAAAGCCGCCGCACATTGGCGTCGGCGACCAGCGCCTCCGGGCTGCCCGCGAACAGCACGCGGCCGTCGTAGATGATGCAGGCGCGGTCGACGATGTCGAGCGTCTCGCGGACGTTGTGATCGGTGATCAGCACCCCGATGCCGCGCTGCTTGAGCTGGCAGACGAGATCGCGAATGTCGGCGATCGAGATCGGATCGATGCCCGCGAACGGCTCGTCGAGCAGCATGATCGACGGGTTCGCCGCCAGCGCGCGGGCGATTTCGCAGCGCCGCCGCTCGCCGCCCGACAGCGCCATCGCCGGCGAGCTGCGCAGCCGGGTGAGGCCGAACTCGTCCAGCAGCTGCTCCAGCCGCGCCTCGCGGGCATTGCGATCGGGCTCGGACAGCTCGAGCACCGCCGAGATGTTCTTCTCGACGGTAAGGCCACGGAAGATCGAGGTCTCCTGCGGCAGATAGCCGATCCCCAGGATCGCGCGGCGGTACATCGGCAGGCCGGTGATGTCGTCGCCGTCGAGCATGATCCGGCCCGAATCGGGCTTCACCAGCCCCATGATCGAGTAGAAGCAGGTCGTCTTGCCCGCGCCGTTCGGGCCGAGCAGGCCGACGACCTCGCCGCGCGCGACCGATAGCGAGACGTCCGACAGCACCGAGCGGCGGTCATAGGCCTTGGCGATGGAGACGACCGAAAGACCCCCGGACGGGGCATCGGCCGGCGCGGGCGCCGGGGCGTCGAGGGTCGCGATATCGGTCATGCCGGCTCCGACTGGTCGCAGAACGACCCTAATGATCGGTGAAAGGTTTGAAGATGGCAAGGTTCGTGCATGTCGCTGCCTGCGGAATGCGACGGGCGGAGCCCCGCGGCGCGCGTTCGGTCAGTTCGGGTTGCGCGCCGGGACGGTGAAGCGGCCGGTCACGCGCCCGCCGCCGCTCCCCGAGCTGCCGACCGAGGAGCCGTCGACGACGGCGCGGCCGCTGTCGAGATCGATCACCAGCCGGCCGCCGCGCACGGTGTTGGCGCCCTGGTTGAGCGTGACCCCGCCGATCATCGTGATCTGCCGGCGGTTGAGATCGTAGACCGCATATTGCCCGCGCGCGGTCTCGCTCGGACTGCGGACGAGGACGCCGCCCGTCGCGTCGAGCCGCTGGATCTGCAGGCCGTCGCTGCCGGTGCGGTCATAGGCGACCGTCAGGCGCGCCGCCTCGAGATTGAGGTCGCCCTGCCGCACCTTGACGTTGCCGGCGAAGATCGCCCGGTCGGCGCGGTCCTGCACCTCGATCCGGTCCGCTTCGACGTCGACGGGCGAGTTGGTGTTGTGGCCCTTCAGCGCCTGCGCCACGAGCGGCGAGGCGAGCGAGGCGACGGTGCCCAGGGCAAGGCCGATCAGCAGCGACTTCTTCATCCGGGTCATTTGGCCGCCCCTTGCACGATCCGCAAGCGCCCGCCGCCCTCCAGCCGCACGATGCGGGCATTCAGGTCCGCCGACATGCGGCCGCCGCTGAACGTCCCGATCGGCATGCGCCCCTCGACGGTGCCGCGGCTCGCGACCTTGCGCGATTTCAGGTCGACGTCGACGTCGCGCGTGACCAGCCGGTAGCCGTCCGCCGACTGGAAGGTGACCGGCCCGTCGACGGCCACCGACTCGCGGTCCATGTCGTAGCGCGCCTGGCCCGCCTCGAGCACCGCGGGCCCCTCCTTCATCGCCAGTCGCGCCGACAGGTCGCTCAGCCGCACCACCGGCTCGCGCGAGGTGAGCTGGACGGCGGAGCCGGCGCGCAACGAGAAAGGCTGTCCCTTGCTGTCCTCGCCCCGATAGAGCGCTTCGGTCACGCGCAGCCGTTCCTTGGCGACCTCGACCTTGTTCTTGTCGAGCACGAAGCTCATGTCGCTCGCCATCGTCAGCGGCGCGATCGACAGGAAGGCGATCAGCGCCCCGATCCCCATCGGCAGCACCACCCGCGTCGCCCGGACGACGGTGTCGTGGCGGCCACCCGGCAACGCCCAGCGCCGCCGCTCGCTCGCCGACCGGTCGGCGGCTTCAGACATGCGCGAAGATGTCGACCTCGGGCCAGCCGGCAAGATCCAGCGCCGCGCGGTGCGGCAGGAAGTCGAAGCAGGCCTGGGCGAGGGCAGCGCGCCCCTCCCGGGCGAGCCGCCGGTCCAGTTCCTCGCGCAGCGCATGCAGGTAGCGCACGTCCGACGCGGCATATTCCTTCTGTGCGTCGCTGAGCACCGGGCCGCCCCAGTCGGAGCTTTGCTGCTGCTTGGAGATTTCCTGGCCGAGCAGCTCGCGGACGATGTCCTTCAGGCCATGCCGGTCGGTATAGGTGCGAACCAGGCGCGACGCGGTCTTGGTGCAATAGACCGGCGCCGCGACGACGCCCAGATAATGCTGGATCGCGGCAAGGTCGAAGCGCGCGAAGTGATAGAGCTTCAGCCGCGACGGGTCGGCGAGCGCCGCCTTGAGGTTGGGCGCGGCATAGTCCGAGCCCGGGCCGAAGCGGACGAGGTGCTCATGGCCCTGGCCATCGCTGATCTGGACGACGCACAGCCGGTCGCGCGGGGTGAGCAGCCCCATCGTCTCGGTGTCGACCGCGACCGGCCCCGGCGCCAGCACGCCGGCCGGCAGGTCTTCTTCGTGGAAATGAACCGTCATTTCTCGCGCATAGGCGCGCCGGGCGTCGCGCTCAATGGCTTGCGCGCGCCCCGCAGCCGGTCGCGCCGTCGCCGCGCGATGATGTTCAGCGCCTCGACGCCGGCCGAAAACGCCATCGCCGTGTAGATATAGCCCTTCGGCACGTGCACGCCGAAGCCGTCGGCGATCAGCACGACGCCGATCATCATCAGGAAGCCGAGCGCCAGCATCACCACGGTCGGGTTGCGGTTGATGAAGGCGGCGAGCGGGTCGGCCGCGACCAGCATCACCGCGACGGCCACGATCACCGCGATCACCATCAGCGTCAGCTCGTCGACCATGCCGACCGCGGTCAGGATCGAGTCGATCGAGAACACCATGTCGAGCAGCAGGATCTGCACGATCGCCGCGCCGAAGGTCAGCGTCGCGGTGCCGGTCGCATGCTTGTCGAGCATGTCGCCCGATTCTTCCGGATCGAGCGAATGGTGGATCTCGGTCGTCGCCTTCCAGAGCAGGAACAGGCCGCCGGCGATCAGGATCAGGTCGCGCCAGGAAAAGGCCGTCTCGAAGGTCGGCGCGCCGTGCGTGCCCGGCGCGCCGACCAGGCCGAGATCGAAGACCGTCTGGGTCAGCCCGACCAGCCAGGCGATGCCCGACAGCAGCGCCAGTCGCAGCCCGAGCGCGAGGCCGATCCCGACTCGCCGTGCCTTTTGCTGCTGATCCGGCGGCAACTTGTTGGAAAGAATGGAAATGAAGATCAGGTTGTCGATGCCCAACACAACTTCCAGAACAACCAGCGTCACGAGCGCCGCCCAGTTTGCCGGGTCGGCGAAGATGGCGGTGAACTGTTCCATTCCTGCTCCTTCTATCGGTTGCGCAACGATCTTCCGAGGCGCCCAACGCTGCTCGAAAGCGTATGTTCTCCGCCTGTGGATATTTTCATTCGCCGCGACAGCGATTCTTGGCTATAGAGAATCGTGGGCGTGACTATGGGGTGTGCGTCTCAAGGACTTGCGGCCTTCGTCCGGTACGTATGTCTGGTTGGTTGATGGTGGGCGAACCGGGAAAGATCTAGACGGCATGGGTTTCGACAGAGGACGGCGCGGTCAGCGCGGCGGCGGCAGGGACAAGCGCGACGGTTTCGGCGACGAGGGTTTCGACAGCTACGGCGATCGCGGCGGCGGCAGCCGCTTTGGTGGCGGCTTTGGCGGTGGTGATTTCGGCGGCGGCTATGGCGGCGGCGGTGGTGGCGGCTTCGGCGCGCCCCGCGGCGGCGGCTATGGTGGTGGCGGCGGCTTCGGCGGCGGCGGTGGTGGCGGCGGCTTCGGCGGTCGCGGCGGCATGCCCACCCAGGTCATCGGCGAAGGCAAGGGCGTCGTTAAGTTCTTCAACGGCCAGAAGGGTTTCGGCTTCATCGTGCGCGACGACGGCGGCGAGGACGTGTTCGTCCACATCTCCGCGGTCGAGCGCGCCGGCCTGACCGGCCTGGCCGAGGGTCAGCCGCTCGGCTTCACGCTCGTCGATCGCGGCGGCCGCGTGTCGGCGACCGACCTCAAGATCGAGGGCGAGCCGCTCCCGGTCGAGGATCGTGGCGGCGCTGCTGCCGGCGGTGCCCCGCGCGAGCGTGGGGCCGGCGGCCCGCAGCGTCAGCTGACCGGTGAGAAGGCCAGCGGCACGGTCAAGTTCTTCAACGCGATGAAGGGCTTCGGCTTCATCCAGCGCGATGACGGCCAGCCGGACGCCTTCGTGCACATCTCGGCGGTCGAGCGCGCGGGCATGCCCGGCCTCAACGAGGGCGACCGGCTCGAGTTTGAACTCGAGGTCGATCGCCGCGGCAAGTACGCCGCCGTGAACCTGGTGCCGCTGCAGCAGTAAGCCGCGCCAGCACGCGAACGGGAGAGAAGGGCCGGCGCCGAGGCGTCCGGCCCTTTTTTCATGTCTCCCGAGCCGTTTCGGCGCGCAGCCGGTCGGCCGCGGCGCGGTAGCGCGCCGGCCGGTCGGGGGCCGCGCGCGCGACCAGCGCGGCATAACGGTCGAGCGTCGCCGCATCGGCGCGCGCGGGCGAACCGGAGTCGAAGGGCGGCGCCGGATCATATTCGATGCTGAGCTGGATGAAGCGCGCGACTGCTTCGCCATGGATCGCGGCGACCAGCGCCAGCCCGAAGTCGATGCCCGCCGTCACGCCGCCCCCGGTCACCCGATTGCGGTCGAACACCACCCGCTCGCGGACCGGGATCGCGCCAAAGTCCGCGAGATAGTCGTGGCTCGCCCAATGGGTGGTCGCGCGATAGCCGTCGAGCAGCCCGGCCGCGCCGAGCAGCAGCGCGCCGGTGCACACGCTCGTGACCCACATCGCCGTGCCGCCCGCGCCGCGCACCCAGGCGAGCGTCTCCGCATCTTCCATCGCGGGCACCACGCCGAAGCCGCCGGGCACGCAGAGGATGTCGGGCGGCGCCGCGCTCGCGAAGTTGGCGGTCGGCAGCAGCGGAAATCCCGCGTCGGTCGGCACCGGGTCTAGGCTCTTGCCGACCAGTTCGACGCGCGCGCCCGGCATGCGCGACAGCACCTGCGCGGGCCCGGTCAGGTCGAGCTGGGTCACGTCGGGGAAGAGCAGGAAGGAAATGATCATCGGAGCCTCCGCGGCCGAGTTTAGGCGTCCGGGCGGACGAGGAAAGAAGAAGCTGGATCCCGGCGCAAGGCCTGGACCACGCGTCTTCTTTCTGTCGCCCCGGGCTCGCCCCCGAGTGCAGCTTCACGCGTGGCCGCCTACTCCGCCGCCAGCAGTTGCTCCGCGCCGCCCAGATCGACCGAGACCAGCCGGCTGACCCCGCGCTCGACCATCGTCACCCCGAACAGGCGATGCATGCGGCTCATCGTGACCGCATTATGGGTGACGATCAGGTAGCGCGTATCGGTTTCGCTCACCATCGCGTCGAGCAGGTCGCAGAAGCGCTCGATATTGGCGTCGTCGAGCGGCGCGTCGACCTCGTCGAGCACGCAGATCGGCGCCGGGTTGGTGAGGAACAGGCCGAAGATCAGCGCCACCGCGGTCAGCGCCTGCTCGCCGCCCGACAAGAGGGTGAGCGAGCCGAGCTTCTTGCCCGGCGGCTGCGCCATGATCTCGAGCCCCGCCTCGAGCGGGTCGTCCGAATCGATCAATTGGAGATAGGCCTCGCCGCCGCCGAACAGCCGCTCGAACAGCCGGCGGAAATGGCGGTCGACCTCTTCGAAGGCGGCGAGCAGCCGCGCGCGCCCCTCGCGGTTCAGGCTGCCGATCGACCCGCGCAGCCGGTTGACCGCCTGGATCAGCTCGTCGCGCTCCGCGATGGCGCGCTCGAGCTCGCCCTCGATCTCGCGCAGCTCCTGCTCGGCGACCAGATTGACCGGGCCCAGCCGCTCGCGGTCGAACACCAGCCGGTCGTGTCGCGCCGACTCGGCCTCGGCGCTCGCCACCTGCTCCGCCTCGAAGCCCGCGCGCTCGGGGAGCAGGGGCGGCGGGCATTCGAAGCGCTCGCCCGACACACGGCCCATCTCGATCCGGCGCGCGTCGCTCGCCTCGGCGCGCGCGATCGCGCCGGCGCGCAGCTCGCGGGCCTGGGCGAGTGCCTCGGCCGCGGCCGCCAGCGTCGCTTCGCCGTCGCGGACGCGCTGTTCGGCGGCCCGCTCCTCGGCGGCGAGCGTCTCGGCGGCCGCGCGCGACTCGGCCTGACTGGCTTCGAGCGCCACGATCGACGCGCCCAACCGTCCGGGCGCGTCGGCAAGGGCCGCGCGCTCGGCCTCGGCCGCCTGTTCGCGTCGAGCCATCTCCTCGATGCGCCGGGCCGCTTCGCCCGCGCGCGCGCGCCAGCTGCGCGCCTCGGCCTGGGCGGCGGCCGCGCGCTCGCGATCGGCGGCGATGGCCCGGTCGCGCGTCGCGGCGAGCGCCTTGCGCTCGGACACCGCGGCGCGGGCAAGCTCCGAGCGGGCGGTGAGCGCCGCCACATGCCCTGCAGTGGCCGATCCGTCGGGCAAGGCCGCGAGCGTCGCCTCGGCGCCGTCGCGCTCGCGTCTTGCCTCGTCCTGTTCGGCGGTCGCGCGCGCGATGCGGCCGGCGAGTTCCTCGGCGCGCGCGGCGAAGCGGTCGAGCGCGGCCTCGGCCTGCCCTTCCTCGCGGCGCGCGTCGCGGGCCAGCTGCTCGGCGCGCGCCTGCGCCTGGCGCGCCGCGTCGGCGGCGGCGCGCGCGGCGGCGAGCTGGTCGGCCGCGGCACGCGACGCGGCCTCTCCCGCATCGACGGCCGCGCGCGCGGCGGGCAGTTCGGCGCGAAGCGCGTCGAGCCGATTGGCGCGGATCAGCCGCTCGGCACCCGCGGCGCCGGCGTCCCGAAGCGCGAGCCCGTCCCAGCGCCGCATCGCGCCGTCGCGCGTCACCAGCTGCTGGCCGGCGCCGAGCGCGCGGCCGTCGTCACTCTCGGCGACGGCGATGAGCGCGAGCCGCCGGGCGAGCGCCGCGGGCGCGTCGACATGGTCGGCGAGCCGCGCGAGGCCGGCGGGAAGCGCCGGGTCCGCATCGGCAGGCGCTGTGTCGCGCCAGTCGGCGAGCGCGGTGTCGAGCTCGTCGCCGAAGGCGGCGGCAAGCGCGCGCTCGAAGCCGGGTTGGGCGCGCAGGCGGTCGAGCAGCCGGTCGCCGCCGCTGCGCTGCAAGGCGCGCTCGAGCGCCGCGGCCTCGCTTTCCAGGGCGCCGAGCTGCGCCCGCGCGGCGGAAAGCTGCGCCTGGGCGGTGTCCCGCGCCGCCGACGCGCCCTCGCGGTCGCGCTCGGCCGCGTCGATCGCCTGCGCCGCCGCGGCGCCGTCCGCCTCGGCCGCCTCGCGCCGTTGCCGGGCAGCGGTGCGCGCCGCCTCCAGCTCCGTGCCGTCGCCGAGCGCCTGTCGTGCCGCGGCGGTCTGGGCCAGCTCGCGCTCCGCCCGCTCGGCGCGCGCCCGCGCCGCGCCGGCGGCCGAACGCGCGATCTGGATTTCGGCCTGTTCGCGGGCCTGTTGAGACAGTGCCTGCGCCAGCGCCACTTCGGCGTCGCGCGCCGCGGTTTCGGCCGCGGCGAGGTCGGCCGCCTGCGCCGGCGTGTCGCGCTCGCCCTCCAGGATCCGCTTCTCGAGCGCTTTGGCCTCGGCGATCAGGCGCGCGATCGCGTCCGCCGCATCGTTGGCGAGCGCGCCCTCGCGCGCCCGGTCCGTGGCCAGCCGCTCGCGCGCGCCGTCGAGCTCGCCCAGCCGGCGCTCGGCCGCGCCGAGCTCGGCGCGCGCGGTGGCAAGCTTATGGCCGGCTTCGTTGGCGCGGTCGCGCGCGGCCTGCGCTGCGGCGCGCGCGTCGCCCAGTTGGCGCGTCGCCTCGCCGTTCCATGCCGCCGCTGCGCGCTGCGCCTCGGCGACCTCGGCGACGCGCTGCTCGGCCTCGCTCGCGTCGCGCTTGGCGTCGGCGGCCGCCGCGGCGGCGTCCCGCCAGCGCGCGAAGATCAGCCGAGCCTCGGCGGTACGGATGTCGGCCGAGACCGCCCGGTAGCGCTCGGCGGCGCGCGCCTGGCGCCGGAGCTGGCCGGTGCGGGCCTCCATGTCGCCGATCAGTTCGCCCAGCCGGACGAGATTGGCCTCGGTCGCGCGCAGCTTCTGCTCGGCGTCCTTGCGGCGGACATGCAGCCCGGCGATGCCGGCCGCTTCCTCCAGCATCGCGCGGCGTTCGACCGGCTTGGCGGCGATCACCGCGCCGATCCGGCCCTGGCTGACGAGCGCGGGCGAATGCGCGCCGGTGGCGGCGTCGGCGAACAGCAAGGCCACGTCCTTGGCGCGGACGTCACGGCCGTTCAGGCGATAGGCGGACCCGGCCCCGCGCTCGATCCGGCGAACGACCTCGAGCTCGTCCTCCTCGCTGCGTTCGGCGAAGAGCTGGACCTCGGCGAAGTCGCGCGACGGGCGCTGGGTGGTGCCGGCGAAGATCACGTCGTCCATGCCGCCGCCGCGCAGCGACTTGGCCGAGCCTTCGCCCATCACCCAGCGCAGCGCTTCGAGGAGGTTCGACTTGCCGCAGCCATTGGGCCCGACAATGCCGGTCAGTCCCGGCTCGATGCGAAGCTCGGCCGGGTCGACGAAGCTCTTGAAGCCGACAAGCTTCAGCCGCTTGAAGCGCACGCGCCCCTCCTCCCGCGGGTCAGCTTATCGCGTCGCGGCCGGAGCGGAAGGACGGCGCCGGGCTTATCCCCAGAAAAGCGGCGCTCAGGCGCCCGCTGCCTTGAGCTGCGGCTCGAGCGCTTCCCAGGTGCCGGTGTTCTGCAGGATCTGGCCGTTCAGCAGGAAGGTCGGCGTGCCCGGGATCTTGACGTCGTCGTTCGCGGTCTTCTGCATCGCGATCAGCTTGTCGCTCATCGCCTTGTCGGCGAGGCACTGGTTCAGCCGGTCCTCGGGGATGCCGCGCTGCTTGGCGAACTGGTCGAAGCCCATCAGCTTGGCGACGCCCTGGAACTGCTGCGCCGGCGGCGCGTTCTGGAGCTGCGCGATCGCCGCCTGGTCGAGCTTCTGGGCGCGATCGAGGATGTCGCCCTGCGTCGCCAGCGCCTGCTCGGTCATCGCCAGATAGGGCTCGGGGCCGCCACAGCGCGACACGAGGGTCAGCGTCATGTCGATCGGATCGCGAACGTAATTGCGAATCTCGAGGCTGACCGTGCCCTTCTTGACGTAATTGTCGAGAAGCGGCGCGAGGCCCTTCTCGGCGAACTCGGCGCAATGCGGGCAGGTCAGCGAGAGATATTCGACCAGCTTCACCGGCGCATCGGGGTTGCCGATCTGCATACCGCCGTCGGGAAGCTCGGTCGCGACCTCGGTCCAGGCCTTGCCCGCGGGCGGCGGGACGGCGGCGGCGGTCGACTTGGGCGCGCTCTGGTTGCCGCCCTCGCCGCCGCTGCAGGCGGTAAGCGCGAGCGCGGCGCTGCCGAGCGCGAGGATCAGCTTCTTCATGCCAGTCTCCGTCAGTTCGAAAGCCGCGGTGCGAGCGCGGCCCAGTCATTGGCGTCAACGGCGGCGCCGTTGATCAGGAAGTGCGGGGTGCCGGGGATCTTGCGCGTGCCCCAGGCCTCGTTGGTCTGCGCGACGAGCAGCTTGGCCTGCGCGGCATCGGCGAGGCACTGGTCGGCCCTTTGCGGCGTCACGCCGAAGCGCGACACCAGCCCGGCCAGCCCGGTCTCGCGCGCGAGCAGCTTGGCGCCTTCGACCGGCCCTGCCCCGTTCACCTTCTCGGCGTTGGCGGTCTCGAACGCGATGCCCTTCTGCATCCAGTCGTCCTGTGCGGCGAAGATCGCCTCGCTGGCCGCGAAGAAGCGCGACGGGCCGGCGCAGCGCGCCAGCAGCGCCGCGGTCAGGTCCAGACGGTCGCGCAGCGCATGGCGGAACTCCACGCTGACCCGGCCGGTCGCCACCAGCTTGCGCAGCGGCGCGGCCGACTGGCCCGAAAAATGCGCGCAGTGCGAGCAGGTGTAGCTCGCATACTCGACCAGCTTGCGCGGCGCGGCCGGGTTGCCGAGCACATAGGTGCCCGCCGCCGTCTGGCTGACGCGCTGCGTCCAGTCGGCCTTGGTCGCCGCCACCAGGGCCAGCGCGCCAAGCGCCAGCGCCGACACCGTCTTCAGCCTCATCACGCCTTCACTTTCCCGATCACAGGGATCGCCTCGCTGGTCGCGATGCCGCGCGCGAGCGACTCGAGCACCGCCTTCAACTCGGGGTCGCTCACCGCGCGCAGCGAGTCGCCCAGTTCGACGGGAACCGGCTCCAGCGGGGGCAGCGGCTTCGCGCGGGCCGGCGCCTTCGCGACCTGGCCCTGGCGGATGACGACGCGGTCGACCGCGGGATAGCCGAAGAAGCGGTTCACGCGCTCGACGATCTCGGGCGCGACATGCTGCATCATCGTCGCATGGGCGCCGGTGACGGTCAGCGTGAGCGTGCCGTTCGCGCGCTGGCCCTGCGGGAAGCGGATCGATTCGGGCGCCGACACGCCGGCATAGCGCGGCCCCACGATCTCGCTCCAGCGGCTCACGACCGCGTGCTGGACGAAGCCGAACTTGCGGAACGACGCGCGGCCGACATTGCCCAGCATCTCGGCGACGCTGCGCGCACGCCCGCCGCGGGGCGCTTCATCCTCGGTTTGGCCGCGTTTCCGTCCGCTCATCGCCGGCACCCTTGCCACAGCTTTCCGTCGAGCGTCCATCCCGCGTAAGAGCGTCGGGCCCGTGATCGCAGAAACGCTCCTTGCCTGGTACGACCGCCATGCCCGCACGCTGCCGTGGCGCAGCCCGCCGGGCGCGCCGGCCGCCGATCCCTATCGCGTGTGGCTGTCGGAGATCATGCTCCAGCAGACGACGGTGGTCGCGGTGAAGCCCTATTTCGACATGTTCACCGCCCGCTGGCCGTCGGTGGATGCGCTCGCCGCGGCCGACGATGCCGAGCTGATGGCCGCCTGGGCGGGGCTCGGCTATTATGCCCGGGCGCGCAACCTGCTCGCCTGCGCGCGGACGGTCGTGCGCGACCATGATGGGCGCTTCCCGGATACCGAGGCGGGGCTGCGCGCGCTGCCGGGGGTCGGCCCCTATACCGCCGCCGCGATCGCCGCGATCGCGTTCGGCCGGCCCGCGGCGGTGGTCGACGGCAATGTCGAACGGGTCGTCTCGCGGCTGTTCGCGGTCGCCACGAAGTTGCCGGCGGGAAAGGCCGAGATCCGCGACCATGCCGCACGGCTCACGCCGACCGCGCGGCCGGGCGATTACGCCCAGGCGATGATGGACCTGGGCGCGACGATCTGTACGCCGCGCAATCCGGCCTGCGTGCTCTGCCCGATCCGGGGCGACTGCGCTGCGGCGCGCGCCGGGATGCCGACGGCCTTCCCGGTCAAGGCGGCCAAGGCCGTGCGCCCGCATCGGCACGGCGTCGCCTTCTGGCTGGAGGCCGAAGACCATGTCCTGCTGGTCACCCGGCCGGCCAAGGGCCTGCTCGCCGGGATGCGCGCCTTGCCGACCGGCACGTGGAGCGCCGCGCCGGGCCGGCTCGACGAGGCGCCGGTCGTGGCCGACTGGCGGCTGTGTGCCGAGCCGGTCGCGCACGGCTTCACCCATTTCTCGCTCGATCTCAGCGTCGCCGTCGCGGCGCTCGAAAAGCGTTGCGCACCGCCGCCCGGCGCGGAATGGTGGCCCATCGGCCGTCTCGACGAGGCCGGGCTGCCGACCCTGTTCCGGAAGGCGGCGGAGCGCGCCAGGGAGGGGGACGATGTTCGACCAGCGGCTTGACCGGCGCGACCTGCTGCGCGGCACGGCGATGCTGGGCGCGGCGGCCCTCGTGCCCACGCCGCTGCGCGCGCGCGATCCCGACTGGGTGCCGGTGCGCCAGCTGCTCGAGGGCTATATCACCTCCGGCCGGCTGCCCGGCCTGGCCGCGGCGGTCGGGCGCGGCGACGGCGAGGCCTGGTTCCTGTCGGCGGGCCGGCTCGCCCGCGACAGCCGCGCCTCCGTCGGCCCCGACACGCTCTACCGCGTCTATTCGATGACCAAGCCGATCACCGGCATCGCCGCGATGCTGCTGGTCGAGGACGGCCGGCTCGCGCTCGACCAGGACGTGTCCGAGCTGCTGCCCGCCTTCGCCCGCCCCCGCGTGCTGGTCGATCCGGCGAAGAGCCTCGACAGCCGGCCGGCGGCGCGGCCGATCACCGTGCGCCACCTGCTCACCCATACGGCGGGCCTCGGCTACACGATCGTCACCCGGGGGCCGCTGCTCGCCGAATATCAGAGGCTGGGCCTCACCCCGTTCGCGATCAGCCGGCGCAAGCTGCCCGGCGTGCCCGACGCGCCGACCGCACTCAGCCTCGCCGCCTTCGCCGAGCGCCTCGCCACGCTGCCGCTGATCGCCGACCCCGGCACGCGCTGGAGCTATTCGGTCTCGCTCGACCTGCTCGGCCGGGTGATCGAGGTGGCGAGCGGGATGCCGTTCGACCGCTTCCTCGCGACCCGCATTTTCGCGCCGCTGGGCATGACGAGCAGCTTCTTCCGGGTCCCGGAGAGCGAACGCAGCCGTCTCGTCACCAATTATTTCCGCCTGCCCGCGGGCGAGCTTCCGGTCGACACCGGCGCCGACAGCATCTTCGCCGACCCGCCCGCCTTCCCGTTCGGCGGCGCCGGGCTCGTCATGAGCCCGCGCGACTATGACCGGTTCCTGCAGATGCTCGCCGGCGAGGGCGCGATCGGCAAGCTGCGCGTGATGACGACGGAGACGGCGCGCCTGGCGATGTCGAACCTCCTCCCGCCCGGCGTCGCCACCCAGGGCACGCTGATCGCCGGCCAGAGCTTCGGCGCGGGCGGGCGCGTGACGCTCGCCGGAAGCCCGCGCGGGTCGGGCGCGGGAACATTCGGCTGGGGCGGGGCGGCGGCCACCATCGCCTTCGTCGACCGCGCCCGCGGCGTCCGCGCGAGCGGCTTCGCGCAGTTCATGCCCGACGACAGCCTTCCTTTTCCTCGCGAGTTCGCCACAGCCGTGTACAGGTCGCTCTGATGCTCTCCCCTGGTTTCACCGGATCCCCCCTCGATCGCGCCGACCGGCTGCGGTCCGACCCCGATGCCCTTCGCAACGCGCTCGGCGACTGGCGCGCGCGGCTGCTCCGCCTCGACGGGATCGACCCGGTGCTCGCCGACGACGGCCGCCTCGCCTGGGGAAGCCTGGCCGAGGCCGACGAGGATGCCGAGCTGCTGCTGCTCGGGCTGATCGACGGCCGCCCGCATTTCGCCGCGCTCGACTATCGCATGCCCGAGGCGGCGGTGCGCTCGCCCGCGATCTTCCGCATGCTGGGCTTTCTGCCGCGCGAGGAGGCCTCGACCTACGCCGCCGCCCGCAGCCTGATCGACTGGCATCTGCGCCATCGCTTCTGCGCGCGCTGCGGCAGCGGCGACACCGCGATCCATCGCGCCGGCTGGGGCCGCAAATGCGGCGCCTGCGGCACCGAGCATTTCCCGCGCGTCGACCCGGTCGTCATCATGCTCGCCGAGCATGACGGCCGCGTGCTCGTCGGCCGCCAGCCGCGCTACCCCAGGGGGCGCTACTCGGCGCTCGCCGGCTTCGTCGAGCCCGGCGAGTCGGTCGAGGAGGCGGTCGCCCGCGAGCTGCACGAGGAAGCCGGCATCCGCGTCCGCGACGTGCGCTACGTGACCAGCCAGCCCTGGCCTTTCCCCTCGTCGCTGATGATGGCCTGTGTCGCGGTGACCGACGACCCGACGCTCGAGCTCGACACCCATGAGCTGGAAGACGCCTTCTGGATCGATCGCGACAGCGTCGCCGCGGCGATGGACGAGGCGCCCGGCGCGCGCTTCCTGCCGCCGCCCCCCTATGCGATCGCGCACACGCTGTTCCGGTGGTGGCTCGACAACCCATAAGCGGGCCGAGGAACGTTCGGGGCCGTCAGGAATTGAATCGGCCTCGCAACGAGGAACATCATGGCCGCACGCGCCTATTGGCAGGGGCAGATCCGCCTCGCGCTCGTCTCGATCCCCGTCGAACTCTATTCGGCGACGAAGAGCGGCGCGCAGATCCAGTTCCACCAGATCCACGAGCCGACCGGCAAGCGGATCAAATATGAGAAGGTCGCGCCCGGCGTCGGCCCGGTCGACCCCGAGGACATCCGCAAGGGCTTCGAATATGAGAAGGGCTCGTACGTCCTGCTCGACGAAGGCGAGATCGACTCGGTCAAGCTCGAGAGCAAGAAGACGCTCGAGCTCACCCAGTTCGTCGACGCCCACGAGATCGACGTGCTCTATTTCGAAAAGCCCTATTATGTCGTCCCCGCCGACGATCTGGCCGAAGAGGCATTCGTCGTGTTGCGCGAGGCGCTGCGCCGCACCCGCAAGGTGGCGATCGGCCAGCTCGCGCTGCGCGGGCGCGAATATATCGTCAGCCTCAAGCCCTGCGGGCGCGGGATCATCCTCGAGACGCTCCGCTATGCCGACGAGGTCAACAAGGCGCAGAGCTATTTCCGCGACATCCCCGACATCAGCCCGGACGAGGAGCTGCTCGACCTCGCCGAGACGCTGATCGCCAAGAAGTCGGCACCGTTCAAGCCGGACGTCTTCCACGATCGCTATGTCGACGCGCTTCGCGACCTGATCGAGAAGAAGCGCAAGGCCAAGGGCGGCAAGGTCACGCCCGAGCCGGACGAGGACGCGCCCAAGCGCGGCGGCAATGTCGTCGACCTGATGGCGGCGCTCAAGAAATCGCTCGAGAAGAGCGGCGCGCAAACCGGCGCCGGGGCGGCCCCGGCCAAGAAGCCGGCGCGCAAGCCGGCGGCAAAGGCCGAAGCCAAGCCCGCCCCGGCCAAGGCGCCGGCCAAGAAGGCCGCGCCGGCGCGCAAACGGGCGGCGGGCTGACATGCCCGGCCGGCGCTGAGCGATGGCGACCGCCGATCCCCTCGCGCGCTACAACGCCAAGCGCGATTTCGCGAAGACCGCGGAGCCCGCGGGCAAGCGCGCCAAGGCGGGGGGCAACAGCTTCGTCGTCCAGAAGCACGATGCCACCCGGCTGCACTGGGACCTGCGGCTCGAAGTCGACGGCGTGCTGAAGAGCTGGGCGGTGACGCGGGGCCCCAGCCTCGATCCCGCCGACAAGCGTCTCGCCGTGCGGACCGAGGACCATCCGCTCGCCTATGGCACGTTCGAGGGAACCATTCCGGCAGGCGAATATGGCGGCGGCACAGTCATGCTGTGGGATCGCGGCACCTGGGAGCCGATCGCGGGCAAGTCCGCCAAGGATCTCGAGAAAGGCCATCTCCACTTCATCGTCCATGGCGAGCGGATGAAGGGCGAGTGGCTGCTGATCCGGCTGAAGCCGCGCCCGCGCGAGAAGAACGAGAATTGGCTGTTGCGCAAGCTCGACGATGCCGAGGCGGGCGGCGCGGGCGACCTCGTCGACCGGTGCCTGACCAGCGTCAGCACCGGTCGGACGATGGAGGAGATCGCCGCCGGGCGCGCGCCGGCGCCCGCGCCGAAGCCGGCCAGGTCCCGCGCCTGCAAGGCGAAGGCGGCGGCCCCGCTTCCCGCGCCGGCCCGCGCGAAAAAGAAGCCAGGTGCATCCGCGCCGCCGCCCTTCCAGCCGCCCCAGCTCTGCACGCTCGTCGACCATGTGCCGACCGGCGCCGGCTGGCTGCACGAGGTCAAGTATGACGGCTATCGGTGCCTGCTGAGCATCGGCGGCGGCACGGCCAAGGTCTTCACCCGCTCGGGGCTCGACTGGACCGGGAAATTCCCGTCGATCGCCGCCGCCGCGCGCGAGATCGACGCCGGCGCGGCGCTGGTCGACGGCGAGATCGTCGCGCTCGACCAGGACGGCAAGCCCAGCTTCTCGGCGCTCCAGGACGCGCTGAAGCGCGGCGGCGGCGAGCTGGTCATGTTCGCCTTCGACCTGCTCGCGCTGGATGGCGAGGACCTGACCCGGCTGCCCAATCTCGAGCGCAAGGCGCTGCTGCGGCCGCTGATCCCCGACCAGGGCGCGATCCACTTCGCCGAACATGTCCAGGGCGAGGGCGAGAGACTGTTCGAGACGATGTGCCGCGAAGGCTATGAGGGCGTGGTCTCGAAGCGTGCCGACGCGCCCTATCTCGGCCGGCGGACTCAGGGCTGGCTCAAGGTCAAGTGCATCCAGCGGCAGGAGTTCGTGATCGTCGGCTGGCTGCCGAGCACGGCGCGCGGTCGCGGCTTCCGCTCGCTGATCCTCGCGGTCAACGACGACGGCCGGCTCCGCTTCGCCGGCAAGGTCGGCACCGGGTTCGACGCGGCGCGGATCGAGGATCTGTCGGCGCGCATGGCGCCGCTCGCGACCGACACCCCGCCGGTCGAGGCCCCGCGCGCCGCCGTCCGCGGCGCGCACTGGATCCGGCCCGAGCTCGTCGCCGAGGTCGCCTTCACCGAGTTCACCGCCGACAATGTCGTCCGGCACGGCAGCTTCGTCGGACTGCGCGAGGACAAGGCCGCTCGCGACGTGACTCCCGAGCGGCCGATCAAGGCACAGGACCCGCCCGCGACGTCGGTCAAGATCAGCAACCGCGACCGCGTCATCTATCCCGACAGCGGCATCACCAAGGGGCAGCTCGCCGACTATTATGCGCGCGTCGCCGAGATCATGCTGCCCTGGGTCGCGAACCGCCCGATCAGCCTCGTCCGCTGTCCGCAGGGACGCGCCAAGAAATGCTTCTTCCAGAAGCACGACGCCGGCAGCTTCGGCGAGCATGTCCATCACGTGCCGGTGCGCGAGAAGAACGGCACGACCGAGGATTATCTCTATGTCGACAGCGCCGAGGGGCTGCTGACCTGCGTCCAGATGGGCACGATCGAGTTCCACGGCTGGGGCAGCCGCGTGCCCGGGATCGAGAAGCCCGACCGCGTGGTGTTCGACCTCGACCCCGACGAGGATCTCGGTTTCGAGACGGTGCGCACCGCGGCTCTCGACCTCAAGCGCTACCTCGCCGACATCGGCCTCGTCACCTTTCCCATGCTGTCGGGCGGCAAGGGCATCCACGTCGTCGTCCCGCTGACGCCGGGCGCCGAATGGCCGGCGGTCAAGGACTTCGCCCACCGGTTCGCGCTTGCGCTCGGCGAGGCCGAGCCCGAACGCTTCCTCGCCAACATGTCGAAGGCGAAGCGCAAGGGCCGGATCTTCGTCGACTATCTGCGCAACCAGCGCGGCGCGACGGCGATCCTGCCCTATGCCGCCCGCGCCCGGCCGCACGCGCCGGTGGCGGCGCCGGTGACCTGGGACGAACTTCCCGACATCGACAGCGCCGGCCGCTGGACCATCCTCGACGCCGACGCGCTGCTGCAACGCGCCGCCGCGAAAGCGCTCCGCGGCTGGGGCGAGGCCGACCAGACCCTCCCGGACCTGTGACCCCTCAGCTCCTCCCCACCGCAAAGCGGTGGGGAGGGGGACCGCGCCGCGAACGCGGCGTGGTGGAGGGGCATCGGCGCCAAACGCCCCTCCACCACCGGCTTCGCCGGCGGTCCCCCTCCCCATCTCACGATGGGGAGGAGCGAGCATCCCCGCCCCAAAGCCTGTTGCCGATTTGCAACAAGTCACTATGTCGAAACGCGTGATGAAACGCAGGACCCGACATGGCGGCTGATCCCTATACCGTGCTCGGCGTGGCGCGCGGGGCGAGCGAAGCCGACATCAAGAAGGCCTATCGCAAGCTCGCCAAGGAGCTGCACCCCGACCGCAACGCCGACAACCCGAAGGCTTCGGAGCGCTTCGCGCAGGTGACCGGCGCGTACGACCTGCTGACCGATGCCGACAAGCGCGCGAAGTTCGATCGCGGCGAGATCGACGCCGACGGCAATCCGACGATGCCGTTCGGCTTTGGCGGGCGCCCGGGCGGCGGTGCCGGTGCGTTCCGGCCCGGGGCGGGGCCGGGCGGCGCGCAGTTCGAGTTCGGGGGCGACACCTCGGATTTCGGCGACATTTTCGAAGGCCTGTTCGGCCGGGCGGGCGGCGGCTTCACCCGCGGCTTCGGGCGCGGCGCCGCGCCGCCGCCGGCGAAGGGCGCCGACATGGCCTATCGGTTGCGGGTGCCGTTCGAGGACGCCGCGACCTGCACGCCGCAGCGCATCACCCTGTCCGACGGCAAGACGATCGACCTGAAGCTTCCGCCCGGCGTCGAGGACGGCAAGCAGATGCGGCTCGCGGGCAAGGGCGAGCAGGGGCCCGGCGGCGCCGGCGACGCGATCGTGACGATCGACATCCAGCCGCATCGCTTCTTTCGGCGCGAGGGCGACGACGTTCGCCTGGACCTGCCGGTCTCGCTCGCCGAGGCGGTGCTCGGCGCCAAGGTCAAGGTGCCGACCGTCGACGGCGCGGTGATGCTCGCCATCCCCGCCGGATCCAATTCGGGCCGGGTGCTTCGCCTCAAGGGCAAAGGCTTCACCCGGCGCGGCGGCGATCGCGGCGACCAGCTCGTCACGCTGCTGGTCGATATCCCCGCCGACGATGCCGAGCTGCGCAGCTTTGTCGAAGGCTGGAGCAATGGCGGGCGCAACCCGCGTGCGGGGCTGGGCGTCTAGGCTCGCATGATCGCGGAGCCGGAGCAGGAAGTCGAACTTTCGGAACGTCCGGCGCCGCAGACGCCGGAAGCGCGTCGCCGCCGCTTCGTCCGCACCCGGGGCGCGGTTGACGAGTCGCTCCGGCGGCTCGGGCCCGGCTCGCGGGTCCGGGTCGTCGCGGGCCGCGCCTTCCAGGGCGTCTGGACGGACGGCTTCATCCACGCCGGCAACATCGCCTATCTGACGCTGCTGACCCTGTTCCCCTTCTTCATCGTCGTCGCCGCGATCGCCCAGGCTTTCGGGCGCGGCGCGGAGACGCTGGTCGCGGTCCGCCAGTTCCTGATGCAGGTGCCGCCCGATGTGAGCACCGTGCTCGAAAAGCCCATCAGCGACGTGCTCTCGGCACGCTCGGGCACGCTGCTCTGGGTCGGGGCGCTCGCCGGCCTGTGGAGCGTCGGCGGCTTCATCGCGACGCTGAAGGACATCCTCTACCGCGCCTATGGCGTCCGCTCGACCTCGACCTTCTGGATGGCGCGGCTGCGCTACACGTTGATCACGCTCGGCTCGGTGCTGCTCGTGCTGGTGTCGTTCCTGCTCCAGGCGATGCTGACGGCGGTCGACCAGTTCGTCTCGCGCGTCTTCCCGTTCGCCGACGACCAGCTCCGCCTGCTGCTGACCGCGTCGCGGTTCATCCCCGGGCTGTTCATCTTCGGCGCTTTCTACCTGCTTTTCTACGTCATGACGCCAAAACGGTACCGTCGCTGCACGAAATTCCCCGGGCCGCTGTTCATCGCGGGCTGGTGGTTGCTGGTGACCGCGCTGCTGCCCGCCGTGCTCGGCCTGATCGGCGGCTACGACCTCACCTATGGCAGTCTCGCCGGGGTGATGATCGCGCTGATCTACTTCTTCACGCTGGGGCTGGGCGTGGTCTTCGGCGCGCATTTGAACGCTGCACTGGCGGAAGTTCCGGATGACGCGCTAAAGGAGCCCGCGCACAGCGAGGCGAGGGACGTGACGTGACGGGCTTGATGCAAGGAAAACGCGGGCTGATCATGGGGCTCGCCAACGAGCGCTCACTGGCTTGGGGGATCTCGCAGAAGCTGAGCGAGGCGGGTGCGGAGCTCGCTTTCTCCTACCAGGGCGAGTCGCTCGAGCGCCGCGTGCGTCCGCTGGCGGAGCAGCTCGGCTCCGACTTCCTGATCGATTGCGACGTGTCGGACATGGCCGCGCTCGACCGCACCTTCGAGACGATCGCCGAGCGCTGGCCGACGATCGACTTCGTCGTCCACGCGATCGGCTTCTCCGACAAGAACGAGCTGCGCGGCAAATATGTCGACACCAGCCTCGAAAACTTCCTGATGACGATGAACATCTCGGCCTACAGCTTCGTCGCGGTCGCCCGGCGCGCGCGGGCGATGATGCCCCAGGGCGGAAGCCTGCTGACGCTCAGCTATTACGGCGCCGAGAAGGTGATCCCGCACTATAACGTGATGGGCGTTGCCAAGGCGGCGCTCGAGACCAGCGTCAAATATCTGGCGATGGACCTTGGCCCCGAGAATATCCGGGTCAACGCGATTTCGGCCGGCCCGATCAAGACGCTCGCGGCGAGCGGGATCGGCGATTTCCGCTACATCCTCAAGTGGAACGAGCTGAACTCCCCGCTGCGTCGCAACGTCACCATCGAGGATGTCGGCGGGGCGGGGCTCTACCTCCTCTCCGACCTCGCCTCGGGGGTCACCGGCGAGACGCACCATGTCGACGCCGGCTACAACGTCATCGGCATGAAGGCCGAGGACGCGCCGGATATCGCGCTCGCGTGAGCTTCAACAGCTTCGGCCGCGTCTTCCGCTTCACCACCTGGGGCGAAAGCCACGGGCCCGCGCTCGGCGCGATCGTCGACGGCTGCCCGCCGGGGCTGGCGCTCGCCGAGGCCGACCTCCAGCCCTGGCTCGATAGGCGCCGTCCCGGCCAGTCGCGCTTCACCACCCAGAGGCAGGAGCCGGACCAGGTCCGCATCCTCTCGGGCGTCTTCGAGGGGCGCACGACGGGCACCCCGATCAGCCTGATGATCGAGAATGTCGACCAGCGCTCGAAAGACTATTCGGAGGTCGCCAAGGCGTATCGTCCGGGTCATGCCGATTATGCCTATGACGCCAAATATGGCTTGCGCGACTATCGCGGCGGCGGCCGTTCCTCGGCGCGCGAGACCGCGGCGCGGGTCGCCGCCGGCGGGGTCGCCCGACTGGTGCTTCCCGAGGTGCGGATCCGCGCCTGGGTCAGCGAGGTCGGCGGCGACGTCGCGACCGGCTTCGACGCGGACGAGATCGACCGCAACCCGTTCTTCTGCCCCGACCCGGCCGCGGCGGCGCGCTGGGAAAAGCTGATCGACGCGGCGCGCAAGGACGGCTCGTCGTTGGGGGCGGTCGTCACCTGCGAGGCGCTAGGCGTTCCCGCCGGCTGGGGCGCGCCGCTCTACGCCAAGCTCGACGCCGAACTCGCCGCCGCGATGATGTCGATCAATGCGGTGAAGGGCGTCGAGATCGGCGACGGCTTCGCCGCCGCCCGGCTGCGCGGCGAGCAGAATGCCGACGCGATGCGGCCGGGCGCCGGGGGGCCGGAGTTCGCGTCCAACCATGCCGGCGGCATCGCCGGGGGGATCTCGACCGGCCAGCCGGTCCGTGTGCGCGTCGCGTTCAAGCCGACGAGCTCGATCGTGACGCCGGTGCCGACGGTCACCCGCGAGGGCGCCCCGGCCGAGATCGTCACCAAGGGCCGCCACGATCCGTGCGTCGGCATTCGCGGCGCACCGGTGGTCGAGGCGATGATGGCGCTCGTCCTCGCCGACCAGAAGCTGCTGCACCGCGCCCAGTGCGGCTGAGCGCCGGGCCGGAGACAAGCCGCCCGCTCGCGCGTTGATCGAGGCTCACGCGGAGAAGTCCGAGGAGCAAGCACATGCGCAATCCGATCCTGTTGACCGCGACGTTGCTCGCGGGCAGCGCGGCCATGGCCCAGTCCGATCCGCCGCCGCCGACGACGACGCCGGCACCCTCGCCGGCACCGACGCCGGCTGCGAACCCGACGCCCGCGCCGGCGCCGTCCAATCCGGCCACCGTCGACACGCCCGAGCAGCCCGATGCGCCGCAACCGCGACCGGTGCCGCGCAACCCCGACAACAGCCCGGCCGAGACGGGCGACGACCAGCCGCCGCGGCGCTGAGCCTCAGCTCACGCGCGTGCCGACCAGCGTGCCCTTGCTGCCGCTCCGCTCGAGCACGAAGCGGAAGCCGGGCCAGCGCCGCTGCCAGCGCCGCGCGACCAGCCGCTCGCCGGGCCGCAACGCGTCGTCGAGCAGCACGATGCCGCCCACCGGGATCCGGTCGAACAGCGTATCCGCCGCGCCGCGCACGAGCGGATGCACCGTCCAGGGCGGGCCGTCGATGAGCAGCAGGTCGATCTGATCGGGCAGACCGCGAAGATCGTACCACGATCCCGGCCACGGCTCGGGTGCGGGCACGAGCGGTGCGGGGCGGAACTCGGCGGACAGCCCATGCTCGGCGAGCCAGTCGGCGGTCGCGCCGGCGAACTCCTGATGCTGGTCGACCGTGGTCAGCTGGCCCGCGCCATGCAGGCTCAGCGCCTGCGCCGTGACCAGCGTCGATGCCCCCGTGCCGAGCTCGACCACGTTGCGCGGCCGCAGCTGCGCGACGGCAGTGACGATCAGGTCGAGAAAGGCGACGTCGGCCTTCCAGCTGCCAAGATGCGGAAGCGCATCCGACGGCAGGCCGAGCCGTGCGAGCAGCGCCTGCTTGTCGGCCTGGCGCCCGCCCCAGAGGGAGCGGAGCAGCCACGGCCAGGTCACCGCGCCGAACGCCAGCACCGCCGCGCGATCGCCCAGCCGCGCACGACGATCGATTCCCGCGGCGGTCCGCGGGAAGGGGCTGGTCGCGTTACGGCTGGTCATCGAAGCCGTTACGCAACCAGAGGCGCGCGGTTCCGCCGCGCCCGTTCATATGCGACGATCATTCGCGCGCACGCCACCAGTCGCAGACCCGGTCCCAGCCTTCCTGGGCGCTGTCGACGAACTGGAACAGCTCGAGGTCCTTGGGCGCGATCACGCCCTCCTCGGCCAGCGCCTCGAAGTTCACGACGCGCTCCCAGAACTCGCGTCCATAGAGGATGATCGGGATCGGCGACACCTTGCCGGTCTGGACCAGGGTCAGCAGCTCGAACATCTCGTCGAACGTCCCGAACCCGCCGGGGAAGACCGCCACCGCGCGCGCGCGCAGCAGGAAGTGCATTTTCCGGAGCGCGAAATAGTGGAACTGGAAGCTCAGCCCCGGCGTGACATGGGGGTTGGGCGTCTGCTCGTGCGGCAGCACGATGTTGAGCCCGATCGAGTCGGCGCCGACATCCTCGGCGCCGCGATTGGCCGCTTCCATGATCGACGGTCCGCCACCCGAGCAGACGACGAAGTGGCGCTTGCCGTCGGTGTCGCGCGGCGTGCCGCTCGCCAGCCGGGCAAGCTCGCGGGCGACCTCGTAATAGCGGCTTTTCGCGATCAGGGACTCGGCGACGCGGCGGCCGCGCTCGTCGGTCGCAATATCGCGGAGCGCCTCGGCCTTGGCCGGTTCGGGGATGCGGGCGGAACCGTAAAAGACGAAGGTCGACCCGATCTGCGCCTCGTCGAGCAGCAGCTCGGGCTTCAGCAGTTCGAGCTGGAAGCGGACGGGCCGCAGGTCTTCGCGCAGCAGGAACTCGGTGTCCTGGAACGCGAGCTTGTACGCCGGATGCGCGGTCTGCGGAGTCTGGGTGAAGTGGCGGGCGGCTTCGGCTTCCTCGCTGGCAGCCGGGAACACCCGCGCGGGTACGCGTGTATCGGTCATCGCCGGGCATGTAGCGGCTCGGCGGCGGCGCGCAACCGGGCGCCACGCCGAAACGGCGCAAAAGCGTCAGCGGCAATAGGGGCCCCGGCCCATGTCGAGATGCAGGTGATCGGCGTGCAACGCGTTGTAATCGGGGCTGAGCACCGTCCGGAACCGCTTGCAGGCCGAGGCATGGATCGTGCGCAGGAAGGTGCGGACCTGCGGGTCGGGCGAATGCCAGTCGCCCTTGATCGAGATGCGCCGGCCGTCGGCCAGCACGAACGCCGCGATGTCGACGGCGTTGGCGCTCGCATGCTCGGAGCGGCGGCCCGCCTGCGCGCCGTTGACGTTGCGGCAGGAATAGCTGCCGAAGCTTTCGACGCGGACGAGCTCGGTCGCGAAATAGACGCGCGCGGCGGGGGCGATGCCGTTCCTCACCCACGCCGCGAAGGTGCGCGCAAGCGGGCAGGTCATCGCCGTCAGATTGGTGGTCGGCACGCCGATGTCGGTGAGCTTGACGCTTGCAAAGGCGAGGCAGCCGCCGCCGAAGTCGCGATCGGGAAGCGGGTCGAAACGCACCCCCGCGCGGCGCATCTCGGCCAGGCACTGGCGGGTTTCGGGCGCGTCGATCCCGGCGCGGCGGGGCGCGTCCGGCGTGCGGGCGCGGCGCTCGCCGCCGCCCGCGCAGGCGGCAAGTGCCAGGATCGATGCCAGAAGAAGGCCCCGCGCGATGCTCCGCATCCGGATCCTATGCCGCGATCAGCGCGGCGTGGGAATCCGGGGAAGACCCGCGCGGGGCCGGTCTGCGTTCAGGCGAACGCGTTCGTCGACCGGGCGCGGCGTCGTGCGGCCGCGCCGATCAGCGCGAAGCCGCCGATCATCATCGCCCACGTCGCCGGCTCGGGAACCGCCGTGCCGAAGCCCGTCGCCGAGTTGACGCCGGACAGGCCGGTGATCCCCTGGTAGCGGACGAACATGCGGTCGAGCTCGAGCGAGGTCGCGTTGTTCGCGAGGCGAAGCACGAAGCTGCCGGTCGCGATCGGGTCGGCCACCGCAACGCCCGAATTGCCGCCGCCGGCGCAGTTGCTGCCGGAAAAGCAGGTGCGGAAGCTGTTCGTGCCGCTCACGTTCGGCACGTTGCCGTTGAACGTCACGCTCGGAAAGGCCGCGCTCGCCACCGTCGCGCTCTGCACGTCGGGCTGGGTGTCGAAGCCGAACACCGACACGCGCGACGCCAGCGTCGACAGATTGTCGATCGAGAAGGTGAAGCCGAATGCGCCGTTGTCGATGCTGGTCAGGCGCAGGACCGCCTTCGCACCGAGGCCGTCGATCGCGCCGCCGCTGCCGTCGGGCGTGTTGAAGCCGTTGAAGGAATAGGCGACGTCCTGATTGAGCATCGAGACGTCGAAGACCGTTCCGGCCTGGGCCGGCGACGTGATCGCGAGCAAAGCTGCCGTCGCGAGGAACTGAATACGCATGAACAACCCCATCTGCATCAAGCATCGGAAGGATGCCGTTGATGTATCCGGGGCGGTATCGCGCGCCGCGTCGCCGCGATAGGCGACAAGATACTTAACGCGCGAACAGGATTTGCGCGTCTGTTTCCGGGACAAGGGTCGGCGCAGGGCAGCGGGAGGGAAGCGCCGCTTCCCTCCCGGCCTTCAGGTCAGGCGTAGGCGATGTTCACCCGGCGCCGGCGCGCCGCGACGCCGAGCAGGCCGAAGCCGCCGATCATCAGCGCCCAGCTCGCCGGCTCCGGCACGGCGGTGGTCGAGAAGAGCACCGCGTTCGACAGCGAGCCGAACTCGGTCTGGAACGACGTCACGCCGGCCGCGCCGAAATCGACGCGGTAATAAGCGGTCGAGTTCTGCTTCGGATTGGCCGGACCCTGACCCGCGCCATAGTGGATCGAGAAGATCGTCTCGCCGTAGAGCGTCCGACCAAAGTTGATCGTGTTGCCCGAAATGCCGGTGCCGTTCTCGACCTTGGTGAAGGTGCCGAACGCGCCGCTCGGAAGCGGGAACGACGGAGTCGCCGCGAGAAGCGCCGCCCGCGCCGCATCGAAGTCACTGTTGTTGTTGAGATTGCCCGCGAAATAGCCGGCGCAGGTCTGGGTGAAGCCACCCTTGATGTCCGCCGGCGACACGTTGCAATCGTTGAGCTGGGTCAGCGCCGCCGCGGGCGATGCAAGACCGGCCGAAGCGGCCAGCAGGGCCGCTCCCCAGAGATAATTGCGCATAATGTACACCCCATTTGAGATCGAAAGTTTGGAACGCGACGGTTTTTTGTTGTTACGATTCACTTAACCAATGTTCGGCCGCGCGTGAAGGCCGCACGTTCATCCCGATCGCGCCAGACGGCATGCTCGTCTCAATCCGGGACGCGCCCTTGGGTGCATTGACTTCGGCCCGGGCGCCTCTATGAGCGGCGGCGGGCCACGCCGTCCCAACGCGGCGCGTGCTCTCTGCGAGGAGAGTTGACATGACGACGACCACTGCCGACGCGGCCGCCCTTGCGCGTGCCGACCGCCCTGCCGACAAGCCGGCACGCCCCTATTTCTCCTCCGGTCCATGCGCCAAGCCGCCAGGCTGGGCGCCCGAGCGACTCGCGCTCGGCTCGCTCGGCCGGTCGCATCGCTCCAAGCTCGGCAAGAGCCGGCTCCAATATGCGATCGACCTGACCCGCGAGATCCTGCGCGTTCCCGAAACCCACCGGATCGGCATCGTGCCCGCGTCCGACACCGGCGCCTACGAAATGGCGATGTGGTCGATGCTGGGCGCGCGCCCGGTGACGGCGCTCGCCTGGGAAAGCTTCGGCGAGGGCTGGGTGACGGATGCGGTCAAGCAGCTCAAGCTCGACCCCACGGTGATGACGGCGCCCTATGGCGCGCTGCCCGACCTTGGCGCGGTCGACTTCTCGCACGACGTGCTCTTCACCTGGAACGGCACCACCTCCGGCGTGCGCGTGCCCGGCGGCGACTGGATCCCGGCGGATCGGCAGGGGCTGACCTTCGCCGACGCGACCAGCGCGGTGTTCGCCGTCGACATGCCATGGGACAAGATCGACGTCCTTACCTATAGCTGGCAGAAGGTGCTGGGCGGCGAGGGCGCGCATGGCGTGCTGATCCTCGGCCCCCGCGCGGTCGAGCGGCTCGAGAGCTACACGCCGGCCTGGCCGCTGCCGAAGATCTTCCGCATGACCAAGGGCGGCAAGCTGATCGAGGGCATCTTCCAGGGCGAGACGATCAACACGCCGTCCATGCTCGCCGTCGAGGATTATATCTTCGCGCTCGAATGGGCGAAGGAAGCGGGCGGGCTGGACGCGCTGATCGCGCGCTCCGACGCCAATGCCGCGGCGCTCGACGCGATCGTCGCGGCGCGGCCCTGGCTCGGCCATCTCGCCGCCGACCCGGCGACCCGCTCGACCACCAGCGTCTGCCTGACGCTGGCCGACCCGGCCGTGGCCGCGCTCGACGAGGCGGGGCAGCTCGCCATCGTCAAGAAGCTCGCGTCGCTGCTCGAGGTCGAGGACGTGGCCTACGACATCGCCGGTTATCGCGACGCCCCGCCGGGGCTGCGCATCTGGTGCGGCGCCACCGTCGACGCGAGCGACATCGCGGCGCTCGGCCCCTGGCTCGACTGGGCCTGGGCGCAGGTCCGCCCGAGCGCCTGACCCGGGCGGCACCCCGCCGCCCGGCCTTCCCGACCATCCCAGGCATCGCGCCGCCGGCAGTGTCCGGGGTCGTGCCAGAGAAAGGACACGAACGTGCCCAAAGTCCTGATTTCCGACAAGATGGACCCGCGCGCCGCGCAGATCTTCCGCGAGCGCGGGGTCGAGGTCGATGAGAAGCCCGGCCTGTCGAAGGACGAGCTGATCGCGATCATCGGCGACTATGACGGCCTCGCGATCCGCTCGGCGACCAAGGTTACCAAGGACGTGCTCGCCGCCGCGACGAAGCTGAAGGTGGTCGGCCGCGCCGGCATCGGCGTCGACAATGTCGACATTCCGGCCGCATCGTCGGGCGGCGTCGTCGTGATGAACACGCCGTTCGGCAACTCGATCACGACCGCCGAGCACGCGATCGCGCTGATGTTCGCGCTCGCGCGCCAGCTCCCCGAGGCCGATGCCTCGACCCAGGCCGGGAAGTGGGAGAAGAACCGCTTCATGGGCGTCGAGCTGACCGGCAAGACGCTCGGCCTGATCGGCTGCGGCAATATCGGGTCGATCGTCGCCGATCGCGCGATCGGCCTCAAGATGAAGGTGATCGCCTTCGATCCCTTCCTGTCGGCCGAGCGCGCCCGCGAGCTGGGCGTCGAGAAGGTGACGCTCGACGAGCTGCTGCCGCGCGCCGATTTCATCACGCTGCACACGCCGCTCACCGACCAGACCCGCAACATCCTGTCGCGCGACAATCTCGCGCGGACCAAGAAGGGCGTCCGCATCGTCAATTGCGCGCGCGGCGGCCTGATCGACGAGGCCGCGCTCAAGGACGCGCTCGACAGCGGCCAGGTGGGGGGCGCCGCGCTCGACGTCTTCGTCGAGGAGCCGGCGACCAGTTCGCCGCTGTTCGGCACGCCGAACTTCGTCTCGACGCCGCATCTGGGCGCGTCGACCAACGAGGCGCAGGTCAATGTCGCGATCCAGGTCGCCGAGCAGATGGCCGACTATCTCGTCTCGGGCGCGATCACCAATGCGCTGAACGTGCCGTCGGTCTCGGCCGAGGATGCGCCCAAGCTGCGGCCGTACATGGCGCTGGCCGAGAAGCTCGGCTCGCTGGTCGGCCAGCTCGCCCATGACGCGCTATCGGGCATCTCGATCGAGGTCGAGGGCGCGGCCGCCGAGCTCAACCAGAAGCCGATCACCGGCGCCGTCCTCGCCGGGCTGATGCGCGTCTATTCGGACACGGTGAACATGGTGAACGCGCCCTATCTGGCGAAGGAACGCGGCCTCGACGTGCGCGAGGTCCGCCACGACCGCGAGGGCGATTACCACACGCTGCTGCGCGTCTCGGTCGCGACCAAGGACGGCGAGAAGTCCGTTGCGGGCACGCTGTTCGGCGACAGCAACCCCCGGCTTGTCGAGCTGTTCGGCATCAAGGTCGAGGCCGATCTCGCCGGCCCGATGCTCTACGTCGTGAACGAGGACGCGCCCGGCTTTATCGGCCGCATCGGCACCGCGCTCGGCAATGCCGGGGTCAATATCGGCACCTTCCATCTCGGCCGCCGCGATGCCGGGGGCGAGGCGGTGCTGCTGCTTTCGGTCGACTCGCCGGTGCCCGAGCCGCTGGTAGCCGAGCTGCGCCACCTGCCCGGGGTCAAGAAAGTGATGGCGCTCAGCTTCGCATGACCAGCGCCTTGCTTCCCGAGGGCCTTCGCGACCGGTTGCCGCCGGAAGCGGAGGCCGGCGCCGCGATCTTGCGGGCAACGCTCGATGCGATCGCCGCGCACGGCTATGAACGCGTCGCGCCGCCGCTCGCCGAGTTCGAGGAATCGCTGGTCGGCCGGCTCAAGTCCGCCTCGGCGCGCGACCTGTTGCGCGTCGTCGATCCCGTCTCGCAGCGGACGCTCGCGCTTCGCCCCGACATCACGACCCAGGTCGGCCGGATCGCGGCGACGCGGATGGCGCACCGGCCGCGGCCGCTGCGGCTGAGCTATGGCGGGCCGGTGGTGAAGCTGCGCGCCACCCAGCTCCGCCCCGAGCGCGAGATGACCCAGGTCGGCGCCGAGCTGATCGGGCTCGACACCGCCGCCGCCGCCGCCGAGAGCGTCGCGGTCGCGATTCAGGCACTCGCCGCGGCCGGCGCGACGGGGATCACCGTCGACCTGACTCTGCCCGACCTCGTCGATACGCTCGCCGCCGGGCCGATGCCGCTCGCGCCGGCGCGCGCCGCGCGGGTCCGGGCGCTGCTCGACTCGAAGGACGCCGGCGGGCTCGTCGAGGCGGGCGCGGTCGCCTATCTGCCGCTGGTCGCCGCCGCGGGCCCGTTCGCGGAGGCCATTGCCCGGCTGCGCGCGATCGACGCCGGCGGCGCGCTCGCCTCGCGCATCGCCGGGCTCGAGCAGGTCGTCGCGCGCATCGGCGACGGCGCGGCGGTGACGCTCGATCCCACCGAACGCCACGGCTTCGAATATCAGAGCTGGCTCGGCTTCTCGCTGTTCGTCGACGGTCTGGCCGGCGAGGTCGGCCGCGGCGGCACCTACACCGTGCTCCACGAGGACGGGCGCGAGGAGCCGGCCGTGGGCTTCTCCATCTATCCCGACCCGCTGATCGACCGCGTGGCGGGCACCGCGCCGGCCCGGCGGCTGTTCCTGCCGCTCGGCACCGACAACGCCCGCGCGGCCCAGCTCCGCGCCGACGGGTGGACGACGGTCGCCGCGCTCGAGGCCGGGTGCGACGCGCGCGCGCTCGGCTGCACGCACGTGCTCAAAGCCCAGGGTCCCGTCGCGCTCTGACCTCAGCGACGACGCGGCTGCGTCATGTCGGGGAAGACGCGGTCGAGAAACTCGTCGATCAGCGCCGTGGCCGGGTCACCGGGCGCCCCGATCTCGTCGTTGAGGCGCAAATGGGTGGTGCCGTCGATCGCCTGCACGGCGACGGGGGCCGCGCCGGCGCGGACAAGGTCGCGCGCGAGCTGCTGGCCCTGGTATCCGGCGAGCGGATTGGCGTGGTCGTGCAGCATCAGCCACGCCGGCGCGTTCGGGGCCCCCGCCTGGGCGAGCGGCGACAGCGTCGCCCAGCGCGCCGGATCGGATCCGAAGGCCGGGCGGAAATAGGCGTCGATCGTGCCGCCGGTGGCGCCGCTGCCGAGGATCATCGCCGGGTCGAGCGCGGCGGCGTCGAGCAGCACCACCGCGCGCAGGGCGGCGAACGGCACGCCCGCCCGCTCGAGCCAGCGCGGGTCGGTCGCGAGCAGGGCGGCGAGATGCCCGCCCGAACTGTGGCCGATCACCACGATCCGGTCGGGGTCGACGCGCACTTCGCGCCGCGCCGCCGCGATCGCGCTCGCGATGTCGCTCGCCTGCTCCTCGACCGTTACCTCCGGCACGAAGCGATAGCCTGCCGTCGCCCAGCCATAGCCCCGCGCGGTGAAGTGCGCCGTCTGCCCGCCTGCGCCGGCATCGGGCGTCCCCGCGCTCCAGCCGCCGCCATGGACATAGACGATCAGCGGCGCGCGCCCGGCCGCCCGGCGCGTGAACAGGCGCAGCTGCTGGCGCGGCGTGGGGCCATAAGCGCGCGTCTCGACCTCGACGCGCCCCCCGACAAGGCGTCGCGCCCCCGCCTGCGCCTGGATCGCCGGCGTCGTCGCCGCGATCAGCGCGGACAGGGCCAGGACCGGCACAAAACTGGGCATGTCGCGCATCCGTCGGGGGCTCCCGCCGGGACGCTGGTCGAAAACCATGCGCCGGACAAGCGCCGGGGGCGAAAGCCGCTGGATTTGGCTGCCCGGCTTCTTTACCCGGCGGCGGTTCTTTCGAGGAGTGACACGTGGCCAACGTGACGGTGATCGGCGCCCAGTGGGGCGACGAGGGCAAGGGCAAGATCGTCGACTGGCTCGCCGAGCGGGCCGATCTCGTCGTGCGCTTCCAGGGCGGCCACAATGCCGGTCACACGCTCGTGATCGGCGACCAGGTCTACAAGCTGTCGCTGCTCCCGTCGGGAATCGTGCGCGGCACGCCCTCGGTGATCGGCAACGGCGTGGTGCTCGATCCCTGGGCGCTGAAGGCGGAGGTCGAGAAGCTGGCGGCACAAGGCATCAACGTCACCCCCGAGACGCTGATGATCGCCGACAATTGCGCGCTCATCCTGCCCTTCCATCGCGATCTCGACGCCTTGCGCGAGGATGCGAGCGGGGCGGGCAAGATCGGGACGACCCGGCGCGGCATCGGTCCCGCCTATGAAGACAAGGTCGGCCGGCGCGCGATCCGGGTCTGCGACCTCGCCCATCTGGACGATCTCGGGCCGCAGCTCGATCGACTGACCGCGCACCACGACGCGCTGCGCGCGGGCTTCGGCGAACCGCCGATCGATCGCGACGCCCTGCTCCGCGAGCTCGGCGAGATCGCCGCCTTCGTGCTGCGGTTCGCGCGGCCGGTCTGGCTGTCGCTCGCCGAAGCGCGCCGCCGCGGCCGCCGCATCCTGTTCGAGGGCGCGCAGGGCGTGCTGCTCGACGTCGACCACGGCACCTATCCGTTCGTCACCTCGTCGAACACGATCGCCGGCACCGCGGCGGGCGGCTCGGGGCTCGGCCCGTCGGCGGTCGGCTTCGTGCTCGGCATCGTCAAGGCCTACACCACGCGCGTCGGCTCCGGGCCGTTCCCGACCGAGCTCGACGACGCGATCGGCCAGCGACTGGGCGAGCGCGGACGCGAGTTCGGGACGGTCACGGGTCGCAAGCGTCGCTGCGGCTGGTTCGATTCGGTGCTGGTGCGCCAGTCGGTCGCGGTCTCGGGCGTGACCGGCATCGCGCTCACCAAGCTCGACGTGCTCGACGGGCTGGAGACGATCCGCATCTGCACCGGCTACCGGCTGGGCGATCGCCGGCTCGACCATTTCCCCGCCCATGCCGCCGAGCAGGCGGGGGTCGAGCCGATCTACGAGGAAATCCCGGGCTGGAGCGAATCGACCGCGGGGGCGCGCAGCTGGGCGCAGCTTCCGGCGCAGGCGATCAAATATATCCGCCGCATCGAGGAGCTGATCCAGTGCCCGGTCGCGCTGGTCTCGACCAGCCCCGAGCGCGAGGACACGATCCTCGTGCGCGACCCCTTCGCGGACTGAGCAGACTCGTCGTCATTGCGAGCGCAGCGAAGCGATCCAGGGGTGGCCGGCTTCGGCGCTCGCGACTCCTGGATTGCTTCGCTGCGCCCGCAACGACGAGATAAGTTACTTCTTCTCGACTGCCGGCATGTCCGACTTGGTCTCGAACTGGCGCTGCGCGGCCGGATCGACCGACGGCGCGCCGCTCGCGGGCGTGTCGGGGCCGGCGCCGGTGTCGGCCGACTTGGCTGCGTCGCCACCCGGATTGTCGCCGGCGATCTCGCCCGAGGCCGGGGCGGCCGGCATCGGCAGCGGCGCGTCGCTCTTGCTGTTCAGATAGGCGATCACGTTCGCGCGGTCCTTGCCGTCGCTCAGGCCCGCGAAGGTCATCTTCGTGCCCTCGGCATATTTGCGCGGGCTCTTCAGCCAGTCGTTGAGCGCGGTCCAGTCCCAGGGGCCCGGCTTGGACTTCAGCGCCTCGGAATAGGCGAAGCCCGCGACCGCGCCGTGCGGCTTGCCGACCACGCCCCAGAGGTTCGGGCCGACGCCGTTCGCGCCACCCTTGTCGACCGAATGGCAGGCCGCGCACTTCGCGAACGCCTTCTCGCCGGCCGCCGGGTCGGCGGAGGCGAGCAGCGTCTCGATCGGAACGTCGGCCGCAGCGCCGCCGCCCGCCGTCTCTTCGACGCCCGCGATCGGGTAGCCCATTTTCTCCGGCCGCTCGGCGTGGAAATACTCGCTCGAGATGATGCCGGCGCCCAGGGCCACGATCCCGGCGCCGAGAACCCAGCCGGCGATCGTGTTGTTGCGGTCGTCCATTGTGCTTCAGATCCTCCAGGAAGTCGCGGCCCCTTTAGAAAGACCCGCGCGCGCTCGCAAGCCATCGGGCGGGTTTCCTTCGTGACCAAAAATGCCTAACCGCCTCGCCCGTGCAGACCTATCCCGAACCCGCCCGGCGTCTCGTCGCCGCGATGACCGCCCAGGCCGCGGCCGAGCCCGAGCGGGCGGTCGCTTTCCAGGGGGCGCCGGGAGCGAACTCGCACCTCGCGGCGCTCGAGCATTTTCCCGACGGACTGCCGCTGCCCTGCTTCAGCTTCGAGGACGCGCTGGAGGCTGTGCGCGAGGGGCGCGCCGGGCACGCGATCATTCCGATCGAGAACTCGCTGCACGGCCGCGTCGCCGACATCCACTTCCTGCTGCCCGAATCCGGGCTGTCGATCGTCGCGGAGCATTTCCTGCCGATTGAGCCGTGCCTGCTCGGCCGGGCCGGCACCGAGGTTCGCGAGGTGATGAGCCATCCCCAGGCGCTGGGCCAAAGCCGCAAATGGCTGCGCGCGCGGGGACTCCGACCGGTCGCCTATGCCGATACCGCGGCGGCGGCGGCGGCCGTGGCCGACAGCGCCGAACCCGGCCTCGCCGCGATCGCCCCCGGTTTCGCGGCAACGCTCTACGGGCTCGACGTGCTGGCCGAGAAGATCGCCGACGAGCCGCACAACATGACGCGCTTCACCGTGCTCGCGCGCGAACCGCGCCGGCCCGTGGGCGAGGCTGCGCTGATGACCACGTTCACCTTCGAAGTGAAGAACATCCCTGCCGCGCTCTACAAGGCGATGGGCGGCTTCGCGACGAATGGCGTCAACATGACGAAGCTGGAGAGCTACCAGCGCGGCGCGACGTTCGCGGCGACCGAGTTCTACGCGGATATCGAGGGCGCTCCGGGCGATCCGGCAGTCGATCGCGCGCTCGACGAGCTGCGCTTCCATACCAAGTGGGTGCGGGTGCTGGGCGTCTATGCCCAGGCGCGCAAGCGGGGATTGTAACGATGGTCGACTCACTCGAGGATGGCGGCATTCCGGCGGGCGTCGACCCGTTCGCCTTGTTCGACGCCTGGTATCGCGAGGCGCGCGAGACCGAGATCAACGATTCGAACGCGATGGCCCTGGCGACGGCGGACGCCGCGGGCCGGCCGTCGGTCAGGATGGTGCTGCTGAAGGGCCATGGCCCGGACGGGTTCGTGTTCTACACCAACCGCGAGGGCCGCAAGGCCGGCGACCTCGAGGCCAATCCGAACGCGGCTCTGCTGTTCCACTGGAAGTCGCTGCGCCGCCAGATCCGCATCGAAGGCGCGGTCTCGCGCGCGAGCGACGCCGAGTCGGACGCCTATTTCGCGTCGCGCAGTCGCGATTCGCAGCTCGGCGCCTGGGCCTCGGACCAGTCGCGCCCGCTCGACGCGCGCGGGACGTTCGAGGCCCGCTTTCAAGCGGTCGAGGCGCGCTTCGCCGGCGGCCCGGTTCCGCGGCCGCCGCATTGGGGCGGCTATCGCGTGACCCCGCGCCGGATCGAGTTCTGGCTCGATCGCGCCCATCGCCTGCACGAGCGGCGGGTGTTCGACCGGGCGGGCGACGGCTGGCGGGAAAGCCTGCTCTACCCATGACCGCGGGCGGGCAGCCCAGCCATGCGCGTCATGGCGAGCTGACCGCGCGCGCGGCGCTCGCCAGCGTGGCGGTGGCGCTGCTCCTGCTCGCGCTGAAGGCCTGGGCGGCGTGGGCGACGGGCTCGGTGGCGATGCTCGGCTCGCTCGCCGACACCGGTTTCGACCTGTTCGCCTCGCTGATCACGCTCTACGCCGTCCGCCTGTCGGCCCAGCCCGCCGACGCGCAGCATCGCTTCGGCCACGGCAAGGCGGAAGCGCTGGCGGCGCTCGCCCAGGTCGCGCTGATCGCCGCCTCGGCCGCGGGCATTCTGTGGCGCGCCGTCGACCGGCTGATGCGTGGTGCCGAGATCGAGGGCGCCGAGCTGGGCATCGGCGTCTCGCTCGTCGCCATCGCCGCCACCTTCGGGCTGCTCGCCTATCAGCGCCGGGTGATCGCGGCGACCGGCTCGGTCGCGATCCGGGCGGACAATCTCCACTACAAGTCCGATCTCGTCCTGAACCTGAGCGTCATCGCGGCGCTGGTGCTCGATCCCCTGCTCGCGCTGCGCGGGGTCGATGCGCTGTTCGGGGTGGCGATCGCGCTGTGGCTCGCCTTCGGCGCCTGGCGATCGGCCAGCCACGCGATCGACCAGCTGATGGACCGCGAGTGGCCGGAGGAGAAGCGCCGCCGCTTCGTCGAGCTGGCCAACACCCATCCGGTGTTCGCGGGCGGCATCCACGATTTGCGGACCCGTACCGCGGGCGCGCACGACTTCGCGCAGTTCCATGTCTGGGTCGACCCGGCGATGACCATCGCCGCCGCGCACGACGCCGTCGAACAAGTGGAACGCATGCTCGAAGCGGCCTTTCCGGGGACGGAAGTGCTGATCCATCTCGATCCGCACGGCCAGGTCGACCGCGCGGGGTTGCACGACGAGGCATTGCGGGAGACGCCGGAACAATGAAGCTGCCCTTCACCCAGGTCGACGCGTTCGCCGACCGCGTTTTCGCGGGCAACCCGGCGGCGGTGATGCCGCTCGACGCGTGGCTCGACGACGCGGTGCTGCTGGCCATCGCGCGCGAGAACAATCTGTCGGAAACGGCCTTCACCGTGCCCGCCACCGACGGCGCGGTCGACTATGACCTGCGCTGGTTCACGCCGGGGCAGGAAGTGGCGCTGTGCGGCCATGCGACGCTCGCGGCCGGCCACGTCCTGATCGGCGAGCGGCCGGCGATCCGCTTCCGCACGCGCATGGCGGGGGTCTTGACCGTGACGCGCGACGGCGACTTCTATGCGCTGGAGCTGCCGGCGATCGACGTCGCGCCGGCCTCGGAGCCCGCGGTCGCGGCCGCGCTCGGCACCGGTGCCGCGCCGGCCTTCCGGTCGACCGGCGATGCCGCCGAGCCGGCGGTCATCGTGCTTCTCGACAGCGAGGCCGCGGTCCGGGCGGTGACGCCGGACTTCAAGGCGCTGGCGCCGACCGGGGTGATGGCGATCGTCACCGCGCCCGGCGATGCGACCGACGTGGCGAGCCGCGTCTTCGTGCCCTATTGCGGGATCGACGAGGATCCGGTGACCGGCTCGGCCCATGCCGCGCTCGGCCCGTTCTGGGCCGGCCGGCTCGGTCGCGACCGGTTCGGCGCGGTCCAGGCGAGCGCGCGCGGTGGCCTGCTCGGCTGCCACGTGGCGCAGGGGCGCGTCACGCTGACCGGGCGTTGCGTCACTGTCATCGAAGGCAGCTTCCGGCTTTGACCGCCGCGCCGGACGAGCCGCTGCGCCGCGACATCGGCTTCACCGGCTCGGCCTTCCTCGCGTTCAACGGCCTGGTCGGCGCGGGCATCTTCGTCCTGCCGGGCACGCTCCACGATCGCTTCGGCGCCTTCGCGCCGTGGCTGTTCCCGCTGTTCGCGCTGCTGGCCCTCGCCATCGCCGTCCCGTTCGCGCGCGTGGCGGCAGCGCACAGCGCCTCGGGCGGGCCGGTCGTCTATGCCGCACCGTTCGGCCCGGCGGTCGCCTTCGAGTCGGGCTGGCTCTTCTATGTCGCGCGGGTCTCGGCCCATGCCGCCAATCTGAACGTGCTCGTCGCCTATCTGGCGAGCTTCTGGCCGGCGCTCGGCAGCGGTGTCGGTCGCGCGCTGGTGATCGTCGGCGCGACGGGCGCGATCGCTGCCGTGAACGTGCTCGGCGTGCGTCGCGCGATCCGGCTGCTCGACCTGCTCACCTTGTTGAAGGCGCTGCCGCTGATCGGGCTCGCCGTCTATGCGCTGGCGACGGTCGCGGCGTTCGCGCCGGCGCCCGTGGCGCCGCCGCTGGGCGAGCTCGAGGCGGCGGCGCTGCTGATCCTCTATGCCTTTGTCGGGTTCGAGACCGGGGTCGTTCCCGCCGGGGAGACGCGCGACCCGCGCCGCACCATCCCGCGCGCGCTGATCGTCACGGTGATCGGGACGGCGCTCCTCTATTTCGTCGTCCAGTCGGCCTATAGCGCGACGATGGCGCCGGGCGCGGGCGGCACGGCCCCGCTGATCGCCTTCGGACGCGCTCTGGTCGGCGAGCCGGGGGCGGTGCTGCTGTCGGCGGCGGCGATCGCCTCGGTGCTCGGCAACGTCTCGGGCGGCATCACCGGCACCGCGCGGACCACCTACGCCATGGGCCGCGACGGGCTGCTTCCCGCCTGGTTCGGCGCGGTCGATGCGCGCCACGCGACGCCGGCGCGCTCGGTGCTGGTCATGGCCGGGCTGATCGCGCTGCTGGCGCTGACCGGCAGCTTCGTCTGGCTGGCGAGCGCGAGCGTCCTCGCCCGGATGTTCGTCTACGGGATCAGCATCGCGACCCTGCCCCGCCTGGCGCCGTCCCGCACGTCGTGGACGATCGCCGCGCTCGGCATCGCGGTGTGCGTCTGGGTCGCCTCGCAATCGGGCGCCCAGCCCTGGCTGGTGCTCGCGGCGCTGGCGGCGGTCGGCACGTTGCTGTTCCTGCTCGCCCGGCGCGCGCGGCGCTAGGCGGACGCGAGGGCGAGTTCGGGAAAGGCGGGCTCGGTCGCCTCGATCCAGCCGCCGCCCAGCACGCGCTCGCCGGCATAGAAGACGGCCGCCTGCCCCGGCGAGACGCCATATTCGGGCGCGTCGAACAGGAGGCGATCGCCTTCGCGGCGCGCGGGGACGGGCCTGGCGAGCGAGCGCACCTTGACCGTCATCGCCCCGGTCGCGCCGTCGCCGATCCAGTTGATGTCGGACAGGCGCGCCGCCGCGACGGCAAGCGCGCGCTTCGGGCCGACCACGACGCGCCCCGCATCGGCCTCGAGCCGGACCACGTAGAGCGGCTCGGGCTGGCCGCCGATCTCGAGCCCGCGGCGCTGGCCGACGGTGAAGTGGACGAGCCCGCGATGCATGCCGAGCACGCGCCCGTCGAGCCCGACGATCTCGCCGGCGCGCTCCGCCTCGGGGCGCAGCTTCTTGACCAGCCGGGCATAGTCGCCGTCGGGCACGAAGCAGATGTCCTGGCTGTCGGGCTTGGCGGCGACGCCCAGCTTCAACTCGGCCGCGACCCGGCGCACCTCCGGCTTGGGTAGCCCGCCGAGCGGGAAGCGGAGATAGTCGAGCTGCGCCGCCGTGGTCGCGAACAGGAAATAGCTCTGGTCGCGCGCCGGATCGAGCGCGCGGTGCAGCTCGGGCCCGGCCGGCCCCGCGACCCGGCGGACATAATGCCCGGTGGCGAGCGCGTCGGCCCCCAGCTCGCGCGCGAGCCGGAACAGGTCGGTGAACTTCACGCCCATGTTGCAGCGGACGCACGGGATCGGCGTGCGGCCGGCGAGATATTCGTCGGCGAACTGGTCGATCACGCTCTCGCGGAAGCGGCTCTCATGGTCGAACACATAGTGGGCGATGCCGAGCCGGTCGCACACCGCGCGCGCGTCGCGGATGTCCTGCCCGGCGCAGCAGCTTCCGGCCCGGCCGACCGCCGCGCCATGATCGTAGAGCTGCAGCGTCACCCCAATCGTCTCGGCGCCCGAGCGCGCGGCGAGCGCGGCCACGACCGAGCTGTCGACGCCGCCCGACATGGCGACGACGATGCGCTTGCCCACCAGATCGGGGCCCAGCTGGAAATCGGCGAGAGTCACAGGCCGCGCATATAGGCGCGGCGGGCGGGCGCGTCACCCTTCGCCCCGACTCCGGCGAACTACGAAGGCCCGGGTTTTACGACTGTTTAGGAGGCGGCGGTGTAACGAGTCGGGAATCGCCGCTTGGGGGGAGCCGGATGGAGGTCGAGCTGGGTTTCGCGAAGAAGCGGACGCGCCGTGCGGTGCGGCCGGAATTCGCGACTCTGGTCGCCGTCGCCGTCGCCCGCCAGTCGGCCAGCCGCACGGCGCAGGTCCTTGCCGCGGCGGACGGCGGTCGTTTGACCGACGTCTCGCTGGTGGATCTGTTCAATGCGGCGCGCGTGCGTGGGTCGCTTCCGTCGGGCTGCTTCAACAGCGGCGTCGCGGCGCTGCTCAGCCCGCGTCAACGAACATGACCGCGGCTTTTACCGTCCGGGTTCAGTCTTCTTGAACCCTGTTCGGGCCATGATCGCGAGAGTTGCGTACGTCAGGCGAAGACGCCCTGTTTGAGGTAGAAATGATCGAGAACCAGAAATTCCGCCCCGCTCAGGTCATCGGCCCGCTCGGCGAGTCGCTGACGCTGGATAGTCTGCCCCCGCCGAGCACCACCCGGTGGGTCGTGCGGCGCAAGGCGGAAGTGGTCGCTGCCGTCAATGGCGGGCTGCTCTCGGTGGACGAGGCGTGCGAGCGCTACAGCCTGTCCGTCGAGGAGTTCGCGGCGTGGCAGCGGGCGGTCGACCGGTCGGGCATGCCCGGCCTGCGCGTCACCCGCATCCAGCATTACAAGTCGCTTTACGAGCGCCAGCAGAAATACTGATCGACTTCCGAAGTCGTCGCACGGCCCCGCCGCGTCTCCGCGCGGCGGGGCTTTGTGCTTGTCGAATCGAGGGAGGGCTGATAGGGCGACGCGCAACGGCGCCGACCTTGTCTGCGACGAACCTTTCAACATGCTTCGCGGAAGCCGGGCCAATCTCGAGAGGCCGGCCGCCGTTCCGGAACGGAGACTGACGGTTTTATGCAAATTCTCGTTCGCGATAACAATGTCGACCAGGCGCTGCGCGCGCTCAAGAAGAAGCTGCAGCGCGAAGGTGTCTATCGCGAGATGAAGCTGCGCCGTCACTACGAGAAGCCGTCCGAGAAGCGCGCCCGCGAGCGCGCCGCCGCGATCCGTCGCGCGCGCAAGCTCGAGCGCAAGCGCGCCGAGCGCGACGGCGTCAAGTAAGCGCTCCGCCCCCGCCGGGGCGTGACCAGTTCCGTTCGATCCATCGGCGGCGCCCGCTTCCAGCGGCGCCGCCGATGTGCTTATAGCTGCCCGCGTTCAGTCGATTAGCCGGAGCCTGCCCGATGTCCGTCACTGCCGTTCCCATCCGTCCGACCTCCCGTCGCGTGCTGGGCATGCTGTGGGGCGGGCTCGGCGTCGCGGTGCTCGGGGCGGCCGCGCTGGCGTGGGCCGGCACCGGCCGCGCCGTGGCCGAAACCGGCACCCCGGCGCAGTTCATGGCGTTCAACGCGACCCAGCCCGGCGTGACCGAGACCGAGACCGGGCTGCAATATCAGGTCCTGAAGGAAGGCCAGGGCGACCGCCCGACCAGCAACGACGTCGTGCTCGTCAAATATAAGGGCACGCTGCGCGACGGCACGGTCTTCGACCAGAACGAGCGTGCGCCGATGGAAGTGGCCCAGGTGATCCCCGGCTTCTCGGAAGGCCTGAAGCTGATGCGCCGCGGCGGCGAATACCGGCTCTGGATCAAGCCCGAGCTCGGCTATGGCGACCGCGCGACCGGGGGCGTGATCCCGCCCAACTCGGTCCTCGTCTTCGACGTGACGCTGATCGACTTCGTGCCCGCCGACGTGCTGCGCCAGATGCAGCAGCAGCAGGGCCTGGGCCTGCCCGGCGGCGCCGCGCCGGGGCGCTGAGCCCTACTCCAGCGCGACCGCGACTTTCGCTTCTTCCTGCTCGGACCGGCGCTCCAGCGCGACCTTGATCATCGCGGTGATCGGGTCGGCCAGCAGCAGGCCCATGAAGCCGAGCAGCGCGCTCAGCAGGATCTGCGCGCCGAGCGTGAGCGCGGGGGGCAGGTCGACCGTCTTGCGCGCGACGACCGGCAGCAGGACATAGCCGTCGAAGGTCTGCACGACGATATAGGTGCCGATCGCCCATAGCCCGGTGTCGACGCCCGCGCTGAAGCCGACCGCCACCATCAGCACGCCCGAAATGAACGCGCCGACATTGGGGATGAAGGCGAGCAGCCCCGTCAGGATCCCGAGCAGCAGGGCCATCGGCACGCCGCCGATCGACAGCGCGATCCAGGTCAGCACGCCCTCGGCCACCATCCCGATCAGCCGCCCGGCCATCAGCCGCCGCATCGTCCAGGCCATGCGGTCGAGGGTGATCCGCGCCTGCGCGCGCGAACGGGTGGGGATCAGCCACGCCATGCCGCGCTCGTAAAGCCGCGGCTCGAGCGCGATGAACAGCCCGATCACGACCACCAGGAACGCGCTGGTCAGCGCGCCGAAGACGGTCCCGACATAGCCGGTGATCTTGCCGAGCGAGTTCATCGCCTGGCGCGCAAACCCCATCAGGTCGGCCTGGGCGGGCATCACGCCCATTCCCGAAAGCCAGGCGATGAAGCGCGTGCCCTGCGCCTGCAGCGTCGCGCCGAGCTGTTCGGCCTGGTTGGCGATCTCGACGCCGGTCCAGTAGAAGATGCCGACCACGAACGCGATCGCGGCGAGCAGGACGAGCGTGACGCGGAGGCTGCGGTTGATCGGCAGCGCGCGGCCGAGCAGGCGGGCGCCGCCGTCGAGCATCGCCGCGAAGACGAGGCCGGCGAAGATCAGCATCAGCGGCTGGATCAGCAGCACGCACAGCGCGGTGCCGATCGCCAGCGAGAACCAGACCCCCGCGCGCTTCAGCTCGGCCCGGACCAGCGGGTCGCGCATCTCGGCGGGCGCCGCCGCGGTGACGGGCGGCTGCGGGTCGTCGGCGCTCACTTGACCTCTTCGCTCGGGTGGAGCGACGTGCCGGCGCGGCCGCCGCGCAGCGCCTTCAGCCAGCTGACCGGGTTGTACCACGCGGCGGTGCCGTCGAGCGAGAAGGTCAGGAACTCGGCGCGGCCGCCGATATTCTCCCACGGCACCGGCCCGCCGAGGCCGCCCAGCGCGAGCGGCACGCGGCTGTCGGCCGAGCGGTCGCGATTGTCGCCCATCAGGAACAGATGGTTCTCAGGGATCGTCAGCGCGGGGAAGTCGTCGGTCTCGCTGGCGCCCAGGTCGACCGTGTCGTAGCTGCGCCCGTTGGGCAGCGTCTCGCGGACGATGGGCAGCTCGCACGCGGCCTGGCCGTCGGGCGTGTCGACCAGGCGTCCGGGGAACTGGTTGGCCGCGCACGGTGCGTTCGGGTCGACCGGGATCATCCGCGGCTGGGGCAGGCTGCGCTTCACCGGCACGCCGTTGATGAGGATGGTGCCGCCGCGCATCTCGAGCCGGTCGCCCGGCAGGCCGATCACCCGCTTGATATAGTCCTGCCGCGCACCCGGCGGCGAGACGATCACCACGTCCCCGCGCTCGGGCATGCGGCCGAACAGCCGGCCTTCCATGAACGGCAGCAGGTGGAAGGTCGGCGAGACGAACGACCAGCCATAGGGATATTTGGACACGACCAGCCGGTCGCCGACCAGCAGCCCCGGCATCATCGATTCCGAGGGGATGTAGAAGGGCTTCGCGATCAGGCTGTGGAAGCCGAGCACGGCCAGGATCAGCCAGAAGATCCCGCGGGCCTCCGCCTTCCAGTCGGTCTGCTTGGGTTTGGCGGGAGGCGTCGCCGTTTCGCCCGCCGGGTTCGTTTCCGTATCGCTCACCTGGTCGAGCCCTCTCACGCCGGCACTGCCTCGATAATGACGAACGCCTGCGCCCAGGGATGATCGTCGGTCAACGTCAAATGTATGTGCGGCTTGTGCCCCGGGGGGACAAGCGCGTCGAGCGCCGCTTTCGCGCCGCCCGCCAGTTCGAGCGTGGGCGCACCCGAGGGTGCGTTCACGACGCCGATGTCCTTCATGAACACCCCACGGCGGAACCCGGTGCCCACCGCCTTCGAAAAAGCTTCCTTGGCCGCGAAGCGCTTGGCGAGCGTGCCCGCCTTGGTGAACGGGCGCCGCGCCGCCTTGGCCTGCTCGCGGTCGGTGAACACGCGGCGTTCGAAGCGTTCGCCGAACCGGTCGAGCGAGGCCTGGATGCGTTCGATGTTGCAGAGGTCCGAACCGAGCCCGACGATCACCGGGCGCTCTCCATCAGCGCCTTCATTCGGCGCACGCTCTCGTCGAGGCCGATGAAGATCGCCTCGCCGATGAGGAAATGGCCGATATTGAGTTCGGCGACCTGCGGGATCGCGGCGATCGGCACGACATTGTCGAAGGTGAGTCCGTGGCCGGCATGCGGCTCGATGCCGTTCTTCGCGGCGAGCGCGACCGCGTCGGCGATCCGCTTGAGCTCGGGCTCGCGTTCGGATTCGAGAAGATGGGCATAGCGGCCGGTGTGGAACTCGACGACCGGGGCGCCAAGCTTCAAGGCCGCTTCGACCTGCGCCGGTTCGGGTTCGATGAACAGGCTGACGCGGATGCCCGCGCCGCCCAGCCGGTCGACATAGTAAGAGAGCTGGTTGTGCAGCCCGGCCGCGTCGAGCCCGCCCTCGGTCGTCCGTTCCTCGCGCTTTTCGGGAACGATGCAGGCGGCGTGCGGGCGGTGGCGCAGCGCGATGGCGAGCATTTCCTCGGTCGCTGCCATTTCGAGGTTGAGCGGCAGGTCGATCGAGCCGATCAGCCGGTCCAGGTCGCTGTCGGTGATGTGGCGGCGGTCCTCGCGCAGATGCGCGGTGATCCCGTCGGCGCCCGCCTCGGCGGCGACCCGCGCCGCCGCGACCGGGTCGGGATGCGCCCCGCCGCGCGCGTTCCGGATCGTCGCGACATGGTCGATGTTGACGCCCAGCCGCAGGGTCATGCCGCGCGGCTTCCGGGCTTGATCGCCGGGATCGCCGCAAGCTCGGGCGGCAGGCTGTCGGCGGAATAGCTGGGCACGTCGAGGCGGATCAGCGGCACGAACGGGACGCCCAGATCGGCCGCGCCGTTCGACCGGTCGACCAGCGCCGCGGCGCCGACCACGTCGCCGCCGGCGGCACGGATCGCGGCGATCGCCTCGCGAGAGGACAGCCCGGTCGTGACCACGTCCTCCATCATCAGCACCTTCTGGCCGGGCGCGAGGCGGAAGCCGCGGCGCAGCTCGAACGTGCCGGTCGGGCGCTCGAGGAACATCGCCTCGACGCCGAGCGCGCGGGCCATTTCGTGCCCGGCGATCACGCCGCCCATCGCGGGAGACACCACGGCGGAAACCGCCCGGCGAATGCCCTCCGGCAGCTTCGCCGCCAGCGCCCTCGCGAGTCGGGCGCCGCGGCGCGGGTCCATCAGCACGCGCGCGCATTGGAGATAGCGCGGGCTGCGCAAGCCGGACGAAAGGATGAAATGCCCGTCCAGAAGGGCTTCCGCGGCCCGGAATTCCGCCAAAATCTGCTCGTCGGTCATCGTTGGCCGCGATAGGCGCGCCGCCCGGATTCCGCAATCCCGCGCGCATCTTCGCCTATGGCCTTGAGGGAGATGGGCCACGTGCGTATATGCCCGCGCAGTTCGGTCACAGGATCGCCCGTTCTCGGCATCCAGCCCGCACCACAAACGGAAGAAACGGGACGCCTATGAAGCTCGCCAAAACCCTCCTGCTCGCGATCGGCCTCGTGCTCGCGCCGGCTTCGGCCCTGGCGCAGGACGCGGTCAAACAAGACCCGCAGACGCTGGTCGCGACGGAGAGCAAATCGGCGGAAAGTGCGGCGCAACCCGACGTTGCGGCGACCGATGCGTCGGCGACGATCCCGTCGGTCAGCCCGATCGAGAGCCTCGGCCAGCCGGTCGACCGCGAGATCCGGCTGCAGGAGCAGGTGACTCCCAATGGCCGCAAGGGCCTGTGGATGCACGACGTCGTCCTGATGCCGCTGATGGTCGCGATCTGCCTGCTCGTCCTCGGCCTGCTGCTGTGGGTGATCGTGCGTTATCGCCGCTCGGCCAACCCGACGCCGTCCAAGACCGCCCACAACACCACGATCGAGGTGATCTGGACGCTCGTGCCGGTGCTCATCCTCGTCGCCATCGCGGTGCCGTCGATCAGCCTGCTCGCGGCCCAGTTCAAGCCGGCCGGCAAGGACGCGCTGACGATCAAGGCGGTCGGCAACCAATGGTATTGGACCTACCAGTATCCGGACAATGGCGGGTTCGAGATCGTCTCGAACATGCTGCAGGACCAGCCCAAGCCCGGGAGCAAGGTCCGCCAGTACGCCGATGGTCCGCGCCTGCTGGCGGTCGATAACCGGCTGGTCGTCCCGGTCGGTCGCGAGATCCGCCTGCTGACCACGTCGAACGACGTGATCCACAGCTTCGCGGTGCCCGCCTTCTGGGTGAAGATGGACGCCATTCCGGGCCGGGTGAACGAAGTCACCTTCAAGGTCGAGAAGGAAGGCGTGTATTTCGGCCAGTGCTCGGAGCTCTGCGGCGCGCGACATGCGTTCATGCCGATCGCGGTCGAGGTCGTCTCGCCGGCGCGCTACGCGGCGTGGGTCGCCTCCAAGGGCGGCACCATGCCGGGCGCGAAGCCCGTCGCGTCCGACGCCGGGACCGCCGTCGGCCTGCCCGCCGACCCGATCACCAAGACCGACACGCCGACCCCCGGCACTGCCACGCCTCCCGCCACCTCGCAGGGTGGCCAGCCCAACCAGGGTAACCAGTAATGACCGACATCGCAGCCACCCCCCACGCCTTCGTCGCCGATCATGACGCGCATGCGCATGACGCCGATCACAAGCCGGGCTTCTTCGCCCGGTGGTTCATGTCCACGAACCACAAGGATATCGGGACGCTCTACCTGATCTTCGCGATCGTCGCCGGCATCATCGGCGGCGCGATCTCGGGCCTGATGCGGCTCGAGCTCGCCCAGCCCGGCGTGCAGTATCTGCAGGCCTGGGCGTCGATCGTCGAAGGCACGGATGCGACGATGGACCAGGCGTACCACCTCTGGAACACGCTGATCACCGCGCATGGTCTCATCATGGTGTTCTTCATGGTCATGCCCGCCATGATCGGCGGCTTCGGCAACTGGTTCGTGCCGATCATGATCGGCGCGCCGGACATGGCGTTCCCGCGCATGAACAACATCAGCTTCTGGCTGCTCGTCCCGGCGTTCCTGCTGCTGCTCGGCTCGGCCTTCGTGCCCGGCGGCACCGGCAACGGCGCGGGCACCGGCTGGACGGTCTACCCGCCGCTCTCGACGAGCGGCTCGGCGGGCCCGGCGGTCGACATGGCGATCCTGTCGCTCCACCTTGCGGGCGCGTCGTCGATCCTCGGCGCGATCAACTTCATCACCACCATCTTCAACATGCGCGCACCGGGCATGACGCTGCACAAGATGCCGCTGTTCGTCTGGTCCGTGCTGGTGACCGCGTTCCTGCTGCTGCTCGCGCTTCCGGTGCTGGCCGCCGCGATCACGATGCTGCTCACCGACCGCAACTTCGGCACTGCCTTCTACGATGCGGCGGGCGGCGGCGATCCGGTGCTCTACCAGCACCTGTTCTGGTTCTTCGGCCACCCCGAAGTGTACATCATGATCCTGCCGGGCTTCGGCATCGTCAGCCAGATCATCTCGACCTTCAGCCGCAA
>JAESGM010000356.1_pt1 | contig 52692 bp, 49 predicted proteins | sample 9269721 | NCBI WGS metagenome assembly JAESGM01 (sample SAMN15720920, study PRJNA650825) | algae metagenome | isolation source: Komarekiella atlantica HA4396-MV6 and co-occurring heterotrophs from... | place: USA: Theobald House, Kauai, HI | collected 2009-07-29
CCGAGCAGGGCGGCGAGCGGCGCAAACGTGTCGGCCGAGCCTGTGTGGGTGTAGAGATGCATCGCGGCCTCGGCGTCGCAATGCAGGTCGAGCACGAGATCGGCCGGCAGAGCCAGGCCGAGCAGCGACTTCTTCAGATGCTCGGCCTGCGTGACGGCGGGCCGCGCCTCCAGTTCCTCGGCGAGAGCGCGGCGGACCAGCGCGGCGTTCGCGCTTGGATCGCCGCCAAGCCTGTCGCCGATGCGCGCCGCCAAACCCTCGCCGAGCGCGGCGAAATCGCGGTTGAAATTGCCGCCATCCGTGAGCGAGAAGCGCCCGACCGGCTGGCCGAGCACCTGCTGCGACAGCCCGAGCGGATTGGCGACCGGGACGAGTACGACCTCGCCTGTGAGATCGCCGGCGGCCTCGATCGCCGAGAGCTCGCGCCGCAGGGCCTGGGCGCAGATCATGCCGGGGATCTCGTCGGCATGCAGCGCGGCCTGAATGTAGACGCAAGGCCGCGCGCCCTGCCGGCCGAAGCGATGGACGGTCAGGTGATGGCTCGCGCCGGGGCTGCTGGCGGGAAGGGCGTAGCTGTCGGTGATCATGGTCAGGCCGGTCTGGCTTCGGCGGCCTTGGGCCGCAGATGTTTGAGGAAGCGTCTCTCCAGCAGCTTGACGATGCCGACGAGCGTGAAGGTGATGACGAAATAGAACACCGCGACCATGCCGAAGGCTTCCAGCGGGGCGAGGCTGTTGTAGTAGACGTCGCGCGCAGTGCGGGTCAGTTCGACGATGGTGACGGCGCTGGCGATCGAGGTGGCGTGCATCACCATGACGAGTTCGTTGCCATATTGCGGCAGCGCCCGGCGGATCGCGCTCGGCAACAGGATGCGGCGATAGATCGACGCGGTCGAGAGGCCGAGGCTGCGCGCGGCTTCGAGCTCGCCATTGGGCGTCTGACGCAGCGCGCCGGCCAGGATTTCCGTCGTGTAGGCGGTCGAGTTGAGCGCGAAAGCGAGCCAGGCGCAGAACCAGGCGTTGCGGAACAGCGGCCAGGCGGCGCTCTCGCGCAGCCACTCGAACTGCGCCAGCCCGAAATAGATCATGTAGAGCTGCACCAGCAGCGGCGTGCCCCGGATGACATAGGTATAGAGGAAGACCGGTTTCGCCAGCCATGGGTTTGGCGAGACGCGCGCGATCGCCAGCGGCACCGAGAGCAGGAACGAGGCGCTGACGCAGATCGCCATCAGGATCAGGCTGACCTGCAGGCCTTTCCAGTAGGACGGCAGCGATTCCGCGATGAGGGCCCAGTCGATCATCAGAACTCGACCTTCCGGACGCCGAGCGAGAAGCGTTTCTCCACCCAGCCGAGAATGAGGATCGAGACCGTGGTGACGGCGAGATAGATCGCGCCGATCGCGGCATAGAAGGTGAAAGGCTCGCGCGTCGCGGCCGACGCCAGATTGGCCCGATGGACCATGTCGTCGAGCCCGATGATCGAGAGCAGGGCCGTGGCCTTGATCATCACCAGCCAGTTGTTGGTGAAGCCTGGAATGGCGTGGCGCACCATCTGCGGCAGCACGATGCGGCGCAGGACGAGCGCGCGGCTCATGCCATAGGCCTGGCCCGCTTCCGCCTGGCCGCGCGGGATGGCGAGGATCGCGCCGCGAAAGGTTTCGGTCAGGTAGGCGCCGAAGATGAAGCCCAGCGTCACCGTCCCGGCGATGAAGGGATTGATGTCGAGATAGCCGAGCCCCGTCTTGTCGGCGAGCTTGTTGATCATGATCTGGCCGCCATAGAAGATCAGCAGCAGCAGCACGAGCTCTGGCAGGCCCCGGATCAGCGTGGTGTAGGCGTCGGCCGCGATGTTGGCCGCGCGCGAGGCCGAGAGTTTTGCAGCCGCGCCGATCAGCCCGAAGACGCAGGCGATGGCGAGCGACACGCCCGAGACGAGCAGCGTCGAGCGCAGGCCTTCGAGGATGGCGGGGAGATAGCCGTAGAGCATGGTTGCGGCTCGCGCACTGTCATTCCGGGGCGCGGCGCAGCCGGGAACCCGGAACCCACGAACAAGGACTGACCGGGGGAAAACGGATACTCGCCCGGTCGTGGGTTCCGGGTTCTCCGCTCACGCGAAGCCCCGGAATGACAAAGCTCACGACGCCGAGACGTCGAAGTCGAAATACTTGTCGGCGAGCGTCTTGTACTCGCCATTCGCCTTGAGCGCGGCGAGCGCGGTATTGATCTGCCTGACCAGCGCGTCGTCGCCCTTGCGGACCGCGATGCCGACGCCGGAGCCCGCGCCGATCCGGATCGCCGGGCCGAGCTGGGCATAGCCCTTGCCTTCCGGCTTCTTCAGGAAAGCCTCGCCCGAGACGACCGAGGAGCCGAAGCCGACATCGGCGCGGCCGACCGCGAGCTCCATATAGACCTCGGTCTCCTTGCCGGCGAGGACGACGGTGCTCTCCTTGTAGGTCTCCGCCAGATAGGCGGCGCGCGGCGAGTTGCGCAGCACGACGATGGTCTTGCCCTTCAGCGAAGCCGGCGAATGATCGGCGAAGGCGCCGGCCTTGGCGACGAAGCGCGAGGGCACGTCGTAATAGGGGGCGGAGAAATCGACCTGCTTCTTGCGCGCGTCGGTGATGGTCATCGAAGCGACGATCAGGTCGAACTTCCTGGCGTTCAGCGCCGGGATCATCCCGTCGAACTCCTGCTGCACGAAGGAGCACTCGGCCTTCATCTGCGCGCAGATGGCGTTGGCGATGTCGATGTCGAAGCCGCCGAGCTTGCCGTCCGGCGCGATCATCGAGAACGGGGGATAATTGCCCTCGACCCCGATGCGCAGCTTCTGCGCCTGCGCGAAACTCGGGCCGGCGAGAACGGCGGAGAGTGTGGCCGCGCCAATGGCGGCAAGGAAGCTGCGCTTGAGCATGATGATGTCTCCCGATGCGAAGGAATTGGATCTTTATGTCCCGCTCTGGCTTCACATTGGTCGGTAATTTTCATATGGTCAAGATATGAAAATATCTCTTCATGCCCAAATTGGCGGCGGCGGTGCGAGCGACGTCGCCTTCGCGGCTTCCGAACTCGGGCGCCGGCTGCTGGCGCTTCAGGCGTCGGGCTCAGCCTCGAACCGGGCGATCGCCGAGCATCTGCTGCGCAACCCGGTGCGCGGCGCGGCGCTTTCGATCGAGGATCTGGCGGCGGCCAGCGGCGTCTCGACCGCGACGCTCTCGCGCTTCGCCCGCTCGCTCGGCTATGGCGGCTTTCCGGGACTGCGGGCCGCGCTCGCCGACACGCTGCAGGCGGTTCTGCGGCCGGTCGAGAAGCTGAAGGGCAGCTTCAACCGCACCGACGGCGCCTCGCCGCTGCGCGAGGGCCTCCAGGACACGCTCGCCAATCTGCGCGGCACGGCCGAGGGGCTGGAGCCCGCCGCGCTCGACCGCGTCGTCGCGCGGCTGGTGGCGGCGCGCTGCGTCTATGTGATGGGCTTCGGGCTTTCGGCCCATCTCGCCGGGTTTCTGACGCTCGGTCTGCAACCCTTCTGCCGGCAGCTCGTCAACGTGGTCGAGTTCGGCGGCACGGAGATCGCCGCCGGGCGCCTGATGAATCTCGGGCCCGAGGACGCGCTGATCGCGATCTCCTTCCCGCGCTACGCCACCGACGCCGTGCATCTGACGCGCTATGCCGCCGACCGCCGGGCGGCCATCGTGGCGCTGACCGACTCGGCCGCCTCGCCTCTCGCCCCCCTGGCCGGCGAGGTCCTGATCGCGCGCAGCACCCATCCCGTGCTGTCCTCGAGCAATGTCGCGGCGCTGCTGGTGATCGAGGCGCTGGTCACCGCGCTGATGGTCTCGAACGCCGACAATGTCGCCAAGGCGGCGCAACTGACGGACGCCATCTCGACCTACCTCGTCTCGCAGACCTCCCGCGGCCGCTGAGGCGCGGCGGCCGGGCCCGCGCCTGCGCGCAGCAGCATCCCGAACAGATCGCGCGGCTCGTCGGGATCGGCCAGAAGATCGAGCTCATCGTATTCGCCCGTGCGGGCGGCCTCCTCCGCGAGCCATCCCAGCGCCGAGAAATCCTCGATCGCGAACCCCACCGAGTCGAACAGGGTGATCTGCCGGCCATCGCGACGCCCCTGCGCCTGTCCGGCCACCACCCGCCAGAGTTCGGTGACCGGATGGTCAAAGGCGAGCTGTTGGATCTCGCCCTCGATGCGCGTCTGGGGCGGGTACTCGACGAAGATGTCGCTGCGCCTCAGCACGTCGGCGTGAAGCTCGGTCTTGCCCGGGCAATCGCCGCCGACCGCGTTGATGTGGATGCCGGCGCCGACCATGTTGTCGGTCAGGATGGTGGCGTTCGACTTGTCGGCGGTCGCCGTCGTGACGATCTGCGCGCCGAGCACCGCGGCCTCGGCCGAGCCGCAGATGGCGATGTCGAACCCGAACCCGGCGAGGTTCTGCGCGCATCGCGCGCTGGCCGCCGGGTCGATATCGTAGAGCCGCAGCCTGTCGATGCCGAGCACGGCCTTGAAGGCGAGCGCCTGGAACTCCGACTGCGCGCCGTTGCCGATCAGGGCCATGGTGCGGGCGCCGCGCGGCGCAAGGTGCCGGGCCGCCATGGCCGAGGTCGCGGCGGTGCGCAGCGCGGTCAGGATCGTCATTTCGCTGAAGAGCAGCGGATAGCCCGTCGCCACATCCGACAGCACGCCGAAGGCGGTCACCGTCTGGCGGCCGTCGCGCGTATTCCCGGGGTGGCCGTTGACGTATTTGAAGGCGTAGTGTCGCCTGTCGCTGGTCGGCATGAGCTCGATGACGCCGTCATGGCTGTGCGAGGCGACCCGCGCCGTCTTGTCGAAGGATTCCCAGCGCCGGAAATCGGCTTCGATGCGGGCGGTGAGGTCGGTGAGCACGCGCGCGACGCCGCGCTTGCCGACGATACGCATCATCCGCTCGACGCTGACGAATCGCACGAGGTTGAGCTTGCGGTCCATCGTCAGAAGCTCCTGGTCGGGCGGTCGAGCACGCTGCGGCCCATCAGGCTGGCCGTGAGATCGACCATCAGCCTCGCGGTGCGGCCGCGCTCGTCCAGGAATGGATTGAGCTCGACGAGATCGAGGCTCGTGACGCGGCCGCTGTCATGGAGCATCTCCATGATCAGATGCGCCTCGCGGAAGGTCGCTCCGCCCGGAACCGTGGTCCCGACGGCCGGGGCGATGTCGGGATCGAGGAAATCGACGTCGAGACTGACGTGAAGGATGCCATCCTGCGCCTCGACCTCGTCGAGGAAGCGCCGTAGCAGCACGGCGACGCCGTTCTCGTCGATCGCGCGCATGTCGTGGACGCGGACGCCGCTCTCGGCCAGGACCCGCCGCTCCGCCGCGTCGACGCTGCGCAGCCCCATCATGCAGACCCGCGCCGGATCGAGCGTGGCCGCCAGTGGCGGAAACGCGCCGGAAAAGCCCGGCAGTCCAAGCGCGTAGGCCATCGGCACGCCGTGAAGATGGCCGCTTTCCGTCGTCTCCAGCGTGTGGAGATCGGGATGGGCGTCGAGCCAGAGCACGAAGAGCTTGCGGCCGCTCTCGCTGGCGCGGCGGGCATGGCCGGCCAGCGTACCTGCCGCAAGGCTGTGATCGCCGCCGAGCACGATGGCGAAGCCCTCCGCGCTCGCCTCATAGATCGCCTGCGACAGCGCCTCGGTCCAGGCCACGATTTCGGGCAGGGCGCGGATGGCGGGATTGGGATGCGTGATGCCCCGCGCCGGGGCCGGGACGAGATTGCCGCGGTCGATCACGCCATGGCCGAGCGACTGCAGCGCCGGCCCGATCCCGGCGGCGCGGAACGCGCTCGGCCCCATGTCGCAGCCGAGCCGCCCGGCGCCGTCCTGCACCGGAGCGCCCAGAAGATTACATATGGTCTGTTTCATCCGATGCCTCCCGAGATCGACCTCTAGAGGACGGGAGCGGCGGGCTGAAGCCACCAGATTGGCACGAATGGCAAGCTCTTCTATCACTATGGTCAATAGATTTGACCAGGTAGGACAGTGGGCCATGGATTCTCTCGACCGACGCCTGATCACGCTGCTGCGCCATGACGGCCGGCGGGGCGTCTCGGATATCGCGCTCGAGCTGGGTGTGTCGCGCGCCACGGTGCGGGCGCGCATGGAGCGCCTGGAGCAGGCGGGCGAGATCGTCGGCTACACCGTGATCCTGCGGGCCGACGCGGTGTCGGCTCCCGTGCGCGGCATCACGCTGATCGAGGTGGAAGGGCGCGCCAAGGATCGCGTCGTGGCTTCGCTCACGGGTTTCGCCGAGGTGACCGCGATTCACACGACCAGCGGAAAATGGGATCTCGTCGCGGAACTCGGCGCCGACGGCCTGACCGCGCTCGACGACGTCCTGACCCGGATGCGGCTGATCCCCGGCATCGCCGCCTCGGAAACCCACCTCCTGCTGGCGACGCCGCGCAGCAGCCGGGCGGGACTGGGCGCGCGTGAGCCGGCCTGAAGTCGGGAGAGCTGGCGCCGCCGCGATCGCAAGCCGGGTGGCATGAGACGGGCGACCCGGGATCGTCGTCGCTCATATCGGTGGTCGGCGCGCGCTTCTGACAAAAAAGCGGGCCGCTCGCGCGACCCGCCCTTCCGTTCGTCCACCAGGATGCATGCATGATGCGATGCGTCCGGGCCTCAGCCTCAGTTCTTCTTCGGCGGGCTCGCCGGCCAGGACTTGATCAGCGTGTCGTAGTCGATCGTCTCGCCCTTCGGCTTCTCATTGGCGAGCTTGGCCTGGGGCGCGATGTTGCCGTCGGCCTTGGCCTTGTCGATCCAGGCCTGCGCGCTGGTCTTCGGGTTGAGCTTCGGGCCGCAATCGCCCTGCACGCCGGAGCGCTCGAGGCGTTCGAGCACGGCGTCCTGCGCGGCCGCGAGCGAATCCATCGCCGCCTGCGGTGTCTTGGCTCCCGACGAGGCATCGCCGATGTTCTGCCACCAGAGCTGCGCCAGACGCGGATAGTCCGGCACGTTGTTACCGGTCGGGGTCCACTGCACGCGCGCCGGCGAGCGGTAGAACTCGATCAGCCCGCCGAGCTTGGGCGCGCGCTCGGTGAAGCTCTTGTCCCAGATGTCGCTCTCGCGGATGAAGGTCAGGCCGACATGGCTCTTCTTCAGGCTGACCGTCTTGGAGACGATGAACTGGAGATAGAGCCAGGCCGCCTTGCGCTTCTCGACCGGGGTCGAGTTCAGCAGCGTGGCGGAGCCGGCGTCCTGGTAGCCGAGCTTCATGCCGTCCTTCCAGTAGGCGCCCTTGGGCGAGGGGGCCATGCGCCATTTCGGCTGGCCGTCGGCGGTGGTGATCGGCAGGTTGGGCTTCACCATGTCGGCGGTGAAGGCGGTGTACCAGAACATCTGCTGGGCGATCGCGCCTTGAGCCGGCACCGGGCCGGATTCGCCGAAGGTCATGCCCTGGGCCTGGGGCGGGGCGAACTTCTTCAGCCAGTCGACATATTTCGTGATCGAGTAGACGGCGGCCGCGCCGTTGGTGTCGCCGCCGCGATCGACCGAGGAGCCGGTGGTGCGGCAGCCCTCCATGCGCAGGCCCCATTCGTCGACCGGCTTGCCGTTTGGGATGCCCTTGTCGCCATTGCCGGCCATGGAGAGCCAGGCGTCGGTGAAGCGCCAGCCGAGCGAGGGATCCTTCTTGCCGTAGTCCATGTGGCCATAGACCTTGGTCCCGTCGAGCTCCTTGACGTCGTTGGTGAAGAACTCGGCGATGTCCTCATAGGCCGACCAGTTCACCGGCACGCCGAGATCGTAGCCGTACTTGGCCTTGAACTTCTCCTTGAGATCGGCGCGCTGAAACCAGTCGTAGCGGAACCAGTAGAGGTTCGCGAACTGCTGCACGGGGAGCTGGTAGAGCTTCCCGTCCGGGCCCGTGCCGAAGGATTTTCCGATGAAGTCGTCGAGGTCGAGGCCCGGGAAGGTCACGGCCTTGCCTTCGCCGGCCATCCAGTCGGTCAGGTTGGTGGTCTGCTTGTAGCGGAAATGCGTGCCGATCAGGTCGGAATCGTTGATCCAGCCGTCATAGACGTTGCGGCCCGACTGCATCTGCGTCTGCAGCTTCTCGACGACGTCGCCTTCCTGGATCAGGTCGTGCTTGAGCTTGATGCCGGTGATTTCGGAGAAGGCCCTGGCCAGCGTGCGGGCCTCGTATTCATGGGTGGTGATCGTCTCCGAGACGACGTTGATCTCCATGCCCCTGAACGGCTCGGCCGCCTTGATCAGCCATTCCATCTCCTTGAGCTGTTCGGCCTTGGAGAGCGTCGAGGGCTGGAATTCGCTGTCGATCCAGCGTCGCGCCGCCTCGATGTCGGCGAAGGCGGGGCTGGCGCCGAGCACGAGGCCGAGCGCGGTGGCGGCGAGCATGCGTGTTTTCTTCATGGCTTTCCTCCGGGGTGAATGGTCGTTGTCGAGCCTTGACCGGCTTCTTGTTGCGGGGCCGCCTACGCGCTCCCCGGGGACGAACTCAGACGAAGCGGAACACCGCCGCCGCGTAGAGGAGAGAGAGGGCCGAGCCCCACCAGAGATCGGCCGCCGTCAGGCCGAGCCAGGCGAGGTGGATGAAGGCGGAGCCGAGCAGGCTGAGGAACAGCCGGTCGCCGCGCGTGGTCGGGATGCGCAGGATGCCGATCCGCTCGATCTCCGGCCGCCAGATGGCGAGGCCCGTCATCAGCACGAGCAGGCTCAGGATGCCGGCGAAGAACAGGCCGGTCTGCGGCGTCCACGCCATCCAGGCGAAGTTTGCGGCGAGATTGCTCATCACACCCTCCCCAGGGCGAAGCCCTTGGCGATGTAGTTGCGGACGAACCAGATCACGAGGACGCCCGGCACCAATGTCAGCACGCCGGCGGCCGCGAGCAGGCCCCAATCCATGCCGGCGGCCGAGACGGTGCGCGTCATCGTGGCGGCGATCGGCTTGGCGTTGACGGTGGTCAGCGTGCGGGCGAGCAGCAACTCGACCCAGGAGAACATGAAGCAGAAGAAGGCGGTGACGCCGATGCCGTTGGCGATGATCGGCATGAAGATCTTCGCGAAGAAGCGCGGGAAGGAGTAGCCGTCGAGATAGGCGGTCTCGTCGATCTCGCGCGGCACGCCCGACATGAAGCCCTCGAGGATCCAGACCGCGAGCGGGACGTTGAACAGGCAATGCGCCAGCGCGACCGCCCAGGGCGTGTCGAACAGGCCGATCGCCGAATAGAGATTGAAGAAGGGCAGGGCGAAGATCGCCGGCGGCGCCATCCGGTTCGAGAGCAGCCAGAAGAACAGATGCTTGTCGCCGAGGAAGCGGTAGCGCGAGAAGGCGTAGGCCGCCGGCAGCGCCAGCCCGATCGAGAGCACGGTGTTGATCGCCACATAGCTCAGCGAGTTGATGTAGCCCGAATACCAGGACGCATCGGTGAAGATCGTCCGGTAATTGGCGAAGGTGATCTGCTGCGGCCACAGCGTCATGCCCGAGGTGATCTCGGCATTGGTCTTCAGGCTCATCACCACGAGCCAGTAGATCGGCAGCATCAGGAACAGCAGGTAGAGCGTCAGCGTGATCGCGCCGCCGCTGATGCGGAACCCGGTCCGGGCACGGGGCGTCGCGGCGGCCGACGCGACGGTCGAGACACTCCCGGCGCTCATGACGCGGCTCCCTCTTTCTGCCGCTCGACGTCGAGATTGGTCATCACCGTGTAGAACACCCAGCACACGGCCAGGATGATCAGATTGTAGACGATCGACATGGCGGCGGCCTTGCCGAGGTCGAACTGGCCGAGCGCGAGCTTGACGAGTTCGATCGAGAGGAAGGTCGTCGAATTGCCCGGCCCGCCGCCGGTGACGACGAAGGGTTCGGTGTAGATCATGAAGGAATCCATGAAGCGCAGCAGCACGGCGATGATCAGCACGCGCCGCATCTTCGGCAATTGGATGAAGCGGAACACGGCCCAGCGGCTGGCCCCGTCGATGCGTGCTGCCTGATAATAGGCGTCGGGGATCGACTTGAGCCCGGCATAGCAGAGCAGCGCGACGAGCGAGGTCCAGTGCCAGACATCCATCGCGACGATGGTGACCCAGGCCGCGACCGGATCGGAGACGTAGTTGTAGTCGATGCCGAGCTTGTTGATCGCATAGCCGAGCAGTCCGATATCGCCGCGCGCGAACACCTGCCAGATCGTGCCGACGACGTTCCACGGCACCAGAAGCGGCATCGCCATCAGCACCAGCGTGAAGGCGACCTTCCAACCCTCGCGCGGCATGGCGAGCGCCACCGCGATGCCGAGCGGCACCTCGATCGCCAGGATGATGCCGGAGAAGGCGAGATTGCGCCAAAGCGAGGACAGGACGCGCGAGCCGAGATCGGTCGAGGGGTCGAGCAGCTCCCTGAACCAGCCTGTGCCGTTCCAGAAGAACTGGTTGTTGCCGAAGGTGTCCTGGACCGAATAGTTCACCACCGTCATCAGCGGGATCACCGCCGAGAAGGCGACGATCGCGAGCACCGGCAGGACGAGGAACCAGGCCCGGTTGTCATAGGGGCGATCCATCAGGCCCTCCCGCTCAGGCGCTGGCCGTCGGCATAGACATGGATGTGGCCGGGCTGGAGGATGAGCCCCGCATGGTCGCCGATGCCGTCGAGACCATCGGGAACCCCGGCGGCGAAGGCATGCTCGCCGAGCCGCAAGCGCGCGAGCCTTGCGCGGCCGAGATCGTCGATGCGCTCGACCCTGACCGGCAGGCCTTCGCCGGCGCGCGCGAGCGTCGCGAATTCCGGCCGGATGCCGAGCTCGATACGCTGGCCCACTGGGGGATCGTAGCTGAGCGGCAGGGCGATGGTCTGCCCGGCGACCAGAGCGCGGTTGCCCTCGACCGTCGCGGGCACGACGTTCATGCCGGGCGAGCCGATGAAATAGCCCACGAAGGTATGCGCCGGACGCTCGAACAACTCGTCTGGCTGGCCTGCCTGCACGACGCGCCCGTCATGCATCACGACGACCGTGTCGGCGAAGGTCAGCGCCTCGGTCTGGTCGTGGGTGACATAGATCATCGTCACGTCGAGCTGGCGGTGCAGCGCCTTCAGCTTCGAGCGCAATTCCCATTTCAGCGCCGGGTCGATGACGGTCAGCGGCTCGTCGAACAGGATCGCGGCGACGTCGGGCCGGACCAGCCCGCGCCCGAGCGAGATCTTCTGCTTGGCGTCGGCGGTCAGCCCGCGCGCCTTGCGGCCGAGCGAGGGTGTCAGTTCGAGCAGGCCCGCGATCTCGCGAACGCGGCCGTCGACCGCCTTGCCGTCCATGCCGCGGTTCCGCAGCGGGAAGGCCAGATTCTCGTAGACGGTCATGGTGTCGTAGACGACCGGGAACTGGAAGACCTGGGCGATGTTGCGCCGCTCGGTCGAAAGCTGCGTGACGTCGCGGCCGTCGAAGGCGACGCGGCCATGGGACGGGATCAGCAGGCCCGAGATGATGTTGAGCAGCGTGGTCTTGCCGCAGCCGGACGGGCCGAGCAGCGCATAGGCGCCGCCCTGCCGCCAGGTCAGCGTCATCGGCTTCAGCGCGAAATCGGCCGGCGCGCTCGCGTCGCGCTTGTAGGAATGGGCGAGGTCGGTGAGCTCGATGCGGGCCATCTTCCTCGTCCTCACGCCGCCGACAGGAAGGTGGGAGCATGCGCCAGGGCGTCGCCCGCATCGAAGATGAAGACGCTGGCCGGGTCGACATGCACCGTCACGCCCGAGCCCGGCTCCAGCTCATGGACGCCCTGCGCCAGCGCAACCCAGTTCGCATCGCCGCAGGCGACATGGACGAAGCTCTCGGAGCCGGTGATCTCCGAGACCGTCACCATCGCCTCGAAGGCCAGGCTCGCGGTCGAGACAGGCTTGAGCGCGAGATGATGCGCCCGGAAGCCGAGCCGGTAGTCGCCGTCGGCGAGCCCGGCCAACGCGCCGGTCGCCGGCGCGCTCGCCCCGCCAGGCAGCAGGATCGCGCCGCCGCGCTTGACGACCGGCAGCAGGTTGAGCGGCGGATCGGAAAAAATGCGCGCCGTGATCAGGTCGTGGGGCCGGCGATAGACCTCGGCACTGCGCCCAAACTGCGTCACCCGGCCCTGCGAGAGGGTCGCGGTATAGTCGCCGAGCAGCAGCGCCTCCTGCGGCTCGGTCGTGGCGTAGACCACGGCCGCGTTGGAGCCGCGCACGATCCGTGGCAGTTCCTCGCGCAGTTCCTCGCGCAATTTGTAGTCGAGATTGGCGAGCGGCTCGTCGAGCAGGACGAGATCGGCGCCCTTGATCAGCGCGCGCGCCATGGCGGTGCGCTGCTGCTGCCCGCCCGACAGGCTGAGCGGCATGCGCTCAAGATAGGGCTCGAGCTTCATCACCGCCGCCATGGCGCGGACCTTGGCCTCGATCTCCGCCTTGGGCAGACGCTTGACCCGCAGCGGCGAGGCGATGTTCTCGAACACGGTCATGTTCGGGTAGTTGATGAACTGCTGGTAGACCATCGCGACCGAGCGGTCCCGCACCGCCATGCCGGTGACGTCGGTCTCAGCCGTGCCCTGCGTCGCCAGCACGCGGCCGGAACTCGGCCGGTCGAGCCCCGCCATCAGCCGCATCAGCGAGGTCTTGCCGGCCAGCGTCGCGCCGAGCAGCACGGTCATGGTGCCCGGCTCGAGCCTGAGACTGGTCTCGTGGATATGCGTCACGGCCCCGACATCGCGGCGCACCTTGTCGAGAACGAGACCCATCGCGTCCTCCCTCAGGCGCTTTGCATGGCTGCGGGCGCGGCGTACGCCAGCATGAACTCGTCGAGCGCCTCGCGCTCCTGCGCCGTCATCCGCAGGCCGAGCTTGCCGCGCCGCCAGAGCACGTCGTCGGCGCGGCGCGCCCATTCGGACGCGATCAGATAGGCGACCTCGCGCTCGTAGAGATCGGCCCCGAAATGCGCGCCGAGATCGGCCGCGCTTGCAGCGCCGGCCAAGACCTCGCGCGCCTTCGTGCCATAGGCCCGCACCAGCCGCGTCACGGTTTTGCGCGCCAGCCAGGGATGGGCGGCTGCGATCCCGGCGACCAGAGCCTCGAACCCGGTCACGGGGAAATCGCCGCCGGGCAGCGTGCCGCCCTTCGTCCAGACGGTACGGGACGCCCAGTCGGCATGGGGAGCGAGCTTTTCGATCGCGGCCTCGGCCAGCCTGCGATAGGTCGTGATCTTGCCGCCGAAGACGGAAAGCAGCGGAGCCTTGCCCGAGGGCGCATCCAGCGTCAGCACATAATCGCGCGTCGCCTCCTGCGCTTTCGAGGCGCCGTCGTCATAGAGCGGACGCACGCCGGAATAGGTCCAGACCACCTGGTCGGGCGTGATCGGCTCGCGGAAATACTCGCTCGCGGCCGCGCAGAGATAGCCGATCTCGGCCGGCGTCGCCGCGGCCTGGCCCGGATCGCCGCGATAATCGCTGTCGGTCGTGCCGATCAGGGTGAAGTCGCGCTCATAGGGAATGGCGAAGACGATGCGGCCGTCGCCATTCTGGAAGATGTAGCAGCGCTCGTGTTCGAATAGTTTCCGCACCACGATATGGCTGCCCTGGACCATGCGGACGGCGGCCTTGGTGTTCGAACGCACGACGCCGCCCAGCACCTCGCCGACCCAGGGGCCGGCGGCGTTGACGAGAGCCCTGGCGGCGATCGTGCCGCGTCCGGCCTCGCTCTCGGTCGTGACGTGCCAGAGCCCATCGACGCGGTCTGCGGCGACGACTTTCGTCCGGGTCTGGACCTGCGCGCCGCGCGCCGCCGCATCGGCCGCGTTGAGCACGACGAGGCGCGAATCCTCGACCCAGCAATCGGAATATTCGAAGGCGGTCGCGTCCTGCCCCTTCAGCGGCCCGCCGGCGTCGTCCCGGCTCAGATCGAGCGTGCGCGTCGGCGGCAGCAGTTTGCGGCCGCCGATATGGTCGTAGAGGAAGAGGCCGAGCCGCAAGAGCCAGGCCGGGCGCAGGCCCTTGTGATGGGGCAGTACGAAACGCAGCGGCCAGACGATGTGCGGCGCGGTTCGCCAGAGCACCTCGCGCTCCATCAGCGCCTCGCGCACGAGCCGGAACTCGTAATGTTCGAGATAGCGCAGCCCGCCATGGATCAGCTTGGTCGAGGCCGAGGAGGTCGCGCTGGCGAGGTCGTTCTGCTCGAACAGCACGACGGACGCGCCGCGTCCGGCCGCGTCGCGGGCGATGCCGCAGCCATTGACGCCGCCGCCGATGATGGCGAGGTCGAAGGGCGCTGATGTCCTGTGGCCGGCGCTGCTCAAGACGTTTCCCATAGCGGCGTCGCAAGCGCGCCGATTTCGTTTGATTTATGTTTGAAGGCTAGATCGGCGAAAAATCGAAAGCAAGAGGCGGAATACGAAAATCGACCGATCGCAGGACTCCGGGCCGGACAGCCGTTCCGCTCAATCCTGCCCGCCGACCTCGACGAGCTGGATCGCCTCGTTCTTGCAGAGCGTGCGCAAGGCGGGCGCCGTCAGCGCGTCGGTGACGAAGACGTCGACATCGGCGAGGGAGCCGATCCGGATCGGGGCCGCCCGCGTCAGCTTGAGCTGGTCGGCGACCAGCATGACCTGGCGGGCGTTGTCGATGATGGCGCGCGAGACCCGGACCTCGCGGATGTCGAAATCGAGCAGCGCGCCATCCTCGTCTATGGCGGACGCGCCGATCACGGCATAGTCGACCTTGAACTGGCGGATGAAATCGACCGCCGTCGAGCCGATCAGCGCGCCGTCGGAACGCCGCACCGGGCCGCCGGCGACGATCACCTCGATCTTGGGCTGGCGATACAGCAGCGTGGCGACGTTGAGGTTGTTGGTGATGACGAGCAGCCCCTCATGCTGCATCAGCGCGCGCGCCACCTCCTCGGTGGTGGTGCCGATATTGATGAAGAGCGAGGCGTTGTTGGGGATCAGCCGCGCCGCCGCCTCGCCGATCGCGCGCTTCTCCGGCTGGGCGATGAAACGCCTCGCCTCATAGGCCACGTTCTCGACGCCCGAGGCGATGATCGCGCCGCCATGGACGCGGGTCATCAGCTTTCGGTCGCAGAGCTCGTTCAGATCCTTGCGGATGGTCTGCTGGCTGACGTCGAAGTGGGCGGCGAGCTCGTCGACGCCGACCTTGCCCTGGGCGCGGGCGAGGGCGAGGATGTCGCCCTGCCGGGGCGTGCTGAACTGATCCACTGCGGTTTGTATTCCATCTCGCGGTTGCGGAGCGGTTTCGGTTTCGCATCGAACCACGTCTCGCACGAAGGGTGAAGCCGGTGCGGCCGGGCCGGCCGCCGGCGCTTGGCTTTATCGACCATTGAGTGCGTCGGGCGCGCTTCAGGGCGCCATCGGCCTCTTGCAACCAGACGCCACGTCAGGGAGCCGCGGCCCAACGGCACGGTCTGGCCCGTGGCTGGATTGGAGCGCGTCTTTGCGAGATGCCGCAGCCCGCAAGACAGCCTATGCGCTCTTGACTGTCGGGCGGCGCCTTGATCGGACTGCGGCTGGTCGAGGCCGGTTCAGCGCCGCCGCGGTCGCCGCGAGATCGAGAATGCCGTGCCCGGTTCGCTCCTGCCAGCCCACGGGCCCATAGGGCTGTTTTGCATTGCGCCTGATGGCGTCCATGAGCCGGTCCGCTGTCAGCGTGGGGGACCGCCACTTCGTCCGCAGGAGCGCGACGGCCCCCGCCGCAAGGCCACATGCCGCGGAGGTGCCGGTGTTGCTGCCCGGAGGGTCGTCGCTCGCAAACTGACTGGGCGCGCATATGTCCGGCTTCTCCTTGGCCATGCGCGCGATTCCGGGGCCCTGGCCCGAATAGCCGAGCCAGAGCTTGTCGGCTCGCACCGCCCCCACCGTCAGCACCTTCGGCGACGCATTGGCTCCGTTGATGCTGCGGGAGGGACCGGTGAAAGCTGGAGAGCAGCGGGGGTTCGGGCAGAACTGGCCGCAATTGCCGGCGGCGAAGACCAAATCCGCTCCGAACAGGTTCAACAGCCTCAATGCGATCGCGATCGGGTGCTGGGGATTGTCGGCGTAGGGAGCCTGGCCCGGTTTCACGGTCGGATCGAAAACCCCCCAGGCGTTGCAGATCACCCAGCCCTCCGCCTTCCGCGGCCCGGCGGCGATGGTGGTCAATATGGAAAACAGCGCGGCTGCGACGGAACTCAGAAAGACCGGCAATCGCGTGATGCCGTCGGGGATTGCCGGGCAATCCAGGAGTTTCAGCCTGGCGGAGGGCGCCGCCGCCAGCGCAACGGCCCGCGCGTTTCTCGCGACCATCTCGCCATGGGGCGTCAGCGGATTGCCGGGCCGCCTGACCGCACCGCCGGGACGCGTGGCGTCCTCCAGCACCGGCCAACCTTTGAAACTGTCCGCGGGAAGGAGACCCGGCGGCAGGCCGGTGTCGACGAAGACGAGGTTGACCTGCTCGGGTCCGGGGAGCCCTGCCGCCGTCAGCGCCGCCGGGTCGGCCCGGATCATCCTGAGCGCCGCGGCGCGGTCCCCCATCAATCCACCGCCGGCCTCGTTCGGGCACCAGTGGCTCCAGAACGGCTCATGCGCCGGATTGACCACGAGATCGGCCCCGACGCCCGCATCGGGCCCCAGATTCTTCACGCCGCTCGCAAAGGTTCGCGCGGCCGCCGGTCCACCGCGAATGACGATCCCGAAAACCAGGAACTCGCGGAGTTCGTCCTCACCGATGTCGATTCCATCGGGGACTGGAATGTTCGACGGGTAGGCGACCACCCTGAACAGATCGACGAGACCCAGGCGCATTCTGGCGTTGAGTTGCCGATGAACGCTGTCGGAGTCCCAATTCCTGTAGGCTTCGCGCAGCGTGTCCCAGCCGCGAATGGACAACACCAGGCGGATTTCGTTCGGGTCCGACATCAGAGCCCCCGATCTTGCCGCAAACCGGCTCCCGCCGGTCCACTCTCAAAAGACTAGCGCCCGGGCGTTTCGAGCGCCATGATAATCGTCATGCTCCGGGGGCCGGCGCGCGATGTCCCCGACCGATGGGATTGTGCCGCAAATGGTGTGCCGATGGTGTTCGCTTCAGACGTCGACGCCAGCAGCAACAGACTCGCGCCGCGCCCTGGCGAGCGTCGCACGGTCGCCATCGCCTTCGCCGACGTCGTCGGCTATTCGACGCTCATGGCCGCCGATGAGGCCGGCACCTATGGGCGATGGATGGCCCTGCTGCGCGGCCTGATCGAGCCCGAGACGCAACGGCGCGGAGGCCGGATCGTCGACGTGCTGGGCGACGGTGTCCTGGCCGGGTTCCAGAACGCGCGCGATGCCGTCGCATGGGCTCGCGCCATCCAGCGCGGCATCAGGGCCGATCTCGAAGCCGCAAGCTCGGTCGACCCGGTGCCTGTCGTGCTCCGCATCGGAATCCATGTCGGCGACGTGTTCGAGAGCAACTCGCAGATTTTCGGGGATGCGGTGAACCTGGCGGCGCGGCTGCAGTCGCACGCGGCGCCCGGCGGCATCGTGATCTCCGAACGCGTGCGGAACGCGCTGGACGCCTCGGCCCGGGTCGATTTTCGAGACCTGGGATATGCCGAACTGAAGGGTTTCAACAAGCGCGCGCGCCTCTTTGCGAGCGAGACCGATCTGGTGCCGTTCACCGTTCCGATTCAGGCCGTGGCCGGGCTGCCATCCCTCGCCGTGCTGCCGCTCCTCGATGAGGGAGGGGATGCCGACGATGCGCATTTCGCGGACGGATTCGCCGAGGATGTGGGCATGTCGCTCGCCGGCCTGCACGAGCTGTTCGTCGTGTCTCCGGCCTCGAGCGCGATCTTCCGCGGGCGTCAGCCCGACCCCAGGGAAGTCGGCCGCGCGCTCGGCGTGCGCTACGCGCTTTTGGGGCGAATGCGCCGGATGACGCAAGGATACAGCATCTCGCTGCAACTTTGCGACACGCATTCGGGCGCGACGCTCTGGGGCGAGCGCGTGCGTATCGGCATGGGCGAGATTTTCGATTTGCAGGACGAGGTCGCCCGCAAGATCGCCATGTTGCTCGCGCCGCAGGTGCGCTCCGCCGAACTCCAGCGTGCGATGCGAAAGGCCCCGGAGAGCCTGACCGCCTATGATCGGATGCTGCGCGCCCTCTACACGATCGGGAGCGCGGACCACGACACGTTCGAGCGCGCGCGCAGCTACCTGGCCGAGGCGATGGCGGAGGAGCCCGGCTTCGCCCTGCCGGTCGCCTGGGCGGCGCGATGGCACAGCGTGCGGATCGGCCGCGGATGGTCGCAGGACCCCGACGACGACGCCGCGCAGGCGCTGACGCTTGCGACGCGCGCCACCACGATCGACCGGGCGAACGCATTGGCGCTCGCCACCATGGGCCACATGAACACGATGCTGCGGCGCGACAGCGACGCCGCGCTCCAGTGTTTCAGCGAGGCCCTCGCGGCCTGCCCCAACCACCCCCTGGTCTGGACGCTGTCGAGCGCGACGCTGGCCTATCTCGGCAATGGCGAGGAGGCGGTGCGCCGCGCCGAACAAGGGCTGCGGCTCTCGCCGCATGACCCGATGCGCTATTCGCAGCTCATGTTTCTGGGCATCGCGCACTATGCCAGCGGCAGTTTCGACGAGGCGGCGCGGTGGCAGCGCCGCTCCCTGGCCGAAAATCCGCTGCATGGGGCCACGCTTCTGCTGCTCGCGGCGGCTTTGGCGGCGGCAGGCTCGCGAGAGGATGCCCGGCAGGTCGCCGCCCGGTTCATGGCCGTGCGCCCCGGCTTCTCGCTGGAGACCTATGCGCGCACGCGCCTGCCGTTTTTCGAGCCCGGCCTGCGCGAGACCTTCGCCTCCCATCTGCAGGAGGCGGGCCTTCCGAACTGACAGCGTGGGTATGACGGCATCGAATTCCTGACGAGGAGGTACGCATGGCGCGCGATGCAGCATTCGGGCCGGCCGACGGGGCCGATGGAGCCGACGGCGCGGAGGGCTTCGAGAACTTCGATGCGCTGGGCGGCGGCGGCCGCTCCGCTTTTCGTCCCATCGGGGTCGCGCCGGAAATGCAGATCCGGCGAAACCCCGACGAAACGGATTATCGCGGCCATCGCTGGCCGCCGCGCCTGGGCCACGCCTGGCCGCCCACCGCGCCGACCGATTGCTGGCCCATCGCTCCCGAACCGATCCCGCCGCGCCTGACCGACTTCACCCCCGACAACGCATCCCTGCTCGTGCTTGCGGAATTCGTGCAGTTGACGGATCCGGCGGGCCAGCTCGCCTGGACCGGGCTGATGCAGCCCAGCGACATGACGGACGACATCGATTCTGTTTTTAACGTCGATGGCGATTCCTGCTCGAATGTTCAGCGAGAGTTGAAACACCTGCGACGATTGGCGCAGTTCCGGGCCGGCGCGATGTCGGAGGCGCTGGCGCAACGCAACGGCATCATCGGCTATTTTCGCGTCTTGCTGCAGTTCAATATTCAGACGCATCCGTACACATATTATCTTGCGGCTACCGCGCTGCGGCTTGGGCAGTTTCTGTGCATGTACTACAAGGGCGTCTATAATCGCCCCCGGCCCATGCGGCTCGATCCGAGCCTGCTCGCGCCGATCGATCCTCCGGGGCATCCAGCCTATCCGAGCGGGCACGCGACCCAGGCCTTCCTGATTGCGAGATGCCTCGAGCAGGTGGCGCCGGTCGTGCTGGGCACAGGCCCCGCGGACAGGCAGAGTCCGTTCTGGCTGCTGGCCGAGCGCATCGCCAAGCTCCGCGAGGTTCTCGGCGTGCACTATCCGAGCGACACCAAGGGCGGTATGCGTCTGGCGGAAGGCGCATTCCCGCTGCTGCTCAGGTGCCCACGGATCGCCGGGGGTGTCGACAGCGACGGCGACGGCGTTCCCGATAACCGCCTCGCGGACGATTCCGGCGGGCCTTTGTCGATCGCCGGGCAGCCGATCTACGATGACGGCTGGCTTGCCCTCGCGCGTCGTGAGTGGGAGCCGCGCCAGTGACGCCGACCCCCGCCGCGATCAGCCTGACGGCGGATGGAACGCCTTCGGCGGCCTGACCCAGGCCGGCCTCGGTCGAGGCGTTGAGAGCGGGAGGTCGAACCCGACAGCGCCAGCGCGGTCGCTCGACCTTTTTCCGGCCCGTCGCCGCGCAGGCCCCGGACATCGATCAGGACCATCCGCATTCCGCGGAGTTCGAGATGGGCCGCGATGCGTCGCGCGGGTCATCCTGGCTCAGGAGACCGTGCCGGACCACGATGAACTGCTTCCTGCCGTCGGGCCATATCCGCAGCACGCTGCCGTCCTCGTTCAGGACATAGGCCGACAGCCCCGCTCTCCGCGCCTGCTCGATCGCACTGCGATGGAATTCAAGCTCCCGTTCGGCAATGGCCATGGCGCGCGCTCCAGGATTGAGGAAGGCGGCAGCGATACGCAGCGGAAGACGGCGGCGATGTGATTCAGCTCACAGAGCGGCATCCGGCCATGCTTCGCGCCCCGCGCCCGCTCTCCGCCCGCAGGCAATACGGCCGCACGCGCGCGCCAGAACGCGCTCGGCTGCGCCGCCCGACCGTTCGTGGACCGATCGCAAGCCGCGCCTGATCTTTCCTCTGTGCGGCGCATCACAGACGCACCGCTCCCAAACTCGCGACAAGGCCGCACCACGCCAAAGGAGGCGGCGGATTGAGCAACGGAGCGTGACATGCATACGCTGAACGGCGACCTTTTCTACGACATCGGCGACCTGACCGACATGATCCGCCCCCGTCGCAAGACGGTGGTCGACCGGCTGGTCGGACGCCTGGCGGTCGGGCAGATCTTCGCGGAGCAGTTCGTCTACGAGGTTCATGGTCCCTTCGTCGCCCCTGGCCGGGAGCCGATCCGGCGTCCCCTGAAGACCCGTCTGATCGAGGCGCTATCGGGCCAGCTGCGCGCAATCGCCAGACAGATCCGGCTGCGGCGCGCGGCCAACGAATTGTCCTGCCTCGACGACAGGATGCTGAAGGACATGGGCATCACCCGCTCCGAGATCGAGGGCGCCGTCTTCGGCGCGCCGATCCGCGGCCGCGAGGCCTGAGCCACGGCGCGACGTGTCCGGCGGCGTGCCGCCGGGACGGCGCCAGCCTGTCGCAACGCCATCTCACAACGGAGAACGACCATGCCGGCCACAGCCATGCGTCAAAGCCATCTACCGGAGACCATCGACTATGAGGCGATCAAGGCGCGCCAGCACGGCGCCTGGTCGTCGGGAGACTATGCCGTCGTCGGGACGACCCTCCAGATCGTCGGCGAGCGCCTGTGCGAGGCGCTCGATCTGCGCGCGGGCCAGACCGTGCTCGACGTCGCCGCCGGCAACGGAAACGCCAGTCTCGCGGCGGCGCGCCGCTGGTGCGACGTCACCAGCACGGACTATGTCGCGTCGCTTCTCGATCGCGGCCGCGAGCGGGCGGAGGCCGAGCGCCTCGAGATCGCCTTTCGCGAGGCCGATGCGGAAGCGCTGCCTTTCGCCGACGGCTGCTTCGACGTGGTCATGTCGACCTTCGGCGTCATGTTCACGCCGGACCAGGAGCGCGCCGCCGGGGAGCTGCTGCGCGTCTGCAGGCCTGGCGGCAAGATCGGCCTGGCGAACTGGACGCCGGACGGCTTCATAGGCCATCTTTTCAGGACGATCGGCAGGCATGTCCCGCCGCCCCCCGGCGCACGGTCGCCGGCCCGGTGGGGAACGCAAGCCCGCCTGGCCGAGCTGTTCGACCCGGACCGGGTGACCATCCGGGCGACGCAGACCGACTTCGTCTTCCGCTACCGCTCGCCGAACCACTGGCTCGACATCTTCAGGACCTATTACGGGCCCGTCCTGAAGGCGTTCGCGGCGCTGGAGGCGCCGCAGAAGACGGCGCTGCAGGAGGATCTGCTGATGCTCGTCGGGCAGTTCAACCGATCGGGCGACAAGACCGTGATCGTGCCGAGCAGCTATCTCGAGATCGTCGTCACGCGGCGGTAGCACTCCGTCTGGAGCCACCCTGCCCGCGCCGCGGCGCGGGCAGGGCAGCCGGCATCCCGCAGGGCAAGGCTGCGCCACGAGCCAGTCCCGCTCATCTCAGGCTACGGTGTCGCCAGTTCATCCACCCCTCTTCCCTCCCACCTGCTTGTCCTGAACCGAAGTCTTGCGGGACGCATGAAATGGACGCGACGGCGAAGGAGCCCCGCCGCCGGCCGTTGCGTCGCTTGGGCGAGTCTGTATCGGACAGCTTTCGCGCCGCTGGCCATGCGGCTATGCTGAAGAGCGATACCGGGGGCGGATCGGCGTTCCCGCGTCACTGCAGACGTCGGTCCGGAGGGGACGGCCGTGCGTTTCAAGTCCTGCGCCGTCGGCCATGCCGGCCAAACGACACGCCGCGACATCATCGCACTGATCGGCGCTGCGACGGCCTGGCCGGTCGCGGCTCCCGCGCAGCCGCAAGCTGTGCCCGTCATCGGCTATCTCGGTTCCGAATCTCCAGAGCCCTACGCCAGTCGCCTTGCCGCCTTTCGCGAGGGCCTGTCGGAGACCGGCTATGCCGAGGGGCGCAATGTCGCGATCGATTTTCGCTGGGCGGAAGGCCAGTATCGCCGCTTGCCGGCGCTCGCGATGGAGCTGGCCGGCCGTCAGGTCGCCGTCATCGTCGCTCCCGGCGGCGCCGAGGTGGCGCTCGCCGCAAGCTCCGCGACCACGACGATCCCGATCGTCTTCGAGATGGGGGGCGACCCGCTGGCGCTCGGCCTGGTCGCCAGCCTGTCCCGGCCGGGCGGCAATCTCACCGGCGTGACCAGCCTGAGCGTCGAGGTCTCGCGCAAGCGGCTGGAGTTCATGAGCGAGTTGGTTCCGGCCGCCAAAATCTTCGCGGTGGCCGTCAATACGACCAGCCCGACCTCTGGTCTGCAATTGCGGAACCTGCATGCGGCCGCGGATAGTCTTGGATTGCAGCTTCGCATCCTGACCGCCAGCAGCGAAGCGGAGCTGGACGATGTGTTCAGGGCCGCCTCCGAGATGCGGGTGGGTGGACTTGTCTTCACCTCCGATCCCTATTTCGCCTATCGCAGCCGCCAGCTCGCGGCGCTGGCGATCCGGCACGGGGTGCCCACGATCACCCAGGCGAGGGATTTCCCCATCGCCGGCGGATTGATGAGCTATGGCGGCGATTTCCAGCAGTCGCACCGTCACACCGGGATCTACGCCGGCCGCATCGTCAAGGGCGAGAAGCCGTCCGATCTGCCGGTCCAGCGCGTCACGAAGGTGGAGCTGTTCGTCAACCTCAAGGCGGCCACCCGGCTCGGGCTGGCCATCCCGCCATCGCTCCTGAGCAGCGCCGACGTCGTGATCGAGTAACCCCGGCCGATGAGCCCGCGCATGAGCTGACACGGTGACCCACTCGCCACCCGCCCCACGGAGCTCGCTTTTCGCGAAATATTTTCTCGCATTGTTCGCGGCGGTCGTCGTGCCGCTTCTCGTCGCCGGCGGAAGCGAAGCGTGGTTTGGCCACCATGACCAGCGCGCCAGGCTGAATGATCTTCTCGATGCGGAAGCCCGCTCGGCCGCTGCGAAAATCAAGGACTTCATGGATGGCATCGGCGACCAGCTTGCCTGGACCGTGCAGCTGCCATGGTCCGAAAGCGCCGACGAAAGGCGCAGGCTCGACGCGTTTCGCCTGCTCCGGCAGGTCCCGGCCGTCGTCAGCCTGACCCTCGTCGACGCCGCCGGCCGGGAGCGGCTGTTTGTCTCGCGCATCGGCCTGAACAGAAGCGAGGGCGGCGCCGACCACGCGGCGAACCCGGCGGTCATCGGCGTCCGGTCGGGCCGAACCTGGTTCGGCCCGGTGACGTTCCATGCCGGCTCCGAACCCTTCATGACCATAGCCGTGGCGGGCAACCGCGCGGCGGTCGGCGTCGTCCTGGCCGAGGTCAATCTCAAGCTGATCTGGGACGTGATCTCGGCGATCCGGGTCGGACGGACGGGGGAAGCGTTCGTGCTCGATCGGCCGGGACGCCTCGTCGCCCATCCCGACATCAGCCTCGTCCTGCGCGCCGACGAAACGGCGACACGGCCGCTCAACGCCCTACGGGACGCAATCCTGGCGCAAGGCGGCCGGGCGGTCACCGGACGCGACGTCGCGGGACAGACGGTGCTCGCCGCGATGGCGCAGATTCCCGGCGTCGACTGGAGCGTCGTCGTCAAGCAGCCCGTCGCCGAGGCCTTCGGGCCCATTTACGCGACGCTGTGGCGCACGGGCGCGTCGCTGGTCGGCGGCGCGGCGCTCGCGGCGGCGCTCGCCTACTGGCTGACCCAGCGCATGATCGGCCCGATCAGGCTTCTGGAGGACGGGGTCACGCGGATCGGGGCCGGGCGGTTCGACCACCGGATCGACCTGGCCACCGGCGACGAGTTCGAGCGGCTGGCGACGCGCTTCAACGAGATGGCGGGCGAACTGGCCGTGTCGCAGGAACGCTCGGAACGCATCATCCGGCTCAAGCGCTTTCTCGCGCCGCAGGTCGCCGAACTGGTCGACCGGACGAGCGACGACGGCGTGCTCGACGGCCGCCGCATCGAGGTGGTGGTGGTGTTCGGCGACCTGCGCGGTTTCACCGCCTTTTCCGGGCGCGCCGAGCCCGAAGCCGTGATGGGCGTCCTGAGCGACTACTACGACGCGCTCGACAAGGTGGTGAGCGACCACGGGGCCACGCTGACGCACTTCTCCGGCGACGGAATGATGGTCCTGCTCAACGCCCCCGTGGCCTGTCCGGATCCGGCGATGCGCGCCATCGAGATGGCGCGCGACATGCAAAGGAGCGTGCGGTCGCTCTTGGCTGACCACGGGCTCGGCTTTGGCGTGGGGCTGGCGATGGGCCCGGCGACGGTGGGCCGGATCGGCTCCGGAGGCCGGCTCGACTACACCGCCATCGGCACCGTCGTGAATCTCGCCTCGCGGCTGTGCGCGAGCGCGGCCGATGCGGAAATCCTCGTCGACGCGGTCGCCGCCGGCGCTGTCCGCGGACGGGTGCGTCTCGCCGCGCGGGATCCGCGGATGCTGAAGGGCTTCGACCAGCCTGTCGCGGTGTTCGCCGCTGACGATGGCGACGCAGGATAGGCTGCCGGCGCCTCAGGCGGCATCGACCTTCGCCAGCCGGCGGAGAACGTTGATATCGTGGATCACCAGGCGTCCTCGCGCCAGGGAGATCACGCCGGTGCGTTTCCAGGACTGTAGCTGCCGGTTGACCGTTTCGCGCGTCACGCCGGTCAGCGACGCGAGTTCCTCCTGCGAGGCATGGACCTCCGTCCCGTAATCGGCGGCGAGCATCAGGATGCGTCGCGCGAGCCGGATCGCCGCGGGCAGGAACGTGGTCTCCTCCATCCGGCCGATGACGTCCCGCAGGCGGGCGCAGAGCAGGCCGATCAGTTGCTGCGCGATCGAGGATTCGCGGTCGAGCAGGCTGAGGAAATCGCGTCGCGGCAGAAAGAACATCGCAGTGTCCTCCAGCGCGACCGCATCGGCCGTCCGGGACCGACCGTCGAGCAGCGCGATCTCGCCGAAAACGTCGCCGCCGCCCAAGAGGTTCATCGTCATCTGCTTGCCGAGATCATCCGTCGTTCCGATGCGGATCAGGCCGCGCCGAATCGCGTAGAGCCCGTCGCTTGGATCGCCTTTCAGGAACAGGATCTCCCGCGCCGCGAGATGCCGTTGCCGGCAGATCGCCGCGATCTTCGCCAGCGCATCCTCGGTGAAGCCCGCGAAGAAGGGGTTGGCGGACAAAAGGCTCACAACGCGATGGAGACCATCGGTCATCGGGCGGGCCTCCGCAATCGAACCCTGACGACGCCGGCCGCAGCCTCTGTGATCCGGCGCACAGAAACTCCGGCCTAAACGGCCCAGAAACCCCGGACCGATCGGCGGCTCTGCCGCGCTGAGGCGGTCATGGCGCGAGCCGATCCACGGGGAGTCCGACAATGTCGAATGTTTGCAACCGTCACAATACGCAATCGAGCCTGTCGGCTCTCGAACCGCTGCGCGAGGCCGCGCCGGCGGCGCGGAGAGGGGAGTGCCCCTTCCTGGCGCGGGTGTCCCGGCTGTTCCGGAGCCTGCGCCTGCGGCTGACCCGGACGCCCGCAGGCCGGCGCCCCGGCCAGGGGGCAGCGCGCCTCGACGACCGGACGCTGAACGACATCGGCCTGTCGCGCATGGACGTGCTCGACTGGGGGCCGCGATGATTGCGGACGCGACCCTGTCCTGACCCGACTGTTCCCGGCGAGTCGCTGAACTGCATCTCGTCTCCACCGGCAAGCGGTCGCGATGGCGTGGCGGACAACGCGCATGTCGCTCGGAAAACTCAGGAGGAGGGCTGACCGAAACCGCGCGCGCAGGCGAGAGAGCCATGGAGGTTCGTCGCGGGGACTGCCGCTTTCGCGAGGACGGGCGACGCAGACCTTTTGGCGTCGTCATCCGCGAGCGAGGTGACCGCCAGGAACGCCGCGACGCAGCAGACGGCCAAGGCATAGTGGAGGCCGAGAGCATCGACCGCAGCAGTGCGGTTGGTGACGTAATCCGGTTCGCGTTCGGGTCGATGAGCCATGATGCACCTTCATGTTCGGTCGGTCGGCATAGCGGCGCTACACCCGGCGGGCGTCTGCGCCAGCGACGATTGGACACGCCAATCTCGCAGATTGGATTGTAAGGCTGTAGCCGATGATTGCTGGATGGGTCGCCAAGCTGGGCTTATCAATCCAGTGGAGCGCCGCGCCGGGACTCCATCGCGCCCAGATCATGCATCGGTCTTCCGCAGGGCGCGGGCCGGTCACTCGGCCGGCTCCATCATCTGGCGGACGGAGGCGCGGAATGCGATCCGCGATTCGTCGCGGGAGTAGAACATGTGCCCGCCGGGGAGCAGATCGAGCTTGACCCGCGCCGGATCGCCGAAGGCGGGCAACTGGTCGAGCAGGAGCTTCGTCTCGAAATACGGCGTCACCAGATCGGTGAAGCCATGGGCGACGAGAACCTTCAGATTCGGATCGAGCGCCAGCGCGGCGCGCAGTTCGCGCATGGATTCGCGGTCGCCCCGGCCCTGGCCGTAGCTCCAGCGGCGGCTCGTCTCCTCGTTCAACAGCATGTAGCGACCCTCGGGACGCCATTTCAGTTCGTTGGCGTAATGGCCCAGCATGGCGCTCGTCAGCGGCGCGGTGATGGCGTCGAGCACGGCGTCGGGAGCCCGGCTGCGCGCGGCGTCGGGATCGGGATCGAAGGCGGTCACCGCGCCGTCATAGGGGCTGCCGATGCGTCCGCCCGGTCGATCGAATTCGCGCAGGAACGTGCCGGCGTCGACCTTGCCGCCCATCCGCCGCACCAGTCCCCGGTCGAGCCCGGTCAGCCCCGCGACATGGTCGGACATGCGCTCCACCGCCTGCCGATCGCGCGGGCCTTTCAGCAGATCGGCGAGATAGGCGCCCGAGGCGTAGGTTTCCGCGCCGGCCAGGGCCTGCCGCGAGAGCGTGCCCTCGCGCTCCAGCCTGACGGCAGCCATGCCGGGCAGCGAGACGACCCAGTTCAGGGGCGAGCCGCGCGCGTCGCGCTGAAACGTGAAATCGAGCACCGGAGAGATCATCACGATGCCGGAGACGCCGACGCCGTCGCCGCTCTGCAGTTCGCTTGCGACCTTGGGCGCGCGGAAGCCGCCATAGCTTTCGCCGACGAGGTATGTCGGCGCGGCGAGGCGCTCGTTCAGCCGCAGCCAGTTGCCGATGAAGCGCGACAGGGACCTGTAATCGCCCTCCACCGACCAGAGCAGCCTGCGCGCATCCTCGCCTCCCGAGGCGAAGCGGCTGTAGCCGGTCCCCACGGGATCGATGAAGACGAGGTCGGTGAAGTCGAGCCAAGTCTCGGCATTGTCGACCGGAACCGGCGGCATGGACGGCCCGTCGCCCTGACGCCCGAACGGCAGGCGCCGTGGGCCCATCAATCCGAGGTTGAGATAGGCCGACGCCGCGCCCGGCCCGCCATTGAAGGCGAAGGTGACGGGGCGCTGCGGCGTGGACGGGCGCGGCTCGCGATCCAGCGCATAGGCGATGTAGGCGATCTCGGCGAGAACCCGCCCCTCCTGGTCGCGCACCGGCAGAGAGCCGGCGGTCGCGGTGTAGCGCAGCGTCCGGCCGGGCAGGGCGATCTCGTGACGGGTGACGGAGGGCTGCGGAAGCCCCTCCGGGGCAGGCCGTCCCGGCGTCTCAGCCGTCGAGCCTGCCGCCTGCGCCGCCGCCTCGGTGCCGCGCGGCAAGGGGACCGCGATCAGGAAACTCGCGAGCAAGAGAAGGACTGGCGTCGGAAAACCCATGGAACACCTCGATGTCGAACCCGAGGAACCCCGGTAGGGCGACAACGAGGCGGAATTCAGCGACCTCGCATCACGAGGGCGTCAGCAAGACCTTCAGCCAAGACCGACAGGCGTCAGTCGGCTGCTGAACCGGACCACGCGCAGCGTCGCGCCGGCGCAAGCAGGCGAGCAGCACCTGATCGGCGCGGCGACCATGTGGCGGATGTCAAGATCGTCGAGGCCGATGGCCGCGAACCGCGGCATGTCACGCGCCCTCAGCCGGCCGCCACCGTGACCCGGCCGGGACTGTGGCCCGCGGCGATCAGCGCATCGATCAGGCGGTGGACCCGAAGCGCATCATCGCCCGAGATTTTCGGCGGGCGTCTCCGGCGGATGGCCTCGGCGAAATCGGCCAGCACCGCGCGGTGGTAGTCATGCGGGAAGGCCATCGGGTCGGCGCCGGCGCCGCCGGCGCTGCTGTCGGCCTCGATCGTGCTGCGTGTGCCGTCATGCCAGGCGATGTCGAGCGCCGTGCCGACGAGAGAGGCTGTCGCCTGACGGCAGATCAGCTCGATCCGCTCCGGGAAGCCGGGATAGGCGGCTGTCGTCGCGTCGATCGTGCCGACCGCGCCGTTGGCGAAGCGGACGGCGGCGCAGACCATGTCCTCGGTCTCCATCCGGTGGACCGGGCTGGTGAGCGCGTAGCCGCAGACCTCCATGACGGGGCCCGCGAGGCTCAGCATCAGATCGAGCGTGTGGATGCCCTGCGAGAGCAGCACGCCGCCGCCATCCCGCGCGAAGCTGCCGCGGCCGGGCTCGTCGTAATAGGATTGCGGCCGCCAGAGCCTGATCGCTGTCGAGCAGCCGGCGATGTCGCCCATCCGCCCCGAGGCGAGATGCTCCGCCAGCGCCATCGCCGCCGGCTTGAAGCGATGCTGCAGGACGATGCCCAGCGTGACGCCGGCCGCGCGACAGGTCGCGACCAGCTCCTGCGCCCGCGCGGTGGTGATATCGAGCGGCTTTTCCAGCAGGATGTGCTTGCCGGCCCCGGCGCAGCGCCGGGCGATGTCGAGATGCGTGTTGGCCGGCGTCAGCACCAGCATCGCCCCGACGGTCTCGTCCGCCAGCAGGGCGTCCAGATCGTCGCAGAGCGGGAAGGGAAAGCGCGCGCCGAAGGCCGCCCGCCGTTCTGCGCTCGGGCTGTAGGCGCCTGCGACCTCGATCCGGTCCTGCAGATCGACGAGACCCCGGGCATGGGGCGTCACGGCCATGCCGAGCCCGACGATCCCGATGCGCAGCCTGCTCATGTCTCGACTCCGATGTTCAGGCCAGGCCAGCGCGGCGGCGCCAGCGTCAGCGGGGGCAAATAAGCGGTTCGGCTGTTTGGCCGAATGACGTGCCGATCTCGCTCCAGAGCTGTTTCGCTCTCTGCGTGATTGCTGCGGAAAGCTCTCGGCCCAACATGGAACGGCTCTGCCAGGCGGGAAAAATGAAACCATATGGCAGTTCGATCGCAGGGCGGAACGGCCGGAAGACCAGTCCGGGGACTCCGCTGGAATGTGCGACGAAGGGGTCGGCGATGCAGCAGCCGAGGCCGCGCGCTGCGAGCTGGCATGCGATCATGCCGCTCTGGGTTTCGAAGCGCGAGTCGACCGCGACGCCGGTCTCCTCCGCATGGCGTTCGATCTCCTGCTGGATCAGCGAGCGACGGTGGGTCGCGATGAAGCTGGAGCCGGCGAGGTCCGCGACCGTGACCGCCTCCAGCCGCGCCAGCGGGTGATTGTCCGCCATCGCGGCCACAGCCTCGATACGCAGGAATTCCTCCGTCTCGAACCCGGCATGGCTGATCGGCAGCACGGTGACGCCGAGATCGAAATGCTCCTGGCCGAGCCAGTTGTCGATATCGATGCGGACGCGGGAATCGACGCTGGCGGTGAAGCGCGGGTCGCTTCGGGAGAGCCTGGCCACGGCATCGATGACGATGGCCTCGGCGACATGCGGCGCGGCGAGGACGCGGATGTGGTGGCGCCCCCCACGGCGCAACTGGGCGGCGAAACGCTCAAGCCCGTCATGTCCCTGCAGCAGCCGCTCCGCGTGCTGGTAGAACTCGCGGCCTTCGGCGGTCAGGGTCAGGCGCTTGTTCTGTCGGTCGAAGAGCGGGAAGCCGAGCTCGGCCTCGAGCGCGCCGAGCAGACGCCCGGTCTGAGGCTGGGTGCGGCCAAGCCGCGTCGCGGCGCGCGACACGGTGCCGGTTTCAGCGAAGGCCCTCAGCGCCTCCAATCCCTTCAGCGCCGGCATCGCGCTGATCTCATATGCGAATATAGCATGATTTTCGCACTATTACGCATTTGACGCATATGTCCAGCGTTGCGACGTTCGACTTCCGAACCGGACCGTGCGAGACGAGCGACTGTGATGGCGACCGATAATCTGTCCTGGCGCGTGACGCCGCAGAGCTATCTCAAGGATCGCAAGCGCCCCCATGGCGTCTCGAAGAAGCCTTTCTCGCACTATGTGACGATGCCGGACGGCTGCAGGCTCGCGGTCGACGTCTACCTGCCGCAAGCGCCGGAGGGCGTCGCGGCCGAGGGACCCTTCCCGGCGATCACGATCTTCACGCCCTATTACCGCCGCTTCGCGCTGGCCGATTGGAGCAGGGGCGACGAGGTCACGCCGGGCTCGTTCCGCTATCGCGACACATTCGTGCCGGCGGGCTATGCGCTGGTCGTCATCGACGTGCGCGGCACCGGCGCCAGCTTCGGCACGCGCGACAGCTTCCGCTCGCCGCGCGAACGCGACGATTGCCGCGCCATTGCCGAATGGATCGTCGCCCAGCCGTGGTCGAACGGCGCGATCGGCGCGACCGGCGTCTCCTATCTCGGCGCGGCGGCCGACTTCCTCGCCAGCACCGGGCACCAGGCGGTAAAGGCGATCGCGCCGCTGTTTGCGGTCTGGGACACCTATTCCGACCATTACTATCCGGGAGGCATCCTGCTGAAGGAACTGGCGCGGGTCTATGACGACCTGATGATCGCGATGGACCATGACCGCCGCGACCTTCTCAAGAACATCTCCTATTACGCCAACCCGAACTATGCCGGGCCGCAGCCGGTCGACGAGGATGGGGACGGGGCGCTCTGCCGGCAGGCGATCGCCGAGCATATCGGCAATTTCCACATGCCGGACTTCATCACCGAGTTCAAATTCAAGGGCGACGCGCTGCCCTACGACCCGGAATTCACCTCGGCGAAGTTCAGTCCCTACGGCTTCTGCGAGGGCATAGACCCGGAGGTCGCGGTCTATTCGGTTTCGGGCTGGATGGATGGCGCGGGCTACGCCAACGGCTCGATCAGCCGCTTCCTCACGCTGCCGAACCGGAAGCGCCATCTGCTGCTCGGCCCCTGGGACCATGGCGCGCGCATCGACTGCTCGCCCTGGCGTCCAAAGGTCGAGCCGGACTTCCCGATCGTCGGCGAGGTGCTGCGCTTCTTCGACGAATACCTGATGGGTCTCGATACCGGGCTGCGCGCCGAGTTGCCGATCCACTATTACACCATGCATGAGGAAGCCTGGCAGGCGGCGGCCGCCTGGCCGCCGGTCGAGACGATCGAGACCCTGCATTTCGATGAGGGTGCGCGGCTCTCGCCGCAGGCCGGCGCCGCAGGAGCGGACGAGTATCAGGTCGATTTCAGCAAGGGCACCGGCGGGCAGACCCGCTACGAGCGGATCGCCGCGATCGACAGCCGCGACTACTATGTCGACTGGCAGGGCCGCGACGAGGCGATGCTGCGCTACGATTCCGCACCGCTGGAGCGGGACTGGCAGGTGTCCGGCCATGTCGTCGCCGATCTGCAGGTCGCGTCGAGCGAGCCGGACGCGGCGGTCTTCGTCTATCTCTCGGAGGTCGAGGCCGACGGAACCGTGCGCTATGTCACCGAGGGGCTGCTGCGGGCGCTGCATCGCAGGGAAAGCGAATGCCCGGCGGAACACCGCACGACCTGGCCGTTCCGCAGCTTCACCCGCGCGGACTCAGCGCCGATGCCGGTCGGCGAGCCGCAGCGTCTGCATTTCGCGCTGCTGCCGACCTCGTGGACCTTCAGGGCGGGCAGCCGCATAAGGGTCGCGCTCGCGGGCGCCGACGCCGATCATTGCGGGCAAGTGCCCCATGGCCGCCCGCCAAGGCTGACGCTGCATCGCGGCGGCGCGCGGAATTCGACGATCGGACTGCCGGTGAAGCCAGCGGTCTGAGATGGTCCAAAACGGATCGTACCCCGATGAGGGTGCGGCCGGGGTGCGGAGACTGATCCTGAAACGGGACGGAGATGGACGATGATCACAATTCGGAGCATGGCGGCGGCGCTGACCGTCACGGCGGCGCTGGGCCTGGGCGCCGGCGCGGCCCAGGCCGGGAAGGCCGACGACACTCTGGTCTTCGCATCGACCAGCGAGGTCGACACGGTCGATCTCTACTACCAGAACCTGCGCGAGGTGGTGATCATCGCGCAGCAGATGTGCGACACGCTGATGTACCGCGATCCGATCAAGGGCGAATACAAGCCGCTGCTGTCCACGGGATATCGCTGGATCGACGACAAGACCCTCGAGTTCAAGCTCCGCAAGGGGCTGAAGTTCTCGAACGGCAAGGAACTCACTGCCGCCGACGTCGCCTACACCTATAACCACGCCCGCCAGCCCGACAGTGGCGTCGTCACCCGCCTGCTCGTCGACTGGATCGAGAATGTCGAGGCGCCGAGCGCCGATACGGTGATCTTCAAGGCGAAGGCGCCGACGCCGGCGGCGATCGAGTATTTCTCCGGCATCACGCCGATCTACCCCGCGGGTCATTACGACAAGGCGCCGACCGTCAACACCGCGGGCAAGCAGCGGCGCGACTGGGGCGCTGTCCAGCCGGTCTGCGTCGGCCCCTACAACCTCAAGGAGTTCAAGTCGGGCTCCTCGGTGACGCTGGTCAGGAACGATGCCTATTTCGCCGACAGCCCGAAGGGCAAGCCCTCGATCGGCACCCTGATCTACAAGACCATCCCGGACAACGACACGCAGCTCGCGGAACTCGTCACCGGCGGCCTCGACTGGATCTGGGGCGTGCCGTCCGAGAACGCCAAGCAGCTCGCCGCGATGCAAAACGTCACGGTCAAGGCCGCGCCGACGACGCGCATGTCATTTCTCTCGCTGGACGCCGTCGGCCGCTCCGGCGACAATCCGATGAAGGACATCCGCGTCCGCCGCGCGATGTTCCACGCGATCGACCGGGCGGCGATCTCGCGCAATCTCGTCGGCGACGGCTCCGAGGTGCTGCGCTTCATGTGCGACGCGCGCCAGTTCGGCTGCGACGCCAGGACCGCGGAATACGCCTATGATCCCGCCAGGGCGAAGGCGCTGTTGAAGGAGGCCGGCCATCCCGACGGCTTCACGATCCCGATCTACGCCTATCGCGACCGGCCCTATACCGAGGCGGTGATGAACTATCTGCGCGCCGTCGGCATCAAGACCGACCTGCGCTACCTGCAGTGGCGCGCCCTGCGCCCGATCCTGCAGGAAGGCAAGGCCGAGATGGCGCATCTGAGCTGGGGCTCGCAGGGCGTGCTCGACGCCTCGGCCTCGGTCAGCAACTACTTCAAGTTCAGCATCGACGACTATGCCCGCGACGAGCAGGTGCGCGACTGGCTCCAGGCGGCGGACACCACCGTCGATCCGGAGAAGCGCAAGGAGCTTTACGGCAAGGCGCTCGCCCGCATCAACGAACAGGCCTACATGGTGCCGCTGTTCAGCTATGGCCGGACCTATGCCTTCAACGCCGAGCTCGACATGCCGGTCACGCCGGACGAACTCGCCCACTTCTATCTGGCGCGCTGGAAGAAGTGATCATGGAAGCGGTCATCGCCGTCTGATCGAACGTCATGTTGGGTTTTCTCGCGCGGCGACTGCTCGTCACCCTGTTGGTGATCGCCTGCACCTCGGTGCTCGCCTTCTCGCTCGTCCATCTCTCCGGCGATCCCGCCGCGGCGATGGCGGGCGAGGGGGCCTCCCCGGCCGATGTGGAATCGATCCGCCGGCTCTACGGCTTCGACCAGCCGATCTACACGCAGTATTTCGCCTGGCTCGGCAAGATCCTGACCGGCGAGTTCGGCCGCTCCTTCTATCTGCGCGAATCGGTGATCACCGTGCTCGCCGAACACGCTCCCGTCACAGCCAGGCTCGGCCTGTCGGCGCTGGCCTTCGCGCTGCTGCTCTCGATCCCGCTCGGCATCCTCGCCGGGCTCTATCGCGACACCATGATCGACAGGTTCGCGCTCGGGCTCGCCGTCGCCGGGCAGGCGCTGCCCTCGTTCCTGTTCGCGCTCCTGCTGGTCTACATCTTCGGCGTGCAGCTGCGCTGGCTTCCGATCTCGGGCTCGACGACCTGGCTGCATTTCGTGCTGCCTTCCGTGACGCTGGGGTATTACGCCGCGCCCGCGCTGATGCGGCTGACGCGCTCGGGCATGATCGACGTGATGCAGTCCGACCATGTCCGGACAGCCCGGGCCTATGGGCTGGCGGCCTGGCGCGTCGTGCTGCTGCATGCGCTGCGCAGCGCCATCATCCCGGTCGTCTCGCTGGCCGCGGTCCAGCTCGGCTTCATGCTCGGCGGCTCGATCGTCGTGGAAACGGTGTTCTCGCTGAAGGGGCTCGGCCTGCTCGCCTGGCAATCGATCCAGCGTTCCGACATCGAGGTGATCCAGTCCATCCTGCTGGTCATCGCGCTGATCTATGCGCTGCTGACGCTGCTGGCCGACCTCCTCAATGCCCTGATCGACCCGAGGATCCGGATCTCATGACGGCGGCGACACTCACCGCGATGAGCCCCCGCCGGCTCGCTCTGCATCGCCTGCTGCGCCATGGCAGCTTCTGGTTCGGCGGCGGCGCGATCCTGCTGATCCTGCTGGTCGCCCTCCTCGGCCCGCTGTTCACGCTCGATCCCGTCGCGCAGAATCTCGGCGCCCGCCTCGTGCCGCCGGTGTGGGACGTGCGCGGGAGCTGGGCGCATCCGCTCGGCACCGACCAGCTCGGTCGCGATCTGCTGGCGCGGCTGGTCGACGGCGCCCGCGTCTCGATGTTCATCGGAGTCGCGACGGTGCTGGTCTCCGGCCTGATCGGCACGGCGATGGGCATGGCGGCCGGCTATTTCGGCGGCCGGGTCGACCTCGTCATCAACTTCCTGATCACGATCCGGCTCACGCTTCCCGTGGTGCTGGTCGCGCTCGTGGTGGTCGCGGTCGTCGGTTCCTCCCTCACGGTGCTCGTGGTGGTGATCGGCCTCCTGCTCTGGGACCGTTTCGCGGTCGTGACCCGCAGCGCGACGCAGCGCCTGGCCCATAGCGACTTCGTCATCGCGGCGCGGGCCATCGGCTCCTCGACGCCGCGCATCCTGCTCGTCGAAATCCTGCCGAACATCGTCGGGCCGCTGATCGTGGTGGCGACGGTCGAGGTCGCGCATGCGGTGCTGCTGGAGGCGGCGCTCTCCTTCCTCGGCCTCGGCGTCAAGCCGCCGCTCGCCTCCTGGGGACTGATGGTGGCGGAATCGAAGAACCAGCTGCTGTTCCGGCCCTGGCTGATCGCGATCCCCGGCGTCGCGCTGGTGACCCTGGTCCTGGCGATCAACCTGCTCGGCGATGCGCTGCGCGACGTCGTCGCCCCGGAGGGCCGGGCATGAGCGCGGCCACGAACGCTGTGTTGATCGAGCTCGACGATCTGAAGATCACGATACCGACGGCGCAGGGCCAGGTGCTGCGGCCGGTGCGTGGCATCGCGCTCTCGGTCGCGCGCGGCGAGACGCTGGCGATCGTCGGCGAATCCGGCTGCGGCAAGAGCCTCACCGCGCTCTCGCTGATGGGGCTCGTGCCGAAGCCGGGCCGCGTCGACGCCACGCGGCTGAGCTTCTCGGGACAGTCCCTGATCGATCTGCGCGAGGCGGAGTGGCGCAGGCTGCGCGGTCCGCGGATCGCGATGATCTTCCAGGACCCGATGACATCGCTGGACCCCTGCTACACGATCGGCAGCCAGATGACGGAGGTGATGCGCACGCATCTGCGCCTCGGCCGGAACGAAGCCCGGGAGCGGGCGGTCTCACTGCTGGCCCGGGTCGGCATTCCGTCGCCGGCGGCACGGCTGGAGCAATATCCCCATCAGCTCTCCGGCGGCCTGCGCCAGCGCGTGATGATCGCCATGGCGCTGTCCTGCGAGCCGGACCTGATCATCGCCGACGAGCCGACGACGGCGCTCGACGTCACCACGCAGGCGCAGATACTCGGGCTGCTCGCGCGGCTGCAGGACGAGACGGGCGTCGGCATCATCCTGATCACGCATGATCTGGGCGTGGTGGCGACGATGGCCCACCGCGTCGCCGTGATGTATGCCGGTCAGGTGGTCGAGACGGGCGATACCGCGACTGTCCTGACCGCGGCGGCGCATCCCTACACCGAAGGATTGCTGCAGGCGATTCCGACGCCGGGACGCACCGCGCGCGGTGCGCTGCTGGGCTCGATTCCGGGAATCGTGCCGCCGCCGACGGACGAGATCGCGAGCTGCCTCTTCATGGAACGATGCCCCTATGCCCGGCCGGTCTGCGCCGCTCCGGTGCCGCTCGTCCCGCAGGAGGGGGGCCGCGCCTCGCGCTGCGCCCGGCCGGTCGCGGAGCGGGCGGGAGAACCCGGTTTCGAGGAGCAGGTCGAGGTGGTTTCGTGAGCGCGCAGGCCGCACTGAGCATCGTCGGCGCAACGCGCGACTACGCCGTCTCCGTCCATGGCAAGCGACGCATGCTGCGGGCGCTGCGCGGCATCGATCTCGAGGTCCGGCAGGGCGAGGTGGTCGCCATCGTCGGCGAATCCGGCTGCGGCAAGACCACTCTGTCGCGGCTGATGCTCGGCATCGAGGCGCCGACCAGCGGCACGGTCGCCGTCGCCGGCAGGCCGATCGCGTCCTACCACCGCATCGAGCGGGCGGGGCTGATCCAGCCGGTCTTCCAGGACCCCTACTCCTCGCTCAATCCGCGCCAGACGCTCGGCAGCATCATCGCGGCGCCGCTCGTCGTGCGCGGCGAGGGCGATGCCCGCAACCGGCAGGCCGCGGTCGCGGAGATGATGCGGGCGGTCGGCCTGCCGCCGCATCTGCTCAACGCTTATCCGAGCCAGATCTCCGGAGGTCAGCGCCAGCGCGTCGCCATCGCGCGGGCGCTGATCGGGCAGCCGCGCATCCTGATCTGCGACGAGCCGACCTCGGCGCTCGATGTCTCCGTGCAGTCGCAGATCATCAACCTGATCGGCGCGCTGCAGAAAAAGCTCGGCCTGACCGTGCTGCTGATCAGCCACAACCTCGCCGTGGTCTACCACATGGCCGAGCGGGTCGCGGTCATGTATCTCGGCGCCATCGTCGAGACCGGGCGGACCGAGGAGCTGTTCGCAAGGCCGCGCCATCCCTATACGCGCTCCCTGCTCGATGCGGTGCTGCCGCCGACACCGGGCCGTCGCCCGTCATGGTCGGAGGCGATCGCGGAGCCGCCGAACCCGGTCGAGCCGCCGTCGGGCTGCCCGTTCCACCCGCGCTGCCCGCGGGCGAGCGATCTCTGCCGCGCGCAGATGCCCGAACCGGAAGCCGCGGCCGGAGGAATGGTCCGCTGCCACCACCCCCTTTAAGCGGCGCTGATCGAACGCCATGTCTGGACGAGCTACACCATGGCGAGCGAACGCACGATCCATCGGAGCGTCCTCGGCGAGCTCATGCCGGACATGACCGGGGCCGCGCCCGCGGCGACATGCGCCGCCGGCTCCGAAGATCTCGACGATCTGCTGTTCTGATCGGGGAGCGGGTCGCCGGTCCTCCCGGTCCTTATCTCTTGTCCGCTGTTTCCGGGTGTGAGGTCGACGATGGCGTCGCGGCCCGCCATCGCCGCAACGACGGTGGCTGGCGACGCCTGATCCGCGTTGGAGACCGGCGCGCTGCCGGAACCGCCGGGCGCGCCAAAGGCGCGCCGCGTCCTCGCAGGGCGAGGGGTCGACCCTGATCCGCCACCATCCGGCGCTCGAGGGGGCGAAGCGCCCCTGCGGACAGCTTGTCCGCAGCTGCCCGCGGAGGCGGCCTTCGCTTACGATACGACCGCCTTTCCTTGTGCCTCGTCGTCGATTCCAGCGATCTTGATGCCCGGATCGACCGGCTGCAGGTCCTTCTTCATGTGCTTGTGCGTCGCTCCGTTGAACAGCGTGCCGAGGAAGCCCCGGTCGAGGTCGCTGGTGCCGAAGAGCCAGTCGCAGATCGGAAAGGTCAGGTTGAAGTTCCGCGTCTGCATGAAGCCGAGCACATGGTGGACATAGTGCATCCGGCGGACCGTGTTCACCAGCGGGATGTATTTCAGGAACGGATAGCGCTCGTCGTCGAGGTGGGAGAGCGTGTGCAGACCCTCATAGAGCAGGTAGTAGCCGGCCATCGTGATGACCACGAGATAGCCGGCGTTCGGCGAGATCAGCCAGCCTGCGAGCAGGGCGGGCGGGACCGAGAGCAGGATGAAGCCGATCGGCGCGAACGGCGGAAAGAGCAGCGCCCGCCACTCCTTGTGGCCCTCATAGCCCAAGTCGTGATGGGTGAAGAACTGGTGGTGGACGGTGCAGTGGCGCTTGTAGACCGCCTCCAGCCCCGGCACCGGCCGGTGCAGGATGTAGCGATGCGCGGCCCATTCGACCCAGTTGCCGAACAGCGCGATCGCCGGCACCAGCATCCAGTCCCAGAAGCCGGGGTTGTCGAGCTGCGTCGCGCAGTACCAGATCGTGCCGAGCGTCACGACCAGCATGAAGCCGAGATGCATCGCGCCGTGATACCAGGGCGGCGTCTCCTCGACGAACTTGACCTTGAACCTGGCCTGCCGCTCCCGCTCGCGCTGGTCGCGCTTCGGATCCTGGACGATCGCTTCCATGATGTGTCCTCCGTCGTTTCTTGGGATGAGGACATCGACCATGGCGGCCGCCGGAACACCCTCTCAGGGCGGAGCGCGATTTATCATCCGGAACTATTTTCGGCGGCGCGCGAGCCCCGAGCGCCCCCGCATGGCCATGTCCGGCACTTGCCGTCAGGGCGGCTCGAACCTACTCTGCCGCATGGATCGCGAACGCTTTTCCGGCAGGCCATGACCAAAGGTCTCGGCATCGTCACAGGACGTTTCGGCCGTGTCGCCCTGCTCGACATGGACACCTCGCTGACGACGCATGCCCACGCCCATTGCCATGTCGTCTTCAAGGTCGCAGGTCCCGACCAGCATTTCACCGTCGATGGCGCCCGGCTGCCGCTGAAGGCCGACACCGCCGTCCTGGTGAACGCCTGGCAGGAGCACCATTACGCCCATCGGGACGATCGCGAGCGCAGCGTGTTCCTCGCGCTCTATCTCGAGACCGACTGGCTGGCGCGGGCCGACCGGCTGTTCTCGAGCTGCGGCCGGCCGGCCTTCTTCGCGAGGCCCGGTATCGCGGTCTCGGCGGAGGCCGCGCTCTGGCGCGACCGGCTGATCGAGATGATCGAAACGGGGCACGACGATGCCGGCGCCGTCGAGGACGCGATCCTGCAACTGACCTGGACGATCGGCCGGAGCGCCGCCAACCCGGCCTCGCCGCCGGCGCGCGCGCCCGACTATCGCGTGCGCCGCGCGTTGAGATCGATGCGCGAGCATCTCGGCGAGCCTTACGACTACGATGCGCTGGCCGGTCTCGCCGGGCTCTCGCGCTCGCGCTTCAACACGCTGTTCCGCGACTGCACCGGCGTCACGCCGGCGGTCTATGGCAACGCCATCCGCATCGAGGCCTCGGTCCGCGCGCTGGGAGACCCCGCCGCCGGGATCGGCCAGGTCTCCGACGATCTCGGCTTCAGCGCCGCCAGCAATTTCTGCCGCTTCTTCCAGCAGCATACCGGGCTCACGCCGAGCGACTATCGTCGGGCGATGGCGCCTCTGGCGCGCTGAGCCTCGTCTCCGCGGTTCAGTGCATCACCGAGCCGCCGTCGACCACGATGGTCTGGCCGGTCAGGAAGTCGCTGTCGGGGGCGCTGAGATAGATCAGCGTGCCCAGCAGGTCGTCCGGCTGCGCCTCGCGCCTGATCGCGCGGCTGGCGACATTGTTGGCGACGACATCGGCCGCCCAGGCCGGGTTGACCCTGACATTGTCGCTCATCACCAGGCCCGGCGCGATGCAGTTGACGCGGATGCCGTCGCCGCCCAGTTCGCGGGCCAGCGCGCGGGTGAAGCCGACGATCGCCGCCTTCGACGTCACGTAATGCAGCATCATCGGCGAGCCCTTGAAGACGGTTCCGGAGGCGATGTTGACGATCTTGCCGTGGCCCTGGCGACGCATCTGCGGAACCACCGCCCTGGCGCATTCGAAGGTGCCGCGGACATTGACGGCCATGACCGCATCCCATTCCGAAGACGCGATCTGCTCGAAGGGCTTCAGCGCCAGATTGCCGAACAGCCCGGCATTGTTGACGAGGATATCGGCCGAGCCGAAGCGCAGCACCGTCTCCGCCACCATGGTCGCGACGGATTCCGGCGACGTCACGTCGGCCGCGACGGCGAGCGCCTGCCCGCCTGCCGAGACGATGGCGTCGCGCGTCGTCTCGGGGAGCCGGATGTCGGAGACGCAGACGGCCGCCCCCTCCTTCGCCAGCGCCATCGCATAGGCTGCTCCGATGCCCTGCGCCGCGCCGGTGACCAGCGCCACCTTGCCTGTCAGACGTGCCATGAACGATCTTTCCCAGATGATGGTGAGCCGGCGGACGACCTATTCCAGCCCGAGGAACTTCGTGCCGAATTCGGGATCGCCGAGCAGGCTCTCGCGCGTGCCGTCCAGCGCGCTGCGGCCGTTCTCGATGACATAGGCGCGATCGACGAAATCGAGCGCGCGGTGGATGTTCTGCTCGACCAGGAGGATGGTGACGCCGGTCTCGGCCACCCGCCTCAGCGCGTCCATGACATCGTAGATGACGAGCGGCGCGACTCCGAGAAAGGGCTCGTCCAGCAGCAGGAGCCTGGGCTTCGACATCAGCGCCCGGCCGATGGCGACCATCTGCTGCTGCCCGCCCGACAGCTCGCCGGCATTCTGGCGGGCCTTCTCGCGCAGGATCGGAAACAGGGCGAAGACGGAGTCCAGCGTCTGGCTCAGGCTCGCCCGCGAGGCGCGCAGATAGGCCCCCATTTCCAGATTTTCCTGAACGGTCATCTCGGCGAAGAGCCGCCGGCCTTCCGGCACGAGCGCGATGCCGCGCGCCACGTTGTCCGCCGGCGGCCGGGCGGCGATCGAAGCGCCATCGAAGACGATGTCGCCCGATTGCGGCGGATAGAGCCCCATGATCGCGCCCAGCGTAGTGCTCTTGCCGGCCCCGTTGGCGCCGAGCAGGCCGATCTTTTCGCCCGCGTGGACGGTGAGGCTGACATCCCACAGGGCGCGTAGCTTGCCGTGGTCGACGACGAGATTGGCGAGGTTCAGCATCAGTGCCCCTCCTTCGTCGCGGCCTGCCCGAGATAGGCGGCGAGCACGCGCTCGTCCTTCACGGCCTCCGCCAGCGGCGCGTCGGCGATGACCTGGCCCTGTTCGAGCACGATCAGCCGGTCCACGACCTGCGCCAGCGCCGAGAAGATGTGCTCGACCCAGATCACGGTGATGCCGTAGACGTCGCGGATCTCGCGGATATGGCCGACGAAGCGCCTGATCTCGGAGGGCGTCAGGCCCGAGGCGACCTCGTCGACGAGCAGCAGCCTGGGGTGCAGCGCCAGCGCGCGGGCCAGCTCCAGGCTCTTCTTTTCCTGCAGGCTCAGGCCATCGGCGCGCTCGCCGAGGCGGTCGCCGAGGCCCACGAAGGCGGCGTAGCTCGCGGCTTCCGCCAGGGCCTCGGACAGGGCCGGCCCGTTCCGGCGGAAGGTCGCGGCGATCGCGATGTTCTCCGCCACCGTCAGGTCGCCGAAGGGGCGCGGGTTCTGGAAGGAGCGGCCGACACCCACGGCCGCGACCTCGTCGCGCCTCAGGCCGGCGAGGTTCCGGCCATCGACGATCAACTCGCCCGTCGGCTCGTAGACCTTCGAGATGCAGTTGAACAGCGTCGTCTTGCCGGAGCCGTTGGCGCCGACGAGCCCGACGATCTCGCCCTGCCGGATGACGATGTCGACCGCGTTGACGGCGACGTTGCCGCCGAAAGCCTTGGTCAGCTTGCGGCAGACCAGCAGTTCGCGACCGGGATCGGGCACGCGGATCGGCATCGGCAGGCGCTCATGGCCGGCCGCCACAGCCGCCCCGGTCGGCGCGAGATGCTGCTCGCGCGACAGGAAGCGCAAGGCGGGGATCGCTTTGGCGAGGCGCGAGCGCAGCAGGCCGCCGGGCATGAAGCGGCCGATCAGCAGGATGATCAGGCCATAGACGGTGGCGTGCAGGATGCTCATGTTGACGAGCAGGAACTGCTGCACGGTGAACAGCAAAGCGACGCCGATCATCGGCCCCCAGAGCAGGCCCGAGCCGCCGAACAGCGCCATGGCGACGGGCACCAGCGCGACGCTGAGGCCAAACACGGTCGGCGGGTCGATATAGCTGAGCTGCCAGGCATGGACGGCCCCGCCGAGCGCGGCGAAGGCGCCCGACAGTACCATCACGCCGAGCTTGGCCGGAAAGATGCGGATGCCCACCACTTCGGCCGCCTGCTCGTCGTTGCGGATGCTCTTCAGCGCATAGCCGAAGCGCGAGCGCGACAGCGCGATGGTCAGCGCGAAGGTCGCCACCGCGATGCCGAGCGCGGTGTAGAAGGCCGGCAGCAGCACATAGTGCGGCGGCAGCACGATGCCGTCCGCGCCGCCGGTCAGTTTCGAGAGGTTGAAGGCGAGCAGTTCGGCCAGGGGGAGAATGGCGAGCGTGGCGAAGGCGAAATAGTCGCCCTTGAGCCGAAACAGCGGGAACGACAGGATCGCCGCAGCCAGCGCCACCACCGCCATCGCGACGACGAAGCACAGCGGCACCGGAACCCCGGCGTTCAGGCTGATCGCGAAGGCATAGGCTCCGACGCCATACCAGGCGAAATGGCCGAGATTGACGTAGCCGGCGAGCCCGCCGATCCAGTCCCAGCTCTGCGCCAGGATGAACGAGACCAGCAGCGTGAAGACGAGGCTGGTCGCATAGGGCACGCCGAGTTGCGGCACCAGCAGCAGGAGCCCGACCAGGACCGCGCCGCCGAGCCAGGGCAGAAGGGACCGGGCCGGCGTCGCGGCGCGCGCATCTCCGGCCAGCGCCGCGGTGGCGAGCGAAACGTCGTGACGCGTCATCACGCCCTCCGTACCGAGCCGAAGCCTTGCGGGAAGGCGACGAGGATGACGAGCAGCAGCGTGATCGACAGCGCCGGGGCCCATTCAGGCGCCCAGAAGAAGGCGGTGAACGCTTCCGCCATGCCGAGGAACAGCCCGGCCACGAGCGCGCCGACGAGATTGCCGACGCCGCCCAGCACGATGATCGTGAAGGCCTTCACCGTCAGGTTGAAGCCGGCATAGGGATCGACCGGGAAGACCATCGCGTAGAGCACGCCGGCGATGGCGGCCAGTGCCGCGCCCAGCCCGAAGGTGATGCCGTGGATGGCGCGGGGGCGCACGCCGCAGATCGTCGCGCCGATATGGTCCTGCGTCACCGCGCGCACGGCCCGGCCATACCAGGACCGGCTCAGCACGAGCTGCAGCACGATCGTCAGCACCGTGATGCCGGCCAGCATCCAGGCCTGCGAGACCGGGATCAGCACATTCCCGATCTCGATCACGTCCGAGCGCAGGGGAATGTTGCGCGGGCGCGGGCCGGCCAGCGTCGCTGCGACGTCGCCGATGATGATCAGCGCTCCGACCGTGGTCAGCACCGTGCCGACCGAGGCCTCGAAATGGTTGCGGCGCTTCAGCGGCGCGAGCAGCACGTCGTGGAAGCCCCAGCCGAAAAGGAAGAACCCGGCCGCCAGCCCGATGATGATGGCGACCAGGGCGAGCGGATTGGAGCCCAGCGCGGTGTAGAGGATGCTGGCCAGCACGCCGGCGATGGCCAAGAGCGTGCCATGCGAGAAATTCAGGATGCGGGCGACGCCGTAGATCAGCGACAGGCCGAAGGCGAAGAGCGCGTAGAGCCCTCCGATGAGGATGCCGCCAATGGCGATCTGGGCGAGAATGTCGATCGGCATCGCCGCGCTCCGTCAGCCGCCGTCTACTGCCAGCTCGGCGAGGGCCAGGCGATCTTGCCGGCCTCCGGCGGCCACACGACCGCGACCTTGCCGCTCTGGATCTGGATCGTGAAGGCGCCGTTGGTGGTGGCGAAGCCCTTCTCGTCGAAGACGATCGGCCCGGGAGGAGCCTCGAAAGTGCCGTTGGTCAGCGCCGCGCGGACCTTTTCCCGGTCGACCGCGCCGGCCTTCTCGATCGCCTGAACCATCGTCAGATAGGCGCTGATCCGGCCCATGGTGAAGATCGACTCGAACATGTCGACCTTGGAGCGCTGCAGCACGCGGTTGACCAGTTCGCTGTGCTTGCCGCCGACGGCCGGATACCAGGCGAGTTCGCCGGTCATGCCCTCGATGTCCTTGCCGGTCTGGCGGGCGAGCGCCCCGGTCAGCATGGTGTGGTGGACATCCATCGCCTTGATGCGCTGCTGGCGCATCTGCTGCACCAGCGGAGCCGAGACGTTGTCGAAGGACGAGATGTAGACGATGTCGGGCCGGGCCGCCCTGATCTTCAGGATGATCGCCGAGAAGTCCTTGGCGTCGGCCGGGAAGGTCTCCCTGCCGATGACCTTGATGCCCTGCGCCTCGGCCTTGGGCGCCCAGAACTCGGTGATGCCCTTCATCACCGGGTTGTCATGGGTGACGAAGAAGATCGTCTTGGGCTGCGGCTGGACCTTGGTGAGCATCTCGAAATAGCGCTGCGACCACAGGGGCACCACGGGATAGGGCGTGCCCCACATGTATTTCAGGCCGCGCGCATAGGCCGAGGGCGTCGCCACATTCGCCATCACGATCGGGATCTGGTGGCGTTCGGCGACGGTCGGCACGGGCAGGCCGAGCGAGGTCCAGTCGGGACCGACGAAGAAATCGACATTGTCGACCGAGGCCATCTTCTCGAACAGCGAGACGGCGGTCGAGGGGTTGGACTGGTCGTCGTAGATGACGATCCTGACCGGCAGCTTCTTGCCGCAGGACGAGACTTCGATCCCACCCATCTTGTTGATCTCGTCGAAGAAGACCTCGGTCATCGCCTTCCAGTTGTCGGTCAGCGTCGAGAACGGGCCGGTCTCCGAGATGGTGGTGCCGAGCAGGATCGGCTCGTCGCAGGAGCCGATCTTGGCCTGGGCCACGGCCCCGCTGGCGACGAGGCCGATGAGCGCGGCCGTGGTGAGCAAAGCTGTCCTGATCATGTCCGTCCCCTCCGGTGCATCGCGGCTTTCCGCGTTATTGCGCCGAGTAAACGGGGCTCAGGGTATCAAGGCAAATAATGAGTATTGATGCTGCTATCGCATTCAATGATTGCTTCGCGACATACGTCCATGATCAGCCGAAGAGCCGCGCGCGCTGGGTCGTCAAGCCCAGCGGGCAGGCAAAGCGGCAGATTCGTGGCGACGAGTTCGGCGTCGGGCGCGACTGCCTGCGGCCAGCGCGAGGCGGCCCAGCCGACCAGCAGTCCAAGCTCGACGCGCTCGGCCGCGAGTTCGTCGCCCTTGATGCGCTCGCGCAGGGAGGCAGCCTCCGGCCGCGCCATCAGCGGCGATGATTTCATCGTCGTGCGGATGGCGCGCAGCGGCCCGATCACCGCCTCGCGCCAGGGGCGCACGAGCGCTGTCGCCTCATGCGCTGCGTCTTGAGACAGCGCGATGCCGCACCGCGCCAGCCAGCCGCCGAACAGCAGCAGGACGATGTCGGCCTGCATCCGCTCCTGCAGATGCAGGCAGGATTGCTGGACCCCCGGCCGCGTGTAGACGGCGCCGATAAAGCGCCAGCACTCGGCCTCGGCGCTCACGCGACCGGGTCGGTCGCGGCCACGCCCTGACGCGGACGCGGCCCGACGCTCTCGCCCCAGCGCTTCACCGTGCCGCTCTCGATGCCGAAGAGGTCGAGCATGCGGCCGACCGTGTGGTCGATCAGGTCGTCGAGGCTGCGTGGTCGCGCGTAGAAGGCCGGCACGGGCGGGGCGATGATCGCGCCCATCTCGGAGAGTTGCGTCATCGCGCGCAGATGGCCCGTGTGGAGCGGCGTTTCGCGCACCATCAGCACGAGCCGGCGGCGCTCCTTCAGCACCACATCGGCGGCCCGGCTGAGCAGGCCGGAGGTCACGCCGGTCGCGATCTCCGACATGGAGCGGATCGAGCAGGGCGCGACCAGCATGCCGAGCGTCCTGAAGGATCCGGACGATATCGCGGCTCCGATATCGGCTTGCGAATGGCTCACATCGGCCAGCGCCCGCACCTCGGCGACCTTGAGGTCGGTCTCGTGCGCGAGTGTGATCTCCGCCGAGCGCGACATCACCAGATGTGTCTCGAGCCCGGCCTCGCGCAGCAGCCGGAGCGCGTGGATGCCGTAGATCACCCCGGACGCGCCGGAGATGCCGACGATCAGTCGTGGCCGGGCGCCGCTCATGCGCCTGTCGCCGCCGGAACCACCCCGGCATTGAGGTAGATGTGCTTCAGCTCGGTGAAATCGGCGATTCCGTCGAAACCGTGCAGGCGGCCGAGCCCGCTCTGGCGATAGCCGCCGGTCTCCGCCTCCGCGAAGAGCCTGTTGTGGTCGTTGATCCAGACGGTGCCGTTGCGAAGCGCCCGCGCGACCCGCATCGCCCGGCCGACATCATGCGTCCAGACGCTGGCCGAAAGCCCGAAGAGGGTGTCGTTGGTCCTGGCGACGGCCTCCGCCTCGCTTTCGAACCGCTCCAGCACGACGAGCGGGCCGAAGATCTCCTCCTGCGTGAAGAACGCCGAAGTGTCGGCATGGGCCACGATCGACGGTGTCAGATAGGCGCCGTCGGACAGCGCGCCGTTGGGCGCAGACCCGCGCAGGACGACCTCGTCGGCGAGATCGAAGGCCTCCTCGATGCGCGCATGGATGCGGTCGCGCGTGGCATGGTCGATCAGCGGCCCGAGATGGGTCGCCGGATCGAGGCCGGGACCGACCTTTAGCGCGGACAGGGCCCCCGTCAGCGCCGCCTTCATCTCGTCGTAGCGCGAGGCGTGGACGAGGATGCGCCGCGCCGCCGTGCATTGCTGGCCCGAAATGATGGTCGCCGCGGCCGCGAGCTGCGGCGCGATGCGGGCGACATCGACGTCCTCGAAGACGACGCAGCAGGATTTTCCGCCGAGCTCGAGCGAGAGCTTCTTCATGGTCGGCGCGGCGGCCGCCATGATCGCCTTGCCGGTCTGCGTCGAACCGGTGAAGCTCAGCACCTCGACATCGGCCGAGAGCGTCATTTCCCGCGCCGCCGCATGTCCCGTCTCGCCGACCATGTTGCACGCCCCCGCCGGCAGCCCGGCCTGCGCCAGTTCCTTCAGGAAGGCTGCGGTGAACAGGGTCGTCTGCGGCGCCGGCTTGACCACGGCGGTGCAGCCGGCCGCGAGCGCCGGCGCAAGCGCGCGCACAAGCAGGACGGCGGGGGCGTTCCAGGGCACGATGATGGCGGCGACGCCGGCGGGCTCGCGCAGCATCGTCGAGAACACGCCGGGCTCGACCTCCAGCACATGGCCGGGGATATGGCGCGCCAGCCCCGCATAATAGCGGATCTCGGAGATCGCGCCGCCGATCTCGCCGCGCGACTGCGAGATCGCCTTGCCGTTCTCCAGCGTCATCAGCCTGGCGAGGTCCTCGCGCCGGGCCTCCAGCCGGGCTGCCCAGGCGAGCAGCACGTCCTGGCGCAGGCGCGGATTCTGGGACCAGGCCGGGTCGTCGAAGGCGCGTCTGGCCGCCGCGATCGCGTCCTGTGCTTCGGCACGGCCGCCATCGGCGAAGCGTCCGACCGTCGCGCCCGTCGCGGGGTCGATGCTGTAGGCCAGCGCGCCGTCATGGGACGGCGTCCAGCGTCCGGCGATCCAGTGCGTTCCGGTCTCTGCCTGCATGTGTCTCTGATCCGACAGCCGCGTGTGGAGCCGATACCGGCTCTCTCGTCGCAGAATAGCGAGCTTGCGACTATCAGAGATAATAATGATGGCTGATGGTGGCTATCAGCTGTTGTCCTGGTGATGCAGCACGTTGGCGGCATCGGCGAGCTCGCTTCCGAGCGTGTCGATGAACAGGCGCGCGGCCTCGGACAGCGGCCTGCGCGGATTGTGCACGCAGATCAACTGGCGCGTCACGCGCGGCGCCACGATGCGGTGGGCGCGCAGGCTGCCATCCGCCAGCCCGCGATGGACCGCGATGGCCGGCAGCACCGTCACCCAGTCGGACTGCCGCACCAGTTCCTCGATGGCCGCCACCGCATCGACCTCGAGCCGGATCGAGAGCGCGACGTCCTCGTCCTCGGCGATGTCGTCGATGATCGTCCGCAGCCCGTTGTTCTTGGAGGGCAGCACCAGCGGCAGCCCGGCGAGGTCGCGGAACAGGATGGGCGAGGGCAGGCCGCGGCCGTTCGCGGCCTTGGTGACGAGCACCATCTCCTCGTGGAGAACGTCCATGAAAGGCAGCTCGAGCCGCCGCCTCGTCTTGTTGACGATGGCGAAGTCGAGCATTCCGGAACGAACCTGATCGAGATGCACGCTCGAATAGCCGTCGCAGGCCGAGACCTCCACCTCCGGATATTGCCGCGCGAAGATGGCGAGCGCGCGCGCCAGCACGCTGGTCGTGACGGAGGCGACGAGTCCGACGGCGATGCGGCCGCTGATTTCGCCCGAGCGGCTGACGACCTGCTGCTTGGCGTCCGAGAGGTCGCGCAGCAGCGGCGAGAACAGCCTGTAGGCGAGCTGGCCGGCCGGCGTCGGCGTCATCCCCTGGGAGGAGCGTTCGAACAGCTTCTGTCCAAACTCGTCCTCCAGCTTGGCGATCTGCATCGAAAGCGCCGGCTGGACGACGTTCATCCGGCGCGCGGCGCGCGTCGTCGAGCCCTCCTCGCAGAGACTGAGGAAATAGTTGAGTTGACGAAGGTCCATGTCGGCCGAGCCCCACCCACGCCTATCACGATAGCTGATGCTGATAACGCTGATCATCACATACTATTTGGGCGCGCGCCAGCGCCCGGCCTAGCATCGGACATGGCGTCGCGGTTCCGCGGGCCGCCTTTGTGGCCAAGCGCCGCCCGATCCAGATGCGAGCCGATCCCATGACCAACCTCGCCACCGAAGCCGGGCTGGCCGACGCCCCGGCTCGTTTCCCGGGCCAGGGTTTCGCCGCCGATGGCCCGGTCACCAGCCTGCGCGGCTGGCTCGACCGCTTGTCGGCGACGGGGCGTCTCGCTGTGATGCGGCCCGGCATCGGCCTGCGCTTCGAACTGGCGGCGATCGCCAAGAAGCTGGACGGCGAGAAGGCGACGGTCTTCCCGGCGCCCGACGGCCACCCGGTCAGCGTGATCTCCGGCCTCGTCTCCGATCGCGGCTGGATGGCCGAGGCCATGGGCGTCGAGCCCTCGCAGGTGCTGAAGCGCTTCCAGGACGCGGCGCGCAACCCCGTTGCCTGGCGCGAGACCGGCGCCGCGCCCGTGCAGGAGATGGTGCATCGCGAGGTCGACCTGATGACTCTGCTGCCTTCGCCGACGCATAACGAGTTCGACAGCGGCGCCTACATCACGGCCGGCCTGCTGATCAGCCGCAACCCGAAGACTGGCGTCCAGAATGTCGCCATCCACCGGCTTCAGGTCTCAGGCCCCGACAGGCTCGGTGCATTGCTGCTGCCGCGCCATACGCTCGCCTATCAGCAGATGGCGGAGGACGAGGAGCAGGACCTGCCCATCGCGATCGTGGTCGGGGTCGATCCGCTGACCCTGCTCGCCTCGCAGGCGATCGCGCCGCTCGATCAGGACGAACTGGAGATCGCAGGCGCGCTGCATGGCCGGCCGCTCGACGTGGTCAAATGCATCACCAGCGAGGTCCGCGTGCCCGCGCAGGCCGAGATCGTCATCGAGGGCCGGCTGCTCGCCCGCACGCGCGAACCGGAAGGGCCGTTCGGCGAGTTTCCGCAATATTACGGCGAGCGCGGCGAGCGCCACGTCATCCAGATCGACGCCGTGACCCATCGCCGCAACCCGCTGTTCCATACCATCGTCGGCGGCGGCATGGAGCACCTGCTGCTCGGCGGCATCCCGCGCGAGGCGACCATCCTCGACCATCTCCAGCGCAGCTTTCCCAGCGTCGGCGACGTCCATCTCGCGCGCGGCGGCGTCTGCCGCTATCACCTCTACGTCCAGATGAGGAAGCGCTCGGAGGGCGAGGCCAAGAACGTCATCCTCGGCGCGCTCGCGGCGCATTACGACGTCAAGCACGTCGTCGTCGTCGACGAGGATGTCGATGTGCATGACCCCACCGAGGTGGAATGGGCGGTTTCGACGCGTTTCCAGGCCGATCGCGATCTCGTGGTGGTCGCCGGCAGCCAGGGCTCGAAGCTCGACCCGTCGACGCGCGACGGCGTCGGGGCCAAGATGGGGCTGGACGCCACCGCGCCGCTCGACGCTACCGAAATGCGCTTCAAGCGCATCCGCGTGCCGGGCGAGGATACGGTGGAGCCCGGCCGCCTGCAGGCCGGGACGGACTGGCGCAGCGGGCGCGCCGACTAGACCGGGCTTGCAGGCATGCAACCGACAGGCCCTTGCGGGGGCGGTGAGCCGGCCACTACACTATCGCCTGACGAAGAACGACCTGGAAATCAGGCTTGGCGAGGAAACGGCATGTCGGATGCCTTGCGCATCGCGCATGGAGCCTTCGGACGGGTGGCGCTGCTGGACATGGACCGGAGCCTGGTCCGCCACGCGCATCCCCATTGCCATGTCCTGCTCAAGGTCGATGGCGACGACACGCAGTTTCTCGTCGGCGACCATGTCGCGCCGCTGACCGACGATCTCGCCGTGCTGGTCAACGCCTGGGAGCCGCACGCCTATATCCACGACCCCCGGCGCAGCAACGCGCTCATCCTGGCGCTCTATATCGAACCCGAATGGCTGCGCAGCTTCCGGCCGAACTGGGCCGCCAGCGGCGCGCCCGGCTTTTTCGAGCAGTCGGCAGGCGCGGTCACCGCCCATATCCGCCAGACCGCGCTCGATCTCGCAGCCGAGATGGTGCATGAGCCCGGCGCCTCGCGCCGGCAGGAGCATCTGCTGTCCGAACTGATGATCGCCGTGATCGAGCGCTTCACGCCCTGGCGGACGATCGGCGCGTCCCTGCGCGAGATCGCCCGCTCGAACGCGATCGACTGGCGGGTCGGGCGCGCCATCTCCCTGATGCGGACGAACCCGGCCGCCCCGCTCAGCATCGAGAAGCTGGCGAATTCGGCCGGGCTTTCGCGGGCGCATTTCTTCCGCCTGTTCGAGGAATCCACCGGTGTCACGCCGCATGTCTTCCTGAACGTGCTCAAGGTCGAACTCGCCGTCGGCGCGATCATGGAGGGCGACGAGACCTTCGCGGTCTTGAGCGACCGGCTCGGCTTCAGCGCGCCGGCCCATTTCACCCGCTTCTTCCGCGACCATTGCAGCGTCGCGCCCAGCGAGTTCCGGCAGGTGGCGCGGCTGGGCCGGTAAAGTGGGCAGTGGGCAGTCGGCAATGGGCAGTCGGTTGCCGCAGCGCCGTCTTACACGACTGCCGATTGCCAATTGCCGACTGCCCATCATTTTTGAGACTTTTCGGTAAGACGCGAGACCCAGCGGGATCGCGCCCCGCCCCCTGATCGCAGAGCCTCCCGCCCCAGACGCCCGTCAGAGCGCGTCGTCGGGAGCAGGCGTCAGGTGAAGATCGAAACCATCTCGTGGACCGGACAATCGCTGGAGCGCGTCGAGGACGCGGCCCTGCTGACCGGTCGCGGGCGGTTCATCGACGATCTCGGCGTCAGGCCCGGCACGCTCCACGCCGCTATCCTGCGCTCGCCCCATGCCCATGCCGACATCCTGGCCGTCGACGTTTCGGCGGCGGCCGCCATGCCGGGCGTCGCGGCTGTCATCACCGGCCGTGACCTCGCCAGGCTCACGACTCCGATGGTCGCGGGCCTCAAGGTCGCGGTCGAGAACTGGCCGATGGCGGTCGAGCGCGTGCGCTATGTCGGCGAGCCCGTCGCCATCGTCGTGGCGCAGGACCGCTATTTGGCCGAGGATGCGCTCGACGCCATCGAGGTCGAATACGGCCCGCTGCGCTGCATCGTCGATCCGCTTGCGAGCCTCGAACCCGACGC